>OBJG01000223.1_pt1 | contig 68962 bp, 72 predicted proteins | sample 1517941 | NCBI WGS metagenome assembly OBJG01 (sample SAMN04571712, study PRJEB22368) | human gut metagenome | biome: human gut; material: stool | host: Homo sapiens | place: Luxembourg | collected 2012-09-21
ACGCAAGGATCATGCCGACCGGCAGCAAATTTTCCGGACTTATCTTCTCCGCCCAATATTTTGCCGACCCGGCCGGTTGTTCCTCTATGCTGCCGACCGCCCAGATTTCGGCCGTATCTGCCGCCGACGACGCAGCCGCCGCGTTTTCCGCCGCTGCCGAAGCCGCCGTTTGAGCTGCGGACGAAGATGACGCGGCCGACGACGCCGAAGCTTCCGCCTGTTCCGCCAGAGCATTGACCGCCGCCGTTTTTTCCGCCGCATTGTTGTCAAACGCTTCCTCAAGCCCGTCGGCAAAAGACTGCAATTCCGGTTTGACCGTTGTTTCGGCATATGAAGTTATTTCCGGTTTGCCCACTTCTTCAACATAACTATTTAAAATCCGTTCGGAATTCTCCGCCGCCTTATTAATTACATCAACACCGTCGTCCGCCGCTTCCGCAATAACGTCCTTTTTATTTTCGACGCAAACGTCAAGCTCCGGTTTGGCTACCTCGTCAACATATTGTTTGATTTCTTCTTCGCCGGATTTAATGTAAACAAGAGATACGTTGATATCCAACCGCACCTCATCTTGAAAAAGGACTTCCAGCTTGGCCGCCTGTCCGGTATTTACATCCCAAATTGCATCTTCTTTTACCATTTTGCTCACCTCGTCACTTGTTCGGTAATGCGGAACACGCCGACCCGGTTAACGTCTTGCGGAAAAATGGTATGCACGTCGTTTTGGTCGGTGGTGACCTGAATATCCGTCACATAATCGCCGGCATCAATGCCGGTGTCTGCCGGTTTAAGCTCAATCCGGGCCTTGCCCTCCTTAACGTCGAAAATTTCCCCGTTTTTGCTGAACTTCAAAACTTTCCTGTCCGCATCATAAACCGACATTTTTATTTGCCAATCCTGAATATTGATCGCTTTTCCGTCGGCATTCCGGAATTGCAACAGAATATCGAAACTGTCCCCCTGCCGGACGACAATTCCGTTTTGTGTCATATACCCTGCCATAACCTAATCCTCCTTTACTTTGATAAAATAATTGAGCGCAATGTTTTTCATCCGCGTTTCGCTGCCGGTCCGTCCCGAAGCGTTGCTCGAAGTCTTGAAATCCGCCGAAGCCGACGCGTCGCTCGCATAATAAACGCCGATGTTGCGGCCGCCGCCGGAACAAAAAGACTGAACCCCCGGCACCCCGTGCGTATGCGTCTGCATCTGATCTGCCTGATAAGAACCGAACTTGCGGCCGCTGTCATAACCGCGCCCGTTGTCATAGCCGCGCACGGCCACGCCGCGGCAGTCCGGCAGATTGAAAGTGGTAATGCCGTTGCCGTCACCGAAAGTTTCGCCGATGGCCTCAAACAAGTCGGCATAATCTTCGCGCGAAAGCGCCCGTCCGTTGCAAATCATCCAATTGCCGTGGTCCTTCTGCAAAGCTGAGCATTTAATGTCGCCGATCATCAACGAATCGTTGATAGTCTTTGTAATTTCCGTCTTAAGCTCTTCCACTTTCGTTTCCACTTGCGACAAATTGACCGCGTCCGTATCGTCCGTGGCTTCTTTCACGCGGGTGACCTTGAAACCGCCGGCATTAAGGTTGCCCTTCATCGGCACCACGCCGCTGCGCAAAAAGCACTGGTTAAAACCGTCGGCAAAATTATCGTCTTCGGCGTCATGATGGTCGGTGACAATGTCAATATCGTCGATCCGGTCCTGTTCCCAGCTGTGAAGCCGGGTAAAATTTCCTTGTGAATCAAAAGGCATGTGTTTTCTCCTGCAATAAAAGACCCGGAATGAAGATTCCGGGTCAGAATTAAAAAATAACGTTATTTTTCACAGGCCAGAGCGTAGTTCACTCTCAAATAGCCGTCGTCGCCGACGATCACCGCTTCCGGCTTAACGTCGCGGACTTCCTGCGCAATCAGGCCGATCTGAACCTGCGGCGAACCGATATAATTGAATCGGTATACCGTCAAACCGTTGTCCAGCCGCCCGACCGGAGAAATGTTTTCTTTCAGCCGGATGTCGGACACCGCAGCAGCAATCGTCGCCGCCGAAGAAGCGAGCGAAACCACGTCCTGAACGCTCAGTCCGTTACTCTTGCCCTGATACGCATCTTGCGTCGTCACCTGTCCGGCCGCGCTGTTGATGGCATTAAAAATATCCTTCTGAACCTGATAGCCGCTGATGCTGTTTTGCAGAATCTGCAAAATTTCGCTCAACGACTGCTGGCGGGCATTGTTGGTAAAGTTGCCCGCGGTAACCGCGTTGTTCAGACTGTTGGTAAAGGCGTTCTGTCCCTGAATGATGCTCTCGTAAGCGGCGTTGTTCAAGGCGTCATACTGAGAGTCCTGCAAAGACGAAACCGCGTTCTGATAAGCCGTGCTGCCAACCGACAATCCCTGGTTCTGCAATTTGGTGTTCAACGCGGACATATCTTCCGAAAACTGTTTGTTCAGTCTGCCCGCCGCCTGATTATATACGGCGTTTTCCATCCGCTGGCGCGCGGCGTCGGAGCCGTCCACGCTGTAAACGTAGTTGGGCAGCTGAGACGACAGTTCGTAAGCGTTGTTGGCAATGTTTTGATAGGTATTGTCCACCGTCGAGGTGTTCAAACTTTTCAGATAGTCGGTAAAATTATTGGCCGCCCACATCGCCTCCGGTCTGGCAGTTACGCTTCTGCTGCCGCTGCTGGTTCCCCCGCCAAAACTGTTAGACATATTATTTCTCCTTTTCTTTCAAAAATTTACATTCACTTTTTAACATGCCGAGAACATAAACGTCCCGGCCGTTTTCCCGGTATTGACGCATTTTGCCTTCATATCGGAAACCGACGCCTTCCGCCAGCCTGAGCGAGGCTTTGTTATCCGTATCAATCAGGGCGTTTGCCCGCCGACATCCCCAGAAGTCAAAAACAATACCGAAAACCGTTTGCAGAACGCGCCGGCTGCACCAACGCTTATCGTCCGCATAAATGCTGATCCACACGTCGCAGCCGGGCCGCAGGTCCGAAAACAAAACGCCGCCGGCAAGCTTTCCGCCGAGCAGAAAACCAAGACTGCCGGCAATTCTTTCCGCCGGCAGCCGCATATTGAGCTTTCGGCAGATCAACGCCGACAAACGCCCATCGTCATCGACCGCAATTTTACAAAATTCCGCCGCCCTGCTCATAGCGTATCCCCGTATTGTGCCACTCGATCAGATTGCCCCGGGTTTTGGTTTTAAATACGACGGAACATTTGAAACCGCTTGCACTGCAACATATCCACCGGTTATAAACCGCCCCTTTCAAAGTGGCCCATTTGGTTCCTTTCGGCATGCCGAGACTGCTCCATTTGGTAGAAACGCCGCCGCCGGCCCATTTCGTCAGCCCGGTATTGCCGATGTTTTCCTGATACCCCTGCTCGCTGTCGTCAAAATCGGTATTGACATAAATGTTCAGCGCAAAACGGGTTGAACTTTTGGTTCGCGGATTAATCATCTGCACTTTTTTCAAATTGCCGCAGCCGAAATCGGAATACGCCTGATGAATATTGCCCAAAATATGCAGTCCGTTGTCCGAATATCCCTCGTCAAACAGATAAACGCCTGTTTCCGAACCGAAATACAGACGCCCGGAAAGCAGCCCCCAGCACAGGGAAAGAATATTGGTAAAACGGCACCACGCGCCGGAACTAAGATTGATCACGTGCTGTTCAAACTGCTTTCTCACCGGCACGTTAAACAGGGCATATCCTCCGCGGGGATAAATGATGCCCTGCCAGCCGGGCAGGGTTTTGTTGTCGCGCACCCTTTCCAGTACCAACCCGCGGATTTTGTCGCTGTAGGCCAGTCCGGCGGTTCCCCCCTGGGCCAGCGGCATTACCTGGGAAAGCGGAACATATCCGTCTTCGGAAATCATCACCACGTCTCCCCGGTACTGAAACGTGCAGCGATATCCGATCGGACGACTGACGTAATATTTACCCTTCAAACTCCAGTCGTCCGCGTTGCTCGGATCGGAACCGGCATAAACCAGAACTTCCCCTTCGGAAGTGATAAACAGGGTCAGGTCGTCAATCCCCTGCCCGCCGTCCTGCGTCCAGCCAGCAACCGCCTGCAGACAGCCGCCGCGGGTCACCAGGGCGGAAAAGTCAAGTTCCATCAACGTCCCCTGCACTTCTCCCGCACTTTCCGAATACCAGCATTTCAGCGAATTATGCTCAACGAAAAAAAGGCGCTGCTTCGACATCGCCACATTGATCAGCTTCTGCGGATCAAGGCCGCTGCCGGTAAATTCGGCTTCTTTCCATACCCACTCGCCTTCTTCGTCTTTCTGCCAGCTCAAAGGCTTGTCGTAGCCGTTGCAGGCCAGAATCCGGTCTTTGAACTGCACATACTGCCAATTGTTGTACTGATGATCCGAGCTCACTTCCCTGATGTCGGCAGGCGTGGAAACGTCCCAGATTTTACCGTTGCCGCAGGCAAACAGCCGGTCGCCGTCCGCATGGCGGAACTCAATCAGGGTTTCAACCTTGACTTTGTCGTCGTTCAGGGCATACGCCCGATACCCGCCGCGCAGGCAGACTTTCGTTTCCGAGGGATAGTAATTGTCCATGACGATCGCGTCGGTTTCGCTCATCGTATCCAGCCCGTCGCGAACGTTCAGTCCGCCGGTCGGTGCCGGAAGCGTATAGTTGTGAGACCGCCCGCTGCGGTTAATTGTCTGATTTGCCATGAATGATCACCCCCGCGTCAAATTTTTCGCCAAAACCGCCGGCAGCCAGGTTTATGTCCTTTGCCGCCAGAGAAGAGCCGAAGCGCTTGCGGCACTCCTTTTCATACTCGGCATATTCTTCTTCGTAACTCTGTCCGTTTCTCGCCTGCAGGCGCCAGCGGATCGCCAGTTTTACCAGATATTCGTCAAAGACCGGAATGTCGGTGTCGGCGCTGAGCTCCGTCTTCTCGGCAAACATCTGTCCGTCATAGGCAATCACAGCCGACCGATACTGAAACACGATCTTAACGTCGCCCGGCGGCGGCGTCAGAAAACGGAACATCGAATTTTGAATCTTAAATTTCACGTCGCCCGTCGTGTCGTGAAAATACTTCTCCCGCTGCCATTGCTCCGGCGTAACCGCGCCGATAAGCTTTTCCGCACCGTCGCGGATATAAACCGTATTGTTCAAAAGCTGATAAAAATCCGGACAAAACAACGCAATCGGATAATCACTTTTGCCGGCCACCGTCCGCAAAACCCCGTCCTTGGTCAGTTCCTGCCAGTCGCCGTAACGAAGCAGCCCGTTCAAAGCGTCATTGGCAACGCTTAAAAAAATCTTTTCGTTCTGCCCGGTGCTGCCGAACAGCGTCGTCGGCGCCTGCACGCAAACCACCGCCGCCACGTCCTGACAAATCTGCAATATGTTTTTCATTTTTCCTCACTTTCCGTTTTCTTTCTGCCGTTTCCCGTTTTCTTTTGCTTTTTTAAGGACGAAATCTCCTCTTCAAGAAACCTGATCCGGTTCTTATATTCCTCTTCCTTCTTCTGCCATCGCTTAAGCGAAAGGTTGTCCCTGGCCTGTTCCAAAAACTTTTCCGCCAGCTGGCGCTCTTCTTCCAGCCCCAGCTGCCTGGACTTATCCGGATCAACGGCTGCCAGCGCTTCCACCGTGAAAATGCCGTGCACTTTCAGTGTTTCCACTTCCGCCCGGTTCAAAAAGGCAAACTGTTCCAGCGGCGTTCCGTCCACCACCTGCTTTTTCCCCAGCTGATAACGGGCATATTCGGCCGGAAAACGGCGGATTTTCTCCTCGCTGGCCGGTTGGTCGTATATCTCCGATGTATTGTCCTTGATCCTGATCTCGCAAAAGCAGACAAGCTTAAACTTCGGCAGTCCGTTTTCCCCGACTTCGCCGGTTTTGACCGCCCGGTCATAAAAACGGGCGGCAACGCCTTCTTCGCTGCCGCTGTTGTTGGCAAATTTTTCAAACATCGCAAAATCCATTTTATTCTCCTTAACAAAAAAAACGGCAGTCACCGCCCCGAAATAAAAAAAGAAAGCCCGGACCAACTCCGGGCTTTCCCGCTCAACAAAAGACCGAAACTATTCGCCCTTGTCAATCAAAACGCCCTGCAGGGCGGCATTGGACATGGTCATGTTTCCGGCCCAGCCGACGATCTTGTAAATCGCGTCCTGGTTAACCGCCATCCGCTCGCCGCCGATCACCTTCATGTCGCGGTCCTTGTGGCTGCGCAGATAAATGTAGTTGGTGTTCAGGAAATACATTTTGTCTTCCGGACAATTGCCCCCCTGACCGCCGTCAAACACCACGTCGGCGCCTTTGAAGCGCAGCGAGGTAAAGCCGGCTTCCGCCAGTTTCGGCTCGGTATAACGCTGCAAAGCAGCCAACGACTGCTCAAACATGGAATACAGCGAATTGCCGGCAATGATCAGATCCGGTTTGTCGGAGCCGCGGCACAGAGAAAGATACATCTTATCCATCGCCGGACGCAGGGTTTCCGTGGTAAAGGCCGTCGCTGCGGTCGTCGACTGGTTGCGCCAGAACTCGTTGCCGGAAGTCGCGCGGTTGATACCGCCGACGGTTCCGGTTGCCGGCGCGTCGGCCACCAGCAGGGCCAAACCGCCGATCGCCTTGCCGCTTGCCGCGGTACCGTCGCCGTAAACGGCTTCCGACATCTTGTTGCACATGGTCTTCTGGGCGTTTTCGATCCGTTTTTCAAACAAATCCATAATCTGGTATTTGCCCGAGTTTTTCAGCAAATCCTCGCCGGAAACGGCCACCGGAACCGCACACAACTTAAGACTGTATTCGGCCGCGGTAAACAGCTGTTTCGGAGTATATTCGATCGAATCGTACCCCGAATACCAGCTCATGTCTCCTTCGCCGTATTCCAGTTCTTCCAAAATCTTGGAACCGCCGTAAACCAGACGGTTGTGGCCTTTTTCGCGCAGACGGTTCAAAAGGGCGTTGTTTTTGGAAACGGCATCGGCGATTTTGCCGCTGCGGTTTTCCAAAGTCGTGGTAAAAATATCGTTGTAATTTGCATTTGCCATTTTCTTTTTCCTTATAAAAAAATGATTGGTTTTATCGTTTCGTATCCATAATTATTTGTTTAATCTTCAAGTTCCGCGAACTTTCTTTCCAAAATCTGACGCGTGGTCAGTTCCTGTTCGTCATCCGCCGCGGCGGCTCTGCCGCGCGGAGAAAAACCGGCGGCTTTTGCCTTTTTGGCCGCTCTGGCGGCAGCAGCGGCGGCGGCGTAATAACGTTCTCTTTCGTCAAAACGTTCGCGCAAACGCTGCAATTCTTCGCACAACAAACCGATTTTTCTCTCGCAGGCGTCGGCCTTGCCCGGTTTGCCGATAAAATCCGGCTCAAGTCCGTAGGCTTTGGCCAGATAACACAGGGTGTCCCGCGGCGAAGCCTCCAGCATTTCCTCGGCAAAAATCAGTTTTTCGATCCAGTCTCTTGCCGACTTAAATCCGTGACGGCATCCTTTGGACGAAAACTCTTCGTCAAGAAAACGCTTCTCCCGCAGTTCTTCTTCCAGCCGGGCAAAAGCTTTGGCAATTTCATGTTCCCGATAATGCAGATAACGGCGCATTTCCGGGGGAAGAGTCATAAACATTTCTCCCCACTCCTTGCCAAAAGAAGCGGGCGCCTGCAGAAACTCGTCCGCCGGCGCCTCCTCTTCCGTCAATTCCGAAACAAACGGCGCCGTCTGCTCCGGTCTTGATCTCTCATATTTGTCAAACTGTTCCTCAAGGAACCGTCTGGTTTCACTTTTTTGCATACCATATACTCCTTTTGTAATTTCGAATAAACTCAGCCCAGAGTTCTCTGCGCTCAGTCCGCTCATTATTAAGACGCACCGCACGGCGGAAGGCGTCCGAATAATCTCCTGCCGGGGCAAGCCGGTTTTCCTTTAAAAAACGATCGACATCCTGCTGGCAGGATGCCGTCGAACCGTCCGGAAGCACAACTTCCTCCGTCCATTGTTTGTTAAAGTAAGTCACTTTCCGAGCTCCCCGTTTGCCTCCATGTCCAGCTTCTGCACCTTGATCGCCGTTTCAGCGTCAAGCTGGCGGTTTTCAAGGTCAATCCGCTGCTGTTCCAGCTTTTCCTTAATTTCCAGTTCTTTCGCCTTCAACGCGTTTTTCTGCATCTCAAGCGCCAGCATCGGATTTTGCTGCGGCTGCTGCGCCGCCTGCTGCTGCATTTGCTGTTGCTGTATCTGCTGTGCCTGCTGCTGTTGTTCCAAAAACGCCGTCACGTCGGCAAACACTTTTTCCAGCACGGTTTCAAACACCCGTCCGCGCGGCAGCGTGTCTACGACGGAATCGATCATGATTTTGTAAAGCGGCAGCAGAAGCGGCTGCTGGCTGACGGTGGAAAGCGCCACCGTCACCATTTCGTTGATCGTCTTAACGGCATTGATCGTTTTGCCGCTTTCCTCCTCGCGGTTAAAAACGGCGTCGGTTTCCACGCTGAAAAGCATTCCCCGCAGTTTTTCGGTCTTCAGGATATTAACGGCCTGATTGACCAAAGCCGCATCCTGCCGTTTGTCCTGATCAAGAAAACCGGCCAGCCGTTCGGGATCAAACATTTCGCAGATGATCTCCGCCTTGATCCGCAGCAGATCACGGATAAAACGCTGCATGTCGTTTTGCCGATCCTGATTGCGCAACGTCCCGAAATTGGTCTTTTTAACCACCGCGGTCGCCGTATCGCTGCCGTCGGAAGAACCGCGCATGATGTCGCTGACCCCGGTTACGTCAAAAATGCTCGCAATCACGTCCTGCCGGCGAACAGCCAGCTGTTCCAACGCCGTCACGTACTGTTCGATCGGTGCAAAGTCAACGACCCCGCGGATGCCGCCGTTTTCCCGCAGTTTGACAAAGTCGCTCACCGCCACCAGCGTCACGTCTTTGCTCAAAATGTCGGCCAGTTCGGGAAAAGCGTTGTCATAAGCGCCGCTCACCTTCAAAGCCTGCATCGTCAGCTTCATCCGCGAATTGATGCCGTTCAGCTCATTTAACATTTCCCGGATCATGCAATAATCCGGCACCGGGATAATGCTGTTGTTGGTCATGGTGGCGAAAATCGGTTTCGGACAAGGGAAAAAGCCGTTGACGTTCAGCAGATTGTCGCTTACTTTCAGAAACTTGTCGGCAACCGCCCGCGACAGCCAGTAGATTTTGCCCGAAGTCTTGTCCCAGATTTCGTATATGCAAACGTCCTTCCGTCCGCCGCCGTTTTCCGAAAATTCCTCGTCAAACTCCTCCTCGGCGACTTCCCTGTCCATATAAATTTTGCGTGCGATCCAGGTCACGTCCTCCCACACGCCTACCCGGTCGGTGTCGGTCAGAAAATATCTCGGATCCAGATAAACAGATTCCACTTTTTCTCCGGTTTTGACCGCAATTTCGCTTTCCGGATCAAGCGGATCGGGCTGCGTTTCAATCACCGGCTTGTACTGTTCCCAGACAATCCCGGCACCGGAAATGAGAAAATCGTTCCTCGCATATTTGATCACGCTGTCAAAATCAAACTGCTCCAAATCCCACTTCAGAGCGTTTTCCAACATTTCACAGGCAAGTTTTTCGGCTTTGCCGGCATTTTTGTTGGAACGCTCGACATAAAATTTCGGCTGTTTGAAATAAAGAAACGGCTTCAGCGTTTCGACCGAAGACCAGAAAATGTTGTATTTGCCGCTTTTGCTGCCTTTGCTGTCCTTGTAAAAATCCCTGGTTTCATCCACCAGCTCATAATATTTGGCATAGACCTTTTCCGCTTCGTTGATTTTTTTCAGCCATTCTTCAACCAGACCGCGTTCGTCCGTCTTGTCTTCAGTCATCGCACAACACTCCCAATATACTGTTTTCGCGCACGGCGACCACATCTTTTACCGGCGTTTCCAGCTCATCAAAAACATGAAACAACACCCTGTCGCCCGGTTTTATCCCTTTCACCTGCCCGCCGACGCTTTCCACGACGCCGACGGTTCTCGGTTCGGGGATATCGGAAACCAGCAAAACCCCGCCGGACATTTTTTCCGCTTCCGGCTCCAACCGGACGAATATCCGGTCGGCAATTGCCTTGATCTTCATATTACCTCCTTAAAAAAAATGTTTTCTCCGCAACGGCATCATTTCCGCACCGCCGTCAGAAAACTATTTGACCCAGTATTTTGATAAATCGCCGCTGACGCCGACAGGCAGCGACACATCCAGCCTTCCGTTGCTGATATTGTTGATTCTGTCATAAATCTGCAACGGACGGTTTGCGAGATTTTTCGCAACCTCACGATTATACCTGACATCAAGCGTATCCCGATACGAAGGAAATTCGGGCTGCAATTCATCCATAAGCTTATACAGCTGCCGGACGTTGTTATCCTCCGCACCGCCGGCCGGGAACCGGTTCAGGCGCACGCCGTCGTCAAGATGGCGCCCGGCAGCCTCCAACACTTTGAAATCGGTGTCCGGAAGATTGACAAAGGCGGAATTCTGAGCCCTGACGTTCTTGATTGCATCCTGTATCGGCGAACTTTCCCGGGCAAGACCGCCGATTTTCGACAAATATATGTTATTGTTCGGAAACATAATTACTCCCAGATCATTCTTCGGCGACTTTGTCGATTTCAAAGACAACGCCGGTCCGGTAAACTGTTCAGCCACATATCTCGGTTTATCGGTCGCAAACTTGTTGAAAATTTCCTGTTCGTTTCTCTGCATCAGCAAATCATACATCGGTTTCTGCCCGTCGGCCTGATATTTTCTCATCGTATAGAGTCTGAAACCTTCCGGTTCCTTTTTCAACATGGAAATATCCGGTGCTTTGAGAGTCCGGTTAAGCGTATGCACCATTTTTTTGCGTCCGTCTTTGGTAAAATGATTAATGTCGCCATACAGTCCCATACCGCTTTTCTGCGCTTCCTGCCTCAAACGGGTCTGATACTGAGGCAGCGTATCATATTTTAACGGAGTCATGGAAGCGGACGGCAAATTTTCCAGTTTGTTGGTAATGTCCAAAATCTCCAAATCGCCGGCGGAAGCCAGACTGTCGTACTTCTTTTTGCTGGCCGCAATCGCATTGTCCCTTGCCTCCTGCATATTGGCCGGATAACGCGTCGGGATGTTCCCTTCTGACTGCATTTTTCGAGCCATGCGCATGGACTTGTTAAACCCTTTCTCACCGGTAACGCCGTTTTTCATATTGGCAATTTCATTAAAGCTCTTGCTGTGTTTTGCCAAAAACGGTCCCAAAGCCGTCATGCCTTTACGCAGCGTTTTGTCCATGCCGTAGCCGCCCAAGGCGCCGGATATCCCTCCGATCAGCAGATTCTGAGGCAGATCGGCCAAATTTTCCGTAGCAAAACCGGCATTCAGCATCCCGTCAATTCCGCCGCCGACCGCCGCCAGCTTTGAACCTCTCAAACCGGTTTTGATCAGTCCCTTGCCTAAAAGACCGCCGCCGCCGGCAACATTTCCGGCCAGTTCAAGCCCGGCACCGGTTAATTCGTTCAAAAGGCCGATCCCGGCACTGTCGGCAGCTTCCTGCAACCGCTGCTTACGTTCCGCATAGTTTCCGCCCAACGTGCGGTTCAACCAGTCATAAGCACCAAACGTCGCGCCGCTGGCCACCCGTTCCGCTCCCTGCAGCGCCTGACCGCCGACGTCCAGCCAGTCCCCGAGATCCATGCTTTTCAAACCTTCCCACAACGGATTGGCATTATTCCACTTCTCCGCCTGCTGACGGTTCCTTTCCGCCACAATCTCCTGCGGACTCATCCCCTGCGGCTGCTTCGGATCTCCCCAATCATCAAGATTAAGGCGTTTGAATTCGTTATCTATCAGCCGGCAGGTTTCCTCATAGGCTTCCCGCTGATTTCTAAATCTGTCATAACTCATTTGCTTGTTCCTTTTAAAAATTAATCAGTTGCCGCAACAGCAAACAAAAAAAACGTAAAAAACGGCAGTCCGCCGTTTCTCTTTCCTGTCCCTGCCGCCCGTTCATAAAAGGGTTAACGTTTTTGTACCGGTAACCCGTCTTTACAAGACTTTCCCGTCTTATAAATGATGCGTTCCAAAATTTCCCGCGTTGCCCGTCAACAATGTGCCGCCTGCCAGAGAAATTTGCCCTCACCAGCCGCCGCCGGACGTTTTTTCCGCCAGACTGAACATTTCTTCCACCGACACTCTGCCGTTTCCGTACAGCTTCGGAACGCCGTAGTCATATACCGGCTCGGCAAAAGTCAGAGCCAGCGCGTCGGCCTTGTCCGGCGAACGTCCGAGTTTTTTCTTGATTTCCTCTTTGTCCTCCAGCTGCAGCCGGCCGCGCCCGTCAAACTTTTTGTTCACGCTCACCAATTCGTCAAACAAATCCTCGTCCGCCGGCAGCTGCGGCGACGGCAGTTCTTCCAGCCAGCGGTTGATCTTGTCCCACATTTCCGCCCGCCGGTTAAAATAACGATCCGTCTTCAGCGCCTTTTCACCAAAGTAAACGCCGCGGATTACTTCGCTGAACCCTCTGTCTTTCAGAATGTCATACACACCGGCTCCCTGCCCGCCGATATCCATGAACATCCTGAGCGGACGGTACTCCTCAATAACGTTGGTGGCAATATTGGCCACTTCCACGTTGCTCTGCTTGCTGTAACATTGAAAACCCGTGCACAACCGGCCTTTGCGAAAGCAAAAAGTGGTCTTGTCGTCACCGAAACGTGCAATGTCCAACCCGACCACAAGCGGTGAAGTCGTCGACGCAATCTTCGGCTCAAAAGCCCGTCGCACCGCCGCCGCGCCGATCAGCCGCTCATTACCCTGCGACATCGGCGCTCCCATCCATATATGCTCGTAGCTCTCGGGATTTTCCCGCCGGCATTTTTCCGCCAGATAACGCATTTCTTCGGGACAAAAAGGATTGTCGCAATAGTTGACCCGCCGCAGCCAGGTCCGTTTGTCCGGGTTGGCCGCCACCGCCGTCCATAACGGATCGTTTTCATAAAGCCGGTTCATCGAAATCCAGATTTCCGATCCGTCTTTGCGGATTGTCGGCTCCAAAATCTCCCAGCTTTTTTTACTGATCGTCTGCGCTTCCTCGATCCAGGCAATATCAACCCCTTCCAGCGATTTGATCTTCTGGCTGTCCTGTTCGCGCAGCCCCTTAAAAATAAACCTGGTGCCGGTCACCAGGTTGTCAATTCTGTCTTCATACACTTTATAATCGTTCAGCCCGTAAAAGGCGATCCGGTCGGAAAGCAGCTTATGCACGGAATCTTTGATCGAATCCTGAATTTCGCGCAGACAGGCGATCAAGAGCTTTTTTTTCCGTCCCAAAAGCAGCAGGCTGTCGGCAAAGGCATAGCTCTTGCCGCCGGCCCGGCCGCCGTAACAAAATTTAATCCGATATTTTTTCATCATCAGCGGCGCAAATATTTCCGGAATGCACGCCGTTATCTTCTTCATTTTTTACCCTCCGTTCCGCTTTTGTTTCACAATCGCCGACAAAACGCACCAGCACCTGCTTCAACTCGCCGTCGGCCGCCCGGTTCTTGGCGTCTCCCTTTTCAACCCAGCCGTGGTTGGCCTTCAAAGCCGTAATCGACATGGACGAATTGTAAAATCCGAGACCGGCTGCGTTCATCAGCCATTCTTCCTGATACAAAACAGCCTTCAGATAGGCCTCGGCAAATTCAGGATGTTTTTCCCGCCATTTTTCCAGCGACCCGATCGCCACGCCGATCTCGTCGGCAAACCGGACAAACGTCGGACACGGCGCCGGTACTTTTTCGCTGACCTCTTCGCTTTTGTCGTTTTTCCTGCTGTACACCGTTCTTGTTTCCCGGATATACAAAGGTGCGTTCTTAAACCATGCCACCAGTTTTCCCGCATATTCGGGACGATATTCGTCTGCCTTTAACTTCTTCTGCATTTTCTCCTGCCGTTTTTTCAACCACCATACCGTCAACGCTTTTCCGCAAAATTTTCCGCGCCGGCGGCAGACGCGCTTTCGCCCGTCCGGTACCCGGCCGCTTCCGCCAATCGAAGACGCGCCGCTTCCTCACGCATACGAAAAAAGGGCGTCGTAAAAAACGACGCCCCGCTTCAGGAAACAATGAAAACATCGGAAACAAAAATTCCGGCCGCAGCCGGAAACCTGGTCAGATACCAGACCACCGGAACAAAAAACACTTGTCCGGCAGATAAAAAAACGGACGAATCGGCAAAATCGCCCTATTCGTCCATTATGGAAATAATCGATACCACACATTGTCGAAAAAATCAAGTCTTTTATGAAAAACTGTGGATAATTTCCGAAGTTATATAAAATTAATAATAAAAATCAATATGCTATGAAAAATATTTTTTAAAACCATCCTGTTCTGTCTTTACGGACTATCTTGCACACCGGGGGCGATTTTCCCTGCCGCCGTTTTCCCGGCCGGCAGCCGCCGACAGCCAAACGGCAAAATCATTCGCCCGAAGAACGGGCAAAAAAGCCTGCGTTTCTCTTTTGCCCGTTCCCCTGAAACCCCGTATCACATGCCGGCGGCACGGTCTTTTCCGCTATCGTTCGTCAACAATCATTTTCGGATTGTAAACGTCTTCATGCATCGCCTTGTTATGCAAATTCAACAAATATTCCGAGCACCGCTCGACATCGTCAATAACGTTAACCGCCAATATCGTTTCTTTGCTTACGGTTTCGTAACGGCAGAGCAGCGCCTCAATTCCGCATAACAAATTATATGTATTTATTGCCGCCGGCGTATTGATTTTAGAGCGTTCGACCATCGCCAGAAAATGCCGGAAATCACTTCGCAGCTGCTCCGGCCTCTGATATTTGTTATAAGCGTTAACATATTGATATTTTTGAATATTCATAGCTGTATTCCTTTACATTTAAAATCGAAATCAAACCTAATCTAATACACAACTAAAATTTTTAATAATATTTTATTACAAATAATAACAGTTTTTTAAATACATAACCGAACATATACCTTTTTCATACCGACCAATAATACCTTATCAACCGGTCAAGACCGCGGCACAAATCTCGTTTTGCCGCATAACTCATCTCCTGTTTCCGCCGTCCGCCCGCCTTCTCCGTCAGAACGGCTTCCCGATTCTCCAGACACACCTCGCGCACAACCGGCCAAAACTCCTCGGGAATTTGCTTAACCGCCGCAAAATAACGTTCCCGGGCTTTGCAAATCGCTTCCACGTCATCGGCGTTTTTTCCCTTTCCGTCCACCTTTTCGCGGGTGCCGGAAACGCCGACCGACATAAAATGCGACATTTCGCAATCTTTTTGCAACCTTTTTGCCGCCCGCAGACGATCTTCCCGGGAATATTTGGGATCCCCAAGCTCGAGCCATCCCCGGGCAGCATATTTCTCCAGCAGCGACATCTTGTAAATGCCGCAGCTTTTGCGTACATATCCGCGGCGCAGACATTCGGCCTTGTCGATATATCCGTCGTTTTTCACCGTTATTTCCTCCTTAAAACGTTGTCCGTCGCCAGTATATACATTTAATGTAATAAAAGTCAATACTATTTATGTAATTTACAAACCGTTTTTTTTATTACATAATATGTAATAAAAGGAGCAGACATATGAACAACAAATGGACATGGCTAAAAGAATACATGCAGAAAAACAACATCTCGCAGGGAGAGGTCGCCGACGCGCTGCAATGGCAGAAAACCAGGGTATCGGAACTCCTCGGCGGCAAAAGGGATTTTCCCGTCAACAAGGTTTTTCCCGCCGCCCGTTTTTTTAACCTCGATCTGGAGGAATTTACCAAATACAACTCCGGTTTTTCCAGAGAGATCCCTTCTACCGACGGCAAACAGCCGCAAAAGCAGGCGACGGCAGACCTGGTCAAAATCGACATCGTCAATCCGTCCGGCGGCGAAAAGGAACCGGTTTTCCAGACCGTCGGCCAACAACTGATCAGCGAAGACGTCTTCCGGGTCCTCACCCCTGCCGCCCCCGACAGCATAAAAGCAATGATTGCCCGCGGCGATGCCATGCAGCCGACCGTCAGCGACGGCGACCTGATCTGGGTCGACGTTTCCATCAAAACCCCTACTTCGGACGGCCTTTACCTGTTTGCGCTGAAAGGAGAAGTCTTTGTCAAAAGGCTGCAGCTGGACAATTTCAACCACTCGGCCGCCATTATCTCCGACAACCCGCTCTATCCGCCGATCGGCATCAGCAAACCGGACAAACTCTCCACCCTCGGCAAAGTCATATCCGTCACCAAAATTTACCGCTGATTCCGTTTCGGCGCCGACAGGGGCTTTTATGCAAAAAAAAACGCGAAAACCGAAAGTCTTCGCGTTTTTTACCGTATCAAAAGCTACTCTGCCGTACTTTTCCCGTTTTCGCTTTTTTCTCCGGCCGGCCGGGAGGAAGCCTGATCGCCGTAACGGACCTCAATGTCCATCGGCCCTTTGTTTTGCCGCAGCTGAATGGCAAAATCAATAATATCATCACCCATGTCAATTCCCCACGGCGAACTGTTTTTGGTTCCGCCGTGAAAAACCATTCCCCGGCGTCCGAGCGTATCGGTCGAAAAATCGGGCAGCAGCCAAATCCGGTAGTCGCCCCACACGGCATACCCTCCGGGCCATTCGCCGCGGCCGAAACGTCCTTTCAGCCGTTCCCAGAGGGAAGCGTCGTAATAACGCTGCATCTGGTCAAGCGACACCCACCATTTGCCTTCGGGAATGCGGCTGTTTTCGTTGGTGCGTTCGGCGTTGAATACGGCGAACTGGCGATTCCAGTTATATGTCGGCATATAAAGGAAGGCCGCCGCCGTCAGCAACGGCAGCAGCAAAAGCGCCGTACCCGTTTTCAGGCGTTTCTTTCCGATCAGGAACAGCCCGGCCGCAAACAGCAAAAGCAAAAACGCCAGATATAAAACGTTAAACCAAAGGTAAATTTTCGGATCTGAATACATCCAGCCCCATTGCGGATATCCCCAGTAAACGAATTCGTCCTTAACATATTCCAGGTAAAAGCTGTCGGCCGTCAGCGCCAGATAAACCGCATTCAACACCGCCAAAACCAACGCGCCGCAATACCATGCCGTCTTTTTCATCCCTCAATCTCCAAAAAGAAATAATCATACGTTTCAGCCAGAACAACGTTAAAATAAATCACCAGCGGCGAACCGGCGACAATCGAAAGCCAGCTGCCGATTCCCAGTGCCTGTCCGCCGGCCTCAAGGCCCGCGAACAAAAGTTCAAACAGAGCCGCCAGAAAAGTCATCCGCCAGTAATTTCCCTTCGTCCTTGCAAAAGCGGATTTCAGCGAACCGCTGCGGCCGATCAGGGAACTGATCCAGGCCATCATCGGACGGTAAAAGACAAACGGCGCGGTAAGCGTCATAATCACGACCGTAATGCCGTCAACCGTCCGGCTGTCTTCCATATAACGCTGCAAATAAATGCCGTATTCCTCGGCCCATTCGGAACCGACGCCGAAAAAAGGCGGAATAAGCGGCAGCATCAGCAAAGCCGTCACCACCAGAAAAGTCAAGGCCAAAATTTTGGTGGACGGCACCAGAGTATCAAACAACTTCAGCGTTGCCAGATAAGGACGCCGTTTAAAATAAAAACGAAAAAAGAAACACCAGAAAAGGTAATAGGCCGCCAGCCAGGGCAGAAAAAAAACGTCGTGCCAGCCGTCGATCAATTCAAAAGCCGCCGTCAGAAACATCATATGCACAACGGCAAAAAGCGTCATCTCGCGGCCGTTGTCACGCATATAGGAAAAACTTTCCGCCAAAAGCCCTTTCAGCGGCATCACTTTAATATCAGCCATAATTCCGTCCTTTTATTACCTTACAGTATGATTAATCGGATCAAAACGCAAGAGCATAGTTTTCCATACGTCATATTTATCAGCATATTTCTGCGGCAAAACGCCGTAAGGCTGACAAATGTAAACGGCCCGTCTGGCACTGTCGGCCACCGAACGGAAGTAAACGTCGCGGTTATAACGCGAAGAATCAAGAATATCCACTTTCTGAACCGTTCCGTCGCGGTTGAGATATGCGCGGATTTCAACGATCATGTCCTCAATTCCCATGGCGCCGGGGTCAAGGTTCCAGCACTGACGCAAACGGGCGGCGATGGCATCGGTTTCTGAAATCGACAGCTCGCTGAAATAAGAACCGCCGCTGCCGCCTTCGATTCCCGTATTGGCGGTTTCCGTTCCTTTTTGGATCGTCGCCTCGCTGTCGGCAGCGCTCAGGCTTTTTTCCAACGCACTGACGGAATCCATAAGGTTTTTCAAAGCGCTGATCTGCGGCGTTTTTTTCTTTTCTGCTTTCTTCGGCGCCGTTTTTTTGCTCTCCGGTTTGGCAGCCGGTTTTGACGGCGTCGGCCGTTTCGGTTCCGGCTTTTTATCGGGCAGTTTGGGTTTGGAAGGCTGCGGCGGCACCACAAAATCCTGTTTCGGCGGCAGCGGCGCTTCCTCCGGCACCGGTTCCGGCTGACTTTCAATCACGCTCGGCTGTTCAATTTTCTGCAGCTGCGGCGTCGGCTTGGAGCGGGGCTTCGGCTCGGGTTTGGGCGGCATTTTTTTAGCACGCGCCGGCGTTTTGGTTTCTTCGGCAATTTTGGCCTTGGCGGGCAGATTGGTAATCTCCGAAATTTTTACCTGCTCCAGATCAACGATGATCGGCGGCTGGCTCACCACCATATCCTCACGCCAAAACAGCGGCAGATCGACCATAAACAGCAGAAAAACAACCGCGTGTAAGGCAAGGGATTTGTAAAGAGCCGCTTTCATCAGTCCTATTTCTTCTTCGCTGTTTGGTTGGGATCAGGTTCCGTTTTCAGCCCGACTTTGTCAAAGCCGGCGTTTTTCAGCATTGCCATCAGCCCGATGACCCGTCCGTACTGAGCATCGGTATCGCCGGAAATAACCACGCTGATGTCAGGATTGGCGGATCGTACGGCCATAACCTTGGCCACGATTTTTTCAGCCGGAATTTCCTCCTTGCCGATATAATAAAAACCGTCGCTGTCTACGCTGATGTTAAGGGAAGTTTCCTTGCCGGTCAGGTTTTGTCCGCCCACTTTCGGCAGATTGAGCGCAATGCCGGAAGTCATTAGCGGCGCCGCCACCATAAATACCACCAACAGCACCATCATCACGTCCATCAGGTTGGTAATGTTGATTTCGGCGTTGCGGCGCCTGGGCCGACGGCTGCGGCTTTTGTCGGTTGAAACGAAATATACCATTATTCACCTGCCATATCGGCCTTGATCGCCGTATCGTCAATTTCGCGGGACAAAATGCTGGAAAATTCCGCCATAAAGTTTTCCAGCCGGTTGGCATAACGGTCAATATCCGAAGAAATCTTGTTGTAAGCCACCACTGCCGGAATCGCCGCAATCAGTCCGAACGCGGTCGTAAACAGCGCTTCGGCAATACCGGGCGCAATGGCGGAAAGCGAATTGCTCTGAGTCGCGGCAATCGCGTTAAAACTGTTGATAATTCCCCATACGGTGCCGAACAGTCCGACCAGCGGCGCCACCGAACCGGTCGAAGCCAGGAAGCCCATTCTGGTATCCAGTTCGTCCAGTTCCTTGTCCATGGAAACCGTCATCGCCTTTTCGATACGCTGCTGAAGGGAAACGCCGCGCAGGCCGCGATCGGTTTTCGACTTCAGAATATTGGTGCGTTTCCACTCCCGCATGGCGGCAACAAACATGGAAGACATCGGATCTGCGGGCTTGTTGCCGATGCTGTCGTACAACCGGTCAAGCGACCCGCCGGACCAGAATTTGGACTCGAAACTGCGGGAACGCTGCTTCACCTGCCGCAAGGTTCCGATTTTTTCGATAATAATCGCCCATGACCAAACGGAAGCGGCAATCAGCCCGATCATGACCGCCTTGGTCACGGTGTCCGAGCTCCAAACCATATCCCACATAGACATCTGCTGGGCAGCTTCTGCTAAATTCTGCGTATCCATTTTCTACCTCATTTTCACAATTAAAATCAGACGCCCGGCAAAGCGCCCTGTTATTTGCCGAAAAGATAACATAAAATCTTAAACAATCAATTAATTTTGCGCAGAAAAAAATTGACAACCGCTGCAGCTTCCGTATAGTTGTACCGCAAACAAATTATTTACAAATTAAAACTATCGAATATGAGAAAATTTTTATCATGCCCGTTTCTTCTGCTGCTCCCGCTTCTGTTTTGCTCTTGCGGCAGAATAAGCGAACAATGCCTGCTGATTGACTCGGCTGACACCTGCCGGGTGACAACGGATCAAAAAGTCACGTTAATCCGAAACGGACTGCCGCATGATTACCACATGCCTTCGACGAAAGACTTTTTCAACGGACAAACGTTATCCTCAAGTGACATTTCTGCCGACAGCGGCCGCATCTACGTTTACCGTTGCGGTGACAAATTTGCCGCCAGCCGCATCAACATTGAGCATGCAAGAGCCCTTCGCAATGCCGTTGCTGCCGGAAAATATTCGCCGGCAGATATTTTGCCTTCCTGCGCCCTGTGGTTTTTGGCAGCATTCGTCATCGGATGCGCCGCATACTGCTGCCGGGCAACAGACAAACGGATCATGATAACCGTCGGCTCCACCCTGGCCATGCTGTTTTTTGCTTCCGCCGGCGGGAAAACCTCGTCTTTTGTCACGGAAGGAACACTCTGGGAAAAAGAAGGTTCATGCATTCGTCTTGACAACGGTCGGTTCATCCTGTCGCAAGGCACCGATATCTGTGACAATTGGCATCTGTTCTTGGGGCAACGCGTTTATGTCTATCGTTACGATGACATTTATTTTGCTTTCGGCGAAAAATTCTCCCCGGCAACTCTGGCATATACGGAAACGATACCGAATTTTACCGGTTTGTATCTTGTCTGCTGGCTTTGCGCCATGGCGCTCGGATATTGGACATATGCCACTGCGGAAGAAAAATTAAAACACCGGCGGTTGTTTGCCCGATAACCGTCCGTGTCAATTATCCCGAAAACACTATCGTGTTTTCGGGATAATATTTTCGCACTTCCCCTCTCCGCCACGCCGGCAAACAGCTCTTCCGTTCTTTTTTCGCTTCCTTAAATGCCAAACACACCGCTTCTCTCAGCCCGTCCGCCCAATTTTTCCCAGCCCTTCCTCTCCGCCACGCCGGTCCCCTCTTCCGTTCTTTTTTCGCTTCTTTAAATGCCAAACACACCGCTTCTCTCAGTCCGCCCAATCCGTCCGCCCAATTTTTCCCAGCCTTCCCTCTCCGCCACGCCGGCAAGCCGCCATTCTTGTCAAGATTGACGTTCCCCCCACAAACGGACGAAAATTTCGCTTTCCCATATGAAAAGCTGTTTTTTTTCGGGAAAAAATCGAAAAAAACATTTTTAATCAAGCTTCCTTCGACGGTTTATACGGACAATTTCTCCCGAACATCCGAATTCATCGTCAGCACTTATACTTTCCCTGCCCGTAAAGATATGACAAAATTTTTGCCCGGCAATTCCTTCAGCCTGATTTTTCAGGATCAGGGTTGCTTTTTTAAAATCAAACAAAATACGGAGCTACAAACAATGTTAAAAAAAGAAATCAAAAAGCAGTTAAACCGCCTTCTGCGCCGTTGCCGGCGCTGCCGTCAAATCGGCGTAGAGGCAGCCGGAAAAGACAGCGGTCTCGACTGGCACCAGATAGATTCGCTGGAACACGGCAATGACAAAACCTGGAACGTTTACCAAAAATTGCTCGACTTTTATGGTAAACAGATAAAAATCGAACTGATCGAACGTAAACGGAAATAGTTCAACCGAAACGGGGAAAACAAAAGCTTTTCCCCGTTAACTTCTGCCGCCTCGCCTCACTTAAAGGCGATCCTTTGCTACCGTTTTTCTTCCCCTGTTTTTCATACTTCCCTTTTTCCGGGCGGCCGGCATTCGCCACCCGCGGCTCCCGACTCTTTCCGTCTGCCCGCTTTGTCTTTGTCCGACAGGTTTCTCCCGGCACCGCTTTTCTGCCGCTGCCGGAAGTTTATCTTCTGCCCTGCCTTTGGCGGCTGCCCGGGCAGACTTGCCGGCCGCATTTTTCGTTCTCCGTTTTCCGCCGTTTCATCTTTCTTTTATACTCCCCCTTCGACCGGCCGGAGCCTTTTGCCGACAACGCCCGTTCTTTTCTTTCGGCAACCTCCGGCGGCACTTTTTGCCTATACCCGAATATTCCCGCATGTCCATAGCTCAACAACATACTTCCCGCTGCAGAACAGTCAGCCCAAAAACAAAACCGTCCAGAAAAACGGACACATTTTTCGGGACGGCAGCTTTGTCCTTGTATCGGTTTATCTGCCTTAAACGGCAAACTCCACGAACCTTTGCCCTTTTCCCATCAACCGCTTCGCCGCCTCTTCTGACCAAACGCCCGCCCCGGACACCGTTTACCGGCAGCTGCGCATTTTTTCCGCCAGTTCCGCCGGAATCCTTGCCGGCCGCTTGTTTTTCAACAGCACGTAAACAACCTTTACTTCCAAACTGACCAACACCTGTCCGTTACGGACAATCTCCTGACAAATCACGGCCGAAGCGCCGCCGAACTCTTTCACTTCGCAGGAAATTTCCAGCAAATCATCCAAAACGGCTGGCGCCCTGTAATCTATTTCACAATGCCGCACCACAAATCCGGCCCGTTCGTCCGCTTCCAGCCCGGGCTGCTGGTTAAAACCAATTACACGGAGAAACTCCGTCCTTGCCCTCTCGGCAAATTTCAGATAGTTGGCATAATAAACGATGCCGCCGGCATCGGTATCTTCGTAATACACTCTGGCCGGAAAATAAAACCTGCCGTCTTTCCATGCGCCTGCCGGCGCCGTCGCTTCTGCCATTTCAACACTCCTTTTCTAATTTCTCTGCCGCCGTACCGCGGCAGCTTCCGCCATCATACTGTTTTCATTCTCACCGGTTCTTTCAGCCGGCCGTTTCCTTTTCAAACAAATCGTCTTGGTCGTTATACTGACACATGTTTTTCTTCAATCGCGGCAGTCCCAGATATTCACAGCCGACGTCGGTAATCACGCGTCCGCGCGGCGTGCGCTGCAAAAAACCGAGCTTCAGCAAAAACGGTTCCACCACTTCTTCAATCGTGTCGCGTTCTTCCGACAAAGCCGCGGCAAGCGTGTCGGCTCCGACCGGACCGCCGCCGTAATTGCGGGCAATACAGCTGAGATAACGTTTGTCAAACGCGTCCAGCCCGAATTTGTCCACATTGAGCCGGCATAAAGCGCCGTCGGCAATCGCCGCGTCAATCTTTCCGGCCGCCGCCATCGCGCCGAAATCGCGCACCCGGCGCAACAGCCGGCCGGCCACCCGCGGCGTCCCCCGCGAACGACAGGCGATTTCCCGCGCGCCCTCCTCCGACATCGGCACATTAAGCAGCTTTGCCCCTCTCAGCACAATTTTCTGCAAATCTTCCGGAGAATAAAACTCCAGCCGGAGCGGAATACCGAAACGTTCGCGCAGCGGGGTGGAAAGCAGCCCCGAACGGGTTGTGGCCCCAACCAGGGTAAACGGCTGCAAATCGATTTTGACCGACCGCGCGGACGGCCCTTCCCCGATGATCAAATCCAGCTGAAAATCCTCCATCGCCGAATAAAGCACCTCTTCAATCGCCGGATTCAGACGGTGAATCTCATCAATAAACAACACGTCGTTGGCCTCAAGATTGGTCAAAATCGCCGCCAGATCGCCCGATTTGGAAATCATCGGTGCCGAAGTTGCTTTAAAATTGACGTCCAGTTCCTTGGCAATGATCGATGCCAGCGTCGTTTTGCCCAGTCCCGGCGGGCCGAACAGCAACACATGGTCAAGCGCTTCCCGGCGCATTTTGGCCGCCTCGATAAAAATCTTCAGATTTTCGCACACCTGCCTTTGGCCGACGAACTCCGACAGCGCGGTCGGCCGCAAATTAACCGGCGCGCCGGCGGCCGCCTCATCTTCCGGCAGCTGATGCGGGGTGACAATTCTTTCTTCCATAAGCTACACTTCCTTGTTGGCAAATTCTTTCAACGCCAGCTTGATCAGCAAACCAACGTCCGCTTCCGGCCGGCCGGCGGCTGCCAGATTGACCGCCCGATACGCCTCAATCCGCTGATAACCGAGGTTGACAAGCGCCGAAATGGCATCCTCGACGGCCTTGGAAGGCGTTTCTCCGTCGCTGACGACCGCCGGGGTTCCGGCTTCGTCAGGCGCCATCGCCGCCGCCAGTTCCCCGGTGTCGGCCGCCTGCGGCAAGCCGACCGTCTTGCCCTTCAGTTCGCTGACGATCCGTGCCGCCAGCTTCGGCCCGACCCCGTTTGCCCGCGCAAAAGATCCCTTGTCCTGGGCAGCAACCGCCTGAGCCAGCTGCGACGGCGAAAGCACCGACAAAATGCTGAGACAGACTTTTGCCCCCACACCCTGTACTTTTGTCAGCGTTAAAAACCACTCTTTTTCCAAAGGGTGGAAAAATCCGTACAGACTGATGCTGTCTTCGCGGACAACCGTCTCAATCCACAGGGAAACCTCCGTTCCCCGCGTCAGTTTTGACAATGTGCGGTTGGAAGCAAATACCAGATAACCGACGCCGCTGACATCAATCACCGCATAGTCTTCGCCCAGCCCGTCAACAATACCCCGCAGTTTTGCAATCATTGTTTTTCCCCGATAAATCCCGATAGCGGCAGATTATAAGAAAATTCCCGTGCCTGCAATCCTTTTTTGCATTTTAAGAACAATACCAGAACCTTTCTTTATTAAGGGAATATTTATTTTTTTGCAATTTTTTATTGAATATTTAAAACTTTTAGTTTAAATTGCCGCCTGACACACGAAAAAATTTCGCTGGTCACAAGGCATTTTTAACAATGCCGGGCTTTCAACAGCCCGTATCAAACCGGCGTAGGATATAGCGCCGACACGCTTGCCGTTCCCGGCAGGCCTTTATATCCCCGATAAGTGGTCGGGGAGCCTTAAGTGTATGTTCAGAAATCCGCGCATCCGGATTTTAAAGGCTTAAGGAGTCATGTTTGATATGATTGTTGAACTCCCCGACCACCTTAAACAGGTGGTTTTATTTTGGAACTTTTGACATAAGGACAACCTATGACTGGGCAAAATAAAACTTTTCGCGGCAAACGGCACGACGGCACGGCAAACCCGATCGACGTTTATGTCGGCAGCAGAATCCAAAAACTTCGCATTGCCAAAGGCTGGAGCCAGAGCAAACTGGCCTCCCTGCTGGGCATCACTTTCCAGCAGATTCAGAAATACGAAAAAGGCTTGAACAGAATTTCCGCCAGCAGGCTATGGTATACCGCTCAGCTGATGAACGTTTCCGTCGACTATTTTTTCAAAGACATCAGCGCGGATTTGTGGAAGGAAAGTTTCAAACTGCTGCCGCCGGCATGGAAAGAACTGGATATCATCCCCTGATTTCCGCCTCATTCGCACAATGTCGAAACCGCCGTCCGCAAACCCGATCCGTCGTTTTTTCAAACGGCGGATTTTTACATTCCGTCCCGGCCGGTTCGTTTTTCCGCCGGTTACCGGCCACCCCCAAAAACACTCCTGTTAAAAGAAACTTTTTCACAATTGCAATTCATTGTAAGCACGGGTGTTTCAATAACGAAACAAATACGACACATGCAATACGGCAAAAGTCCGCTGACAACGGATGTACTCCGATTGCAACGGATCCGGACAAAACCGCTCTGTCAAACCATCGTGTCTCCCTAAACCCCGCGGTACTTTCCTTTTTCGCCGCAGCCCTGCCCGCCGGCATTTTCAGAACCGGCCTTTGACAAAGAACCGCCAACCGAAACATGTTTTTAACGGTAGCCGCCGGCGCTTTCCTTTTTCGCCGCAGCCCTGCCTGCCGATGTTTTCAGAACCGGCCTTTTAACAAAGAACCGCCAGCCGAAACATATTTTTTAACGACAGCCGCCGGCGCTTTTCACTTTCACTCCGCATCCGTCCGCTTGCCCGCCAGACAAATACGCATCAAGATAAGCGCTCCACTCCGCCAGCTTCCTTTCCCGGAAAAAGTGATAAAGAAAATCCGTCATTGCCCGGTGGCGGATTTCGGCCTCTTCACGGGCGGAAGCCGTCATCATCATTCCTTTAAGCTTCAACAGTTTCTCAAAAAAATGATTGATAAAGTTATCGCTTTTTCGATTCGGACGTTTATATTCTTCAGCGCTCAAACCCGGTTCCGGCCAAACGTCAGGATCAAACAGCGGCGTTCCGAAAGCATTGCAGCGGACAACCGCATATTGAAGACAGCGGATAATGCCGCCGACGCCGATCGCATCCAACATATCGGCGTCGGAAACGACTTTCCCTTCCAAACTTGAAGGCCTGATGCCTTTCAGACTTTTCGAATACCCCATCCGGGCAACAATATTCAGCACCTTCTCCCGCATGTCGTCATCCGCGCCGGCCATCGTCAGTATCCGCCGGGCATTGGGCAGCTTTTCCGCCGCTTCCTCGCCGGCCAGCTTATAATCGTCACAGTCGTGCAAAAGCGCCGCCAGTCCGGCGATTTCTTTGTCAGCACCTTCTTTTTCCGCCAATTCGAGAGCCAAACGATACACACGTTCCACATGATCAAATCCGTGCCCGCTTTGTTCTCCGGACAACATATTTCTCACTTCTTCAAAAGCTTTTTGCATATCGGCCATTTCGTTCCGCTCTCCCGTCCTTGTTTTTTTCAATCCTTGTTTTGTTTCTTCCGCTTTTGGCTCTGTCAAATGCCGTTTTTCCGGCTCCGTTTCTTCCGTTTTTTTCTTTCTTCAAAACTCACCTGTTTTTTTGCTTATCCCGCTTTTGCCTTTGTCCTTTCCGCCAAGGCTCTCCGCTTCGTTGCTTCTGTTTTTGTCTCCGCCGGTTTCGGCAGCCCCTTTCACTTGGCCTCGCCCCGGAGTTTTCTGCATTTTCCGCTGTACCGAGGACCACTTCCGTCAATACCGTTTCTTTGCCGGATTACGAACCGCCGCCGAGCTTTCTGATTCCCCGGTTGTTGAAATGGCAAATGGCAATTGCCAAAGCGTCCGACGAGTCGTTGTTCTTCGGTCTGCACCCCGGCAAAAGGATTTTTACCATCGTTTCCACCTGATTTTTGGCCGCCTTGCCGACCCCGACCACCGCCTTTTTGATTTTGTTCGGCTCATATTCGGTAACCGTAATGCCAAACAGCGACGGCGCCAGAATCACCACGCCGCGCGCCATTCCCAGCTTAATCGTCGAAGTAGGGTTGTCATTCAAAAACACCTGTTCAATCGCCGCCTCGTCCGGCCGATAAGCGGCCAACACTTCGTTCAGACAATTGTGGATAACCGCCAGCCGGTCGGCAATGTTCATTTTGGCGTCGGTTTTGATATACCCGTCCGCCACATAACGCATTCGGTTGCTCTCCACTTCTATAATGCCCCAGCCGGTTGACGAAAGGCTGGGATCCAATCCCAAAATCCGCATTTTTTCTCCGTTACCAAACTCAGACATATACCGGTCCGCCGCCGGACAGCCCTCGTTTTGACACCTGTTTTAATATTCCGCTTGCCGCTGCGATCCTGCCCGTTTTTCATAAAACACCCGGCACGCGCCTATGCCCCGAACACCGCTTTCTTACCCTCAAAAAGAAACAATATTCCGTCCGCCCGCTGCCAAACGGGAATGCCTTCAAACGAAAGGGGCGTTTCCGCCCCTTTCACAAATTTTCAGGCTTCCAGCGCCTTCATCACCGCTTCCGAAAATTCGGCATTGTGATAAACCTGCTGAACATCGTCATCGTCTTCCAGAGCTTCAATAAAGTCCATCAGCTTTTGCGCGGTTTCCACATCGTCAATATCGGTCTTGACGACGGCCTTCCAGTCCAGCCGGGATGCCGAAGGCGTACCGAACTTGGCTTCCAAAGCCTCGGTTACGGTGCCGAGGTCGTCGGGAATGGTTTCGATTTCATGAAACTCCTCATCCGAAGCCACTTCGTTGGCACCGGCTTCCAGTGCGTTTTCAAACATGGTGTCGGCATCAGCCACCGCCGCCGGGTATTTGATATAGCCGATTCTTTCAAAGTTAAAGGCCACCGAGCCGCTCTCGCCCAAAGCGCCGCCGCGCTTGCCGAAAACCGTTCGGACATTGCCGGCCGTGCGGTTGCGGTTGTCGGTCAACGCTTCGACGATGATTGCGACCTTGCCGGGGCCGAAGCCTTCGTAACGCATGGATACGTAATCGTCGCCGCCGGCGGTCTGAGTGGCCTTGGCAATGGCGCGCTCAATATTGTCTTTCGGCATGCTTTCGGCACGAGCCGCCTGGATGGCCAGACGCAGGCGCGGGTTTTTGTCCGGTTCGGGCAAACCGCTCTTGGCGGCAATGGTAATGTCACGGGCCAGCTTTGCAAACACCTTGGCCTTTTTGGCGTCCTGCGCCCCTTTGCGATACATAATATTTTTAAACTGGGAATGTCCAGACATTGTAAAATCTCCTACAATATTTCTTTATGTTTTTTCCGTTAATCGGTGACAATCATATATTCGATCTTGGCGTCGTTGGCCTCGAATACCCTGATTTTCAATCCTCTGATGTCGATCTCGCCCGGACGGTTGGGATAGCTGTAGTTGACAAAGTTCCCCGACTCTCCGCCCGCCTGATCATATTCCATAACTGTAAAGACGATCCGGTTCAGCTTAAGCCCGGCATACTTGATTTCAAACCCCCAGGTCATCTCGCTCTGAACGATTTTGCTGGTGGTTACCGGTTCAAACCGGAAGGACGGAGGATTAATTTCGTATTTGGTATCAAGCAGTTTGACCTTGTCGCCGCGGATCAGCCCGACCTGGTTAAGCAGGGTCCCGTCGTTTTTGACCAAAAACACGTCCTTCCCCTCGGGGTTGGGCACCAGCGCATAAACCACCTCGTCGATGTCGGTGCGGCCGATAATGTCATATTTTTTGTCGGCTTTGATCGAAAGCGGGCTCAGCCCGGAAACCAATACGGCGTCCGTCGGAGCAACGATGGATTCCTGAGTGTAATAGTTGCGCGTATAAGACTTCGTATCCGCAACGGAATACCCTTTATACGCGGTCAGCATTTTATTGGGCGCAAAGTCGGATTCCGTCACCGTTTCGGTTTTAATCAGTTTCGGACCGTCCTTGTCCAGATATTCGATGCTGTAACTGCTCAGCCCGGCGATAAAGTCGTCGCGTCCGGGCCACAAAGAAATTTCCCCGGCGTAAATACAGCCGCTCAGACACAGCGTTAATCCTAATACTTTTAATGCTCTCATCCGTTTTTCTCTTTAAAAAATTTTTACAATTTTTAACTTTTATATACTATAAACTTTATTTAGTAAATAACAGATTATCATTTATAGGACATTTTTATGAACGCACAATCAGGTAACAGCTGGCAGATCGTCTTCGCTTTGCAGGAGGCCTGCGATCCGCTGTTTGACGAATTCATGGAAAACTTTTTTGCCGCCAGCGCCTGCGACTACACCGATGACGGCAAAGTCCGCTACATCGGCTATTCTTCCGCCCCCGTCGACGAACCGCGGATGGCGCAGGCCGCCGCGGCTTTCGGCCTCGCCCTGCCGGCCTGGCGGAGCGAATTCATCCCCGCCGCAAACTGGCTGACCAAAAACGTCATCCGCTTTCCGCCGCTCGCCACCGATGACTTTTACATCTACGGCACCCACGAAGAGGAAGTTCCCGATACAAACAAGCACCGGCTGCGAATATACGCGGCCACCGCCTTTGGTTCCGGACAGCACCAGACAACCCGTCTCTGTCTTGAATTTCTGAGCCGTCTTTACCATCAGGGGTTCAAACCGGCCAAAATCCTCGACATGGGCTGCGGTTCCGGCATTCTCGCCCTGGCCGCCCTTAAGCTTTGGCCGGAAGCGGCGGCCGTTGCCGCCGACATTGACCGGGAAGCCGTCATCGTCACTTTGCAAAACGCCGCCGAAAACGGGCTTGACCAACGCCTGAGCGCGGCGGCCGGCGACGGATACGACAACGAAACCGTCAGCAAAAACGCCCCTTACGATCTGATCTTTTCCAACATTCTGGCCCGTCCGCTGATTGCCATGGCGCCGATGCTCGCCGCTTCGCTTTCGCCCGGCGGACGCGCGGTTCTGTCCGGCTTTACCGACGAACAGACGGACTGGGTAAGCGACGCCCACCGCAAACAGGGACTGCGGCCGGCTGCCGAAGAAGCAAACGAAAACTGGCGGGCGGTGTTAATGGAGAAAAACAAATGAATTTAGACGAAATCAAACAATACCTGACGGAAAAAAACTATGACGCGGTGCTCATAACCCGCAACAATCATTTTCTCGGACAGGACGTTCTTGAAACAGAAAACCGCATTCTCGCCCTGACCGGTTTTTCCGGTTCCGCCGGCACGCTGGTCGTCACCAAAGAAAAAGCATACCTTTTTACCGACGGACGTTACGAAATACAGGCTGCCCGCCAGACCGACCCGAAAACAACCGAAGTGCTCTGCGGCAGAAACGAAACGCTGACCAACTGGCTGCGGGAAAAATTCCCCGGCAGAGCCAAAATGGAATATAACCCTTGGTGCCTGAGTATTCGCGAAGTCGATACCCTCAGCCGGCTGCTGCCCAAACTGAAACTGGTTGCCAAAGCGCAAACCGATGATTTGGAACCGGCCAGCGTTTTTGCCCACGAACTCCGCTATTGCGGCGTCGAGGCAACGGAAAAATACCGGCAGGTGGTTGAATTTCTGCGACAGAACGGCTGCGAAGCCTGTCTGATCGCCGGCGCCGACAGTGTCTCCTGGCTGACCAACCTGCGTTCCGACGCCCTGCCCGACACTCCGGTCGTCCGTGCCATGGCCCTGGTTCGCGCCGATGCCGACATCACCCTGTTTGCCGACGGCCTTTCGTTTCCGCTCGACACCCCCTGCCGGGTGCTTCCGCTGGCAAAGATGGAAAAAGAGCTTGCCGCCGCCAAAGAGCTGACCTTTGCTCTGGACGAACAAAGAACTCCCGACGCCGTCCGCCGGATGATGGAAAAACACGAAATAAAAATCCGCCCCCTCATTGACCCCTGCCTCGGTTTCAAAGCTCGCAAAAATGAAACGGAAATCAGGGGCTTTGCCGACGCCCACCTGCGCGACGGCATCGCCGTCTGCAAATTCCTCTGCTGGCTGGAGCACAATTACGAAGATTTAAGCGAACTTGACGTCGTCGAAAAAATTCACGAACTGAGAAAACAACAGCCTTTGTTTTATTCCGACAGTTTCCCGACCATCGCCGGCGCCGGCGCCAACGCGGCAATCATCCACTATCAGCCGACGGAAAACACCAACGCCCGGCTGGAGAAAAATTCGCTGCTGCTGGTCGACAGCGGCGGACAGTATTTCAACGGCACCACCGACATCACCCGCACCGTTGCCCTCGGCTGTCCCGCCAAAGAGATGACGGAAAAGTTCACCGTCGTGCTCAAAGCGCATATCGCTCTGGCCTCCGCCCGCCTTCCCCAAGGCGTTTCCGGCAACGCGGCCGATATCATCTGCCGCAGCGTCATGTGGCGCCGCGGGCTGGACTACAAACACGGTACCGGCCACGGTGTCGGCTGTTTTCTCAATGTCCACGAAGGTCCGCAGAACTTCAGCCTGCACGCTTCCTCCTATCCGCTGGCGGAAAATATGATAGTTTCGATCGAGCCCGGATATTACCGTGAAAACGCCTTTGGCATCCGCATCGAAAATCTGGCGCGAATCGTCGTCGACGAAGAGTCCGGCATGCTGAAATTTGCCGTTCTGACCCTGGCCCCGCTTGATAAAAGGCTGATTGATAAATATCTTCTGACAGACGAGGAAATAAGCTGGCTGAACGATTATCATCGGGATGTTTTGCAAAAAGTTTCTCCTTATCTGACGGAAGAAGAAAAAATCTGGCTGAAGGAGGCCTGTTCCTCGTTATAAACAACATTAACGGAGAACAACCACATGAAAAAACTCATTTTTGCTTTGTTTTGGCTGACGGCGGTTTCCGGCGCGCGGGCGCAGACGCCCGTGTTTGAAGGCGCCGCCGGCCCCGAAACGCCGATCGAACAATATTTTCAGGAAGAAAATCCGACTTACGGGCAGTCGATGATCTTCGTCTTTTTCAATAACGAACCCTGCGGACAATGTCCGGCGGCAATTGAACTGATTGAGGAAATATACGACCGCTATTACAAAAACGCTTACGGATTTTCAATCATCAACTATCAAAACGACGACGAATACAATTTCATCGAAACCTACAACCTCTCCCGCCCATTAAGCGTGGTGCTGGTGCGCGTCAACGACGGCGCGGTGTTCGGCTTTGAAAAACTGGACGACCTCGAAAATCGGGTTTCCGATCCGGTTTCGTTCGGCGACTATTTCCGCTTCCGGGTCAACTCTTTCCTCGGCGGAGAATAGTACCGGCCGACAGTCGGCAAAACGCAAGTCCCCCGCGCAGGCGGGGGACTTTCATGCCCGGTCAGTAATCCGCAAACAGCGGTTTTCCGTTCAGCATTTTAATGTTCTGCGCTTCCATCACGGTGGCAAAATTCAGTTTGCCGCTTTTGATGATGTTGCGCACCTGATCGGGCTTGGTCACGTCCGGGTTGGTAAACAGAGTGCTGACTTTCAGTTTTTTCGGCACCCCGACCAGCACCTGGTGAATGCAGCCGAGCAGACTGCCTGCCACCAGTTCATAGGCCATTTCTTCGCTGATGCCGCCGGAACCGGCGTATTTGACCAGCGCATTGACGGCATCGGGCACGCTGTTGGCGTGGATGGTGGAAAAAATCAGATGCCCCGACATTGCCGCCTGCAAAGCCAGACAGGCTACGTCGGGCGTTCTGATCTCGCCGAGCAGAATATACCGCGGCGCCGAACGCAGGGCAGACTTCAGCCCTTCTTCCCATTGTCCGCCGGGCGCGGACGTCTGTTTGCACAGACCGAAATCACCGCTCGGACAGCGGTAAATCCCGTCCAGCGGCATTTCTATCGGATTTTCGATGGTAAAAGCATAACCGCCTTCTTTGCTCAGGAACTCTTTCAACAGCGAAGCAAGAGTCGTGCTTTTGCCGGAACCGGTCGCACCCGATACCAGAAGCAGCCCTGTCGCACGGCCGAGAGAGCAAAGATGGCTGGCCACGATCGGCGGAAAACCGAGATTTTTGAAATCAGGCACCACCCGCGGCATTTTGCGTACGCAATACTGTACGCCGTAAAGGGAATTGGTCCTCTCCACCCGGTAATTGTAGCTTTTGTAAATAATCAGATAACTCGGCTCGCCTTCATATCCTTTTTCCACTTCCGCAAGAAATTCCTCATAATCGTCAAAAACCACCGGCCTCAGCCCGTAAGGTGTCTTCCGGCTCCAGATGAAAGCCTCTTTCTGCGGCGTAATGTATACGTCCGAAAATTCTTCGTCATTAATCAGTGTCATTCCCTTCGTCCCGACGTTAAAAATCCCCAAAAAACAATCTGCGGCAACAATCCCTGAAAATTGATTATAATCAAAAAAATCCGGACTGGCTATTTAAATTTATGTTACAAATACATATTGACAATCTGGTCAAATCGATTATACCCCCTGTTATCATAACATTCTGGACATACGGTGAAAAATATGCAGGATATGACCTCGGGACACCCGCTGAAACTGATCGTCAAATTTTCAATTCCGCTGCTGATCGGCAACATCTTTCAGCAGCTCTACAGCATATCCGACATCATTATCGTCGGCCGTCTGATCGGCATCAAGGCGCTGGCGGCCGTCGGCGTTTCCGCACCGCTGTTTTTCATGCTGGTGCTGGTCAGCATCGGTTTCACCAACGGACTGACGGTCATCACCGCCCAGCGTTTCGGCGCCCGCGATTACCGCGGCCTGCGCCGTTCGGTCACCACCGCCACCCTGCTCAGTTCCGCCTTTACCTTAAGCGCCGGCGCCGTCATGCTGGCCTCGCTCGACGTTTTGTTCAAGGTCATGAACGTGCCGCAGGAAATTGCCCAAGACGCCAAATCCTTCATCAGCATCATTTCCTACGGCGTCATCATGATCGTTTTCTTCAACCTTTTGTCTGGTTTCATGCGGGCGCTGGGAGACAGCAAAACGCCGCTCTACTTCCTCATATTCACCACCCTGCTCAACATCACTTTTAATATCGTTTTCATCTATTGCATGAAGCTGGGCGTTGCCGGTTCGGCTCTCGGCACCGTCTGCGCAATGACGGTTTCCGTCTTTTGCTGCCTGCTTTACATCGGCAAAAAATATCCGATTCTGCACCCGCAGAAAGAAGACTGGAAACTGAACTGGCAGTTCTGCAAACAGCACCTTAAAATCGCCGTGCCGATGGCCATCCAGTTTTCCATCATCGCCGTCAGCGCCACCATCACCCAAAGCGTCTGCAATTCGTTCGGCCCCGACACCATTGCCGCCTTCACTTCGGCCATGCGGGTCGAACAACTGGCCACCCAGCCGATGGTATCTTTCGGCATCGCGATGGCAACCTACGTTGCGCAGAATTTCGGCGCCGGCATGATCGGACGCATTCGCCGCGGCGTGTTTGAATGTTCCATGATTTCCCTTACCCTGAGCATTGCCCTTGCCGCCGTCATGTATACGTACGGCGCCCACATCATCACCGTTTTCGTGTCAAAAGAACACCACAACGTAATCGAAATAGCGGAAACTTATCTGCATATCAGCATTTTGTTCTATTTCTTCTTAGGCCAGATATTCATTTTCCGCAACACGTTGCAAGGTATGGGCAAGGCCGTCATCCCGATGATCTCAAGCATTGTTGAACTGGCCTTAAGGGCGTTTGCCGCGATTTACCTGGCCGCCAAACTCGGTTATATCGGCATCTGCTACGCCAGCCCGATCGCCTGGGTCGGCGGTTCGGCCGTCGTCAGCGGCGGCTACTTCTGGGTCGTCCGCCGCATCGGCTGCCGTTATTTGTACAACCGCCGGCAGGTTACCGTCCGCGGCCGCCGATAACCCCCGCGGCAAGCAGCAACAGTCCGCCGCCGAGAACCGACAGGCAGATGACAAGGAAACGGTCGTCGACCAAAATGTTACTGAACAGAAGCTCTATGTATTCGTTGTCATCGTCCATGTTGTCCGCCAGATAATGCGGCCGGATCTCTTCAATGCCCTTTTTGCCGACCTTGACCGTGACATATCCGTATTTATTGACGTCGGAACGAATCTTCTGTCCCGAAGACATCAGCGTTACAACCGGAATTCCCCAAACCGACCCGCGCCAATATTGATGGATGTGCGCCGCCAAAATCAAATCAATCTTATGCCTTTGTAATATCCTGCCCAGACGCTCGACCGACGGCTCCGTCAGAATCTGCTTGCGCCACGAAGGGTCGGTAAGCGGCGGCACGTGGGTATAGACGACGCAATACCTGAAATGCGGACGCACTTTTTCCAAAACGTCCTCCAGCCATTCAAGCTGTGCGTCATCATACCTTTCTTCCGAAGAATCCAAACCGATAAACATGACGTTGCCGTAAGAAAACCAGTAATAAAGAGGACCGAAAACCATCCGGTAGAAATATTTGTTGTCACTGCCGAAACGGTCGGCGATTTCATGGTTTCCGGGAATCATGTAAAAAGGCAAATCAAGTTTTTCGTCCAACTCGGAAACAATCCAGCGAAAATGACTGATATTGCGGTAACGCACCAAATCGCCGAGATAAAGCAAAAAACGGTTGCCGCCTTCCTGCGCCTGTTTGACGATTCTCTCAATCGGCGCGTTTTTGGCACCGGTATCGCTTGCCGCCGCAAAAGAAAACGTTTCCTCTTCCGGTTCCATCACCCGGCCGGCCGGCGCAATATAATTGTTCTCGGGAGGAAAAGAGAAAATCTCAATGGCAAAACTGCGAATCGCCAGCAGCACCAAACCGGCAACCGTAAGATATTTGCCGGAAACGACGCAAAAACGCGCCGCGGACAATCTGTTCATAGTCGGATCCTTTTTCATAAACCACCTGCGGAAGTCTGCCATAACCGGCCCGATTATACAAGCGTAAAATGTCTTTGGCCCCAAAAACGTCATCGCTCCGCAAAAAAATCTTGAATTAAGGCAAGCTCTAAAATGAAAATACTACCTGCTTAAATTCTTAGAGTTGGATTTAAGATAAACCATATTGACTTATAAAAAAATTACGTTTAGCCTTGAGGAAAAAGGAGGAAAAATGGGATATTCGATCGGACAAGTTGCAAAAAAAACGGGACTTTCGACACACACGCTGCGTTATTATGAAAAGGAAGGGCTGCTGCCTTTTGTTCGGAAAAACGGTTCCGGACTGAGGGTCTTCGCCGACAGCGACATCGGCTGGCTGGAAATGATCGAATGCCTGAAAGGAGTCGGAATGCCCTTAAAAGGAATTAAGCAGTATATCGACTGGTACCGAGAGGGAGACACCACCCTGCCCGAACGGCTGGAAATGTTCAAACGACAGAAGCAAAACCTGGAGCAGCAAATGGCCATGCTGAACAAGCATATGGAAAAAATCAATTATAAGATCAATCTTTATACGGAAGCGGTAAAACTCGGCAGCTTGGAACAGGCAATGAACAACAAAAAAATCCGCGAAGAAAAGAAAAAAGTCTACGACGCGGCCTGACAATCAAACAACATAAAAACGGGATGAATGCATCCCGTTTTTATGCTAATGCGAAACACTTTGCGAAAACAGATTAATCACGGCAACGCCGGCAATAATCAGCGCCAGCCCCAGATAAGCCGGAAAATCCAGATGCTGTTTAAACACCAGCACACCGATCAGGGAAATCAACACAATTCCCAAACCGCTCCAAAGCGCATAGGCTATCCCCACCGGCATCGCCTTCAGGGTTACCGACAGCAGATAAAAAGCGCCGGCATACCCTGCCGCCGTGGCCAGAGACGGCCAAAACCTGGTAAATTGTTCGGATTCTTTTAAAAAAGACGTTGCCGCCGTTTCCAGCACGATAGCCGCCAGCAGACTGGCATAAGTCACAAACATTGATTGCATGTCTACCTCCTCTGATTACCGTTACTTCAATAACTACACGTCTGACATGGTTTTGACAAGTCCGCCGCAACAAATTTCCGACAAAAAATACATGCACGGGTCCCCCGTTCCGTTTTGTTTTCCCTCCAGCGGCACACAATTAACCTATTGACAACCGCCCTGTCTTCATATATAAGTTTTCCAGTTCTTAAGCCGACATAGCTCAGTTGGTAGAGCTACTGATTTGTAATCAGTGGGTCGGGAGTTCGAGTCTCTCTGTCGGCACCATTTAAGCCTTTGATTTTCAAGGGCTTTTTTATTGTGAAAATCTTTCTCTGAAATTTTGGCAAGAACCGAGTGAGTGAAATTGATGTTTCTATCTGATTTGTTCTGTGTTTAACTGTATTTATTTCACTCACTCTTATTTTAACAAATAATAACTCGTTGTAATTTAATAGGAATAAACAATAGAGCCATTGATAAAATATCAATGGATTGATTAAAATATATCAGCTAAGATACTTCTTTTTACAATTTTAGAAACCGCTTCGCAGGTATTCATAGCCCGTTCTGAAGATAAATGTGCATATTTTTGAGACATCATTATTGATTTATGTCCTAAAATACATGCTACATCAGATAAATTGTGTCCTGTCGATATTAGATGACTAGCAACCGTGTGACGGATGTCATGGATTCTAAAATCGATGATTCTGCTATTTTTCAGAATCATTTTCCAAATATGTTCAATATGAACTATATGTCCCGTGAATAATTGATTTTTGATGATGTATGGAGAATACTCTCGTTCCGGTTTGTTGTAGAGCTTTTTTAGTATTTTTATAGCTTTTGTATTCAAATAAATAATTTTAGTTCCTGTTTTGCTGTCTGGTAAAAATATAAGGTGTTTTTCAAAATCAACATATTCCCATTTGCAGGTTAATATTTCATTTTTGCGTGCTCCTGTCAGAAAAAGTAACTTTATTGCAGATAACGCATATAAAGAATTTGGTTTGTTTTTTTCAATGTGCGTAATTTCTTTGAAAAATAATTTCAGTTCTTTCTTTGATAAATATCGAATTCTGGCATTTTCTTTATATTTTTTTATACCATCGCATGGGTTTGAGTGTTTGGGACGGTATCCCCATGTTTCCATTAGATTAAACATCAAATGCAGTAAGCTTAACGCTCTATTAGCAAAATATTTTTTATCAAAGTATTTGGCGTGTAATTTAGCTATATCATTTGTTGTTATATTTTTTATCCGTTTATGTGCCAAATCAGGAGCAATAATATTTTTCCAAATGCTTAAATTCGATCTTCGATAATTTTTGCTTTTTTCCTTAAGGCAACTATATCTTTCATCAAAAATTTTCCAAAAATCAGCCATAGTTTCAGATTTTCTAGCATCCTCTTTTTCCGCCTGCGGATCTTTTCCAGCCATCACATCTTTAGCTAAATCTATTGCAATTCTTCTAGCCTCGACGCACGAATGTATATTACTGTTACCGAAAAGAAACCATCGCTGTTTTGCATTTCTTCCCCCATAAGCAATCTGATACCGAAAAACATATTTTTTCTTACCATTGGGAATAACCTTGAGACCAAAGCCTATAATTTTATTATCCCATATATAATAAATCTTATCTTTTATTTCAGAAGATTTAACTATCTTTTCATTTAATGTAACCATCAGAGTTCTCCTTGTAAATTATACACAAAGAGAAATATATAACTTTTTTACACGTTGCGGAGAAATCTGATTAAAAGTATTTAATGTCTAATTTTACGCCCAGTAATTTGTCAGCATCTTGAGTGTCTTTTAAAATTAAGCAAATATTGTCTGTTATAATTGTTTTGTATTCATCTAGTGTTATCAATTCACTATGTGTCTCTGCAAGCATCCGGATACTATCAATTTGATTTCGATTCAAAGATATGATGTATTGTTTATTATTCTCTAATGTAAGATTATACATTGTTTTTAGAATATCTACAATCTGTCGAGGATCTATATCACTAAAAATTCTATTATCATGAAACAAAAAATCAATTTTATGATTACATCCTTTAAATAAAATTGACGTATCATAACAGAAAATTTTTGCACTTCCAATTCCATCTGAAGAATCCGCCTCTATGTGTGCTTCTAAATTAAATCTAAGAGTATTCGGTTTTTCATTATTGGTAACAGTTATTCCTGATGTATTATTGGGATATAAGTTGTTAGCCATACTTCTAAAAAAAATATCAATATCATTAAATTTACTATTTTCTAGTTCTTCGAGGTATATATCAGTGGTATTATTATCTTCTACATATTTTGATTTAATATCGTTTAGATGTTTTTTATAGTATTTTAGAATTTCTTCATATTTCTTATAATTTTCTAATTCATTGCGGAATGAATTAAGCTCGTCGTTTACTGCTAAAATTACACCAAGAGCATCATGAGTATGTAAAAAAAGTAATTTTTTATCTAATAGCTCTTCTAATATTTTTTTGGAAGCCAATGCATTTTTTAATAATTGTTCAAATTTATTTTTTTCTTTTTTTAATTTTTCGGTACGATTTTTTAGAAGATTTTTATTAAACTCTTCTATTTCTTGGAGTGATTTAGATAATGTATCACTAAAAGAAATTTTAATTTCTTTATATAATGAACAAATTTGTTCATAAGAAATATCGGGATTATATTTCAAACTATTATTTATATTATCAATTTGAAAATTATACCGAGTAATCAGATTCTGTGCATCATCTAATCTTCCCTTTAAGATATCGGCTTCTGCTTTAATATCATAGTAATCTTCTGAAATTTTTGTATCTTTAATTCTTTTTTCTAGTTTATCTATTTTTAATTGAAGATTTCTTTTTTCTAATTGAACATCTTTATTACCTGTAAAAAAAGATTTTAAAACAGGATCTTGCTTAATTTGTTTCTCCAATTTTTTTACACTATTTTCTTCATCTCGAAGTTCTTTCTTTTTTTTGACTAAAGAAATATCTAATCCTAAAAGAAAAGCATTATAAAGTAGAATCTGATAAATAGCAGAACGTCCTAAATCCAGATAATCTTTATAATCATTATAAGAATTTTTATTTCTTCTTATAAAAAGAGGTAACAAAGAACGAAAAGATAAATAATTAAAATCTGAAGGAATATCAAAACATTTATTGCCCATAAAGGCATTAAAATCTTTAATATCCATAGTATTATCGTTTAATACGATTTTTGAATTCAATACGACATCTCTAGTTGCAATATAAATCTTTTCATCTAATTCAAATTTTAAAGAAAAACTCCAATCTTTTAGTTTATCAATAAAATCTGAAGTTGGTTCTGCTCCTAAACAAAAGTGAATAAGTTCAATCAGTAAAGATTTACCAACTCCATTAAATGTATTTTTCTCGGCTTTAGGGGTGGTATCAACTTGATCACCAAGAATAATACTAAGTCCTCTTTTGTTAAAATAAACATTTTTAAATCCAGTATTATTTGAAGTAAGTGAAATCAAATACATCGTAAAATTTCCCCTTTTTCTTCTGTAATTACATTTACAGAATATAAAAAAAGCAACGCCAAAATTAATTCATCAAAATTATGGTTTGCATGAAAATAATTATTATTTATATCACGTTTATATTTATTCCATAATGAATCAATTGTCTGAGGTTTATCTAGTTCTTTCACAATATAATATCCTAGCCCTAATATAGATTGTGAAAAAGTAATATGTTTACTAGGTAACAACATTTATAGGCTCCTCAAAAATATCACAGCTTTCAAAATATTTTGAGAGTAATTGTATTGCAGAAGGGATACATTGTGCTTTTTTAGGGTGTTTAGGTATAATCATGTTAACCATTTTCCAAAATATTATATCTCCATTACGATCATCGCTATTATTTTCTATTTCAGCTTCTTGCTTAGCTTGAACATAAATACCATTTAACTTATCCCGAATAAGATCCCCCCAGAAACTTTCCCTACTTTGAAAGAAATTATCAACAGCACCAATCAGAGCATATCCTGCTTCCATTTGCTGTTTCAACGGTGCTGAGATATTATTAGTTCTAATCTTATCATCCCATTGAGGAACCCTTAATTTAGACGGAATAAAATCTTCAATGGAGGTCTGTAGTAAGTGATTTATAATTTCTGAAAAACATTCTTCATTAAAACGATAAAACTCTTGAGAATGTGGAACACTTCCTACTATTTGCATAATTTCATCATCTTTAAAATTATCAAAAACAATTCTACTTAAATCTTTTGGTAACAGAAAATCTCCTCGAAGTAATTTATATGTTTTTACAATACAATCCATTACTGATATGCATTGAGCATTAACACCTTTAAATTTATCATTAAAAACAAAGAAAAATTGTTCAATAGGAGACCAATAGGATATTAACCCTTGGAAATCATGCTGGAGTTTATTTACCGCTGCATTATATGAATTTGACGGATTTTCAGGAGCATATACTTGATAATATGTTTTTGTATTTTTATTACAGCCATCACAACTTCGATCACCAAGATTTCCCCATGGCTTTATTTGAGTAAAGTCTTTATCGTGAATAAACATAATTGAAGAAAAAAATTGTTCAAATGCATTTCCATCACTTTCGTATATCTTATTTTTGAATAAGACTCTAGCTAAATATTTATCTTCTGCATTCATTGGCATTTCCATTATTGCGATATTTTCACTATGATATACAAATAATTAGAAAAATTCAATATTTATTATACTCTATATACAAGTGAGTGCCGAGTGAGTGAACTACATACAGTTTGCGATTCCAATGTGCAGTTTAAAGATGTTTAAAATTTTGAAAAATTGCTTGTAACCTTTACCGGCTAACGATTTTTTATTTAAAATCAACCAATTAAAAACTTGTAAAATCAATAACTTAAAAGATTTGTAATCAGTGGGTCGGGAGTTCGAGTCTCTCTGTCGGCACCAGTTTCCGAGTCCTTGAATTTCAAGGGCTTTTTTATGTAGCCTACTAAACTCAACTCAAAAATAGCGTCTTTATCCCCTTTTTATGGCTCAAGCCGCCACCAACAAAAAATTATCATTAAAATTCAATATGTTATCATGCATCTAATTTATCAACATATTTTTATGGATTAAGCTGTTTAAAGCAGTATCTAAACTGGTCTTGATATTTTTTATTGTTCATTCATTAAGCACCTGTTTGACATATATTTTTATTATATTAAGCTACAAATGATTTAATTTCACAATAGGGAGTTGCTCATGGATTGTGTATTCTGTAAGATTTGTGCTAAAAAACTTCCGGGAAAAATAATTTATCAAGATACTGTCTTGTCTTGTTTTTTACCCGAAAAAATGAAGGTCTATGGTCATTCGCTTATCGTTTCTAATAAGCATTATGAAAATATTTTTGATATTCCGGAAGAAAAACTCATTCATATTATCAAGTTTGCCCAAAAAATCAGTTTGCATTTTAAAGAACGGTTAGGTGCCACAGGTATTAATATTTTGCACGCCAGCGGTAAATCGGCACAACAGTCAGTACCCCACTTTCATATTCACATTTTTCCCCGTTTTGATGACGACGGGCTGGATACATGGCCTAAACTTGAAAAAAAAGGATATGATAGCGATGAGGTTTTGGCTAAAATCAAATTTTAAAATTTCTCTCCGTGACCATTTTTCATAATGAACATATCCATAGGATTCATTGTTGCACTTTGATCCAATACTCTATCCTTTGGTCACTTTTTGAAAACAGAGTCAAAATATTTCCGTAGAAAGCATCATTGCATCCGCAAATAAAAAAATCATATATTTGAAATTTTTATTCATAACCGCCTCCCGTAAAAGAAATTAACCTTCCGGACATTTTCGCAACCGATCCGGACAATCCGTTTTTCTGTAATCGGAAATCACCGGACACCCAGCCACTCGATTCCCTGTAAAACACCGTAGGCCAACAGACAATAACGCAAAAATTTTCCGACGAACATGGAAAATGCGACAACCGTCAGATTTGCCTTAAACAATCCGAGAACAAAAACGATCACATCTCCGACCGCCGGCAAAAAGCCGAAAAAGGCTGCAACGGCACCCCGACCGGCCGCAAACCCGCGGATTTGTTCCAGCCGTCCCGACGATATCTTAAAATATTTGCTCAGCCAGTCCGTTTTTCCCAGCCGTCCCAAACCGTAAGTCGTCATACCGCCCAGCCAGTTGCCGGCAGTAGCGGCCCAAATGCAGATGACGGGATCAAAACCGGCCCCCGTCATTGAAGCGAAAACCAGCTCGGAACTGACCGGCAAAATTGTCGCCGCGCCGAAACTGACCGCAAACAATCCGACAAACCCGTACTCTTCCCACATGTTTCCGTTCCGTTTTTTTCCGAAGTTCTTTTATAAAAGCAGTTTTCCGGCAAAAATCAAGCAAAACCGCGGCACCGCTCGCAAAAAACGGCATAAGCGCAAATATTCTGCCGTTTTGCAAACGCCCGGAAAGATTATTTCGGACGCCGCGCTCAAACTCAGGTAGCAATTAAACATCACCAATCAGTTTAAGTTGCACACCTTTTGCGGGAAGCCGTTTTCTTTCGGCTATAAGCTTAAGTTTTTACGTTTCTTTTTTGCCTTACACACAATTTATATAAACATCGCAATTTAATACACCTTATTTTGCCGCACTTTCGGAATTATAATTATAACTCAGAACGAGAATTAACTGCTAAACATAAAAGGATATATCATGATATACGGATACATAAGGGTCAGCACCGACAAACAGACAACGGAAAACCAACGTTTTGAAATCAGGCAGTTTGCCGAAAAAAACGGCATCATCATCAACCGCTGGTTTGAAGAAACGATTTCCGGCGCCACTGACTTCCGTCAGCGCAAACTCGGGAAATTGCTGAAGAAGCTCACCAAAAACGATATTTTAATAGCTTCCGAAATATCGCGTCTCGGACGCAACATGCTGCAGGTAATGACCATCCTTCACTATTGCCTGAGCGCGGAAGCCCAGGTCTGGACCATAAAAGACAATTACCGGCTGGGCAGCGACATTCAGTCCAAGGTGCTGGCCTTTGCCTTCGGCCTTTCGGCGGAAATAGAGCGCAACCTGATTTCGCAGCGAACAAAAGAAGCGCTGACCAGGATCAAATCAGAAGGCAAAAAACTCGGCCGCCCTGCCGGACGCCGCAACAAAAAGCTGAAACTTACCGGGCTTGAGGGACGCATCAACACCATGCTCGAAAAAAACGTCCCCAAGGCGCAAATTGCCAGACAACTGAAAGTCGACCGCATGACTTTGCTGCGTTTCATGAAAAACAGACAAAACCGGGCTTTTCACGAAACCGCGGCGGCTTCATAACATTTCATGTGCTCACAAAATGCGAACGGAAAACTTTTATTTGTTGAAATCTCCGAATTATCTGATACAGTACTTTTGTGATATTTTTTATTCACAAAAGTTTTAATAACCAAGGAGACTTCACATGAACTATAGAACTATTCTTTTGGCAACGGCCGCCGTTATGTTTGCCGGTGCTGCCAACGCGGAAGACATTACTGCCCCGATGTACCTGCCGGGCGCGGGAAAGGTATTGTCAAACACTTCCCTGCAGTATGAGCGCACCTCGCTGAAACACAACGCCGGCGCCGGAGAGGATTTCCGCGCATCCGAAGAAATCACTTATGGTGTTACCGACAATTTCTCCGTTGTTGCGGAAATCGGCAACCAGTTCGATTTTGAAGGCCTTACCAATCAGGAATACAACAACGATCACAACTTCGACTATGCGATCGGCGCCAAATACAACATGCAGCACGGCAACTGGCTGGCTCAGGTCGGCGCTTCCTACTACACCTTTGACCCGAAAAGCTGGTACGGTCATCGCGGCAACGACGAAAGATGGTACAAGGAAATCAGCGCCAACGTCAAATTGGGCTATGACCTGCAAAACGGCTGGATGCCTTACACCTCGTTTACGGCCGACAGCCGGATCGATTATGCTGACCGCCCGATGGAATATTCCTGGTTCAACGGTTTCCACAAGACCGGCGGCAAATATTCGGTAGATGCGGGTATCCGTTACGACTTCACTCTGGACGGCACCAACACCAACACCTGGTGGGCACAGGCGGAAGCCAACTACTTTGTCAAAGAAAACATCGCCGTCGGCATTTTCGGCGACTACTATCTGGGCGGCAACTACAACGACTACGTCGATTACAGCTACACCCTCGGCCTCAGCGCAAAGGTATTGTTCTGACCGGTTCCGCTTCGGCAAAAAAGCACTGCTTCGGCAGTGCTTTTTTTCGGTTCAAACGCCGGCGTCAACATACAAACGTCGAAAACCGTCCCAACCGGAAGACTTGCGCCGCGCCCGGAACGAACGGCCGAAAAGCGGAACGGTCAACGGCAGTTCATAAGCCGGCAAAATTTATTATTCTTTAATCTTTCTCCGCCAATAATAAAATGCTAACCGGGAGAAAACGTCATGAACGGCAAAAAGTCAAAAATCTTTTTTATTTTCCTTCTTGTTGCCGCGTTCGCGGCCGGAGGCCTGTTGTTCGGCCGTCCGAAAGAAACTCCGCCCGCCGGCAAAGCGGTGCCCGGTTCAACCGCGCAGACGATTCCCCTGCCCCCGCCCGTCGTCGCATATTTGCAAAATTCGCTTTTATACGGCAATTTCTACAACGAAAATCAAAAGTTTGTCGTTTATTTTACCGATATGCAACCGGTTTACCCTTCTTCTTTTCTGCCGGCGGTTGAACAAATCGAACAAAATCCCGTTTTTGCCAAAGAATACGCCTTTCTCCCGCGCCGTACCGAAGTTTCCCTGCCGGAAACGGGAGAAACCGCCGCCGACCGCGGATTTACAGACCTCTGCGGACAGTTTTGCATCATCAACCCCGCCCGCGGGGAAATCTTCTACATCACCGGCATCGGCGAAGAGGACTCCCGCGAACTCAGACACATTTTTGACGCCCTTGAACAATGGTAAATCGTTGACAGCGCACAAACGGCAGACTATATTGATCAAGCAACCTTTATATATTCAGAGGAGAAAAAAATGGGAAAATGCAACAATCCGAACTGCCAGTGCGAAGACTGCCAATGCGGCGACAACTGTCAGTGCGGCAAAGACTGCGGCGAAAAAGATTCCGGACATTGCGGCTGCGGCAAAGACAAATAAAACGCCTGCCCGCATTCACGTCAAAAGCCCCGTCAAACGGGGCTTTTATCATATACCAAACTTCCGGCCGCAAAACACCCGCCGTCAGATTTTCCCTTTTCCGCCGTTCAGCAACTGCCGATAGGCCTGCTGTTTTTGCCGTCTTACCTCCGCCAGCTGCTGCTCCGCCTCTTTGCGAACCGTTTCGTCCGTTGCTTTCAGGGCTATTTTTTCATATGTCACTTCCCGCACATGAATTTTGGACGAAGACGGCATCCGGGCTTTGTCGCATTCTTCAAGCGCTTTCCGGTAAAAGCCGATTTCGCCGGTTTTGTCGCCAATGGAATTAAGAACCAGACAACGTTCCTCGCCTTTCAAAAATTTCATCGCAATCACTTCTTTGGTACTTATCCATCCTTCAATGTTTCCCTGCACCATTTGAATATCGGCAATCCGCTTTAACACCGGCAGCCGGTCTTCCCTATCGGCATAGCGGTAAGCGCCCAACAGATACTTGACGGCTTTGCCGGCGGCAATCTCCTTGCGCGAATTTTTCGTCATAAAGCCGATTGCCCTCGCACGGATCAGATACAGCCCGGCCAGTTCGGCATTGATCTTGTACATATCGCCCCTGCTCTGCTTTTTGGTCAGCGCATGTTTATACGCCCGGACAATGTTCTGTTCGTCTTTCTTTTCCGGCAAACGGTTCTGACAATAGGAAATGAGTTTGTAATCACGGCTGAGCATCAACACCTTGCGCAGACATTCGGCTTCCTGCACGCCGGCATGATTATCGGAAAGCGGGCTCGCTTGCGCACCCAGCTTTCGATACATTCTGGACGCGATAAAATGCAGTTTGCCTCTTTCCTCATCCGTCAGCTTCAGACCGCTGTCGTCAAACTTTTCCTTCAGCTGGTTGGCTTTGTAAGAGGTAAAATTGGGATAGTCGCCGGTCGAATACAAAATCGCTTCGTTGACCGCGTTGGTAAAGCGGATCACCGGCGTCAACACCTTCACCCCGCTCAAACGCTCCTCAATGTATTTGGCAATGTTCGCGGACAGGTTTTCGCCTTCCGCCGCGTTCATATAGGCAATGTCTTCGGGGCTGAAATAACAGGCTCTCTGCAAAAGCGCGTAGGAATCGATCGTATTCTCATCCAGAGCGTTGGCAATACAGGTTTCGACAATCACCCCCAGCTGCTCTTCATAAACCGTGTCCCTTACGGCGGCGGCATCCCGTTCAAGGTCAAGCCCGTGTCTTTCCGCCACTTCGGCCATATACTCGGGTCGATTGCTCGCAATGTCTTCCGTCATCACCGCTTTCAGCGCTTCATCGTCCAAAACGGCCGGAGCCGACAGCCGGATCATCCGTTCTTCGTCCGCTTCCCGTTGATTTTCCTCTTCTGCCATAACACACCTCTTTTGCACTTTTGTTACTGATAAGATAATTATAAACGCCGCCTTCGTTTTGTCAATATTTGTCTTTAAGAGCAGACAATTTTCTTGACTTTTTAACAAAAACACTCCATCATTCCCGGCTATGAAACAATTTTTTTGTCAAATTAAAAACGCTTTATTATGAAAACGATGAAAAAAGTCTTTCTCGCAACCGGGGTATCGATTCTTGCTCTTTTCAGTTCATGCACGAGCAGAACCGCCCTGCCGCAGAATCCCAAAGACAAAGAAGAACGCCGCGACGAACACGGAAATTTCTGGATCTACAACGCAGCGCTCAACCGCTGGGCCGTAACTTCCAACTCCGCAGGCAATCCGCCGATGTACTACTACTATCCGGGCAGCAATTCCTGGACGAACACAAACGGACTGAAAATCGACGCTCCCAAAGGCATCAGCCAGTCTTTTTACAAACCTTCGTCCAAACCGAATTCTTCCGGCAGCAAGTACGGCACGGGTCCCAAAAGTTCGACCGGCAAAGCTTTCAAATCGGGTTCTTCGCGTTCGTTCGGGGCATAATTCACTAAACTGACAACAAATTTATGGAAAGAAAAAGCATTAAACCGCGCGACAATTATCAACGGATTGTCGAAAACCTGGGTTTCACCTTTCATAAGGACTACTGGCTGGAAGACGCCTGTTACGCCCTCTCAATGTCAGAAGTGGAACAAATCGAAAAAGCAACCGCCGAATGCTACGACATGTATTGTCAGGCGGTGGAAAAATGCCTGTACGACGACCGCCGGCTCGACCTTTTGCGGATTCCGCAAAAAGTGCGGAACTTCATTCGCCGCAGCTGGGAAGAAGACGACCTTTCGCTTTACGGACGGTTCGACTTTGCCCTTGTCGACGGTCAGCTGAAAATGCTGGAGTTCAATGCGGACACGCCGACTTCTCTCCTGGAGGCCGCCGTCGTCCAATGGCAGTGGAAAGAAGACGTGTTTCCCGCAAACGACCAGTTCAACGGCATCCACGAGGGCCTGGTCGCCTCCTGGAAAGACATCCACAAAGCCTACCGCTGCGATCAGTACTTCTTCGCGTCCGTCAGCGATTTCGAAGAAGACAACATGACGCTGAAGTATCTGATTGCCACCGCCATCGAGGCCGGGCTGGTAACCGGAGAAATCGACATTGAAGACATCATGCACGTCAACGGTACGCTGTATGCCTCGCCGGAAAACCCGATCTCATGCATGTTTAAATTGTTTCCGTGGGAAACGATGTTTGAACAGAACCCCGACGCCTGCATGACGGAAATGTGCTGGCTGGAACCGTTGTGGAAATCCCTCATGTCCGACAAGGCCATGCTGCCGATTCTCCATGAACTGTTTCCGCACAGTCCCTATATCCTGCCGGCGTTTTTTGAACCGGGAAAACTCTCTTCCTATTGCCGGAAACCCGTTTTTTCCCGCGAAGGCGCCAACATCAGACTGGTCCGCAACGGCTTGCTGCTTGAGGAATCGGGCGGAGAATACGGCAAAGAGGGCCATGTCTATCAGCAGCTGGTGGAAATTCCCGCCCATAACGGCTGGTATCCGGTTATCGGCAGCTGGGTTATCGGCGGCGAACCGGCCGGCATCGGCATCCGGGAAACGACTTCACGCATTACGGATAATATGAGTCATTTTGTGCCTCATATCATCCTCTGAAATCCAAAAACGGATTATTTTTAAAGTCCATGCTCCAAGGCATGGACTTTTTTTGTCATCTTCAAACATCTCCGCCTTTTGCCCGGCCTTTCCGCCGCCCACTCACGCCGGTCTTTCCCTGGACAGGCACATCGCCATCTGTTCGCGTCAGTCTTTCGCCGGCCTTATCTTTTATCCGTCCCGAACGGCAAACACAAACTTCCCCCTGTATGTGCACCAAACCCCATCCTTGAGCCGCCGGTCCCGCCATCCGCCCGCACCGGTCTTTCGCCGGCCTTATCTTTTATCCGTCCCGAACGGCAAACACAAACTTCTCCCATGCATAAACAACATTTCCTTTATTCTTTTGTCCCGTCACCGGCCAACGGCACAACTCCGTTTTTGCCGGCAACACCGAATATCCTTAGCAAAGGCTCTCTCCTTCTCTCCTTCTCTCCTTCTCTCCTTCTCTCCTTCTCTCCTTCTCTCCTTCTCTCCTTCTCTCCTTCTCTCCTTCTCTCCTTCTCCCTGCCGCCGCTTTCCGCTCTCTTTTCACGTCGTTTTACCATAAACACTTGCCGGCTGACGTCTGCAGCCTCAACAGTTTCAAACCTCAAATGCCAGTTTCAAAAACTTCGCCGGCCTTACGGCCAACCTACGTATCTTCATCCGCCCGCTGACGCAGACGTTCAAACCATAAAAAAAGGAGATACGACCAACCGCCGCACTCCTTTTTTACGCACTTATCGGCTTGTCAACCGATATTTCCCTTTTCTTCAAACACGAGAACAACCTTCACCTCACCTTTGCCCGGCTTTTTCGGCACGAAATGCCGATCGCCGTTTTTGTTGAGAACACGCCAGCTTCCCTCTATCTTGCTGACAATCTCAAGGGTTTCGGTCGGTGTCCGCCAAATGCCTTTTACACTGTTTTGCTTTTTACCGTTGAAGTCGGTGCTGATGCTCCGATTTGAAAAACTCAGCATTTCGCCTTTCTTAATCCGAAATTCAAAGGTCTTAGACACATTGGCATTCGTAATGGTAAATGTTTTTGTTGCCATTTTGAAAAATTTTTAATTGTTGCTAAAATAATGAACTGTAATGTCAGCATATAACATATGACAAAATTTTTGGCAAGTTTTTTCTTTCTGCAGCGTTTCAATTTTCTGCCGGCATTTTCCCCTCGTCAACCTGTACCAGCGTATCTTCGATTCGGTGACCTTTGGCGCCGATAACCTTGATCTTCAAGTTTCCGTATTCAAGTTTCACGTTCGTTTTGTTTTCCGGAATACTGCCCATCAGCGACAAAACAAAACCGCCGAAAGTGTCGCATTCGTCGTCGGGCAGCAAAACTCCCAGACATTTGCTCACTTCGTCGACGGAAGCCGCCCCTTTGATACGCCACACGCTGCGGCTTACCTTTTCAATATCCGGACAACTCGGCGGCGCGGTCATGTCGTCTTCCAAATCGCCCACCAGTTCTTCCAACAGGTCACTCATGGTGACGATGCCGTCAACGCCGCCGTATTCGTCAACCACCACCGCAAAATGGTTGCGGCTTTTCTGCATGCTCTTGAACAAATCGTCCACATGCAGCGTTTCGGGTATAAACTGTACCGGCTTCAACGCCTGTTTCAAAATTTCTTCTTTATCCCGGTTTTTGAATTTGAAGTAGTCCTTGATGCTGAGCGAACCGATCACGTTGTCGCTGCTGCCGCGAAAAACCGGATAAACGGAATAACGCGTATTGATCATTTCCCGTTCCCATTTTTCCGGCATGTCGTCGGCATCAAGAAACGCCACTTCGGTACGGTGAGTCATCACCTCTTCCGCCAGCTTGTCGTCAAATTCAAACACGTTATGAATCAGATTTTTCTCAATGTCGTCAATCACGCCGCTCTTGCTGCCGGCGTCAATCATGATTCGGATTTCCTCTTCGGTCACCCGTTCGTCCCGGCTTTCCTGACTGATACCCAGCACCTTCAGCACCGCGTTGGTCGAAACCGTCAGAAACCACACCAGCGGGGCAAACATCTTAGCCACCGCATAAATCGGCCCCGACATCGCCAAACCGATCTTTTCCGCATTCTGCATTGCGATTCTTTTGGGCACCAGCTCACCTAAAATCAGCGTCACGTAAGATAAAACCAGCGTAATTCCGATAACCGCCATCACGTCGAGCTTGGCCGGAGAAATCGTCACGCCGGAAGCAACCAGCCAGTCGACGATGCGATCCGAAAAATTGTCGGCGGCAAAAGCGCTGCCAAGAAACCCCGCCAAAGTGATGCCGACCTGAATGGTAGCCAGAAACTTCGCCGGCTGCACCGTCAGCGACAGCAGGCGCTTTGCCTTTCTGTTCCCCTCTTCGGAAAGTTTTTTCAACTTGTTTTCGTTTACCGAAATGACCGCGATCTCCGCACAGGCAAACACCGCATTTAAAAAAATAAGAAACAATTGCAGCAGCAATAATTCAATTACCGTAAAATCAGCCATAAGCTCTCCGTTCAGAAATAAGCGACAGAATAAACGTCATTGTTTTCAGGCTAACATAAATTTCCGATTACGCAACCGCAAAATCAAACATATCAGACAACCGGCCGCCGACGGCTTTAATTTTTCCCATCGGCAATTATATCTTTGGACATATATCCGCACAACAGTCGCAAATCGGGGTCTGTCATGAAAAAATATACATTGACGCTGTTTTTCACCGTCCTGCCGGCCGCTGCCGGCGCCATTACCGCCGAAATTCCGGCCGGTACCGTCGTCAACGGCGGCGACGTCCATTCCATTGTCACCCAAAAGGTCTTCGGCGAAGCAAACAACTTTACCGTTTCCGGCGTTCAACAGGTTATGAACGGGGGAACAACACACAACAGCAACATTTTCCCCTACGGCAAACAGGAAGTTTTAAAAGGCGGCGTTTCCTACAATACCGGCGTCCAATATTACGGCGTAATGGAAATCAACGGCCGGGCCTATTCTTCAAGCGTCGATTCGTACGGAACAATCGATGTCAACGCCGGCGGCTACGCCTGGAACACAACCGTCAACGGCGGCAGCTTCTTTGTTTCAGCCGGGGCAAACGCCGACGGCACGGTTCTCAATTCCGGACACCAGTACATTTCCGGAACGGACAAAAATTCAACCGTCAACGGCGGCATTCAGGAAATCCGCAGCGGCGGCGTCGCTTCCGGCACCGTAATAAAAGACGGCACGCAGCAGATAAACGAAGGCGGACGAGCCGAAAACACCATTGCTTCCGGTTCCGCCCTGTTGGACGTCTTCGGTTCGATAAACGGCGCCTCCGTCGCCGATGACGCCACGCTGATCATTGCCGGCAACGGGCATGCCGACGGCACCAGGCTGACCGGCGGCACCATGGAAATCAACGACGACGCGTCTTCCGCCAACACCATCGTCAGCGGCGGCACCCAATATGTTTACGGTACGGAAACCGGCAGTACCGTTTCCGGCGGACGACAAAACGTGGAAAGCGGCGGCAAAGTTCTGAACGCCGTTCTCAGCGGCAACGGCATTCAGACGATCTATAACGGCGGCACCGCACAAAACACGCGGATCGTCAACGGCGGCTTTCAGGAAATTGAAAACGGCGGACTTGCGGAACAAACATTCATCGGCCAAAACGGCATTCAGCAAATCAACGACGGCGGCACCGCACAAAAAAACACCGTTGAAAACAGCGGCCTTCAGAACATAGAAAACGGCGGACTGGCCGACGGAACAACCGTCACCCTGCAAGGGATGCAATGGATCTCGGCCGGCGGCATCGCCCGCAACACGCAAATTACGGAACAAGGCCTGCAAGACGTTAAAAACGGCGGTCTGGCCGACGGCACCGCTGTTTGGAACGGCGGTGTGCAGCAAATTTCCGCCGGCGGCCGGGCCGTCGGAACACTGATCGGTTACAACGGTTTGCAAAACGTCGACAACGACGGTACCGCAGACGGCACGGCCGTATTTCAACAGGGCATTCAATGGATTCATGCCGGCGGCATCGCCAAAAACACAGAAATCTTCACTTATGCCCTTCAGGGAATCGAATCCGGCGGCACGGCCGAAGACACCGTCATCCGCGACAAAGGCATACAATGGATTTATGCCGGCGGCACTTCCCGCAACACCAAAATCCAAAACGGCGGCATCGTTTATTTACAGGCCGGCGGCAACTTGAGCGGACAAACCGAATTCTCCGGCGGAACCCTGAACATTCTCGGCAGCAATGCCATTTTTGACCTCTCGCTCGACAACTCAACCGTCAACTTCGTCCGAGGTTCTTCTTTTTCATCACTGAACATCAAAAATCTAAACGGCCGGGGACGTTTTTATCTGAACAGCAACTTAAGCCAAAACCAATCCGACCATATCAACATTGAGAACGGAGACGGCAGTTTCGGCCTTGTCATTCATGACTACAGCATGGAGAGCAGCCTGCCTTCCGAATTCAAAATCATAGACGAGGCAGCCGGCGCGCACGACAGTTTTTACCTGGTCGGCAACGCCGTTGACATCGGCGCCTTTCACTATAATCTCCGCGAAGAAAACGGCAACTGGGTATTGGTGCGCACCGAACAGTTAACAGACACTTCCCTGATCGCAAAAAACACGTTTGCTTCCCTGTCTTCGCTTTTCTACACTCACCTCAGTCCGGTATACAACCACCTCCGCACCGCCCCCGGCTCTTCCTCTCCCAAAAACGGATTGTGGGTCAAAAGCCTGGGCCGCCGCATCAAATTCAAATTCAAAGACGACACCGGCAGCCGTATTAACGTTTTCGGCTTGGAAACCGGTTATGACCGGGACGTTTGGAGCAACGGCGGCAACATTCTCAGTCTGGGATTTTACGGCGGATATACGGACTCCCGGCAAAAATATGACCGCTCCGGCAAAGGCAACGGCAACACTTACAGTCTGGGACTGTATTCCGCTTTCAACACCGCCGACCGATATTTCATCAACATTGTCGGTTCCTATTTCTGGCACGATCAGAAAATCACCAGCCACATGCCCGACGGCACCGGTGTCATCAGCAAATACGACACCAACAGCTGGCAGGCCTCTGTTTTCGCCGGCCGCCGCTTCAACTTCGCCGAAGGCTGGTTCGTGGAACCGTCCGTCGGAGCAGATTACATGATGATCAACGGCCTGCGTTACCGCACCAGTTTCAATACCCTGATAAACGCTTCCGACGCCGATTATCTGAGCACCGAAGCGGGGGTTGCCGCCGGCCGCGGTTTCAAACTCGACAACGATGCTCTGATCGAAGCGTACGGCCGTTTCAATCTGGTCTATGACTGGGATGGAAAAATCGCGGTCAAAGTGGCGGATTACAAAATCACCGAAAAGCTGTCCTCCGTACATTACGAATTCGGCCTTGGTCTCAATGCCGCTTTGAAAGACGACTGGTCGGCATATGTCGAAGCGGCCGCCCAGGTCGGCGGCAAAGTAACCCTCCCGTGGGAAATCAACGTCGGACTGCAATTCGACTTTTAACCGTCATTGCCGGTTTCCGCATTTTGCAAACGCAAAACAAACGCAGCGCCGACAGCTTCCGCAAACTTCCGGCAAAGGACAAACGCAGAGTTTGTCCCGGCGCGGCATAACCGGTCATTACCACCATTTTGCAAACAACTGCCTCTGCAAAAAAAATGGGAAAAAAAAGATTTAAGTGTTTATATTACATATTATTACTCTATAATGTAGCCGTTTAACTACATAAAGAGGTAAAAATGAAAAAAATCTTTACGGCCGTACTGGTCTCCCTGCTGGCCGCCTGCACCAACGCCGGCCCTTTTGTTACCGGCATTTCGTCGGACGGCAACAACGGCCTGACCATCGAAAAATGTCAGGTTCACATGAATGCTTTCATGGGCACTGTTTCCAACGACAACTGCACGACAACTCAGATCAAGTTAAAATAAACTCCCGCCGGCCGACGCCGGCGGCCTCAACCGCTTTAAAGCTCAAACGCCCGGCTCCGAAGCTCTGCAACCGGGCTGATGTGCCTGACGTCTGCCTGCTTATGCAGACGTTTAAAGCGTAAAAATACAAAACTCCGCAAACGCGGAGTTTTGTTTTATTGCACAGACAACCGGGCAATCCGTCAGTCGGCTGTTCCCGAAACTGCTTCCTTGGTCTTGTCCCACGCCTTGGCGGTTCCTTCCTTGGTTGCATCCCAGGCATCGCCGCTCACTTCCTTGGTCTTGTCCCAGGCTTTGGCCGTGCCTTCCTTAGTCGCTTCCCAGGCATCGCCGGATTTCTCGGCAACCGCATTCCCTGCCTTGGCGGTTCCTTCCTTGGTTGCATCCCAGGCATCGCCGCTCACTTCCTTGGTCTTGTCCCAGGCTTTGGCCGTGCCTTCCTTAGTCGCTTCCCAGGCATCGCCGGATTTCTCGGCAACCGCATTCCCTGCCTTGGCGGTTCCTTCCTTGGTTGCATCCCAGGCGTTGCCGCTCACTTCCTTGGTCTTGTCCCAGGCTTTGGCCGTGCCTTCCTTAGTCGCTTCCCAGGCATCGCCGGATTTCTCGGCAACCGCATTCCCTGCCTTGGCGGTTCCTTCCTTGGTTGCATCCCAGGCATCGCCGCTCACTTCCTTGGTCTTGTCCCAGGCTTTGGCCGTGCCTTCCTTAGTCGCTTCCCAGGCATCGCCGGATTTCTCGGCAACCGCATTCCCTGCCTTGGCGGTTCCTTCCTTGGTTGCATCCCAGGCGTTGCCGCTCACTTCCTTGGTCTTGTCCCAAGCTTTGGCCGTGCCTTCTTTGGTCGCTTCCCAAGCACCGGCTGATTCCGTTGTATTGTTTTGAGACATTTTAAATACTCCTTGTGATGGGTTAAACATACGTCGGCCAACGTTTACCGACAAAACGGCATCCGTTTTCAATGTCATCGTTTGCGAAAATTCGGACGCGGACGCACATTCACAGCCCAAACCGCCGACGGCAGCCAAAACGAGCGTCAAAACGTTTTTTCCTGTTTTCATGAGAATCTCCTTCAACATTTGTTCAACCAACCAAGTAACCACTTTTTCCCGCTTTTAAATAAACCTTTCCGCGATCGCAAAAATCATCTGAAATATCAAAAAACAAACGATACGCTGTACAACCGAAGTCGACATCACAAGTTCCTCTCCGCCGACGCAAACAACACTTGCCGTTTTTCCTCCCGTCCCCCGCATTCAAGCCTCGTACCGGCAAACCATCAGCTTATGCAAATGTTTAAAGCATAAAAAAAGACCCCCTTAAACGGAAGGTCTTTTCTTCATAAAGAAAACCGGCGAAAAAAATCTTTTTATTTTTTCCCGCCTCTCTCTTTTCTTTACAACATACGACGGTTCATGTCCCCACGAACGTAAAACCCTTTCTGATTCTATTCTTTTACGCTTTTCTTCCTTGTAAAACTTTACGGAACCTATCAGGCAATATACCATAGCACCAAGTGCTGCGACACAAACCATCAATACGATGATTTCAATAATTGTTTTAATCATAAGCAAAATTTTTAAATATTACTATTTTATAATATCATTTTTTTTAAAAATATCAACCGGGAAAAATTTTCCATCCGATTTCTGCCGTTTCGCACAAACCTTCCTCGGCTTAACGGCACCAACTCCGAACCGTTATCCGGCAACGGTTACGGCGAAAAAACGGGCAATTTAAAATCTCCCGAAAACTCATCAATTCGAACCGCAAAAACACAAGAAAAAACAAAGGCTTGCGATCAAAAATCGCAAGCCTGTACAAATTGGCTGCTCCACATGGATTGTCTTCGACCTTTGCATGCAAAGGCTCATTCCACTACGCTCATACGCTTCGCGCACCGGCCGGCTGATGCCGGCCTTTCGCTTGTAGCCGAACCACTTTTCTCGTGGTTCAAATCCAAGAGCCATAACATCAAGCATAAAAAAACACCCATTGAAGGGTGCTTTTTTATGCTTGGCTGCCCCACATGGATTCGAACCACGATTAACGCAGTCAGAGTGCGCTGTCCTGCCGTTAGACGATGGGGCAATCATCAGAAACTGGGACAGTTCTATTGCATTTTCATACAAATGTCAACAACATTTTTTTACAATTAAAGAAATTATTTTCTCCGCAACATTTTTCCGCCGTTTGTTTAACCGCAAGGCTGTTATTTTTTTTAACATAAACGTTGGTTAATTTTCTACATGCTAGGCAAAAAGAAAAATAAAGTCAATTCCTTATTTTGCCCGGACAAAGCAGACACTAAGGTGTGCCGCAAAAAAACGAACGTTTTAATGCGGCATTGTCATGATCAGACTTTTCTCACTTGAATATACCCCAAAAGGCCGGAAAATCACGTTTTGCGGCTTTCGCTTTTCCATTTCTCTCCGTTCCCGGATGCAAATGTTTTTCCGACCGCTGATTTCGGTTATCGTTCCGGTTTACAACGTGGAAAAATATCTCCCGCAATGTTTGGACAGTCTGATCAAACAAACGTTTTTACCGTTTGAAATCATCTGCGTCAACGACGGCTCGACCGACGGCTGTAACGAAATTCTCAGCCGTTACGCCGCAAAAGACCGGCGCATTCGCCTTATTTGTCAGAACAACCGCGGCCTTTCCGCCGCCCGCAATGCCGGATTAAAAAAAGCCAAAGGACAATATGTTCTGTTTGTTGACAGCGACGACTTGCTGCACCCCGAAACTTTGTCGTCATTATACCGGCAAATTACCCGCCACGATGCGGACATTTGCCTTTTCGGCTACTCTCCATACACCGACAACGGCGTTAAAACCGCCAACCTGCCCGCCGCACATTACGGAAAAAACGAAAACGACGCCTTTACCTATCAGCAAATCAGCGGAAAAATATTCAGCCGGGTTGCCGTCTGGTGCAAACTTTACCGCCGCGGATTTATCCGCAAGCGCAAAATCGAATTTCCGGAAGGATTCGTTTTTGAAGACGTAATCTTTCATATAAAAACCATCACATCCGCCGGAAAAATTTGCCTGCTTAACCGCCCGCTTTACTGTTACCGCACCGATAACGCGGCCTCAATCACCCATGTTTCCGCCGCAACCACGCAACTGCTTGACATTGTTGAAGCTTTTGACATGGTTTACGATTACCTGAAAGAGAAAAAGCTGCTGCCTTCCCTCTCCCTCCATTTTTGTCGTTTCCTGTATGATCACGCCGGCTGGCATCTGAAACGGGCCGCCGAAAAACCTCAAAAACAACTGGCAGAAAAAACCCTTTCATGGATCAACCGTCACGACGACATTCGTCAAACCATAAATGCCGACCCGGTTTTACAAAGCTTTTATAGCTCTCTGTCGCCTGAAAACAGGCAAACGCCTTTCAGATAATCAGAATATCACTTTCCCCGTTTCCTTCGTCCGCTTTTGCCGCCGGTTCCGCTTCCTTGCCGTAATCCGGATCTTTTATGGTATAATAACTCACTGATCCCATCCAGTCACGTCTTACCATCAGCGTTCCTTCTTCATAACCTTCTCTTTCTATCGTATATTCTACAACACTGCGCCTTTTATTATCATAATACGGATCAAGACATTCAAGCTTCACGTAACCGATCCGGTTTTCCAGCAGGCGACAATCCGTCCACTCGTAGACTGCTCCGGCTTGACTGTCCTGCACAATCTTTTCCGGCCGCAAAATCGTCAGCCATGAAATCTTCGAAAACGGTTCCAAAATCTGATAAAACCTCTCGTCAACAAATTTTTTTCCCGTCGCGGAAACCGCCTCTCCCGCTTCCGCCACACCCGACGAAATCAGCAAGAAAAGCGCTGCCGCCGCTCCTGTCATTTGCATCTTTGTCCGCCTTTCAGATAATCAGAATATCACTTTCCCCGTTTCCTTCGTCCGCTTTTGCCGCCGGTTCCGCTTCCCTGCCGTAATCCGGATCTTTTATGGTATAATAACTCACTGATCCTACCCAATCATGTCTCACCATCAGCGTTCCTTCTTCATAACCTTCTCTTTCTATCGTATATTCCAATATATCTCGTCTTCCCCCTTTATTTTTTCTGTAAGGATTATCGCATTCAAGCTTCACGTAACCGATCCGGTTTTCCAGCAGGCGACAATCCGTCCACTCGTAGACTGCTCCGGCTTGACTGTCCTGCACAATCTTTTCCGGCCGCAAAATCGTCAGCCATGAAATCTTCGAAAACGGTTCCAAAATCTGATAAAACCTCTCGTCAACAAATTTTTTTCCCGTCGCGGAAACCGCCTCTCCCGCTTCCGCCGCACCCGACAAAATCAGCAAGAAAAGCGCTGCCGCCGCTCCTGTCATTTGCATTAAATTTTCTCCTTAACTGACAAAACAAGTAATAATAGCACATAATAGTAAACAAATATAATCAACTTGTCATCTGTTTAATCGGAAAAACGGCCTTTTAAACAATTTTCCAGATTCCAGGCGTTTCGCTTCGGCATGTTGGCAATCGGCTTGCCTTTGCTGTCCGTGGTTTTGCGGTGCAGATTTTTACAAAAACTTTCCACGTCTTTTTCCTGTGCCGCTTTGTACAAACCCGGCCATTTTTCAGGCGATATGTTGCCGATGTTAAAGTTCACCTCCAGCAGACTGTTTTGCAGATACGGACTCATTTTGTCATAATTGGGAAAAGTTTTTTGCAGATTCCGCCGACGTTCCGCCAAATCCCGCTCCAGCAAATCGAGACAGTAATCCGGCGGCAGCCGCAGGTCACTTTTGTCTTCAAAAGTACCTGCCCCGTAATTTTGCCCGTACGGCAGCGTTTGAACATACCGATGCGTCTGAAAAACCCTGTCCCGGTCAGCCAAATTCGTCCTGTCCCGTTCCACGCTGCCGCTTACCTCTTTATACCACGGACACCTTGCTGCTTCTTCCGGCGATGCAGACCTGTGACCGACACAATAAGTAACATCCCCGACAGTATCCAAGTACATATGGGGAACATTGCCTTCTTCCCCTATTAAAAGCGCCTTCAACGCCGCATCGGCAGCTTTACGTTCCTTTTCCCGTTCATCCTGCCCTGTTTCCTGCAAAAAATACGGTTCGGCGACAAACGGCGCGCCGCCTGCCGGCATTGGCTCGGTCAATGATGGGACGGCGGGAAGAAATCCGCTCACGCCTTCCGCCGGCAGAAAAGTTTTCCGGTCTCCCGAACTTTCGCCCAAACCGTTGTTGTCCGCCCCATCCGCGGCAATCGGCTCTTCATCGTTGTCATCGGATTGAAAAGCGACATAATAAAACGGGCTTTGCCCCGGTTTCGGATTGTTCCTTTTAACCGGCATTTGTCCGGTAAAAATTTGTTCCAAAATTTTTCTGGTTTCGGTACTCATTTATCATCTCCTCAAAAAACTTTCTTCTTCAGATTTTAAAACAAAAAAACCCGGCCCGGCCGAGAATTTTCTGATCCTAAGACCGCCGCAACCTGCGGCGGTCTTTGTGCTTTATAACGGAAAAAAGAAAAAGCTCCGGCACACCGCCGGAGCTTTTAAAAATACTCATCCCATTATGGGAATAATTTATACCACAACCTTCATAAAAAGTCAACACTTTTTAGTTGAGCGTTTTTCTTCCTGCTGCATTTTTCGCTCCTTCTCCCGTTCCTCTCTTCTCCGCCTTTTTTCTCTTTCACATCCGCCGACACATCTGCCTAAGTTTTCCCCTCTCATTTTCTCTTTCCTTTCTCCCAACCCTTTCCTCCCTCACTTTCTCTTTCTCTTTCTCTTTCTTTTCTCCCTACCCTTTTTCCGCCTGCCTTTTCACCGTTCCGAATACAAAAAAACAAAGGCGGCCGCAGCCGCCTTCGTCTCCGTCCGGAAAATTATTTTTTCTCTTCCAAATCGGTTTTGATGTGCAGTTCTTTCATCTGCTGCTCGGTAACGAAATTCGGCGCCTGCATCATCAGATCCTGTGCCTTGCCGTTCAAGGGGAACAAAATCACGTCGCGGATGATCGGCTCGTCCAAGAGCAGCATCACCAGCCGATCCATACCGTAAGCCGAGCCGGCGTGCGGCGGCGCTCCAAATTTGAATGCGCTGATCATGCCGCCGAACTTGTTGTCGACCACGCTGTTGTCATAACCGGCAATTTCAAACGCCTTGTACATAATTTCCGGCTCATGGTTGCGCACCGCACCGGACAGCAGTTCAACCCCGTTGCAGACAAAGTCATACTGATAAGCGAGAATGTCGAGCGGATTTTTGTTAAGCAGCGCGTCCATTCCCCCCTGCGGCATCGAAAACGGATTGTGCGAAAACTCGACCGCGCCGGTTTCCTCGTTTTCCTCATAAAACGGAAAATCAACGATCCAGCACATTTTAAACGCGTTTTCGTCAACCAGTCCGAGCTCTTCCGCCACTCTGTTGCGCAGCCGCCCGCTGAACTTGTCAAATTTGACGCCGGCGCCCGCCATAAACAGAACCGCGTCACCCTCTTTGAGGCCGAACTTGTCTTTCAGTTCATTCATCTTTTCTTCATTGAAGAAGCGGGCAATTCCCTTGGCACCGGCAGCGGCCAGAGCCACATAGGCAATGCCGCCCATACCTTCTTCCTTGGCAAAAGCATCAAGCTTGTCAAAGAAAGAACGCGGCTTGTCGGCAATGCCGGCAACCGTCATCGCCTTCACCGTCTTGCCTTCTTTGGCCAGATTGTCATAAACGCCGAAACCGCTGTTGCCGAAAAAGTCCGTCGCATTCTGCAACACCAGCGGATTGCGCAGATCCGGCTTGTCGGAACCGTATTTCATCATTGCTTCGCGGAACGGAATGCGGACAAACGGCGCCTGGTCAACCTTTTTGCCGTTGGCAAATTCGTTGAAAATGGTGCCGAGCGTGTGCTCAATCACGGCAAACACGTCGTCCTGAGTGGCAAAACTCATCTCCATATCCATCTGATAGAATTCACCCGGCGACCGGTCGGCGCGGGGATCCTCATCGCGAAAACACGGCGCAATCTGAAAATATTTGTCAAAACCCGACACCATCAGCAGCTGCTTAAACTGCTGCGGTGCCTGCGGCAGGGCATAAAACTTACCCGGATTAAGCCGCGAAGGCACCAGAAAGTCGCGCGCCCCTTCCGGCGAAGAAGCGGTCAAAATCGGCGTCTGATATTCGGTAAAACCCTGCTCGCGCATCAGCTGGCGGGAACGTTCAATCACCGCCGAACGCAGCAGAATGTTTTTGTGAATGCGCTCCTTGCGCAAATCGAGGAAACGGTATTTCAGACGAATTTCTTCCGGCGCGTCGTCTTCGATCGCCACCTGGAACGGCAGCACTTCGGCCTCGGAATAAACCTTCAGCCCGTCGACTTTGATTTCGATTTCCCCGGTAGGAATGTTTTTGTTAATATTTTCGCGGATCACCGCTTCGCCGTCAATGCCGATCACCGATTCAACCCGGATCCCCTGCATTTTCTCAAACAGCGGCGAGGCGCTGTCAAACACGCACTGGGTTATGCCGTAATGGTCGCGCAAATCCACAAAACACAAATTGCCGAGATTGCGTTTGCGGTGCACCCAGCCCGCCAGTCTGACTCTTTTGCCGGCATCCGCCGCACGCAGCTGCCCGCAGGTAAAATTACGATATTCGTTCATCTGAAAAACCTCAAATTTTGGTTAGCATGCGGCCTATATTAGGCCAAAACGAAACAAAATCAATAAAAAAACAAAATAATTTATTAAAACAATATTAATCATGTGCTGTTAAGCTTTTCAGTCAAAACCAACAACGGAATCAAACCATGCAGACAATCGACAACACTCAAGATCTCGGCCTGCTCTGTCAAAGGCTGGCCAAACACCCGTACATTACCGTAGACCTGGAATTTATTCGCGAAAAAACCTATTTTCCGCTGCTTTGCCTGATCCAGGTCGCCTCGGAGGAAGAAACCGCCATCATCGACCCGCTGGCGGAAGGCATCGATCTGCAAAGCTTCTTTGCGCTGATGCAAAACCGGGACGTAACCAAAGTGTTTCACTCCTGCCGGCAGGACGTCGAGATCATTTTCGAACTGTCGGGCATTATCCCGCAGCCGCTGTTTGACACTCAGGTGGCGGCAATGGTCTGCGGTTTTGGCGAAAGCATCAGTTACGAACGGCTGGTTAAAGCGATTCTCGGCATCGAACTGGACAAGACCGACCGTTTGTCCAACTGGCAGCTTCGGCCGCTTGACGAACATCAGCTGGAATACGCCGCCGGCGACGTCACCCACCTGCTCAAAATCTACCGTCATCTTAAAGAACAAATGACGGCCGGCAACCGACTGCACTGGATTGACGAAGAAATGGAAATCCTTTCCCGCGGCACCACCTACGTCGCGCCGCCGGAAGACGCCTGGCTGAAAATTCGCCACCGCTCGCACAACGCCAGAGTGCTCTCGGCCTTAAAAGCGCTTGCCGCCTGGCGCGAATGCCGGGCAAGAGAAAAAAACGTTCCCCGGCAAAGCATCCTTAAAGACGACTTTCTGGTCATGATTGCCACCGCCTGCCCGAAGAACAAAGAAGAACTGATGCAGATCCGCGGCATGCGCAAAGACGTCGCCTCCGGACGGCTGGCCGACGAAATGCTTGACGTGCTGGAGCATATGAACGTCGACGGCAAGCTGGCCAAACAGCTCAAAAACGAAAACATCAACGCCGTACCCGCGCTTTACGAACTGTTAAAAATGCTGCTGAAAATCGTCTCCCAGCGGGAAGGCGTGGTTTCCCGCCTGATCGCCGGCGATACCGCTCTACAGAAACTGGCGGCTTACAAGGACAAAGACAACCCGGCACTTTGCGGCTGGCGGTATGAGATTTTCGGCAGCGAAGCCCTCAAACTGCGCAACGGCGAACTCTCCATCCGCTACAACCCGGAACAGAAAGACATTGAATTTACCGACGTCAATCGTGAGACGCCCGCCTGATGCGGTCGTTGATCGCCAGGCCGATGCCGTTTTCCGGGATCGGTGCCATTGCCAGCGTGCGGCTGCCGGCCAGAGCGTCGGCCCGGCGCAAAAAGGCAAACAGGTTGGCCGCAGCTTCGCACAGATCGCCGGAAGGGCTTAGATTCAAATCGCCGTCGCGGCCGCCGAAGCCGATATAAAACTCATCGTCTTCCGCCTTTTCCGCATTGATACGAAGCTTATGCCCCGGCGCATAATGGCGCAGCAGTTGTCCCGGCGCACTCGGCCGATCCGGCTCGCCGTGAGAAACCAGCACTTTTTCATTTAAAAAGTCCTCAATCTCTTCCAGCGTGGTGCCGCCGGCCCGGAGCAGAACCGTATTTTTGCCGGTAACATCAAGAATGGTCGATTCCACACCCACAGCACAGGAACCGCCGTCCAAAATCATGTCGACGGCTTCGCCCAAACCGTCATAAACATGTTGCGCGGTGGTCGGGCTCACCGATTTGAACAAATTGGCAGAAGGCGCCACGATCGGCACTCCGCTCTGCCGGATCAAAGCCGCCGCCACCGGATGTTTCGGCATTCTGACCGTGGTTGTCGGCAGCCCCGAACAGGCCAGATCCACGCCCGGATTTTGCCCCCTGCGCTTCAAAACCATGGTAAACGGTCCCGGCCAGAAACGCCGTGCCAGCGCCAGCGCCCGCTCGTCGGCCAGGGCATAGTCCGGCAGCGCGTCAAAATCGGCGATGTGGGAAATCAGCGGATCAAAAGTCGGACGTCTTTTAACCGCAAAAATCTTTGCCACCGCTTTGGCGTCATACACGTTGGCGCCGAGACCGTACACGGTTTCGGTCGGCATGGCGGCCAAACCGCCGTTTTTAATCACTTCTGCCGCTTTGGCAATATTTTCTTCGTTTGCCTGATATATGTTGCTCATCAACTTTCTTCTCGCAAAAAATATTATGATCGGTCATAAGAAGCCGTTTGCCGGCCGCGTTTGTCAGCGGCTGCCTTTGCCGCCGCGGTGAACGAACCTGTCGGGCGTCTTTTCCCTTTTCGCATTGGGCACCAGACTACTGAACTTATAGGTCATCTCCGCCAGCTTGTTAAGATAAATCAGATTTTCGCCCGACGGCCGCATCGGAAAGAGCCGCCGTTCCGGGTTGGAAAAATCGTGCGCAATGTAGGTTTCAAAGTTCAAAATACAGGCGGCATGCTCAGGTACCATGATTTTTTCAAAATAAAGCATGTCATCGCTCACTTTGGCCTGTTCCAGCTTATGCAGCCAGCGGTGAAATTTCTTTTCGATCAGACACAGTTTGTTGAAACTGTTGACTTCGCTCAAACTGGCCACATTGTTCGGCGAATAGACGGGGATGGTATGATGACGGTCAAATTCCGGCCCTTCGATTCTCTTGCCGTTCTCGTCCAAAACCACGACGTCCCAGGCTTCGCCCGTCTTGCGCATTTTTTCAACCAAAGCGTCGGTATAACGCGGATCCACCCCCCCCCGGTTCAGCATTTCCCGAAACTCGGTTTCCCGGGCATTGATAAAAGTTTTGATAAACGATTTGCGCTCACGGTAGCGGGCAAACTCTTCGCCGCAGTTGTTGCGGACAAAATCGCGGAAGTCGTTCACCTTCATGGCTTTGATCAGATTGGGCGGCAGCTGCATTTCAATCAGCCGCGCCAACACCGCTCCTTCCACCGAACGGTAAGTGGGAAACTCGCACATGTCGCTCCACGCTTTGTTTCTGTCCAGCGCTTTGACGTACTCTTCCGAAGCATGCTTCTCCAACCCGGCGTTTTTCAACGCATAACGGTAATGAAAGGAAAGAAAGTTCTTGTCTACCGCATAGATGTCGCCGTTGCAGTCGTCGCGGATCAGCATTTTATACTCCGGCTCAATCGGCCGCTCGGGCGTAATCGTGCAGGCATAATTGTTGTTGTAAAGATAATGGCGCAGCAGTTCGCGCATCTGCCGTTTCGGCTCGCCTTCGGGCAGCTGCCGGAAAACGTTCATCGCCTTGTTTACCGTTTCGTTGGCAAAGGCAAGATATTTCAGATATTCCACCGCTTCCCTGCGGGATTTGCTGGCCACGCCGCTCTCCTTTTGTTGAATTTTGTCACATTATAACCTCTTTTTTTCAAAAAGTCTAACAATATTAGGAGTTTTTTATCATTTAACCGCTATATTGCATCTTATCGACAACAATTCGGCCGGCGGCGGTTTCCGCCGGCGAAAGGCAAATTATCGGCAGGAGGAGAAAAAATGACCGAATTTACATTTTCAACCGGCGCCAAAAGCGCCGCCGGCGTCAAAGTCATCTTAACGTCGGGCAGCGGCATCAACGCCGGAAAGTTTATTTCCGAAGAAGAAGCGGCCGCGCTCAGGGCCGCCGTCCGCAAACAGAAATTTGACGGCAAAGCGGGAACTTTCGCCGAAATATTCAACGGCAAAACCCGGATCGTCGCCGCCGGCACGGGCGCCCGGCCAAACGCACTCGACCTGCAGATCCTCGGCGGCAAACTCTATAAGAAAATCAGCGGCGAAGAAACCGCCGCCGTTTTCATTCCCGCCGACAAAAAGAACCCGCTTTCCGCCGGCGAAACCGCGGCCGGCATAGCCCTCGGAATAGAACTCGGCGGCTACCGCTTTGACAAATATTTCACCAAAAAGCCGGCTGACAGCTACCCCAAACTGGAAAAAGTCGAATTTCTGAGCGAAACACAAATCGACGATAAGGAATTTGCCGACAACCGCGCTCTGGCCAACGCCGTCCGCTATGCCCGCGACCTCTGCAACGAACCGGCCAACAACCTCACGCCGGAAATTTACGCCGCCGACATCAAACGTCTGGATTATCTCGGCATCGACGTCACCGTTCTCGACGAAGCCAAGCTGCATGACCTCGGCATGGACATGCTGCTGTCGGTTGCCCAAGGTTCGGTCAATTCCCCGCGGGTGGCCGTGCTGCAATGGAAAGGCAAAAAAGACGCCAAAGAATTCGACCTCGGTCTGGTCGGCAAAGGAGTCACTTTCGATTCCGGCGGCATTTCCCTGAAACCTGCCGCCAACATGGGCGACATGAAAGGCGACATGACCGGTTCCGCCGTCGTTGTCGCCGCAATCAAGGCCGCCGCCCTGCAAAAACTGCCGGTTAACGTCGTCGGCGTGGTCGGCCTGGTGGAAAACATGCCTTCCGGTTCGGCAACGCGTCCCGGCGACATCGTCCGTTCAATGTCCGGGCAAACGGTGGAAATCGTTAACACCGACGCCGAAGGCCGGCTGGTTCTGGGCGACTGCCTGTGGTACATTCAGGAAAAATTCGGGGTTAAGAAAATCATCGACGTCGCCACCCTCACCGGCTCTACCATGATGACCTTCGGTTTTGAATACGCCGGCCTGTTTGCCAACGATGACAAACTTGCCGCCGAACTGACCGCATGCGGCGAAACGAGCGGCGAAAAACTGTGGCGCCTGCCGATTAACGCGGAATACGACAAACTGATGGATTCTGACATTGCCGACATGAAAAACACAGGTCCCCGGCTGGCCGGCGGCATCACCGCCGCCTGTTTCCTGCAACGCTTCATCAAAGAAGGCGTCAAATGGGCGCATCTGGACATTGCCGGCGTCGACAAAGACGACAAAGGCCATCCGCTGACGCCCAAAGGCGCCACCGGCTTCGGCGTCCGCGTTTTGAACTGTCTGTTAAGAAAAACGAAATAACAAACGCCGTTTTCCACCCGGCAAAAGCCTCCGGACAACTTCCGGAGGCTTCGCTTTTCAAACGACCGGCACCGCCCGAGGCCGCACAACACCGGGAGCTGCATTTTCTCCCCCTGCCGAAAACGGACGGCACGGCTTTTTTGAGCCCTTAGCGCAAAACGGCAGCCGGAAACTGCTGCCGGACACAAATTACATATTTTCCAGATCTTTGCCTTTTCCTCTCGGCAAATACGGGTTTTTCCGGTCTTCTTCGGCAGCCACTTGCAAAAACTTCTTCGCACCGTCGGAAAGTTCAACGCCGCTGTTTTCCAGATCCTTCCTGATCTCATAACCGGAAGCGGTCAATACCCTGTTTCCCTTACGATCACCGTTTGCAATAACCATGTCGCAAGGGTTGTTGTTGCCGATGGCCTCATCTCCCATAAAAGTCACCAAACCGCCTTTGGCTACAAATTGCACCTCTCCCCACGAAGCTTGCAGATACATGTCGTTTTCGGCAACCATGGCTTTTCTCCGTTCACCGCCCACGGTATGGGCTTTGGCGGTTTCGCCGGGCATCATCTCGGCAAATGTTCTGCCGTCGTCAAGCGTATAATTGTTGCTGCCGGCTTTCTCCGGTTTTTTCGCATATTGATCGGGAGAACCGTCAAGGCATTTGCGGCTGTCAATCGCAAAGCCTTCTTTTGCCACATTGCTTGTTTCCTCAATAACCCGTCCGTCGCGCGCCAGCGTTTTGGTCTGCACTTTTTCGCCGCCGACGGCTTTGGTCAGATCAACCGGGATACCGACCTTTTCAACATCAAACAACATACCGCCGTTTTCTTTGGCATATTTCAAAATTTCCTCTTGTGACAAAGGATTTTCGGCACTGGAAGCCCTTAAAACGGTATCCGCGCTCTTCCCTTTTCTCTCGGCCAGTTTTCCTCTTAAGTCATCAATTTTACTCATTGTTTAATCTCCTTAAAATTAACCGGAAAAAGGACCTCCCGAACAACGCGTCCGGCAAATGCCGTCGCACTCAAAGGATCCTTTTTTTG
>OBJG01000245.1_pt1 | contig 65373 bp, 58 predicted proteins | sample 1517941 | NCBI WGS metagenome assembly OBJG01 (sample SAMN04571712, study PRJEB22368) | human gut metagenome | biome: human gut; material: stool | host: Homo sapiens | place: Luxembourg | collected 2012-09-21
CATTTACCTTCCGTACCTTTTTATTGCGGCTGGGGCTCATTGGACCGGAATATAAGAATGTCCGGGAACATCTGCTTGCCAATCTGGAGGGTGACAGGGCATGGAGATATGACCGCAGTACCTATGAATGTTTGAATCGAAATCATCGGGCGGAGGATGCCCGTTAGGAGGTAAGAGATGAAAGAATCCTATTATTTTGCCTATGGCAGCAACATGAACTTAGACCAGATGGCGTACCGCTGTCCGGCAGCTTCCGTAGTGGAGAAGGTCAAGCTGGAGGGATACCGCCTGACCTTCTGTGGCAGGGGGAAAGGATGCGGTGTTGCCACTATTTTGCCGGAAGAGGGCAGCCGGGTGGAAGGGGTGCTTTGGAAGATCACACCGGAGTGTGAAAAAAGCCTGGACTTTTATGAAGGGTATCCCCACCTGTATGGGAAGGAGACTGTTCTTGTTCAGGGAAAGGATGGTGTGAAACGGGAAGTCATGGCATATACCATGAATGCACCCTATAAGGATCAGCCTGCCATCCCCTCGGATCTTTATTTTATGGGAATCGTGGAAGGCTGCCATCAGAATGGGATTTCCAGCCGATCTGTGACCGATGCGCTAAAGCGTACAAGACAGGAAGTGGGAAAGAAAAAAGCCAGTCACAAGAAAACAGAAGTCAGTAGATAACAACGCCGCAGGGGAAATCCTCTGCGGTATTTTTAACGAAAAAAGGAGAATGCAATGAAGAGCAGGAATATCAAAACAAGACTTGCAGCCTTTGGGCTCGCACTGCTCATGGGTCTTAGTCCGCTTGGGAACTTAGCGGATGTCCATGCGGCAGAAACAAAAAATCCGTCAGAGCCAGTGACGGAGAGCGTAGAAATATCTGAAACGGAACAGACAGAGGAAGCTTCAGAAGCTGCGAAACATTTGGTAACAGCAGAAGATATCACGAAAGATATTTCCGACAAGGATTTTATGGCAGAGACTTGTATGGAAGGTATCCATTACAATTCAGAACAAGAGGATGTTACCTTGGAACGTATCGAAGCGGAAGATGGAGGGAGCTACCACCCTGACCAGGCAGGAACCTATATTGCAACCTACTGGGTTGTGCCAAAGGATGCGCGTGACAGCTATTCTGTGAGCAGAAAGATCATCCTGACGGATACGGAAGGGCAGGCTCATACAGAAGAAAATGGCGGTCAGAAACAGAAGGAGGATACGAATTCTGAAGAAGATTCGGAGACGCCTGTGCAGGAAATCCCGGATGTGGAAGTGACGGTATCCGGGGAAGATGCGGATGCACAGGCAGCAAGGGAACTGGAAGAAAAGATTGAGGATGGGGAAGTGATGATGCTTTCCGGTGCGGAAAACACGTTCCGAGCAAAGGAAACCGTACATCTGGAAAAAGGGGAGACCATCTACTATCCAAGTTATATTGGAAATTACTTAACCTGCTGGTTTACGGTCAATGGAAAGATCGCTTACTGTCTGGAATCCCATCGTTCCTCACCGCCGAGTGGAGACTATGTGGCACAGGTACTGGACAGCAATAAGAACTTGCAGAAGGTGCTGTATTATGGTTATGGCGGCGCCGGGGATATTACAGGCAGTTATCTGTCCGGGAAAAGTGCAGAAGAGAAATATGTATATACCCACATCGCAGCCAGCTATGCCTATGCAGGTGAGGCAGGATTTACAGGATGTAAGTATGAAGATCTGGTAAACGCAGGCGTGATCGCCTATATTGACCACCTGTTTGCTATGGAAGAGCCGCCGAAGGGGGAAATCTCCCTTTCCAAGACTTCTGTAAAAGCAGTCCGAAATGGAAATGTACAGAAAACACCGGATATCACATTGTCCGGGGATCACCGAAACTACATTTCAGTCAATGTACCAAAAGACATCACCATTTATAACAAGACAAAGGGAACTTCCGCAGAGAATGGTGCGCTGAAGATCTATGGCGGGGATACCTTTTATTTGACTGCCCCAATGCTTCATACCGGAAACTATTCCTCCGGGGAACTGCATGGTTCTGTAGGGGAAACCTGGAGAACGCTGGTATTATCCACAGGAAACAGCAATCAGGACATTGGAGTCTTTGAATCGGAGAAAGCCAATCCGGTAAGTTTTACGGTAGACTGGCTGGAGATGACAAGGATCGAGCTTTTCAAACAGGATGCGGATACCAAGAATCCTTTAGACGGTGCAGTGTATGGCATTTATACAGACAGCAAGTGTGAGCATCTTTTGATGGAAATGCCAGTCACCGGGGAAGAGGGAAAAGCAGTCAGTGATTATTTTGAGGCAGCCATCAAAACAGTATATGTGAAGGAGATCAAGGCTCCAGACAAGTATGCACAGAGTGATGTGATCCATAAGGTGGATGTGGAAGCCGGAAAGACGGTCACCATCTCAGCAACCGATGAGAGGGTGAAAGGTGCTGTCCATATCCAAAAGATCGATAAGGAGACACAGGCTTTTCTTCCCCAGGGAGATAGTTCCCTTGCCGGGGCTGTGTATGGTCTGTATGCCAGAGAGGATATCGTCCACCCGGATGGAAAGACGGGGGTTCTGTTCAAAAAAGACAGCCTCATCGCACAGGGCGTGATCAAGGAGGATGGTACCTTAGATTTTTCCAAATTGTATCTGGGGAAAATGTATGTGAAAGAGATCACTCCGCCGGAAGGCTATACGGTAGATCCAACAGAGTATGAGGTGGACCTTGCTTACGAAGGACAGGAAGTGGCAGAGGTAACCAGGGACCTGACGGTACAGGAACAGGTGAAAAAGCAGGCGTTCCAGCTGATCAAGATCAGCGAAGATGGAGACCAGACAGAAACAGACCTTGTGGAAGGAGCAGGTTTTAAGGTGTATCTGATCAGCAGCCTTTCCAAAGTAGAGAGTGGGGAATTACAGCCATCCAATGGGGATCAGTTTACTGCGGAAGATTTCCGAGGTTATGATTTCAGTAAGGAAGAGGTGGCAGTGACCTATGTGGATGGCAAGGCTGTCCCGGTACAGGAGCTTATTACAGATAAAAAAGGATATGCTCTCAGTCCGGAGCTTCCGTATGGTCTTTATGTGGTAGAGGAAAGCACCGTACCGGAGAACTTGAAAGCCATCGATCCGTTTTTGGTGAAGGTTGATGAGGACAGCAGAGAACCGATGGTATGGCGTGTGTTCGATGACCGTCCGTTTGAGTTTTTGTTAAAAATCGTGAAAAAGGATGCACAGACAGGCAATCCGGTTTTAAAAGCAGGAGCTTCCTATAAAATCTTTGACATGGAAAAAGAGGAATATGTAGAGCAGACGGTATTCTATCCGAAGAAAGAAACGATTAGCATTTTCAAGACCAATGAGGAAGGCTATCTGGTCACACCGGAAGAACTGAAATGTTCCACCTATCGGATTGAAGAAGTGAAAGCGCCGGAAGGATTTGTAAGACAGGGGTATGAAATGTCCTTGTATGAAGGGAAAACTGTGATTTCTCCACTAGAAGTGACCGGAAAAGGCAGTTACAAAGAAAATGCCAAAGAGGGAATCGTGATTACCGTTTCCTCGGATACTGCCCATCAGATCGATCCGGATACCGGAGCAGTCATTGTGGAAGTCGAGCAGCCAAACGATGAGCAGGTGGGAAGCCTGACATTAACGAAAACCGGGGAACAGCCAGTAGAAGTGAAGGGAGATTCCCTGCTTGCAAAGGCAAAAAGATTGGCTGGAAAGATCAAAGATGCAGTGACCGGAGAGGATACCGATACTGGGGTGTTCCATGACTTTGTATATGAAGAATCCGGGGTGGAAGGGGCAACTTTTGAACTGTATGCCAAGGATACCATTTACTCTCCAGATGGTGCGAAAGATGAACAGGGAAATCCGGTCATCCGCTATGAAAAAGATGATCTGGTAGCAACCCTGGTCACAGATAAAGAAGGAAAAGCAGTGGTGAACAATCTTTCATTGGGTTCTTATTATCTGAAAGAAACGGTGGCAGGCGACCATTTCGTACTGAACCCGGAACAGAAGGAATTTACCCTGACTGCAAAGGATGATACGCAGGCTGTCGTTTATGAAGGCGTTGCCTATAAAAATGAAAGACAGAAGATTTCCATTTCTGTAGAGAAAAAAGATGCAGTCACAGAAGAAAAACTGGAAGGCGTGATTTTCGGATTGTATGCAAGAGAGGATATCTTGTCCCAGCAGGGTGAAGTCTTGGTGGAAAAAGATACGCTGCTGGAGAAGAAAGCAACGGATGAGAACGGGCAGATTACCTTTGACTGCGACCTGTATCATGGAAAATATTATGTAAAAGAGGAAGTGAGAAAACCGGGATATCTTCCAAATGAAGAAATCTGGGAGATGGATGCCTCTTACACAGACCAGAACCTTGCAGAAATCAAGCTGACAAAAGAAGTGGAAAACCAGCCGACGGAGAGCCAATTTACGAAAACCGATGCAACAACCGGGGAAGAACTGGAAGGCGCGAAGCTTCAGATCATCGATAAAGAGGGCAACATCGTAGAAGAGTGGATCAGTGCAAAAGAACCACACGTAGTTTATGGACTGCCAGAAGGAACGTATATCCTTCACGAAGAACTGCCGCCTTATGCAGAGGGCTATGTATCTGCAGAAGATATCGAGTTTGAAGTAAAAGAAGATGGCAGTGTGACCAAGGTGGAGATGAAGGATGATTATTCCAAAGTGGAAATTTCCAAGACGGATATTACCACAGGCGAGGAACTGGAAGGTGCCAAGCTGCAGATCTTAAATAAAGAGGGTGAGATTCTGGAAGAGTGGGTAACGGATGGAAAGCCTCATCCGGCAGAGAAACTTCCGGTAGGGGAAGAGCTGACTCTGCGTGAGATCACAGCGCCGGAAGGCTATGAGATTGCAGAAGATGTGAAATTCACATTGGAAGATACCATGGAAATCCAGAAGGTGGAAATGAAAGATGCAAAAACACCGGAAACACCGGGTGTACCGCAGACAGGGGATGACCACTGGAAACCAATCCTGCTGTTTGTTCTCCTGGGAGCATCAGCAGCCGGACTCATGGCAACCATGATTTATAAGAAGAAACATGGAAAGACAGAAAAAGCAGATGAAACGAAAAAAGAAGAGTAGGCTGTGGATTCTGCAGGTGATGTTGTGTGTCATCTGCATAATGAGTGCAGCGTTGCTTTATTATGATTTTGTTATCATCCCCCGGCAGAACCGGGAACTGGTGGAGGACTTAAAATCCCACTTCCCGGAGGAATTTCCTCCGGGCGGGGGCTCTCCAACACAAAAAGAGGAACAGGCTGGAAGAGAACCGGAAGTGTCTGCCGTTGACCTCCGCTCCCTCCAGAGTCAGTATCCGGATGTTCGGGGTTGGCTTACGATCCCGGAGAGTGGCATCGATTATCCGGTATTGCAGAGCAGCCCGGAAGAACCGGAGTATTATCTTCGGAGGGATTACCGGGGAAACTACGACATCAATGGAAGTTTGTTCCTCCAGGCAGACTGTATTCTGGGAGAATCGGGGAATCTGACTATCTACGGTCACAACATGAACAGCGGGGCAATGTTCGGGAATCTGGATCAGTACGCCTCCTATGAGTACTGGAAAGCACATCCCAGGGTGTTCTTTCAGACACCGGGAGGGATGGAGGAGTACCGGATAGCGGCAGTTTTGAAAGCCGATGTGTCCATGTTCGACTTTCAGAGGACATCTTTTCAGAGTACACAGGAATTGGAGGCTTATGTACAGCAGGCAAAAGAGCTGTCGTTGTTTGAAACAGGGGGAGATGGCATAGGTTGTGAGAAAACTCTGACGCTGGTGACCTGCTCTTATGAGTGGAAACAAGCCCGGAACATCCTTGTGGCAGTAAAAACAGGGGCTTAAAGGGGAAAAAGTGTTCAACAGTGGGAACTTTCTTCCAGTTTCTGGATATCTCCAGTACGCTTCGGAGTCAGTAATGTCAGAAAGTGTTCAAAAGTACCCAAAAAGTGCAGAATGTGAGACGAGCTGCAGGTAAGAAGCGGCACTACGGAACAAAAAGTGTTCGAAGTTAAGGGATGTGCAACGGATCGTGGCGGCTTGTGTAGTCTTGTAGTGTTGGGAAAGTGTTCGAAGATGGGCGTTTTTCCAGCCCTTTGGTGGCTTTCTGGAACAGTATCTGCCGGGAAGTGTTTGAAAGTATTCGAAAAGTGCGGAATGTGAGACAAAAATACAGGCAGAAAAAGTATAAAAGCATAGAAAGAGGGAATGTGTGTAGATTTTATACGACAAAAAAGACTTTATATATACCATAGTTTTCTGGAAAAATCAATAGTAATTTAGAAAAAAGTGTGGTAGAATGAAGCAAGCAACAAATGAGGAGAGTGAAGGAGCATGATGAACAAAGAGGTTTATTTGAAAAATGTGGCTGAGAGTTTAGCCTTATTAAGCAGGGAAGTGTCTATCTTGAATGCGGTAAATCTCTATGATATTAACATCGTTGCAGAAGATTTCTTTCCAGGATTGTTGAATCTTATCTATGGATATGAATTGAAAAATGCAAACTATTTGGAAAAAAATGCCCCGGCGATTGATTTAGTAGATCCAAAGAATCGGATAGCAGTTCAAGTCACATCGGATAATAGTAGTACAAAGATTAAGCATACGATAGAAGAATTTAATAAAAACAAAGCGTATCAGAGCTATGATAGATTGATTGTGCTGATTTTGACACAGAAGAAAAAATATTCTTCCAATTTTGATACGCAGGGACTGTTTTCGTTTGAAAAAGCCAGAGATATTTGGGATGTTGAAAAGTTGATGAAAGATGTTCGTGAGTTGGAAACAGAACAAATAAAATCAATCAGCACATATTTATCAGAAGAATTGTGTAATAAATATTATTCAGTGAAAGAAACACAGGCCAGTGAAGTGGACACGATTATCGATTTGATAGAGTATATTTCACAACACAGAAAAGTAAAGAAGCCTTGTGAGACAACGGTAGATCCGGAGTATAAGATTTATAAAAGGTTTCGAGATTTTGCAGATAGATTGATTGCGGAATATACGACACTTTACACCATTTATGGGGAAGCGTTGAAGATTGTAAATGAAACGCTGGGGATAGATGAAGCGCAAGACATTATTATTATGTTCTATCTACAGGATATCAGCGTACAATTTTTGGAAGAGGAGCATAATAATCCAATTGCTGCATTGAATAAGCTGGTTACATATTTTGAAACAAAATTAAGCAGTAATGGCAAAAAGTATGACCGTTCTGCAATAAAATTCTATCTTGTCAATGAAATGATTAAATGTAGGGTATTCCCAAACGAAAGGGGTGAGTATGATGCTGGCAAGTAGCAATGCACTGAAATCTTCTGCAATGTATATTGGTTATCTCATACTCAAAGAGATACAAAAGCAGGAATCAGAGAAGGTTTCTATTTATGATGTATCAAAAGCACTAAAAAAGGCGGGAATCACAAGTAGCAGACAGTTGATTTTGGGTCTTTCCTTTTTATATTCTGTTAATATTGTTGAATTTGAGGAGGCGAATATATGGGTAAAGAAATAAGTCGTATTCGTCTCAATCGTCTTTATTCAGAAAATAATATTTTTGAAGAGATTTCTTTTCATGACGGAGTCAATATTATATTGGGAGAGAAGTGTGATGAAAGTTCTGTGAAAGGCCGGAAAACAAATGGTGTTGGAAAGTCCATGAGCATTGAGTTTTTGGATTTTGGGTTTTTGAATGATTATGAAAAATCCAGAATAGCAAAAATCCCAAAAGAAGTGTTTCCGTTGGAAGAAAACGTAATATTGGATCTGGATATCGGAGATGAAGCTATTACTATAAAAAGAAACCGAAAACAAGCGGATCAACCGGTAATCATTAGGGAAGGAAAAACAGTATCTTTTGATAAACTTCAGGATGCAAGAGAATATCTGACTGGAATTATTTTTCCAAAGTTAAATGGAAAGAAAGTCCCTAGTTTTAGAAACTTGTTTTCAATTTTGATGCGAGATGAACGTTCGGAATTCGCGGATATCATTAAATGCCATGATTTGACCAAAAAGATTCCGGATGATTTGAGCGCACACTTGTTTTTGTTAGGATTTTCTTTGGAGGCATATAAAAATACCTTAGAAACCATTAAGGAAATTGATGCAGTTAATACGATTCTTACGAAAGACAAAAAAGAGTTGACGCAAGAAGGAAAAAAGAAAATCTCAGATGTCAAGGCAGAATTGAATGCATTGGAAGATGAGTTACAAAAATTAGAAGATGCCATCGAAAGCTTTAAAACGAATGAGACTTTTGATGCTATGGAAGCAGATCTTATTGAACTGGAGGACTTGCTGGATCAGCTGCGCAAGCGTCAAAAGGCTTTGCGGTATGATTATGAAAAAATCAGAAAAATGCCAAAGCCGGAGCAGATTGACGATAGAGAAATTGAATTGGTCTATAACCAATTTAAGAGTGAGTTGGGAAATGCGGTAGTAAAATCTTTGAATGAAGTCGTAGGGTTTAAGAACAAGATAGAGGAATTCCAAAGAACATTGGTAAACCAAAAGGCAAAAGAATTGGAAAGCCAATTGAAAAGCATTGCAGAACAGATTCGGGTACTGGATGATGCATATTCAGAGAAACTGAAAGTAATTGATAAAAAAGGAGTGCTAAAGAATCTAAAGGTAAGTTTAAAGATTTATGAGGCAAAGAAAGATTCTATTTCGCATACGAAGTTTTTGTTTGATCAATATGAAAAGAATGAGAAAAAGAAAAGAATGCTGAATTTACAAAAAACGCAGCAACTCATGGAAATTGATAGTGAGATTGAGCAAAATAAAGAAATCATCGATGACTTTATCAATACTATTTTGGAAATACATGAATCCATTATGGGAAATAAGGAATGTTCATTTAGCATTCAGACTGTTGATAAGGCACGAAGAAAAACGCCAGTTGAATTAACACTTCGTATTTATGATGACGGAAGTCATAGCGTAGACAGAACAAAAGTGTTCATTTATGATATGGCGTTATTATTTAATCAATATACCAGAGACAGGCATCCGCTGTTTTTAGTCCATGACAACATTTTCGATGTGGATCAGGATACGTTAGTTCAATGCTTGAATTATATTTACAAACAGGAAGAACAGTATCAGGATTTTCAATATATTCTCACGTTGAATCGAGATAAAATTGAAAATGAAGAACAGCGGAAATTGATTCAGATGGATATTGATGAACATCAGGTAGCTGTGTTTACGAAAGAAAAGAAATTCTTAGGACGAAATTATCAGGAAAAATAGTAGCGTATGTTAGAAGAAAAGTTTTGTTCTGAGTTTGGAGGCGTTTCATGGATTTAGGAAAATCAGCAGAAGATGTTCCAATTTTGAAAATGCGGTGTTCTATAAATGCAGATACTATGACGAAAGAGGAACTTCATCAGAAGCTGGAAACAGGATATAAAGATATTGAGAAAGGACAAGTGAGAAAAGCTTCAGAGTTTTTTAAAGAATGTCAGAGAAAGTGTGAACCCAGTGAACAGTGAAAGGATGGAAATATGCAGATTGTGATTGAAATACCGAAAGCTGTTTTATTTGATACCAAATATACGGTAGAACAGGCAACCAATTTTTCGAAGAAAGAATTTCTAGAAGAAGTAAAAGATAGGAAATAGTCTTTGACAAATCTGTTAAAAAAAGGTATGATAAAGAACGATCGCACTACAGAAACTTGTGAAGCCTGTAGTCCAGAAGGTTTCTGCGGAAACCTTTCGCTATATGTGGTAAAGCTATGATTAAATCTCACAGTAAAGCAATTAAGGATTGTGAGAAGTGATAAAAGAACGAAGCCGTAGGACCGTAAGGTATAGCTTCTGGAGGCTCCCCAGTTTATCTGGGGAGTTTTTCTTTGGAAAGATTTATGATAATAAAAAATGAAAGTAATAAGAAATAATCAGGCAGGATATGTTCCCGTAAAAAGGAAGGTATCCTGCCTTTTTTGCATGAAAGAGAGGAAATTCATATGAGAAAATTTTATACAGCAGAAGCGGTAACTGAAGGACACCCGGACAAATTGTGTGACCAGATTGCAGATGCAATCCTGGATATGTGTCTGAAACAGGATGAACAGTCCAGGGTAGCATGTGAGGTGCTTGCTACGAAAGGAACGATCATTGTGGCAGGGGAAATCACCAGCACCTATGAACCAGATGTGTTTGCAGTCGTGCAAAAGGTACTATCTGACGTGGGTTATTCCAGTGAAGGGATTGCAATGGATACTTTTGTCCATCGACAGAGTCCCGATATCGCAGGGGCAGTTGATACTTCAAAAGAACGAAGGGAAGGAGTGTCTGACAATCAGATAGACTGGTTCCAAGGGGCAGGGGATCAGGGTGTGATGATCGGATATGCCTGTGATGAAACGAAGCAGCTCATGCCCATGCCCGTAGTGTTGGCAAATCGGATTGTCCGAGAATTATCTGCCTGCAGACAAAGCTCTTATATTCAGGGAATTCTACCCGATGGAAAGGCTCAGGTGACCGTAGAATATGAAAATGGGAAACCTGTCCGACTGGATAGTGTGGTAGTGTCCTGCCAGCATACGGAAGAAAAAGATTTGAAAAAGCTGGAAGCGGAAATTCGAAAGAAGGTGTTATTGCCGGCTCTTCGTCCCTTGCTACCAGATGAGGAAACCAAGATTTATATCAATCCATCGGGGCGTTTTGTCTGCGGAGGACTGGATGCGGATACGGGGCTGACTGGAAGGATGGTTCCCCACGGCGGTGGTGCATTTTCCGGAAAGGATTGTTCAAAAGTGGATCGTTCAGCAGCCTATATGGCCAGATATATCGCCAAGAATATCGTAGCTGCGGGGCTTGCCAGCAAGTGTCAAGTGTCTTTGGCTTATGCAATCGGAGTGGCACAGCCAGTTATGGTGCAGGTGGACACGTTTGGTACGGGAAACGTGTGTGCCGATGACTGTCTGGAGCTGGCAATCCCCCTGGTGTTTGGGCTGACTCCGAAGCAGATTGTGGATAGCCTGCGCCTTACCCGTCCGATTTTCCGACAGACAGCAGCTTTCGGGCATTTCGGAAGAAAAGAGTTTCCGTGGGAGCGCACCGATAAGGTCGAGGCTCTTCGCAATGCGGTAATCTGATGGCTTGGGTTACCGAAGAAGAATATCAGGCAGCCAAGCAGGTGAGAGCTTATGAATATCTGCAGACATACCAGCCGGGGAGATTGAAGAAAACAAGGACAAGAAACGAATGGCAGCTTCAGGACCATGACAGTTTTAAGATCAACGAGATCACAAGTAAATGGCATTGGAAATCCAGGGATATCGGTGGAATGTCTGCCCTTCGGTTTTTGATGCAGGTAGATGGCATGGGATATACGGAAGCCGTAAAAATCCTGTGTGAGCAGACGCCTGTGTATGTTCCCAGAGCAGAACCAGCGCCCAGGAAGAAGCTCTTTTCCCTGCCCCTGCCCAATGACAGCTTTTACCGGGTGCGGAGATATTTGAACCAAAGGGGAATTCGGGATGATGTTCTGGATTACTGTGTGCAGCTGGGAATCCTGTATGAGAGTGCCCCGTACCATAACGCTGTTTTTGTTGGACTGGATGAGCAGGGGCAGGCAAAGTATGCGTTTCTGCGTGGGATTTATGACAGCCGGGGAAAGAGTTTTAAAATGGAACAGGAAGGAAGCAATAAACAGTATAGCTTTTGTGTTCCACCTTTAGGGAAAAGCTGCCGGGTGGCAGTATATGAAGCCTGCATTGACGCCCTTGCTCACATGACACTGGAAGATGGACGGAGCGATAAGTACCGCCTGTCTCTAGGCGGGATTGCAGCACCAAAAGAAGGTGCGGAACAAGCAACGAAGAAGATGAAACGCCCGGATGCATTGGAACATTTCCTAAAAGAGCATTCGGAGGTGACAGAGATTGAAATCTGCACCGATAATGATTTTGCCGGACGATGGGCGTGTGCGCAGTTAAAAGAGCAGTATGAGGAAAAATATACCGTAGTTTGTAACTTACCACAGATGGAAGGTGCAGACTATGGAGACCTGGCAAAACAGGCGGGGGAAAAACAGCAGAAACAGCGAAGGGAACTAGGGAGGTGAGACAAATGGAAGATACTTTAAAAATTGAATTATTGACACCACTGACAGGAACATTTCTTCCAAATGAGATGGAACAAGATTGGGAAGGAGAGGAATATCATGAATTAGAAGAAGAACAGATACTCTTTGATGGAGCAGATTTGATACCGTATGTTTCTGAAATTCAAGAGAAGATTGCGGAATACAGCCGTGTCGGACATGAGGATGATAAGACAGATAATCTGATGGATTACTTTGATGGAAGTGCTGCCATCAAAGAAAAAGTGTTATCCGCAGTTCCATCCGTGAAAGAAGCTGATGGAGTGTTATATGGCTGTACAATCTTAGAACTAAAGGAGTATCTGGAAACGGAAGAATTATCGGAACTGTGTGAATATCTCACCGGGCAGTATAGTGATGGATGGGGAGAAGGCTTTGAACAGCAGGAGATTCCGGTAGAGGGTGGTGAACTGTGTGTACACTTTTGGCGCCCCATGGAGTTTGAATTTCAACAGGCAAAACCAGAAGTCTCAAAAGAAAAGTCGGAGAAACAAGAAAATCCGGTAAATGTTCCGAAACGCCCGAAGATGCAGCTTTTGGGAATGGATGGAAATGTGTTTGCGGTTATGGCCAGGGCAAGTAAACTGCTTCAGGAAAATGGGCAGGGACAAGAGGCAAAAGAAATGATTGCACGTATCCAGAAATCAGAGAACTATTATCAGGCGCTTCATATCATCAGTGAATATGTGGAAACAGAACTGAGTGCATCTTCTCAGAATGATACCAAGCCCCCAAAGAAACGTGGGAAGGAAGAATGCCGATGAAGTTATCTTTTGTCACATCAAAGGAGATGTGGGAAGAAAAAATAGCAGAAACAGATTGAAAAGAGAATAAACAGCCAGAACACTGACAAGGGAGGTCTTATGGAAAAAAGATTGCAATTATGGAGTCCTGTGTGGGGATGGCTTGCCACAAAAGAAGGGGAATCTGTAGATTTGAAGGGACAGGATCTTGTTCTTTATGAAACTGCCATCCAAGAGGCACTGGAGCAGGAAAAATTGTATTACAGAAAAAAGTCGGCACCATTCAATCTGATGGATTACTATGATGCGGATGATTCTGTAAAGGAGAAAGTGCAGAACCTCGATATCCAGGTGAAAAAAGAACAAGATGGTTTGTATGTTTGTGCCAGCCTTGCATTAATAGAGCCTCTTGCACAGCAGGAACTGGAAGCGATCCAGAACTTTCTCAGCAGGCAGTACGAAGGGGGAATTTTTGATACCTCACGTATTCGCAGCTATTCCGTAGAGGAAGGAGAAGTTGTTCTTGATTTTTCAGTAGATACAAAAGAAAAGTTCTCTCAAAAAGAAGTCCAATGCGAAACGCAGAAGAAATATGAAATCACTTCCATAGCCCATCCACAATTTACATGGCTGCATAGAATCCGAGCATTGGTAGACGTAAATGAAATGGTTCCCAAAGGAACCTTGGGTGGTTTTGTAGAACATGAGCAAAATCTTTCCCAGGAAGGATCATGCTGGATTTATGATCAGGCTATCTGTTGTGAACGTGCGGTAGTGGAAAGGAGTGCAGGACTGTTCCAAGAAGCGATTGCCAAGGGAGATGCACTTCTTACTGGAACTGCAGTGATGTATCAAACGAGTATTGCAGAGGAATCCTGTCGTATTTTAGCAGGAGAGGTTTGGAATATGGCACACATTCGAGGAATTGCCAAGATTACTGCGGCAAGGGAAACCGGAGATGCACCTTTGATTATTGGAAATAGCTTGGTTTTTGGAAATGTATGCGGAAAAGTATTGGTAGAAGGAAATGTGTTGCCAAACAGGAGTGTGGAGAATCAGACACAGGAACTGTTGGTTTTCAGGGGAGGTGATTCGATTCATAAAGTGAATGAAAGCAAGAAAAAAACAAAAAGTAAAAAACAGCCGGAGCACTGATAAGAAAGGATGATGCCTATGGAAAATACCCTGCAGTTAGGGAACTTATTGAAAGAAGGAACATACCCGGAGGAATATACCGGAGGGAAAAACTGGACAATTTTACATGGAGATACGCTGAAACTGGTGAAAGCATTTCAGCCGGGGATCTTTGATGCAGTGATTACCGATCCGCCTTATGCGTCCGGGGGAACAAAACAGAATGAGCGAAACCGCACGACCAATCAGAAATATAGCAGTATGAAGGCAGAGAATGCACTGCCGGATTTTGATGGGGATAACAAAGACCAGCGTTCCTGGACCCACTGGATGGCAGAGTGGCTTTACGATGTGCGGAAAGCCTGTAAAGTTGGTGCGCCAATCTGCCTGTTTATTGACTGGAGACAATATCCCTCTATTACCGATGCCCTCCAGTGGGCAGGCTGGATCTGGAGAGGAACTGCGGTGTGGGATAAGGGAAACTCCCGCCCACAGAAAGGACGTTTTCGCCAGCAGGCTGAATATATTGTGTGGGGCAGTAACGGACCGATGCCCATCAGCCGTCCGGTTTCCTGTCTTCCCGGTGTGTTCCGTTATGGGAATCCCCAGAACCGTATCCATGTGACAGAGAAACCGTTACAGCTGATGAAAGATGTGATCCAGATCTGTGAGCCGGGCGGCAGGATCTTAGATCCCTTTGCCGGAGCCGGAACGACGGTCCTCGCAGCTGTGGAGGAAGGCTATGATGCAGTGGGTATTGAGGTGACAGACGCCTATTATAAGCTGGGCAGTGACCGTGTGAAGTTTGCATTAGAAGCAAAGGAAAAAGAAGAGAGCAAGAAATAGCAAGGGCATCCACATGGATGTCCAATTTTATTTTTGAAGAAGAAAGGTGCATCCATGTGGATGCAGGAAAGGGGGCTTATGAACAGAGTCTATGATGTGACCATCCGGGAAGTGCGTGAAAAGACCGTTGCGGTGAAAGCATCCAGTAAAGAAGAAGCAGAAAAAGGATGCCGGATGTATGGACCCGGTACCAGCGAATATGACATTCAGTCTGTTCAATATGAAGCCGTGGAACGGAAACAGGAAAAGACATTTGAAATCGAAATCAGAAAAAGTTGTACAATCCGAAAATCCATTCCGGCACATTCCAGGGAAGAAGCGGTAGAACGGGCAGAAATTCTGTATGAGGACGGTGGCTTTGATGGGGAATTCGATGAAAGCACGATGGATGTGAGCTTTGAAGTGATAACAGAGAAAACCAAGAAAAAGGAACAGGTGCGATAGGAGGTGAGGCGATGGAACAGGCAATGGCCTATGTGTGTTGCCCGGCAGAAGAAAGCAGAGTGAAGGTGCAGCGATATTGCCGGAAGATTTATGAGTTGGGATATGTTCCCATTTGTCCGAGGTTTGGATTTCTTCCTTTTCTGGATGAAGGGGAAGCTGAGGATTTGCAGGCATACAACCGGATGTCCCACTTGATCTTAAAGCGGTGCCGTATGGTAGTGGTCTGTGGAAAAGAAGTCACCGGAACGATGAACACAGATATCAGTACTGCAGACCGATTGCATATCATTTGCACCACATTAGATGGATTGATCAAGATCAAAGAAAAGGAAGCATAATCGATTCTGCATGGGGGAGTCGATGGAAATCGGTGGAACTGGTTTTGCAAGCATAGCGTTTGGATATCCAAACGCACTTTGGGGAGAACCCCAATCCCCCGGCAGTCGAGAAAGGAGAAAAGAAACATGTTTTTTGCAGGAATGGCTCTTGGAGCAATGGCAGGTGCAGCCTTTGGCATTGGAGTGATGTGCTGTGTGGTTGCCGGAAAGAGAGAAGATCAGCAGATGGAGCAGATGCGGATACGCAGAAAGAAACAGGGAGAACTGAAAACAATCCATTTCCGAGATATGGAAGGGTTGGAGCGGTTCTCCCTTTTGGATGGGGAAAGTCTTTGCATGATAGCAGAGGACGGAACGAAAGAGATTGGGATCTGCCGCTTTGTGGACGAAAGGCAGGTAGATGTGAATGGGCAGGTCTGGGAAATCGGGGAATTCCTTTGGCAGATGGAACGCAGAGGGATTCAGGTGTATCCCTTAGAGACAGCAGAAAAGAAGAAAAGGTAGGTGGTTGAATGAGAAAACGAAACCATGTAGTTCCTGTCCGTCTGAATGCGAAAGAACTTCGGCATCTGGACGGGCAGGTAGCAAAGAGTGGGTTAAACAGGGAGGAATTCTTACGTTCCCTGATTTTAGGCGCACAGCTGCAGACAAAGCCCTGTGAGCATCATGCAGAGCTTCTTCGAAAGATTGCGGGGCTTTGCAATAATGCCAACCAGCTTGCCCATGTCGCCAATGGCACAGGAATGGCAGGGGAAGCCAGCATACAGGAAATGCTCCGGATTTCCAAAGAGACCTGGCGTCTGGTGAAAGAGGAATGGTAGATGGCATATACCAGCGTCCTCCCCGTCCACCGCCTGGACCGTTCCATTGATTATGTGAAAGACCGGGCAAAGACCACCAAGAGTGCCGGCTCCCTGGAAGAAGCCATTGATTATGCGTTGAACCGGGAAAAGACGGAACAGACCATTTTTGAAGATGCCATGGGGTGTACCTGTGAAAATGCTTACGTGGACATGGTAAAGACCAAAGAGCGTTTCCATAAGAAAGACGGGGTGCAGGGATATCATCTGGTACAGAGTTTTGCAGAAGGGGAGGTATCCCCGGAACTGGCACATCTTATTGGACAGGAACTGGCAGAGCAGTTATTGAAAGGACAGTATGAGGTGGTGATCACGACCCATCTGAATACCAGTCATTACCATAACCATCTGGTATGGAATTCAGTGAGCATGGTGGACGGAAAGAAATACCACAGCAATGCCAGAAGTTATTTTACCGAGGTACGTCAGATTTCCGACCAATTATGCAGAAAATATGGTCTCTCGGTGATCCAGATGAATCAGGGAAAAGCCATGCATTATGCCCAGTGGAAAGCAGAAGCGGAAGGGAAGCCTACTTGGAGGACTGCCATCCGCATGGATATCCAGGAAGCCATTGGTGTGAGTTTTTCCTGGAGTCAGTTTGTCAAAGAAATGGAGAAGCGGGGCTATACGTGGAAGCTGAACCGGAAGTACCCCTCCTTAAAGACACCGGGGATGGAGCGGTATATCCGCCTGCGTTCCTTGGGAAAAGGATATGGAGAAGCAGAAATCCGGGAGAAGATTCTGCGCCCAAAGATCCGGCAGGTGTATGGAAACACGCAGATGCAATCTCCGAGACGGAAACTCACCGGACTTCAGAGGCTGTATTATTCTTATTTATATCAGATGGGGGTATTTCCGAAGAAGCCAAAGCGGATTCCCTATGCAGTACGTTCCGATATCCGGAGGCTGGACCAAAGGATCTGCCAAATGGAATTTTTACAAGAGGAAGGGATCACGACCAGGGAAGGACTGACAGCATACCGGAAGCCCTTGGAAGAACAGGTACTTTCTTTGATGAAAGAGCGCAGGGAATTATACCGGAAAGCACCGGGCGGTATGCGCATTCAGGCAATCAATGGGGAATTAAAAGAACTTCGAAAGAAGATCCGCTTAAGTCAGCAGATTGAAAAACAGTCCTTGGAAATGGAAGAGCGGTTAAGGCAGGGAAAGGCACAGGAACAAGAAATGTCCGGGAAACAGCGAAGAGAGATAGAACGGAATCGGTAAGGAGGTGAAAGTGTATGAATTATGGCGGTGATGCGGCGGATCAGATTGTCCGGTATTCCATGGAAGGCATGGAACACACATTACGGATCAGCGGGAGCATTGCAAAAAATCTGGCGGTGCTGATCGTAGCGGTGATGAAGGATCAGAAAAAGACCAGGGGAAAGACCAACCTGCTTCGGATGTTAAAGGAACAGCGGGCAATGAAGTTTTTCACCATTCCTCATGACAGGCTGCGGGAGTTTGCCGGGGAAGCCAAATCCAGGGGGCTTTTGTATGTAGTCATCCGGGATAAAAAGAATCCCAAGTCTGCAGAAATCATGGTGTTTGCCGATGATGCAGCGAAGGTGAACCGGGTGCTGGATAAGATGAATCTGGACTTTGTCAAATCCGAAGCCGGAGAAGCGGTGGTGGAGCAAGCGCCAGTGCGGGAAGCAGAGCGTGTGATCGATGCAGAGTTTACCGAGAAAACCGAAGGAAAGGAGGAGCTTCCGGTAAAGACCGAAAAGGTGGTACTGCCGGAAGGAACCATTGAATTTGAATTAGACGAAGAAGAGCATCTGTTTGATGTGGGGGAAGTTACTCCTACAGGAGAAAATTTTACTCAGGCGGAGAAGGCAGGGAATCTGTCCGGACCTTCCTCGCACAACAGCGCTTCTTTTTCCGGGCAGGAAACTAGCCGGAAATGGGAGAAACCATCTGTCCGGCAGGAACTAAAGAAGATTGAAACCGAGCAGAGACAGCGTAGGCAGACACAGAAGAGCCGGAGAAAACCGAGAAACCAGCAGCGAAAAAAGAAAAAAGTGAAAGGCAGGTAAGGCGATATGGATTTAACGAATATGATCCCAGGTGGAGCGGGGGAAGAACAGGCTCCAGAACAGCGGCTGTCAAAAGAAGAGTATGCAGCCATGAAAAAACAGCAGAGGGAAGAAGTGTGGGCAGAGGTTGATGCCCAGGCGCAGGCAGTGTTCCAAAATGGGGAGTCCTTAAAAGGATTTCTGGATTTTATGGCACAGTGCAACACCCAGAAAACGCCCAACCTTTTGTTGATCTACGGACAGAATCCGCAGGCAACGGTGGTAAAATCCTATGATTACTGGAAAAAAGAACACCGTTCCCCCAAAGCCGGGGTGCATGGTTACACCTATATGGTCAGCACCGAATATGAAAAAGACGGCGAGCGGAGGACAGGCTATACCATCAGTAAGGGCTTTGACATCAGCCAGATGAGTGGGAAACCGCTGGAGGAACGTCCACAGCGTTCCATGGAAGAGTTGATCCATGCAGTGTTAAAAGATCAGCCAGTGCAGATGCAGATCGCAGACAATCTGCCGGAGGGCATCCAGGCACAGTATATCCCAAAACAGCGTACCGTATATGTGCGCAATGGCATGGATGAGAATACAACGTTCCATGCGGTGAACCGGGAACTGGCGTGTGCAGCATTAGACCAGCATGATGGGAATTATGTGAGAAAGAAAGTCAATGCCCAGGCATACTGCGCCGCCTATGTGATCGGCAAGCGGTATGGGGCAGAAGTGTCCGGTTTCCAGTTTGGAAAAGTAGCAGAGATGCAGGCGAATGGGCAGAAAGATCCCCAGGAATTGCGTGGCTTTTTAAATGATGTGCGCCAGGCAGCCTACACCATCCGCAACCATATGGAACGAAACTTCGGGGAACAAGAGCAGACTTTTTCTAAAGATGATTTTTCCTTTGAGGAACCGCCAAAGCAGACACCGAAGAAGGAGAAAAAAGAGAAACAGCCGGAGCGGTAAGTTCTGAAAAAGTTCCGTCCTTGGGGATAGCTATTGTAAGGTTCTTGTGGTATGTTGGGTGTAACAAAGGAGGTGCCGAAGATGGCAGATTACTATTTGAAAACAGACAACATCATGAAAAATATGTTTACGGTGGCATTAAAAGACGAACTGGCAGCCCAGAGTCAGATGGGAAAGGTTCGCCCAGCTACAGAAGCCATGATGCAGAAAGTCCGGGACTATGAACTTTCTGAGAAAAGGCTTCCCATCACCACAGGGGAACAGCGGGAACTTCGCAATGCCCTCAATCGGCTGCGGGACAAGTATCTGGCCATGGGCAGGTACAGCGATGGCATTGACAGTGTGCTCTTAAAGGTCATGAAACCGAACACCAGCAGGCGCTTCTTCTGGTAGCAGAAGGGAGGGATGTCTATGAGGATGTATAATCAGAAACAAGTGGAACAATTACGAAAGCGGTATCCCGAAGGAACAAGGCTCTGCCTGGACTTTATGGATGAGGCAGGGATGCCGCCGGGATTACAGGGAACGGTAGCATTTATCGATGATGCCGGACAGATTCACATGCATTGGGAGAATGGGCGGAGTCTTGCCATCGTTCCAGGTGTGGATTCTTTTCATAGGGTAGACGGACCAGCAAAGGAAGTGCCAAAGAGTGAAAAAGCGAAGAAGGAGCGAAGTCTGCAGAGGTAGCATGGAAACGTTCTGACCTTTGGGTATGGCTGTTGTTTCTGCCCGTTGTCTGGTGGGCAGGCGCCATTACGGCCTGTGCCATTGAGCCGGATACCAATCTGTTACAAATCTTACAAGTGCTGACCGAAAAACTGGATCAGCCATTTTCTATCACTTATACACCGTACACGCTGCGGTGTGTGTTCACATTCACTATCGCCTATGCGTCAGGCATTGGTATTTATTACTCCCAGAAGAAAAATTATCGGAGAGGGGTGGAGCATGGCTCTGCCAAGTGGGGCGATGCAGCTTCCATCTGCAAGCGTTACCGGGACAAGCGGTACACCCAGAATCTCATTTTAACCCAAAACTTCCGCATGGGATTGGACTGCTATAAGCATAAACGAAATTTGAATGTCCTTGTGGTGGGCGGTTCCGGTGCTGGAAAAAGCCGGGCATACGCTGTAGTCAACATCATGCAGTGCAACTGTTCCATGGTGATCACCGATCCCAAAGGAGAACTCCTGCGGAAAACCGGAGGACTACTGGAGCGGAAAGGATATGAAGTGCGGGTGTTTGATCTCATCAATCCGGAAACGTCCTTTTGTTATAATCCCTTTGCCTATGTGCGGGATGACAAGGATGTGCTAAAACTCATCAACAACCTGATCCGTAACACCACCCCGAAGGGAGCGCAAAGCTCAGATCCGTTTTGGGAGAAAAGTGAGACTGCCTTGCTGCAGGCGCTTATGCTGTATCTGTTACATGAGGCGCCGCCGGAAGAACAGAACTTCTCCATGATCATGGAAATGCTAGGTTCTGTCCAGGTAAAAGAGGACGATGAGGAATACCAGTCACCTTTGGATATTTTGTTTGAACGACTGGAGATGCGCAATCCGGAAAGTATTGCGGTGAAGCAGTATGCCATTTACAAGCAGGCGGCTGGAAAAACTGCCAAGTCTATCCTGATTTCTGTGGGTGTCCGTCTGGCAGCCTTTAACTTAAAGCAGATCGCCAATTTAACCTGCACCGATGAACTGGATCTTTACAGCATCGGGGAGAAAAAAGTGGCGCTGTTTTGCTGTATCCCGGATGCAGATACCAGTCTCAACTATCTGGTGGGCATGATCTACAGTAATCTCTTCCAGACCCTTTACTATGTGGCAGACCGGAAATACCATGGGAAACTGCCCATTCCGGTACACTGCATCATGGATGAGTGGCCCAACGTGGCATTGCCCGATGACTTCGATAAGCTGCTGGCAACCATGCGGTCGCGCGCAATTTCCTGCAGTATCATCATTCAGAACATTGCCCAGATGAAAGCCTTGTTTAAGGACAGCTGGGAAAGTCTGATAGGAAATTGCGATGAATTTTTATACCTGGGCGGCAATGAAAAAGAGGGGCATAAATATGTCTCAGAACTACTGGGAAAAGAAACGCTGGATACCAATACCTACGGGCAGACCAAGGGAAAAAGCGGAAGTTATTCTGTGAATTTCCAACAGTCTGGAAGGGAACTTCTTACCCCGGATGAAGTGCGGCTTTTGGATAACCGGAAAGCGGTGCTGCTGGTGCGTGGAGAGCGTCCTATTTTGGATGAGAAATACGATCTGCACAAGCATGTGAATGTGAAATATACGGAGGATGGCGGTGCGCCTCCCTATGATTATGCGAAAGCACCGCTGTCTCATGAAGATGTAACCATTGATACCAGGAGACTGGATGATTATGAACTGCTCTCGGCTGAGGAAATCCTCGGCGGGGAGCAGTCTTTTTGATTGGAGGAATGCCATTGAAGAAAACAAATGAAATGCCAAAGAAGCAAACAGCAAACCATGCCACAGTACCGAAACTTATGAGAAAAGGACCCAAATATCCCTTTGCCTTTTATGTGGCGCTGGTGCTGTCCATGACCGTAGGGGCAGTTCCGGTGCTTGCAGCCGGAGATCCCCTGTCAGTCATCAATAACCTGTCCACCTTTATCTTCTCCCTGATCCGGGCCATCGGCTTGATCTTACTGGGATTTGGTGTGGTGCAGGTAGGACTTAGTTTAAAGAGCCATGATCCCAGCCAGAGAGCCAACGGGTTTCTGACGCTGGCAGGCGGTGTCATCATCACCTTTGCAAAAGAGATCCTGGACCTGATCGTTGGGTAGCAGGAAGAAACAGAAAAGGGCGGGGAGAGATACTTCCTGCCCCGGCAAAGGAGGTGAGACTGTTTGAGTGATAACTGGATCGTGCAGAACTTAAACTCTGCACTGAACACCTGGAATGAGAAGCTGGCAGAAATTTGGACGCTCCTTACCCAAAGCCCGGAATCCTTTAAGGGCGGGACGATCTGGAGTGTCATCACTGGGATCAACGGGGCGCTGACTGCCATTGGGTATGGACTTTTGGTCTTGTTTTTTGCAGCCGGGATCGTAAAGACCTGTGGCAGCTTTACAGACATGAAAAAGCCGGAACATGCCCTCAAAGCCTTTATCCGGTTTGCACTGGCACAAGGCGCCATCATGTATGGCATGGAATTGATGACCGCCCTGTTTTCCATTGTACAGGGGATCGTATCGACCATTATGGCACAGTCAGGAATGGCAGACGGAGGTGTGACAGAGCTTCCGGCAGAGATCGTGGAAAAGATCGAAGCGGTAGGGATGCTGGAATCCATCCCCTTGTGGATTGTGACGCTGCTGGGAAGCCTTTTGATCACAGTTTTGTCTTTTATCATGATCCTTACGGTATATGGAAGGATGTTCAAGCTGTATATGTATACTGCCATTGCGCCCATCCCCATTTCCACCTTTGCGGGAGAACCCTCCCAGTCGGTGGGAAAGAACTTCATCAAGTCCTATGCAGGTGTGTGTCTGGAAGGGGCGATCATTGCACTAGCTTGTATCATCTTTTCTGTCTATGCTGCCAGTCCGCCAGCAGTAGGGGATACCTCTTTGAGTGCGGTGACCATTGTGTGGAATTATGTAGGGGAACTGGTGTTTAATCTGCTGGTACTGGTGGGTGCGGTAAAAGCATCTGACCGGATTGTGAAAGAAATGATGGGATTATAGGAGGAAGTAAAAACATGAATGAGAAGAACAATGAAACTAGAAACGAAAGAAAGACTTTGCCGTTTTCATGGGAATACGGACAGGAAGAAATTACTTTGAAGGTATCCAGCTATGCTTATGGAAACGGGCTTGCGATTTTGATGTACCGCCAGGAAGAAGGGGAGTTGGAATTGTTTGATGATCTGACGGTAAATCTTCCGGGAGGATATGGTCTGGAACCCCAAGAGGCATTTATAAGTGGTGATTTTACAAAGGACAAGCTGGCATTCATCGAAAAGAACAGGCTGGGAAACAGACTGCCGGGACAGGCCCGGTCAGGCTTTGCTACCTACACTCCGGTGGCGTTTGACCTTTCAAGGCTTGCCCAGTATGACCGGGAAGGAGTGGAAGAATTTTGCAGACAATGGGGACTGGATGTGCCAAAAGAGCCGGAAAAAGACCAAGGGAAACTTACAGGCAAAAAGAAAAGAGAAAGAGAGAGATAAAAATATATGGAAGTAAAAATGAATAAAGAAATCCGCAACTATCAGGAGTCCATGTTTATGGGACTGAACCTGCGACAGTGCATCTTTTCCCTGCTTGCCATTCTTGTGGCAGTAGGGATTTATTTTGGTCTGGGAGACTATGTAGGACAGGAAATGACTGGGTGGCTGTGTATCTTAGGCGCTGCTCCGTTCGCAGCCTGTGGGTTCTTCCAGTACCATGGCATGAATGCGGAGCAGTTTGCCTGGGCATATATCAAGTCCGAATTTTTATACCCCAAGCGATTGCTGTTTCAAAGCGAGGATCTGTACCATGCCTGTATGGAAGAGACTATGAACCTTGGAGAAAAGACCAGGGGAGATGGTGCTGCCCTTTTGAAAAAGAGGGAACAGCGGGCAAAGAAAAAACAGATGAAGCAGAAAAAGAAGTCAGGAAGGAGTGGTGCGTTTGATTAAAACCTTACAGCAGGCATTAAAAATGGACCGGGAGAAGTTCAAAGTCCCAAGGTCTGTCCAGCAGGCGATTCCCATCCAGCGGATCTGGCCGGACGGAGTGTTCCAGTCCGGGACGAAATTTTCCAAATCCTTTCGGTTTTCGGATATCAACTATGCCATTGCAAGCAAAGAAGATAAAACGGAAATGTTTTTAGATTACAGTGAACTGTTAAATGCGCTGGATTCTGGTGCATCTGCCAAGATTACCCTAAATAATAGAAGAATCAATAAGGAAGAGTTTGAAGCCTCCCTGCTGTTGCCGATGAAAGAGGACGGGTTGGATACATACCGGAAGGAATACAACGAAATGCTGTTATCCAAGGTCAGCGGCACCAACAACAGCATTTATCAGGAACGGTATCTGACGGTCAGTGTCCATAAGAAGAATATTGATGAGGCAAGGACCTATTTTGCCCGTGTGGGAACGGATATCATCACCCATCTGAGCAAGCTGTCTTCCATTGGAGAAGAACTGGATGCGGAACAGCGCCTGCAGATCTTCCGGGATTTTTTCAGGGCAGACCAGCCTCAGTGCTTCCCCTTTGATATGAAGGCGTTTGCAAAACGGGGGAGCATTTTTAAGGACTGGATCTGTCCTCAGTCCATGGAATTTTCCAAAGACTGTTTCAAGATCAACGAGCGATATGGACGGGTGCTGTATATGCAGGATTATGCCAGTTATGTCAAGGATGACATGATTTCGGAGTTATGTGATTTGAGCCGGGATCTGATGCTGTCCATTGACATTCTCCCGGTGCCAACAGACGAAGCAGTGCGTGAGATCCAAAACCGTCTGCTGGGTGTGGAGACGAACGTGACCAACTGGCAGAGACGCCAGAATGCCAACAATAACTTTTCCGCCATTGTACCCTATGATATGGAACTACAGAGAAAGGAAACAAAAGAGATGCTGGATGATCTGACGACCAGGGATCAGCGGATGATGTTCGGCATCCTTACCATGGTGCATATGGCAGACAGCAAGAAACAGTTGGATTCGGATACAGAGAGCATCTTATCCGTGGCAAGAAAACATTTGTGCCAGATGGCAACTTTGAAGTGGCAGCAAGTGGATGGACTCAATACGGTACTGCCTTATGGCATCCGAAAGATCAATGCCCTGCGTACTCTGACCACAGAGTCCACTGCAGTGCTGATTCCATTCCATACTCAGGAGATCATGCAGCCGGGTGGTATTTACTATGGGCAGAATGCGGTGAGCAAAAATATGCTGGTGGCAGACCGAAGAAAGTTACTGAACGGAAATTCTTTCCGTCTTGGTGTCAGCGGTTCGGGAAAGAGCTTCTCAGCAAAAGAAGAGATTGTGGATCTTGCCTTGTCTACGGAAGATGACATCCTCATCTTAGATCCGGAGTCCGAGTTCGGTTCCTTGGTGGAAGCGCTGAATGGGGAAGTCATTTCCATTTCTGCAATGTCCCATACCCATCTGAATGCACTGGATATGGATTCTGCCTATGGAAACGACAAGAATCCGCTCATTGAGAAGTCAGAGTTTATTTTGTCCCTGTTTGAACAGTTAGTGGGGGCTGGTAACTTGTCGGCAAAGGAAAAATCCATTTTGGACCGCTGTACCGCAGATGTGTACCGAGAATATATAAGAAGCGGTTACCAGAGCGAAGTGCCGACCTTGAAGGATCTGTACCGTCAGCTCATGCTCCAGCCGGAAGAGGAGGCCAGAGGGCTTGCCTTGTCTTCGGAGCTGTTTATCAATGGAAGTCTCAATACCTTTGCACAGAAAACCAATGTGGATACGAAGAACCGTATCATTGCCTATGATATCCGGGAACTGGGAGAGCAGCTCATGCCCCTGGGGATGCTGGTTACCTTGGACAGTATTTTCAATCGGGTAATCCAGAACTGGAAGAAAGGAAAAACTACCTGGATCTTTGCCGATGAGTTTTATCTCTTGTTCCGGTATCAGTACAGCGCTGACTTTTTCTACCGGCTCTACAAGAGAATCCGTAAATACCAGGGATTTGTGACAGGTTTAACGCAGAACGTGGAGGAACTTTTAAAATCGGATACTGCAAGACTGATGTTGGCAAACAGTGAGTTTTTGATCCTTTTGAATCAGGCAACCACAGACCGGGACGAACTGGCCTCCCTTTTGAATATTTCCGAGAACCAGTTATCCTACATCACCAATGTAGGCGCAGGAAAGGGATTGATCCGGTGTTCCGGAAATCTGGTGCCATTTGAGAACAGCTTCCCGAAGAATACGAAGCTGTACCGCTTGATGACAACGAAACCGGGAGAGTGTTAGTCGAAAAGATATTTTTTAGGGTGCTGTTGGAATTTCTTTGGCAGCATCTTTTTGGGAAGGAGGGAATGTAAATGGAAGAAGGACAAGCAGTGGAAATCCAGGAAATGAGAGAACCGCTTCGGGAGCAGGGTAGTATCCGGGCATTGCTGGAGCTGTTGGAACAGCAGGGCATGGAACAGGAAAAAAGGGATGTGATCCGCATGGCAGACTATATTGATTCCATGGAAATGCAACTGGGAACCGTCTTAAAAGAATTGGGAGAGGTGAAAAAGCAACTGGGTGTGATGCAGGAAAGTAAGGTCAAACTCTTTGCGGTGAATACAATCCAGAAGGCGGAACATCAGGTACAAACGCTTCGATTTCAGGTGGGAGAATGGAAACGAAAGTTTGTGGAACGGGCAGAACAGGCAGTAGTTGATTTTAAAGAAAAGGGGAAAGATGCCCTTGCCTGTGCGGTAAAGGGAATACACCTTACCCAAGGCTTGCAAAAAATCCAATCGTCTCTGCATACGGTGATGCTGTCGATGGATCAGAAGATTGACCGTCTGGGGAGCATGGCGGAAGAACTGCATGTTGCCAAAGGGCATCTGAAAAACGCATTTTTGGAAATGAACGGAAAAGATACCGTAAAAATCACAGAGCGAAATCTGGAACAGGGAATGATCTTTCAAACCCAAAAGGTGTTATTCCAATCCATGCGGAGCATCCATCGGCTGGAACAGAAAACAGAACGATTGCAACAGCAGATCGGAAAACTGGAAGAAAGACAAGGGAAACCGACATCTTTGAAAGATACCCTGCAGGAACTGAGACAGGAATCACACCCTCTGAAGCCTGGTAAAGAAGAAAAACAGAAGGCGGCAGTTCGATAAAGAGAAAATTTTCAGAGAGAGGTGAGAGCTATGAAAGAAGAAACAACGATTACCTTTTTGGCATCTGAATGCGGGGAGTTTCATGGGATGGGAGAGTGTATTGAATGTACATCTTTAAAAGAAGCATTCCGGCATTACCAGAGATTTTGCAAACGTTCCCCTCACATGGTTCCGTCTTTGGAGTTTTCCCTCCACCATGCAGACGATCCGCTGTATAACGAGGGAGAATATCCATTGGCGACCGGGGAGAAGGGAAAAGAGTTATTGTCCTATGTTCTCTATTATGCTAATCATCCGCTGGTGCAGGAAGCAGTAAGGGAACTGGAACAGTTGGAGAGCCAGCAGAAGAAATCAAAAAAGCGAGGAAGGGAACGTTAGAAAGAACAAAAGATGGGAGGGGTGTGATTGAAAGAGATCAAAGAAAAAGTGCGGGATCAAAGTCCGAAGATCCGTAATCCTGCCTCCCGGCTTCCAAAGGAACTGGTGCGTTCTGCGATGCTGGAAGCAAAAGAAAAGTCCAGCATCATGGCAGATAAGATCGGAAGAGAAACGGGGGAGGAATCCCCGGTAGAATATGCCGGAAACCGCATCCAGCGTGTGGAACAGCGGGCTGGAAGGGAAAGTGCTTCGGCGGTCTATCGTGGCGGTAAGAAGCTGGCGGTGAAAACCTATGAGAAGGTAAAGGCGCAGAAACAAAAGCAGAGAGAAGCCGCGACAACCCCGTTGGGAGAGGAAAATGCAAGAGGTAACACATCTGCCCAGGCAGGGCAGACAATGGCAAAGAAAGGGCGAACAGAAGCCACAAGAAGCATTAAGGTCAAGCCGGAAGTCGAGAAAACAATCAAGGAAGCTGGAAATCGGACGGTAAAAACAGCGCCCCGTGTGGTGAAAGCCTCTCCGGTTTCTTCCCAGAAGGTGAAAACCCAGGCAGTCTTACAGAAAAAGCAAGCACTGAAATCCATGAAAGCGGCCAGGGAAGCAAAACAGGCTGCCATGCACTCGGTTCAGACTGCCAAGCAAAGTGCAAAGACTGCAAAGGCAACCGGAAGAGGATTGAAAGCCATGGCAGAAGCCGCCGCTCATGCAGTGAAAGCCGCATTTGCAGCACTGATGGCAGGCGGTGGTGCGGTTCTTGTTGTTCTGATTTTGATTGTAGGGATCATTGGTGGTGCGGCCTTTTTGGGAAATTCCCAGAGCAGTGAGGCTTTGAGTGCGGAAGTGTTGGCGCATACACCCGCCATTCAAAAGTATGCCAGTGAATTTGGTATCCCGGAATATGTTCCGGCAATCCAAGCCATTATGATGCAGGAGAGCGGGGGCAGGGGAACAGATCCCATGCAGGCCAGTGAGTGTCCTTATAACACCCAGTATCCCAATACTCCCGGTGCGATTCAGGATGCTGACTATTCCATCAAGGTGGGGATACAGTATTATGCAGATTGCGTTCGGGAAGCCGGATGCCAAAGTCCCCAGGATATGGACAAACTGAAACTCAGTTGGCAGGGGTATAATTATGGGAATGGATATATCTCGTGGGCGTTGGAAAAATTTGGCGGTTACAGTGAAGCCAATGCACTGCAGTTTTCCCAGGAACAGGCAGCCGCCCATGGCTGGTCGGGGTATGGTGATCCGGAGTATGTGCCTCATGTGATGCGGTATTATTCCGGCGGCGGTTGGTTTGCCGGACTCTTTGGAAATGGACAGCTTGTCACCATTGCGAAAAGCCAGCTTGGAAATGAAGGCGGAGAGAAGTTCTGGTCATGGTGGGGATTTACAGAGAGACAAGAATGGTGTGCCTGCTTTGTCAGCTGGTGTGCGGATCAAGCAGGACTCATTCAAAAGGAAGCAGTACCGAAGTTTTCTGTTTGTACGGATGGTGTAGCTTGGTTTCAGGCAAGGGGGAAATGGCGGAGTGGAGGAAGTGTTCCGACACCAGGGACTATCATCTTTTTTGATTGGGATCATGACGGAGCCAGTGACCATGTAGGAATCGTGGAAAGCTGCGATGGAACTACGGTACATACGATTGAGGGAAACAGCGGAGATGCGGTAAAGCAGAACAGCTATACGGTGAATTCCCAGTCCATTTTGGGATATGGACTGGTTGCTTACTGAAAAGTGAGAAAAATCAAAGAACGGATTGCATTGTAGGAGCAGAGGAACAATGCTATAATAGGAAAGCAGGCAGGGCATACGTCCTGCCTGCTGATAAATATGAAAAGTACAATCATGAGATTGATAAAATAGAGTCATTGGGGAGTGGAATATTTGAAACGGGAAGAGATTTTTGAATATGTAAAAAAGCAATATGGAACAATTCCCGAATATCTTTGGAAGAGTTCTCCGGAGAACGCAATCCTCCGGCATAAAAAAGGAAAATGGTATGCAGCTATTCTGCGAGTTGAAAAATCAAAACTGGGTTTGAAAGAGGAAGGAAGCGTAGATATCATCAATGTGAAATGTGAACCGGATATGGTTGGACTTCTGACACAGACCTACGGTTTTCTGCCAGGGTATCACATGAATAAGAAGTATTGGATCACCATGTTGTTAGATGGAAGTGTAAGTGAAGCGAAAATTTTAGATTTTCTGGATATGAGTTATGATCTGATTGATGGGAAAAAGGATTGAGTTTAGAGGTTCTGTAACGAATTTGACATAGGAGGGATTCTATTATGGACAAGAGAGAACAGATGATCCGGTTATGGTTTTCTATGTGGCTGGAAAAGAAAGATTTGGGAATGGACGATATTTTTGCAGAGAACGTGAGTTATACAGAAAGCTGGGGACCATGTTATAGCAATCGTGAAACCGTAAAGCATTGGTTTCAGGAATGGAATATGAGGGGGAGTGTAATCGCCTGGGATATCAAACAGTTTTTTCATAAAGAAAATCAAACAGTGGTGGAATGGTATTTTAAAAATGTGATGGAGAATGGAGATATTGAAGAATTTGATGGAATTTCATTGATTGAATGGTCAGCAGAGGATCAAATTCAATCCTTGAAGGAATTCGGCTGTAATCTTCATAACTACGATCCGTATCAAAAGAGTGATACGCCCCAATTCAGAGAAGAAAAAATTCATTGGTTTTAAAGTCAGGCAAGAGGTATAAAGTGATTTTAGCAAGTGACGAGAAGGTGTGTGGTGACATGCATCTTCTTTTTGCGTTCCAAAAGATTTTTAAGATTACCAAAAGAAAATCATAAATTTTTCAATCTGTAACATTTCTAGGACATTTCTGTTGTAAAATAAGAATTGGAATGATAGCAAAATGATCGTAAAGGATGAAAAGGAATGAAACAGATTTTAATCGTAGAAGATGATGAACTTTTAAATAAAATGTTAGTTTACAACCTACAGTCAGAATCCTATGGGATTGTTTCTGTGGAAACGGTAAAAGAAGCCATGGAAGTATTAAAAAGCCAACCGTTTGACCTGGTACTATTGGATATTAATCTTCCTGATGGAAATGGATATGAAATTGCAAAAACAATCCGGGATAAATATAGTGATACCATTGTAATCTTTTTGACCGCAAATGACAGGGAAAGTGATGAGATCCGAGGATATGAACTTGGAGCAGTAGATTATATTACAAAACCTTTTTCCATCCATTCCCTGCAGAGGAAAGTAGAAAATGTACTGCGTATGATGCGGCATCATGTGTCCATGCAGGATGTCTTTGATGATGGCAGGCTGTTTTTAAATTTTGCAGAGCAGACAGCTATGCTGGGTGGGAAGCCATTAACCTTATCTACTTTGGAATTTCGGATGCTGAACCTGTTCTGCCAGAACCGCAATCGTGTATTAACAAGAAAGCAGTTGTTGGAAAAAATATGGGACTGCACAGAGAATTATGTGGACGAGCATACGTTGACGACAACGTTAAGCCGCATCCGGGGAAAGATTGAAACAAATGGAACAGTATATATCAAAACGGTGTATGGCATGGGATACAAATGGACCGGAGGTGAACCAGCATGATAGGAAAGAAACTCTCTGTAAAAAAGATGTTTTTTTGGCTGACTTCTGGAATGGCACTTTCAATGACAGCAATCATATTGGTCTCATTCTTTCTGACAAAAAATATCGTAGTGTTATGGGTTGGTCTGGCATTAATAGTCTGTGCAACACTGTGGATGCTTTTTATGGTACAACTGTTGGGGATGAGATTGTCAAATTTTACTTCTGAATTGTGCCAGATCCTTGACGACATGATGAACCGTAGTCAAGAGCCTGAAAATGTATCAGACAGGGAGACGATTTTTGCCCGTATCCATCATCGTCTGGTGCGTCTGTATAATATCCTGCAGGAAAGTAACCGGAAGGTAGAAGCAGAAAGGCAGGAATTACAGTCCTTGGTGTCAGATATTTCCCATCAGGTCAGGACTCCGGTAAGCAACATGAAAATGATTGTAGATACACTTTTGACAAAATCCCTGGAAGAACAGGAGCGGAATGAGTTTCTTAAAAGTGTAAGAGGCCAGATCAATAAGCTGGATTTTTTAATACAGGCATTAGTCAAAACCTCCCGTTTGGAAACCGGGGTGATTCAATTAGAAAAAGAAGATCATTTCATATATGATACTTTAGCGCAAGCTATGAGTGGAATCTTATATTCTGCAGAACAAAAAAAGATCCATGTATCAGTGGAATGTCCAGAGGATGTGTGTGTGTCCCATGACAGTAAGTGGACAGAAGAAGCTATTTTTAATCTATTGGACAATGCAGTAAAATATACCCAGGCAGGAGGGACTATCAATGTGTCTGTAGCGCAATGGGAAATGTATGTGGAAATAAAAGTATCCGATACAGGAAAAGGAATTTCAGAAAGCAATCAGGCATCTATTTTCAAGAGGTTTTACCGGGAAGAAGAGATTCATAATCAACCGGGTGTTGGAATCGGTCTTTATCTGACCAGGGAAATTGTAACACAGCAGGGCGGTTATGTTACTGTGGAATCACAGGTGGGAAAGGGATCAGCATTTTCTATTTTTCTGCCAAGATAAAGGAAAGAAATATATGGAGGATACTATGGCAGCTGTAAAATTGGTTTCACTTACAAAAGAATATCGAAATGGAGAAAATTACATAAGAGCAGTTGATGATGTATCATTTTCCATAAAAGAAGGAGAGTTTATTGCAGTCATTGGTGCTTCCGGAAGCGGAAAGTCAACCCTGATAAATTTAATCAGCGGATTGGAAAAGCCCACCCATGGATGTGTTTATGTGCATGATGTAAATTTGACGCAATTATCTTTAGAAGAACAGATTTCTTTTCGCAGATGGCATATTGGAGTTATTTTTCAAAGATATAATCTGATTCCTGCCATGAATGTGTTTGAGAATATCGTGCTTCCGGCAAAATTATTGGAGAGGACAGTAGATGAAAAAGAGGTTTTCCGTTTGGCAAAAACTCTGGGGATCGAAGAGAAACTCTTTCAGATGCCGGATGAGTTATCTGGAGGACAACAACAAAGAGCTGCTATTGCCAGAGCTGTCTACACCCATCCTACCATTCTGTTAGGGGATGAGTTGACGGGAAATCTGGACTCCAGAACCAGCGCCTCTGTTATGGAACTGTTAAAAAAGATCTGCAGGCAATATCAGCAGACAATGCTTGTGGTTACCCATGATAAAAAAGTCGCTGCCATGGCAGATCGGATCATCCGCATGAAAGACGGAAGGGTGGTGGAAGATGAAAAACTATGATTATCACCGTCCGGCAGAAAAAGTGCTTTTGGATTCTTACAGAAAACAGAACCGAAACAAAAACCGTCTTTTGTTTCTGGCAGTTGCACTTACCGTTGGAGTGATTTTCTGTATGATAAGCTTTGCCTATGGGAAAATACAGGTGGACATCCAAAAACATATCCGGACAGATGGAATGACAGTGTCAACGTATATTGAAAATGGTACAGAAGAAATGGCAGGGCAGTTGCATACGCTCTCCTACATAGCAGAGACGGGAAAAGAAAAATTTGCCGGAAAACTATGCAATCAAACTATAAAATATTGCGACTGTGTTGTGGCAGATGAAACAGCATTTGAAACAATGCTCTGTCCGGCCTATACACAAATCGTAGGAACGTATCCCAAACAGGAAAACGAAATCATGCTTTCGGTCAAAACCTTAAAGTATCTGGGAATTTCGGAACCAAAGGTGGGAATGGAATTAAATCTGGATTTTTATTGGAACGACCTTTTTCAAACAAAAGGAACCGGACAGCAGACATTTCAGCTTTCCGGATATTTTACAGAATATCAGAATCAGGGGGCAAGTTCTTCCATTGCATTTTTATCCGAGAAGAAACTGAAAGAAAGTGGAGCTGGATGGGATCCCTGCAGGATACTGCTGAAACCGGAAAATGATTCTGTCAGTGGTATGCAGATGGAACAACAGTTGCAGAAAGATATCCGGTTGGAAGAAGGACAGCGGATTGTCAGCATGGATTCGGCTACATACCGGGCAGTAGAAGGAATGCTGGGAAGTTATGGATTTGCAGCTTTATTTTCTTTTCTGATTCTGTTGTGTATGTTTTTGTTCATCTATAATATTTTGAATTTATCATTGGAAAAAGACTTACAGCAATATGGTCTGATGGAAGTAGTCGGGGTACAGCAGCATCAGATTATACAAGTGATATTCCGGCAGATGATGGAAGTTGTCTTGATAGGAAGTCTTGCAGGCGTTGTCATAGGCGGTCTGGTGGTACTTGGAGTCCTGCCCTCTGTCATTGGAAAACTGTATCTTGGACAGGCAGAAGAACTGGAGGGGCTTTCTTTCTACCAGCCTGTGTTCTTTCTAATAGCCATTCTTCCAGTGGTAGTGACTTTGGGTGTTGTGATACTTCTGGTAAGGCAAAAAATCAAAGTTTTGAGTCCTCTGGAATGTATGAACTATGGAGAGGGTACTGTTGCAGAGAAGAAACAAACAAAGAAAAAGAAAGCCAGTTTCCGAAGTTTTGGAAACGCTCCGGTTTATCTGGCCAGGAGATATCTGTTCCGCAACAAAAAGGTTTTTTTCATCACCATGATTTCTCTGACCATAGGATGCGGATTAGCACTTGGATCTTCGGTGATTGTAAAGGGAGTAGATCTGCAAAACCAGTTTATAAAAGAACCTGATTTTCAAATCCGCATCACACAGGAAGCCTGCAGAACACTGATGGAAACCTCCCCGGATACAGAAAATATGGTCTTTTTCCCGAAAGAATTCTTGGAGAACATAAAGCAGACTGCCGGAAACAGCCTGCAGGATGAAACAAAGATCCAGGGATTTTACCCTATTATCGGGAAACAAGGTCGGGATAGCATCGAGTTATTAAATGACGGGGAAACTGTTCCGACAGTGATCCAAAAAATTTCTTCTTCTGAAAAAGAAAAACTGCAGGAATTTTTGAAAGAGCAGGAGATAACAGCAGAGTGGGAAACATTTGCACACGAAAACGGAACGATTCTTCTCCATGACCACAGAGTATCAGAATATGCAGAAGAGCAGGTATTGGAGCAGCTTGGAACCCCGATAGAAGTGTATGACCTGGTTCCGGTGGGAACGGATATGTCCGACCTGCTTCCAGAGACACTGGTAAATTGCGGGTATCTGGATATTACAAAGGAAGGATTTCCGGAATTAGAGTTGTGCTGGGATGGCAGAAATACCAATCTTCTTCTTGTAACAGAAGAAACCTTTGAAAACCTGTCAGAGAATCTGACCCCACAGACCTTTGAAATGAGCTTTTCGGTAGAAAAGGAACAGGAATCCGGCTGCAAAAACAGGTTAAAGGGAATGATCCAAACAGAAAATATGGAATTTCAGTCTGAAAACGGATATGCGGAGCAATTAAATTTATTCCAGATGGAGAGTCGGTCAGACCTTTTATTAAAAGAACAGGAGTATATTCAGACCAGCAGGCTGTTGCTTCTGGTAATTAGTGGATGCCTGATCTTTATTGGGATTATGAATTTTTTAAATGTAAGGGTAACGGATATGTTACTTCGGAAAAAAGAATGTGCCATTATGAATTGTGTGGGAATGACCAGAAAGCAGTTGCAGCGGATGTTCCTTGCGGAAGGAATGTTTACCTGGCTGTTGCTGAGTGTTCTTCTGGTAACAACGGGAACGCTGTTGATAGGTGGGATTGGATGGTACATGAAAACAAAGATTTCTTATTTTGTATTCTATTATCCTATGCAAGAAATGGCAGGAATGTTGCTGTTGTTATTGGCAGTCAGTCTGGTAACTCCCGGAATCCTATATCGAAGAGTTCTTGCAAAAAATAAATAGCAAAAAGTGAAATGTCCGAGATTTGTAACAATTCAGGCTGAAATTCCTTGAATTTTGTTCTTTTCTCGGACATTTCTGTGACATTTGTATTTTATAATAGAGTCATCACAAAGAAAGGCAGAAAGGAGCTTATAGAATATGAGTATTTTACAGACAATCGATTTAAGAAAATATTATGGTACGGAACCGAATATTACAAAGGCACTGGATGGTGTGAATTTTTCAGTGGAAGAAGGCGAATTTGTAGCGGTAGTAGGCACTTCGGGTTCCGGAAAATCCACGATGCTTCATATGATGGGAGGTCTGGACACGCCTACCAGCGGAAGAGTTATTGTACGGGGAGAAGAACTGGCAAAGAAAAACGATGAGGAGCTGACGATTTTCAGGAGAAGAAATATTGGTTTCATTTTCCAAAATTATAATCTGGTTCCGATTTTGAATGTTTATGAGAATATTGTCCTTCCGGTAGAACTGGATGGAGATACGGTAGATCAGGGATTTATGGATGAGGTGGTTCATATGCTGGCGCTGGAAGATAAACTAAAGAATATGCCGAATAACCTCTCAGGAGGACAGCAGCAGAGAGTTGCGATTGCAAGGGCATTAGTTGCAAAACCTGCAATCGTGCTTGCCGATGAACCTACAGGGAACCTCGACTCGAAAACCAGTGCAGATGTTATGGGATTGATCAAACGGACCAGTTATGAGTTTCACCAGACGGTGGTAATGATTACACATAACAATGAGATCGCCCGGCTTGCAGACCGGATTGTCCGCATTGAGGACGGAAAGATTGTGGAGTAAGGAGGTGGCAGGCTATGACTTGGCCTTTTGAAAATAATACAAACGGAATTGTCAAGAATCTGGCGAAGAGAAATCTAAAAAGCGAAAAACGAAGAAATGTTATGGTAATAGTATCGGTAGTTTTATCTGCTTTTTTAATCAGTCTTTCCGGTTTGACTGGAGTTTCATTGATGCAAACAGAAAAGAAGAAAGTGATCGATACTTACGAAGCAACTTATGTACAGGTTGATGAAACGCATATAGAAGAGTTAAGAGAAGTGCCGGAATTTGCACGTGTGGGAGAATACTATAGGTACGGGGAGGAAGTTTCCGCACAGGGATTTAAAGGATTCTTTGCTTATACGGATAAGGAAACCCTGTATATGGCACGTTCCCAAATGAATTTGGCAGATGGAGACTTACCGGAAGAGAAAAATGAGATTGCGGTAAGTAAAGAATGGCTTTCAAAATTCTTCCCTGACTGTCATATCGGTGATCCGGTTACCTTGGATACGGAAAGTTTTTCAGGTGAATATACTATTTCAGGCATCTTAGATACAACAGGGCAAGAGAAGCAAAATATGTACTCTTTTCTGATCTCCAAAGAAATGCTAAAGCAGTGTACGAAGTATGAACCTGACGGATACTTTGCCTATGTACATCTGAAGCATGTAGATCAGTTAGACGGAGAACTTATCAAAGCTGACATTCAGAAGATTAAAGAGGAGTTGCAGATACCCGGAGTCGGATTTCATGATGCGTACTTCCGTTATATTGACGGAGACATTTCCATGGAGAACGTTTTGCTGCTTATGGCTTTTGCCGGTATTGTTTTGGTAGGTGGCTGTGTTGTAATTCAAAGTATTTTCCGTATTTCCATTATTGATAAAATAAAAAGCTATGGTCAGCTCCGGACTGTTGGTGCTACCAAAAAGCAGATTATGCGTATTGTAAAAAAAGAGGGACACTCTTTGGGATGGAAAGGTATGTCTATCGGGATTTTACTTGGTTTAGGAGTGACACTTTTGTTATTTCCCAAAGGTTTTTCTTTTTCAGGATATCTTATCGTGATGGGATGTACAGTATTGATCTGCTGGATCATGATTTGTCTGTCTATCCGAAAACCTGTGAAATTAGCCGCAAATATCTCACCAGTTGAAGCAGTTCGTTTTACTTCTCTTCAAAAGAAGATAAAGAATCGGGAGAAGAGAAAAAAGATTAGCCCTTGTTCTCTCGGAATGTTGAACTTTGGCAGGGATTGGAAGAAAACAGTCAGTATTGTGTTTTCTTTAAGTTTAGGCGGGATTCTGCTTTTGGCTGTTAGTTCTTTGCTGATTCTGCAATCGCCGGAAAAAATGGCAAGACAGCATTTCAAAAATGGGGATTATAAGATTTATATAGATTCGGATCAGGAACATATTGATCTTCTCAAACAGGGAAACCCATTGAATGAAGAATTGAAACAGGAAGTTCTGGGGATTGATGGAGTAGAAGATATTCTGGTTACAAGGAAATCTGCAAGTTATGGAGCTACTTTTGGTGGAATTACTGCTCGCGGTACTTGCGACATGATTACTAACGAAAATAAGGAACTTCTGGCACAAGCTGTTGTAGAAGGAAGTATGCCGGGCGACAATAGTATTTTATTGAAAGACGATTATCGTGATTTTGATGGGAAAGAGAAATTGGGGGAAACCATAGAACTTTCATTGGGAGAGAAAACAATTCCTGTAACCATATCAGGATTTTTTGATGGGCAAAAAACTGATTTTGCCAGTGGACATGGTCCAATCGGAGTGGATGGACCAATGATGTTTTTGTCGGAAGAACTGTTTCAGGAATTAATACCAGATGTAACTAATTTTGATTACTCCTGGGACATTGTCTGCGATCCGGAGAAATCCGAAAAAGTGGAAAAGGATTTGAAGAATCTTGTTGTTTCGCATACCGATATTGGCTTAGATACCTTTGAGGATAAAGTAGATAGTTATGGGTATATGGATGTAGCATATGGTGTAATGCAGGTGATTTCATGGTTTATCTTTTTGCTTGGTGTGATCAACCTTATCAATACCACACTTTCCAATCAATATTCGCACAGACAGGAAAATAGCGTGTTGCGTTCGATCGGATTAGCTCCGAAACAATTAGCGCAAATGACGGTATGGGAAGGAATGGGGTATGTGGTTAGCAGTATTTTGCTTATGCTTGCCATTGGACTGCCAATTACGCTTCTGGTATGGAGAAAATTCAGTATCAGTGCTTACGCTGGACGAATCCTTCCTTACGAATTTCCATGGTTGCAGATGGGAGTATATGTAGCAGTAATCGTTACAGTAGAACTTATTTTGTCCATTTGGACAATCCGCAGACAGAAAAAACAATCCCTGATTGAACAAATGCGGGCAATGGAATAAGAGAACAGTGCTTTTGCTGAAAAGTGTAGAATATTTCGGCAAAAGCATTTTTTATGGAAAACATTTTTTTCTGAAAGAAAATAGGATATAATCAATCTATGTTTTGGAAGGATGAACATCAGAAAAACGGTATTTAGGACATTTCTGTAACATTTGAGGTTTAAAATAGCGATAAGTTTAGAAGATGGGAAAGGAAGAATCTGGATTGAGGAAGATTTTAATTGTAGAAGATGACAAAGTATTAAATAAAACGCTGGCTTATAATCTTACTGCAGATGGTTATGAAGTAACCTCTGCATACAGTTTTCAGGATGCAGTAGAACGATTGAAAAAGAGTGAATTTGATATTGCTCTGTTGGATATTAATCTGCCGGATGGGAACGGTCTGCATTTATGTGATGAGATCAGAGGAAGAGGGCAGCATACTTATATTATGTTTATCACCGCAAATGATAAAGAAGGCGATATGCTGAAAGGCTATGAAGCTGGATGTACAGATTATATTACAAAACCATTTTCAGTGATGGTTCTCTGCAAAAAGGTAGCCGCTGTTTTTGCAAATATGGAATTGCGGACACCAAAGCATGATGTATTTGGGGATGAAGTTTTGAAAATTGATTTTTCCGAACAGAGTGCGGTTCTGGAAGGAAAGGCGATAGAGTTTACACCCAAAGAATATCGTACCTTATTTTTGTTTGTAAAAAATCCGCACATTATATTAACGAAGCGGCAGCTGATTGAGAAATTGTGGGATATTGATGGGGATTTTATAGATGAGCATACGCTTACTACTATCATCAGCCGCATTCGCAAAAAGATTGAAACAGATGAGCGAAAATATATTAAAACTGCTTACGGAATGGGGTATCAATGGATAGGCGGTGAAGCACGATGAAATTACAGAATTTATCAACCAGAACTTTTCTGCGGCTGATGGTGGGAGGCGCTTCTCTGACCTCGATTCTTTTGTTGTTCCTCCTTTATGTTTTCACAAAAGATATAAGGGTGATACTTGGCGGTTTCAGTGTGATGATTCTTCTATTTTTCTGGGGAGCAGTCTTTTTGCATTATTTTCAAAAGAAACTATCGGTCTTTACAGATGGACTATGCCGGACATTAGATGAAATGATGGATAGTACTGTCCGTCCGCAGATAAATTATGAAGCAGAAACACTGTTAGCACGCATCAGTCATCGTCTGGAAAGATTATATCATGTAATGCAGGAAACCCGGCATAAAGTAGAAGAAGAAAAAGCAGAATTACAGTCTTTGGTATCTGATATTTCACATCAGACCAAAACACCGATAGCAAATCTAAAAATGCTCAATGACACGATGTTGACCAGAAGAATTACTGATGAGACACGTAAGGAATTTTTACATGCTACTGCCAGTCAGTTAGATAAACTGGACTTTTTGATTCAGGGAATGGTGAAAACATCACGATTGGAAACGGGAGTGATCACCTTGGAAAAGAAAGAATCAGCTATTGCGGATACACTTGTAGATGCGATAAATGGGGTTCTTGCTCCTATGGAAAGAAAGCAGCTTCATTTATCCGTAAATTGTCCTGAAAATTTAACGGTTTCACATGACAGTCGCTGGACCTCAGAAGCATTGTTTAATCTTTTAGACAATGCAGTAAAATATACTCCGGAAGGCGGTGACATTCACGTAGTAGTACAGGACTGGGAGATGTATTTGGAAATTGCCGTAACGGATACGGGAAGAGGCATTCCGGAAAGTGTCCAGGCAACTATTTTCAAACGATTTTATCGGGAAGAAGCTGTACATGATGTGGATGGGATTGGAATAGGATTATACCTGGCACGTGAGATTATCACTATGCAAGGTGGCTATATTACAGTTGAATCAGAGGTGGGAAAAGGCTCAACTTTCTCTATATTTCTTCCTCAAAGATAATGAAACGGCGGTCTGTTTATTCGGACTGCCTTTTTTGAATAAATTTAGAAAAAAGGAATTTTAGGACATTTCTGCAACATTTGAGAGTTAGGATAATGGAGAAAGGGGGCAATGGGGATGACATTACCATTTGAGAATGATACTAGCGTAATAATCAGAAAATATGCAAAAAAAAGTATAAAAGAAAGTAAGAGCAAAACGATATTGTCCATATTAACCATAATGCTATCTGTTGCATTACTATCAGGATTTATTCTTTCAGTGGTCGGAATGGCAACAGAAACCAAAAGAGAGTTGCAGACAACAAACCATGCAATTTATTACAATATCAATCATAAGCAAATTGAAGAATTGCGGCGAGACAGCAGAATTGCTGATTCAAGAATTTATATTCAAGCTGGCAACACACAGGTTGACAATTATTTAGTAATTCCAGTTTACATTGAACAGAATGACAGTAATATTGACGTAGAAGAAATCGTAGAGGGACAATACCCCATCGGTTTATATGATGTAGCTGTGGATAAAGCCTATTTATCACGATTAGGATTACCAGCTGAATTAGGAACTAAAATTACAATTCCTTTTTATGATGGAAGTTCAGAAACTTTTACTGTCGTTGGTCTTACAGACAATGGATCAACAGAACGGACATATTCCTTATACTGTTCTGAAGAATACGCCCACACAGGCAAGCAATTTGAAACTTCTGTAACGGCGCTTACTGTTCAATTAGCAAATACTGCTCAAATGTCATCAGATAATTTTAAAGAGATTGTTCAAAAAATCGGGACTGATTATGGTGTTACACCACAGTATTCTGATTATAACGATGGTTTTGCAGCCTCTCTTGAACCAAATCAAGAAAATATTATGATTATCAGTATTTTTTCGATTGCGGTGCTATTAGTAAGCTATTTGGTTATTTATAGTATTTTTTACATTTATGTTCAAAATCAAGTAAGAGAATTTGGACAGTTGAGAACAATGGGAGCTACAGCAAAGCAAATTAAAACGATTTTACGAACACAGGGAAAACTTCTTTGCATTTTAGGAACAATTTTAGGACTTATCATTGGTGGAACGGCGGCCTTTTTATTTAAACCTGACGGCTGGAGTTGGCAGAATACTGCATTAGTAAGTATACTGATTTTTTGCATCGTATATGCAATGGTATGGCTGGCTTTAAGCAAACCTGCTAAAATTGCAGGAAGCGTATCTCCAATTGAAGCTGCAAAAAATACGGGGTATCAGTCTACACAGTTGTACTCTAAAAAACTGCATAGAAAAATCACTCCATTTTCAATGGCTGTTATGGGATGTTCACGCAATCGGCGTAAGTGGATAATGACCGTTCTTTCTTTAGGTGTAGCTGGGATTATGTTTATGGGCGGAACTACATTACTATCCTCTTTGGATATGGAGCGTTTTGCACGACAGGGATTATTGGAATACGGAGAATTTGAAATTAACTTGTCCAGAAATGCAGTCCGTAATGATCCTCATGGAACAACAGGAGTTCAGCTTAACAATCCATTAAACGACGATCTCATTCGGAATATCGTACAGATTGAGGGCGTAAAAGAAGTTACAGAATATAAAACTTTGGAGGCAAAATTTGAATACAATAAGGCTTCCAGAAAGGATAAACTTGTTCCATTCACTTCTGAACAACAAAGAATTTTGAAACAGTATCTTTCTGCTGGCACGATAGATTATCAAGCTATGATCGAAAACAAGGAAATACTCGTATTGCATAATGAGTATGCAGAGTATGTTTTCGACTGGACGTTCCAAGTGGGTGATACCGTTAGATTCCGTTGGTTTGATGGGCAATCGTATCAGGAAACAGAATACACCATAGCCGGTGAAATCAGCGATGACATATTTAAAGATCCAATAGGCGGAAAACTATTCGGAAAAACAGGATTTTTCCTATTGCCCGATCAGCTATTGCAGAAAATGGTCGTTCCTAACTTCAATTTCACTAGCCATCTTTTAGTCAGCATTAACAATTTTTCTCTAGAGCCAGAAGTCCGGGAGAAAATGAATACCTTGGTAGAAACGATCCCTACTGTTACAATGGAAACACTGCATAACCTTTATCAGGATAGTGAAGCAATGTACCAACGTACAAGTCTTGTCATTTGGGGCTTGAGCGGCTTTATTATGTTGTTTGCAGTTATTAACTTGATTAACACATTGATTGCCACAACACTTTCCAGAAAGCATGAGTTTTCAACTTTGCGTTCGATTGGCATGGAAAAAAAGCAATTACAATGGACGATACAATGGGAGGGGATTTTACTGGCTTTTTGGAATATTGGTATCACATTGGCTGTAGGAACGCCTGTCGGTTATAGCATTGTCCGTTACTTAAATAGTGTGGGGGATGATACATGGGTATGGAAATTCCCTTTCATTTACATGGGAGCATATATTATAATTTCAATTTTTCTTCCACTAATAATTTCTGCGATTATTATTCGTATTTTGCAGCGAAAATCTATTGTGGAACAATTAAGGGAAACTACGTAAGGATTAAAATTATGCCGAAAGGAGTGAATGGCTATGACTTTACCATTTGAAAATGATACAAATGCAGTTGTCAAAAAACTTGCCAAACAAAATATTAAAGCAAATCATCGGACAGTACTTTCTATTATGTCTGCCATATTAATTGCAGCCACTTTTATGTGTACATTATGTTCTCTTGTGCAGAGTTATTGGAGTCAGAGAGTGCAGCAGGAAATTTTTGATTCAGGGAATTGGGATGCACAGATATTAGAAGTTCAGGCAAATCAGATTGAACTTATCAAAAAGAATGAAAATATCAAAGACGTTATGGTAAAAGGAAATAACCAAACATTCCTATTATCGTTTAGAGAAAATGATCCTTATCTTTTAGTCCAAAATTGTGATGCAAAATATTGGGAATCTATGCATGAAAAAAATTTAATTATACGTGGAAGAGTTCCGGAGGCTCCGGGTGAAATTGTTGTTGGGAAAAAATTTTTTGAGGATAATCCTTCCTTCAAAATCGGTGATACCGTTGATTTAGAATTAGGTGAACGGAGAAAAGATAATAGAATTGTTGATTTCCTGTCCCCACTTCAAGATGGGGAAGTATTTGTAAAAACAGATAATGTACAGTATACCATTGTTGGAGAAATTGATAGGACAGTTTCCAGTGCATATAATGGTTATCCTGCATATGGTTGGCTCAATCTGGAAGAAACGCCAAAAGATGCTAGTGTAGTTGTATATACCCAGACAAAGAATCCAAGGAAAATCTATGAAACAGTCCCTCAGATTGCACAGGCTATTGGTTTGGAACAAGATGAATATGGTGAATATCCATATCGTTATCATACAGCTCTGCTCGGAATGTATGGAATTTATGAGCCGGGGCACTTCTGGAGCAGCGATTTACCTAAACTTTTTCTTTCACTTTTGATAGTTGCTGTTGCTTCTATGACGGTATTTGCCTATATTATCCGTGGGGCCTTTTCCATTTCTGCTAAGCGAAAAATAAAGGAACTTGGAATATTAAAATCAATAGGTATGACGCCAAAACAGATACGGAGGCTAGTTAAATATGAAGCACGTTGGCTATCTTTTTTTCCAATTGTTATTTCTATAGGACTTGGTCATTTGCTTTCTTATGGAGTATTAACCGCATATTCAAAATTGACACGCGAAGTAACAGGAAATCAGATTTCAGTTTCTTTCTCACCATGGATTGCAATCATTTCAATAATACTTTCATTTTTAACAGTGCTCTTAGCAGCATCCGGACCTGCAAGACAAATGGGAAAAATACGTCCAATAGAAGCTATAAAGGAGAATTGGAACAATGTTTCTTTGGAAAAATCAGCAAAACATACCTTTTTAAAAAGGTGTTTTGGATTTTTGGGGAAAATCTCAGCTAACTCTCTTATCGCAAATAAGAAATTATTTCGGACCTGTACTGTAACATTATGTTTATGTATGGTACTCATGTTTAGTTTTCTGGCTGTTTTTTCTGTTTCAGATGTTAATAATACGAAAGCAGAACATGATAATCCTTTTGATATAAATATTACATTAAAATCTGGTCAGCGGATAGAACCGGCGCTTATTCAGAAATTAAAAGATCTTCCAGACGTGAAAGAACAGACAACTTATACGATGGCAATGTGTGCAAGTTGGCTTTCGGAGCAAGAATTGTCTAAAGAATTTCTTTCATATGGAGGATTTGATACGAAAGCAGCTGGAGAATATGTTGTTAAACGTGATGGCAGATATAGAATTCCTTGTACATTAATTGGTCTGGAACAGGATACTTATAATGCTTATCTAAAGAATGCAGGAATTTCCTCCCATAATTCCAGATCAGCTGTTATTGTTAATTCAGTTGCAAAGAATCCGGATGCTAGGGGTTATGAAGCAAAAAAAGAGCAGGTGTCATATCTGGATATAAAAGAAGGTCAGAGGTTACAATTAACGGAAAAGTTTTTAGACTCTGTTCAAGGAAATTATAGTTTTGATATCCAAATATCTTCTGTACTTACAGAGATGCCAGACATAGGTTTGAATGTTGCTTTTTATACTCTGCCTATTATTGTACCTATGGAAGAGTATTATGAGATTATAAACAATTTTGGGGAAGATCGTGCAGTATATAATTATAGAACCTATATGAATCTTCGTACTGAGCAAGGGAAAGATGTTACAGTACAAAGCCGAGCGGATCAACTTTGTGGTGAATATTTGAGTAAGAATGATTTTTTTACTTCCAGTAAAACACAAAGAGCAGCTGATAGAGATAAACTGACAAATGCTACAATGTTAATTGTTTATAGTTTGACAGCACTTTTTGGGATTGTTGGTATTTCATCGGCAGTGGCAGCTATATTAAATAGTTTATATCAAAGGAAAAAGGAGTTTGCTATGTTGCGCTCTGTCGGTCTTGATAAAAAAGGGCTCTGTCACTTACTTTATACAGAAGGATTTCTTCTTGTAATCAAACCTTTGTTAATAGGGATCTCAATACTAATTTTAGTCAGTACCATATTAATTTGGCAACAGGATATAACAGTTATAGAATTTCTTAAGGTTTTTCCGTTCTGGGGTGGAGTAGTATATATCATACTCACATTTGCCATCATCAGAGGAATCTATATGGTGGCATCCCGGAAAATTCGTAGGGATATTATTGTTGAAGTTTTAAAAGATGAAACCGTTTAGGATTATAAAAAATGAAATACATCAAATTAAAACATTTTTAAGTAATTTCATAGAGTTTTAGGACATTTCTGCAACATTTGACCGTTACTATATACTCATCAAACAAAGAAAGGAAGTAGTGATTATGACAATTTTACAGACAAAGGATTTAAAAAAATATTATGGCACAGAACCTAATATAACTCGTGCTTTAGATGGTGTAAATTTTTCTGTTGAGCAAGGAGAATTTGTAGCAGTAGTAGGGACTTCAGGTTCCGGAAAATCCACGTTGCTTCACATGATGGGAGGATTGGATACTCCAACATCAGGAAGTGTAGTTGTGGCAGGGAAGGAACTGGCTAAAATGAATGATGAACAACTTACTATTTTTCGCAGGAGGAATATCGGGTTTATCTTCCAAAATTACAATCTGGTTCCGATTTTAAATGTTTATGAAAACATTGTCCTTCCGGTAGAGTTAGATGGAGATACCGTAGATCAGAAATTTATGGATGAAGTTGTTACTATGCTGGGATTGGAAGATAAGCTGAAAAGTATGCCCAATAATCTTTCCGGTGGTCAGCAGCAGAGAGTGGCGATTGCAAGAGCATTGGTTGCTAAGCCTGCAATTGTGTTGGCCGATGAACCTACAGGTAACCTTGACTCTAAAACCAGTGCGGATGTTTTAGGACTGCTTCAGAGAACCAGTAGAGAGTTCGATCAAACGTTAGTAATGATTACACATAACAATGCTATTGCGCAGCTTGCTGATCGTATTGTGAGGATTGAAGATGGAAAAATTGTAGGATAGAGGGGTGGGCATTTATGACATTACCTTTTGAAAATGATACGAGCAAAGTAGTAAAAGACCTTGCAAAAGCAGACTTAAAAACACATAAGCTAAAAACCCTTTTGACTGCAATTGTTATTGTTTTGGCTACATGCCTAATGGTAACTATTTTTTCCATTTTAGTGAATGATGCTTTTGAGCAAGCAACTCAGGCTCCATACCATGCTATGTATCTGGCAGTAAACGATGATATCAAAACAACATTCCAATCGGACAAAGATTTTGAAGCTGTAGGCATTTACAAATCTTTTGGAAGTTATGTTAATCGTGATGGTTGTACTGATCTGGCATATATGGACGAACAGACAATGGGCTTTATGGGCTTTCAGCTTAGAGATGGAGTAATCCCGAAAAATGAAAATGAGGTGCTTGTGTCTGAAACATACCTAAAGAAACATGCTTTGTCGGTGGGAGATACTTTTCTGTTTGCTTATGTTGATAGTTTGACGAATGAAGAAAGAGAAGAGGAATTTACTGTATGTGGTATTATTCAAAATAAGAAGCAAGAAAGTGGAAAACAGTTTTATGTTGTAACATCAGATCTTTTCCGAATGAAATATGCCCAACAGTACAGTCAGGTAACTTCGGATTTCAGTACAGAAAACGCCACCACAGTTGATGTACTTGTTTTACTAAATTCAGATTATTCCAGCGCGACTTCCGATACCCAAAAAGCATTTTGTAAAAACAAAGGTGAATCTGCGGGAATCCCCAGCTTTGATGTCGTCATAAATGAGAGTTACATTGATGGAATTTATATTGATGGAACTGTGATTGCGGCTGTTATCTTTTTTACCGTATTCCTGATGTTTGCCAGCAGTTTTGTAATATACAGTATATTTTATATTTCTATTGTAAATTCCATGCCGATGTATGCACAGCTGATCTCCTTGGGAACAACAAACAAGCAACTGCGCCGGTTCTTAAATATGCAAGGAAATATGTTGGCGGTAAGATTTATACCACTTGGAGCATTGATTTCTGTCGTACTCATTATCTTAATCTCAGGAGTACAATGGCTCCTGTATGATGTTCTCATTACCTTATTTGCAATCCTGCTGGTTTATGTCGTCATTAAATTTGCACTAAGGAAACCCGCAAAACTTTTGGCGAATGCTTCGCCTATCGAAGCTATGAAATTCAGGGATGGAGCATCCAGTGGTTTTCACAAGGCATTAAAACAGATTACACCCGATTCGTTAGCGAAAAGCAATCTGCACACGAATCGAAAGAAGAACCGGATGTCAATTATTTCGTTAAGTATCAGCGGAACATTGATGATTGCATTAGCAATTCTTGTGTCCTCTATCAATCTTCCGGCTATGATGCGGCAAAGTTATCCTATGGATGAAGATTTTCAAATTGGCATTCAAATGGACAATTTCTATGAACGCTTCTCGACGATTGTTCAGAACAATCCATTATCCAATGAATTGATGGAACAAATCACAGATATTCCTGGTGTCCAGAAAATCGTTCTCGATGAGTGTGTTATAGGTCGTTTGATTGAATCGGCTGTAAATTATGACTCGCCTGAAGATAATATGGAACTACTAAATAGCTTATCACCAGAACTTATTGCCAATGTTAGCGAAGTCGTAAGCGGAACTGTTAACTATGATGATTTAGGTGCAAATGAAATTGTTATCAATCAATATCGTACAGATCGAAGCGAACTCAACTATGACGATTTGAAAATTGGAGATACTTTGATATTCCGTTTCGAAGTCGGTGAACAGACCATAGAAAAAACTTTTACTGTTGCGGGTATTGCCTATTTTCCTTCGACGGGATTATTCTATTGTACCCAAGAGACAATAGAACAGATTTCCCCGTATAATAATACAACGCATATATCTATCTTTTGTGATGAGAACTATACGGACTCTGTAAAGGACAGACTGACATCTCTTATTAGCGGAAATCCAAATTTGCAGCTCAAAGTATATTCGGAAGAATATTCTATGATTGCTAGGTTTGTCAATGTGACAATGAGTAGCCTATATGCTATATCTGCCTTTGTAGTGATATTTGGATTGCTCAACATGGTAAATATGCTGATTAACAGCGCAATTATCCGCAAGCGGGAGTTTGCTTTGCTGCAAGCTGTCGGGATGACAAATCGGCAGCTACGAAAAATGCTCTACCGGGAAGGTATGAATGTCAGTACCAAATCTGTGCTATTAGCAGCTGTTTTTGGTATTACGATTGGTGGAATACTGTGCTATTTGGCAAATAAGGTAATGGCTCTAAAATTTGTTATCTTCACCATTGTTCCATTACCTGTTCTCTTGTTTGCCGCTGTACTGATTGGGCTGCAGCTTCTTGTCAGCTATTGTATCTGTCGTTCAATCGAAAAAACAAGTTTAATTGAAAATTTGCGAATGGAATAGCCGCTCGGTTTGGGAAAATAATGGAAGCAGAAAATCTATATTTTAATAAGCTAGAAGGGGATGATTTATATGACGCTGCCTTTTGAAAATGATACAAAAACCATAATAAAGCGTATTTCGGGCAGGAATATATCAGCAAATCGAAAAAGAAATATCTTTATTATTATTACGATTGCACTTGCGAATACATTATTATCTGCAATTACCCTTTATGGATTTGGAATTACACAGAAAACAAAAAATCTAAATAAAAAACAGTACAGATTGTATATCATGCAATTTCAGAAAAAGAGGGTTCGGAATTATACAAAGAAAAAGAGATTGCGTGGATTGGAGAATTTTTCAATGCATTTTCGGAAGAAATAAACCATTCAACCGTAAATTTTACTTACGCAAATGCAGATATGCTAAAATCTCAAAGTATGCCTTATTCGGGAAAGTTACCAACTGCGGAAGATGAAATTGTAGTACAGGAATCTTTTTTGGACAGCTTGGGGTATTCAACTGAATTAGGACAGACAATTAAAATACCATTTTCTGACGGGATGAATCATGATTTCAGGTTGACAGGAATCTTAAATGTTAAAACCGGAGATATTGGACGATATACAGCTATTATATCGAAAGAATTAGTGAAACAACAGTATGGAAATAATACAGTTATAGATTATTACCTTGGATTAAAAGACGCTCAAAACATGAGCGAAGAAGATGCTACGGAATATGCAGACACTCTTGCAAAACAATTACACATCCCCGATGATAATGTGATTGTTCGCTCCACTTATTTTAATGTGAAGAGCGAAAATTCTGGAAGTGAAATGCTATTTTATTTCGTGATTGGATTTGTAACCTTTATTGGCTCCGGCATTGTGATCTATTCCATTTTTTATATTTCCGTTGCAAGCAATATACGTAACTATGGGCAGCTTCGCACGATTGGAACAACGAAACGGCAGATTAAAAAAATGGTTTACCGAGAAGGGAAGTTACTTGCTGCTGCTGGTATTTCCATTGGTTTGATTATAGGTAATGTAATCGGATATTTTCTGATTCCGGAAGGCTGGTACTGGCTGACTTCCTTATGTGTGACGATTGCGTGTGGGCTCTTTGCTTTTACAATGGTAATGCTCTTTATTCATACTCCTGTAAAAAAGGCTGCCGCAGTATCTCCAATGGAGGCTCTTCGATATTCGGATTATAAAGGAAAGTCGAAAGAAAGTTCGGCGCTGTACCGAAAAATAACGCCTGCATCACTTGCTAAAATGAATTTGTCCAGGCAAAAAACTAAATCTATATTAACCATATTTTCACTCGCATTTGGAGGCGTGTTAGTTGTATTGATTTCAACGATATTAGTTTCCTATGATGGAGTTGCAGAAGCGCGTGGGGAGGAGTTTTCAAAAGGCGAATTTAATATTAACCTTAATGCTAATCAATCCTTTGATACTGCAAAAGTTTCGTTGACTAAATTACAACAAAAAAATATGCTGAATGACAATTTTGTGAAAACAATCGAAGCTATCGATGGTGTTACCGGAATCAAGCGATGGTATTATACGGACGCAGAATATCGTGTAAATGGAATTTCAGAAGATTGGATTCAGGGATTTAGTCAAGATGAACAATCTGATTTAGAAAAAAATCTCATAAAAGGAACCGCTGATTATGATGAATTGATTGCGGACAATGGAATTATCCTATTACAAGAACGTGCAGATCTCAATGGAATGGATGTTGCTTTAGGTGATACAGTAGAAGTTGATTACGAAAATGTATCCGGTGATATTATGACGAAAACTTATACTGTGAAAGGCATAGTAAGCGATTATAATTATACGGGATTCGATAAATGTTTTTCTCTCCCGGAACAACTTATAAATGAGGGAACCGGGATGGATTGCACAGGTACTATTTCCGTAATTACAGACAAAGATAAATTCGATACCATTGAAACTTCATTAAATCAGCTGATAGATAAAAACAGTGATTTGGTTATGGATACCATAGAAGAAAGCGTAAATTATTATAATAGAAATCAGCAACTACCTTTCGGTGCATTTCTGATAGTAGCTATCATTGTTGTGTGTTTTTCGCTGATCAATCTCGTAAATACAACCATTACAAATTTTTTGTCTCGGAAGCAGGAAATTGGAATGTTACAGGCGATTGGTTTAAGTAAAAAACAACTCATCCGAATGCTTTGCTATGAAGGCATGATTTATTCACTCTTTGCTGTGCTTGTAACATTGATTTTAGGAGTTGGACTTGGAATTTTATGTATTCAGATCATGCGGTCATTAAATCCATATTTTTTCTATTCATTCCCATGGCCGGTTGTATTGATATATTCGGCTGTTCTGTTGGCTGTTCAGCTGATATTAATTGCATATACAACGGGAAATTTGAAAAAGCAATCTCTTGTTGACCAAATCAGAACAATGGAATAAAACGAATTGGAGCAGGGAAACTTGCTCCAATTATATAATAAACTACAATATTTTTTGAAATTAGGACATTTCTGTGACATTTGTATTTTACAATATGACTATAGAAAGTAGGTGTCCTTTATGAATAAAAATAATATCATAGATAATGGCGAATACCATATTTCACGAAATAAGATTAAAGAAATGTGTATCATGCCCGCCTTTATTATGAAGGAAATAATAAAAGTGATAAAAGAAAACCAAACGACAGATATAGCAATACCACTTTGGAGGGTAGTGCCAGGAGAATATGAAGAATACGCATATCAGATATTAAATTCCAATGCAGATAAGGAAAGATTTGATTATCCATATATATCACACAGACCTTTTCGATACGGTGATGTTTATTGGATTATGGAACATCAATTACAGGAATTGGAAGTAAATGGGAATAGGTGCTTTGAAGAAGCACATTTTATACCGGACGAAGCAATAATTCATGCGAAGTGTAGCGAATATTTCTTCAGATGTTGTAAAGAAGCAAAAAGGATTTTTTATGACTATGCAAAAAATTATGTGGAGGAACTGATATGCTAAATACATTGATCGGGGTGTGAAGAGAAACAGAATTATAGTAATTGTGGATGAAAACGAATTGACATGGGAAAGTCTGGGCTTTTTGAAGCAACAGGCAGAGATTTATCAAGCAACAAGCATCCAGGATGCTCTTTCACATCTTTCAGTTTGTTCTTATCATTTGATTTTGATTGCATTACAACAAGAACCGGAAACAGTATGTCAGCTTGTAGAAACAATCCGAAAGCTAGTGATAACCCCTATGATTGTCTTATTATCTGAACATGCTGAAATAAGAAATAAAATCATTCACTTAGGGGCAGATACGGTATTGATACAACCATGTGCAGCAGAAGAAATCGGTTTGCAGGTGTATGCGTTGATTCGCCGTTACACAGAATGGAAGTCGGAAAGAAAAGAAGAAAATCCGATACTGGTGGGGAAACTGGAAATTTTTCCATTTCAAAGAAATGTGAAATGGGATCATAAAATAGTCCCGGTTGTAAAAAGAGAGTTTGATTTCCTTTATCTTTTAGCATCTACACCGGGAAGGGTATATACATATAGCCAGATTTATCAACTGGTATGGCAGGAGTACCCACATGGGGACATTACAAATATTATTTACTGCATGGTACATCGCCTGAAACAGAAATTGAAAAAAATAGATGTAAGTGCAGAGTATATAATCAGTAGCGTAAAAGAGATTGGATATTGTTTAAAAGTATATAACGAATCATAAAAGGCAGGTTTCTAAAAATGGAACTTGCTTTTTATATGACAAGATTTGGTTGTAACTGTATTAAAAAAAGAAATGACAGAAAAACTGACAGTTACTTGACAGACAACTGACAGTCTGCTGACAGATTGATTTTGTATACTACTTCTTTATGGGAAAAATGGAACTCGTACCATGACATAAAGGAGCAGTGTATGTGCCAGCAAGAACTACAAAAGATAACGTAACTTCATATCGAGCGTTTGGTGGTGTCGCAATTCAAAACAGGATTGCGGCATCTTTCTTTTTGTGGAAAAAAATTCGGGCAGTACAGCCTGTTTCTTGTGTAAATGCAAGATCACCGCCACTCCGATTTGATTTCAAAAAAATCAGATCGGAGGTAAAGAAAGGTGATATTTCATAAAGCAAGTGAAGAACGGAAATGGAAACAATGGAAGGAACAAGAAGAACGGATTTTACGGGAATCTGGTGTAAGTGAGGGTGTGATTCAAAGACTTCGGGAACTGGATTGGCAGGATTTTAATACAGAACGAAGATATTGGGAACATTTTTCACCAAATCAGGAAGAGCTATATACCAAAGAGCTGGAAGAGCAATCTCCGGTGGCACTCACAATCCAACAGTTACTTGACAGCGTGGAAAATGAACAACTGCTGCAGATTCTTCTGGAATCGGATAAAAAAACCTTGCAGATCTTACTGCTCAAGCTGTGGGGATTTTCTATCCGGGAGATTGCAGAGCAGACAGGTATCCCGGAAAAGACGATTTACACACGAATGGATCGTCTGAAGAAAAAAATCAAAAAATTTTTGAAAGGGTGAAGAAAAAAGGCGGTTTTCATCGGCTCTATATATGAAAGGGGTAATAGGCCCTCGTTCCTTGACAACCGCATACCAGCATTACAGGTACGTTCCCAAAGATAGAAGCGTGACAGCATAAGCGCCAGGACGGATGGGGACAAGCACTGCAGGATTGTTATGACAAGGTCTGTACCAAGACTAGGGCGGATCATTTCGTGAGAAAACTGTCAGTGCCTGTTCTCATTCTGAGCGAGTCCTTATAGCTGTGAATGGACTTTCGCAGGTCTTTCGCCAGGATCATCTGCGGGGGATAATGATACGAATTTCTTCCCACAAGGAAGAGGATGGACTCCAAGTTGTAATCAGCAAGACTTTCAGAAAATCTGCGAGCGATGCGAAGCGAAGCATCCGCCTGTAATGTTCCCTGCCATAGATGTGGTGCGGCAGCCGGGGAGTCGAGGACAAATACGGTGCTAAAGAAAAAAAGATAAGAAATCAAAAAAGAGTGTGTCGTTGATATCAGATATATGCGGCTGTGGGAGATCCTACAGCCGTATCCTTGTGGTATTAACGTCATGCGGAAAGAAGAAGCAATATGTTTTATAAAGTTGAATATCAAAAGAGGGCGCATCAGGAAGTAGAGAAGATTTTCCGGGTGCTGCTTCCGGAACAGGGGCTGGCAGTCAGGGAAGAACAGATCCGTTTGTGTCATGAAATGTTAGATACCTTGCTGGGAGAAAGAATTGCGTTGTGTGACGCAGGGGTAGGAATTGGCAAGACGTATGCCTATCTGGTAGCTTGTGTGTTGATGCGGAAATATTCCATACTAATGGAACGAAACAGCCTGCCAAAACAGCATCCGGTGGTAGTCTCCACTTCCAGCATTGCCTTGCAAAAAGCAATCTTGTCCGAATATGTTCCGTTTTTATCAAGAGTTTTGGTAGAACAGGGCATTATTCAGACACCACTTCGGGCAGTGGTACGGAAAGGAAAAGAACATTTTGTCTGTGATAACAGGCTGGAACAAAGAATCGAGGCTATCCGTCACAAGCAGAAGAACGCAGTCCAAAGAGAAGCACTGCTGTCTCTGCGGAAACATTATGATATGGATACCGTAAAGGATTTGAGTGGGTTTGACAGAAGGCTGGTGTGTGTGCTGAAGTTCTGTCCAAGGGAATGTCCGGGCAGGCAGACGTGCCGCTATCAGCGATACTTGGAAGAATCCAAAAAGCAGGATGTGTTCCTTCAGATTTGTAATCACAATTATTTACTGGCAGATGCATTCCACCGAAGGGAAGAGTATAAACCATTGCTGGCGGATTACCGGGCTTTGGTAGTGGATGAAGCACATAAACTTCCGGAGGCGGCCAGGCAGATGTTTGGGAAGAATTTATGTATGGATGATATCCGGGAGATCGCTTATTATCTGGAACGGGAACATCAAAATGTGGAAGCCAGAACTTTAAAAGCCGGGATGTATAGCATTTTCACGATTATCATGGAAAGCCACATATCTTCCCATGGCATAAAGGAAAATTTTCAGTTGACCGGAGAATGCGAATTTTGTTTATGGGAGGGAATCCAGATGATTGAAAGAATGATGGAACAGCTAAAAGGAGTAGTGCCAAAGTGGGTGTTAAACAGGCTTCAGGAGGCAAAAGAAGTACTGGAGTGTTTTTTACAGAAAAATTCTAAGTATGTACTCCATCTGCGTATGGATAAAGAAAAGATTCCGGTCTTATGCGCAGCCAGCAGGGAGATTCCACAGCTCTTGCGGGAAATGCTATGGGATCGGGAGCAGGCACTGTCTGTTATTTTAACCAGTGGAACTTTGAAAGCAGGAAAAGGATTTGCACGCACTTTACAGATGACCGGACTGGAAGGACGTACAGATGTACAGTCTTATGTGGCAGAATCCCCGTTTGCGTATGAAGAAAACTGTCTGTTATATCTTCCAAAAACTTTGCGGAAGTGTAAAAGAGGAAGCAGGGAAGAAGTTGAGATGGTGGCAGGACAGATCCATTCCCTTATCTGCTCTACTTACGGGCATACGCTGGTCTTGTTCACTTCCTATACATTGATGGGAAGCGTGTACCAGATATTAAGGGATGGGATTCCCTTTCCGATGGTAGAAGTATGGAGACATTCCCAGGAAGAGATCCTGCGGTTTAAGACCATGGAGAATGCGGTGCTGTTTGCAGCCGGCTCCTGTTGGGAAGGGGTGGACTTTCCGGGGGATATGGTATCTTCGCTGATTATCGTGAAGCTGCCTTTTGCAGTGCCAGATCCTATCAGCGAGGCGGAGAAAGAAACCTATGAATCATTGGAAGATTATATCCAGGCGATTATTGTGCCGGATATGCAGAAGAAACTGCGGCAAGGGTTTGGACGTGCCATCCGGACAGAAACAGATACCTGTGTGGTTTCTATTTTAGATTTTCGGGCTGTAAAAGGCGGAAAGTATCATGAAGATGTGATGTGTGCCCTTCCACCCTGTCAGATAGCTGAAGAATTGAGAGAGGTGCAGGATTTTATCCGCAGCCGGAAAGGTGTGGAATATTATTTGTAACAGGAAAAATCCCCTTTCCAGCCTTGTTGCTTGTGCTTCATTTTTGGACATTTTTACAGGAAAAGTTTAGTACAGTTTTTGAGGTGGTTTTGGAGGGATTGTTGGTATTGATGAATAGCTATTTTGGCATGAAGTGGATATACTGTGTAGAAAGGACGGTGAGCAAAATGGCACGATATGCAGTGGAACATATCTGGGAAGGGAAAAAGGAATATTTCTTGATCCGGGATCACCAGAGCTGGCAGATGGTGCTGCTTCCGTCAAAATATCTGACGCATTTGATCAGAGCAAACCGTTCCCCGAATACTGTTGGTCGCAGAGCAAAATCCATTCGGTTTTACTTGGAATATCTGAATGAAACAGAATTGGAACTGTCCCAAGTGGCGGAACAGGAATTCCAGGAACAATATGAACATTATGTGGGATTTCTCCACTGGCTGAAAGTTGGAAATCATTTGAATGACAAGAAAGAGAAACTGCCAAGCAATAAAACCTGTAATGCGTATTTAAAAGACGTGTTCAGGTTTTTCTGCTTTTTAGAACTGGAAGCAGATATGGAAAGACTGAAGGTGTTATATTATGACAGCTTTACCACCCATGATTCTATCGGCGTGAAAAGGAAACTGCGGTTCCGGTCATTTAATGGATATCTGAAAGAGGAAGAACGAAATGTCCGTCCGGCAGAGCATAATGAGATTTTAGAACTTTTGAAGCAGTGTACCAATGGCAGGGACCAGCTTCTTATCATGCTGCTGGCAGAGACAGGATACCGGATCGGTGAGATTCTAGGTGTGGATTATACCAGGGATATTGATTATGAGCGACATACTATCCGGGTATTTTTCCGGGATGACAATGAGAACAGGGCAAGGGCAAAGAATGCCGCCTACAGAAAAGCTAAGGTTAGTGATGCCACCTTTCAGTTTTTATTGTTTTATCTGTCAAAATACCGGGAACTTCTGCAGCATCAGCAGATGCTGTTTGTAAACATCGAAGGGGAGACGAAAGGGAAAGCATTACAGGTGGATGCGGTCTACCGGATGTTGGAACGGATGGAGAAAAAAACGGGTATCCATACGACACCCCATATGCTGCGGAGATATTTCGGGAATATGAGACGGGATGCCGGATGGCCGCTGGAAATGATCAGTGAGGCGTATGGACATAAACACACCGACACGACCATCAAATATCTGAACATTATAGATGACCAGCTTATGGAAGCCAGCGACCAATATTATGCAAAACATTCCGTACTTTATGATGTGGAGAAACTCCTGTAGGAGGTGAAGGACATGCCCGCTTATCAATTATATGTATATGAAGATCAGGAAAAGCGGGAAGCACTGGAACAAAAAATCTGTGAGCAGGTGGATGCCTGTACAGAGGTAAATGGGAAAATACGAAACCGGGTAAAGAAGTTCCTGATAGAAGAGGGAATTACTGATATTTCGGAGATGAATGCAGCCCTAAGAGTCCGGTATGAAGGGTATCTGGAAAGAAACGAAACCGTTCATGTACCGATTACTTGCCTTCGGGGATTCGACAGAATTTTCCTCCATCGGATGAAGGAAGAACTAAAAACGCTGGCAGGACAGAGGAAATATACTACAGAGTATCGTGATCAGTGGATGTGCCTTACCCATTATCCGGAGATTGAGATAGCGGAATCCTTTCTGGCAAGCAAAGACGGAAAGGAACTGTTGTGGGATTTTACACTGGGGTGTCCGAGAAATTTGAAGATGCAGATTTTTACGGTGTTGAAAGTGGTGATACATACCTACGAAGGAGAGATGCGAAAAGAGAAGCTGCTGGCACTGCGAAGGTTTTATCAATTTTGTGTGAAACATCAAGTGACGGATATTGAAACCATGACACTGTCTGAAGAACAGCAATTTGAACAGGAACTTGCGGAAGAGTTTAAAGGGAGAAAGAAACGTGCTGTATTTGGCATCCTGCGAACGAGTAGAAAGATATTGTTTATACAGGCACCAGAAATTCATTGGCAAGCAAACGTGTGGTTTTTGGAACGTTTCCATTTTTCTAAAGAACGGATGAATCCCAGCAAACCTATAGAACTGGTGTCCTTTAAAGAAGTGACAAATTTGGAGAATCAAAAGATTTTGCAAAAATATTTGCGGTATCTGTTTGGAATCACAGATTTATGCATCAGCACCATCCGAATCAAGCTACTGGAACTTCGTACATTTCTGGTATATTTTAATGGAGAAGAAAAGCCAATCTATGAAGTGGAGGCAGAGAAAATTCAGAGATATCTGGAATCTATTCAAAGACAGGATACTCGTGAAAAAACAGCAAATGGAAGAATTTTTATGATCCTGCAGTTTTACAACTTCCTCGTAGTAAAAAGATATCTGAAAAAGATTCGCTTCCGGTATGAATATTATCTTCAGAAAGAAGTGCATGTCCACAATGACCGCAGCGTACCAGAAGGAGTATATACGGAAATTTTGTCTAAGCTGGCAGAATTTCCAGAACATCTTCGACTGATGTTCCTTCATCTATGGTGTACCGGAATCAGGGGAAGCGAAGTGTGTACCCTGACAGGTGATGGTTATGAAGAAAAGGATGGAGATTACTGGCTGAAGGTCTATCAGGTAAAAATGAAAACTTATAAGCGGATTCCCATTCCGGAAGCATTGTACAAACTGGTACAGGTGTATAAAAAGAAATATCAGATTGGACCGGAAGAATATCTGTTTCAGAATCAGACAGGAGGCGCTTTCCGTTATGGAACCTTCCGGTATCAGATGCTGAAATACTGTGAGAAATATCAGATTGCAAACGGGGAATATATTTTCAAATCCCATGATTACCGCCATAATCTGGCTACGCTGTATTATGATAGCGGAATTTCCCTCCAGGCAGTGCGGGATTATCTGGGGCATGAATATGAAGAAATGACCAGACAGTATGTGGACTATATGCCGAAGAAACTGGAAAAAGCCAGTGAAGCATACTTCCAGGAAGAAACCCACAGCTTTGCGGCGGAACTGATGAAAGGAGAGTTCCATGGATGAAAAATTATATCTAACAGATTTTGACTGCTATGCGAGAGTAGATGAGAAACAGAAAAAGAATGTAAAGGAATCCCATTGTTTTGATTTAGGACTGCTTCCAACAAAAGGACTCCAAAAAGAATTCCGTTCATTTATTGAGGAACGAAGTCAACAATGTGCTTTGACAACGATGATACAAGAACGAGCGACCTATCAGAGATTTTGCATGGTGTTGAAGGATAAGTATATCCGGGTAGAGAGTTTACAGGAACTTGAATGGGAGCAATGGCTGTTAAAAATCCGGAGCTGGCTTCTGAAACATGGACAGAAACTGACAGTACCGGGAGTCAGCGTATATGGGAAAGAAAAGACATTGCCATCAAGCCTCATCACTTATGCGCGGAAGGCATATCAATTTACAAAAGAGGAAGAGGAACAGGATGAAATTGAGAAAGACATTTGGACATTAGAGAATCTGGACATTCCTTATAAAAAGAACCTAATTAAAAACTATCAGACTTTGAATTTTACAACGATTATTCAAACGGATTTGCGGGAAGAAACGAAAAAAGCAGTTTATGAGCATTTACATCATGAAGCGATTGCAACGATCAGCAAAGAAATGACAGCCATCCGGAGGTTGTCCATATATCTGAAAGAAAAATATCCCGACATCCATTCCGCAGAAGAAATGAACCGGGAACTGTTGGAAGAATATCTGACGTATCTTGCAACAGAAGCGGAGGGCGTGAACAATTACCGCATGGATCTGACAAGACTTCGGAGGATATTGGAAACCATCGGGAAGTTATATGGATATCCACATCTGGAAAGTTTATTCCTGACCAGTGATTTTCCAAAACAGGTGCAGCCTAAATTGAAATCTTATTCAGACAGTGAGCTTATTCGTTTTAATGCAGCGCTTGCAGAACTGGATGAACAGATTGAGCGACTCATGGTCATTCACCAAATGTTGGGGACAAGAATCTCCGATACGTTAACTCTTCAGAGGGACTGCTTGTATCGCCAGAATGGGCATCCCATGATTCAGATCAGACAGATGAAAACCAACACATTTGTGAAACCCATCAGTGCAGAATTGGAACTGCTGATTGAAAAAGCAATTGAGTACACTGAGAAAATGTATGGAGATACGATTTACATTTTTGTAGATGAGAAAAATACCCGGAAACCTTTGCAGTATAATACCGTTCAAAATAGAGTGATGGACATTATTCAGAAAAAAGACCTGCGGGATGATAACGGCGAATTATTCGGCTTTGGAACGCATATGTTCCGCCATGTATATGGCATCCGACTAACAGAGATGCATCTGGATGATTGGACCATCGCAAAACTACTGGGGCATACGTCGGTAAAGAATGTGAAATTTTACCGAAAAATGAGTCTTCAGATCATTGCAGATGAAACAAGAGAAATCAGAGCAGAGATGAGCCGGATGATCCGGGCGAACCTGGCAGGATGGGGGAAAGAGTATGAGCAAATATGACAAGATGCTGGAAGTAAACCATAAGCAGAGTGTGGAAAAAATCCAGCTGGCAAAACTGGCAATTCAGGAGATGATTGAAGAAGAGGATAAAGTGACCGTTCCCAAGTTGATACAAAAGACTGGGTTGTCCAGAGGATTTTTCTACAAGAATCCGGAAGTACGAAAAGCAGTAGATCATGCCTTGCAGCTACAAGCAGGTATGGTAGATAAAAGAAGAAAGATTTTAGATATGGCGATGGACAGCCGTATCCTGCAATTAGAACAGCAGGTGGCAAAATTAAAAAGAGAGAACGAGACATTACGGAAAGAAAATGAAGCAATGCGAAAAGCATTGAATAAAAGAGATTTGAATTTGATCAAGAATTTTTAATGAAAAAGAAAACAATCAGCGGTTGGCAAGGGCGTGGAAATCGTGCCTGCTGGTGGTTGTGGGGATAAAGTGGAATTATAAATATTTCATAGTTGACGTAGGAAAATAAAAGTGATAATCTTAGATTACTAGCACTCTATTTTGTTGAGTGCTAAATAAAAATAAGGAGAATGATATGTTAGATTTAAATAAATTATTTTTAGATTTTCACGATGAAATTTCGTTGACAAAAACATATAAAGAAAAAATAACAAAAGGCCGGGATGCATTAAGAAATAAAATTGGCAACAAGTTTGAAGAAAAAGGGAGAAAAAAACCTCAACATTGTACACAAGGATCTTATGCCATGAAAACAGCTATTATGCCATTAGATAACGATGAGTTTGACCTAGATAATGGAGTTTATCTGAGAGGATATTCAACAGATCAGGATGATTGGCCAACTACTCAGACTGTACATACATGGGTAAAAAAGGCTGTAGAAAAACATACTTCAAATTCACCAATCGATAAAAATACCTGTATTAGAGTTGTATATGAAGATAAGTATCATATTGATTTACCAATTTATATCATGGGTGAGAATAGTGCTGGAGATAGTATAGCATATTTAGCTCATAAATCTAAAGGGTGGATTGAAAGTGATCCTAAAGCATTTACAGCTTGGTTTCAGGGATATGTTAATGAAAATGGGCAGGAAATCCGTCGCATGGTAAAATACTTGAAAGCATGGAAAGATTATAAGAACATTGATATTAAGGGAATGGCAATAACAATTTTAGTATGCAATAATTTTAGTGTGACTGAAAAACGAGATGATTTATCTTTATTGGACACTGTTACGAATATTATTGATTCTTTAGAGGATAGTTTCCATTGTTATAAACCAGTTACTCCTACTGATGAGGATTTGTTTGCAGATGTTAGTGAGACTTCAAAAAATGAAATCTTAAAAGGACTTAATAATTTAAAGAAGAAATTAGATGCTGCAATAAATGAAAAGAGTAACGAGAAGGACGCAACAGATATTCTTCAAAAAGTTTTTGGTGAAAGATTTCCAACTGGAGAAGATGCTGATAAAGATATAGCAGAGAGTACGGCAGGACCAATAAAATTAGGGAATGAGGATAAGCATTTTGCATAAAGATGTATATGAATATTTAGTGGAAAATGGAATTTCCTGCGAATATATGGAGAAAGAAAAACAAATAAAGATTTTCATTCAAATTGAAGGAAAACAGTATGAATTACGCATGAAATTTCCACAATATTATCCTTATGAATTTCCAGAAATTTATATCGAGGATCAAAAAGAACTTTGTATACCACATTTATATACAGACAATAAATTGTGCTTATATGATACAAACGAAGTATTGCCAAATCCGGAACGATATCGAGAAGAAGCCCTGGAGAGTGTCAGACGTGCAAAAGATTTATTGGTAAGTAGCGAAAAACAAGGAAATATAATTGATTATCAAATAGAGGCGCTTTCTTTTTGGGATGCTAAGGCAACTGGAAAAATTGATTATCTAGGATCTGGAAATACAGATACACATTTATTGTGGAGTTGTGAATGGTTAGATGACTGGTTTGTAGTTGCAGATACTCAAGATAAAATTGAAGAATTTTTTGACAATTCTTATGGCTTACAAAAACCTAAAAATGCTATTTTTAAGAAAGCGTTATTTATAAATATAGGAACATCAGTTCTTGTGCATCTTTATACAATTCAGGATATACATGATTTGATTCCGCAGAAAGAACTATCTAAATTTTACAGTTTTTTAGTAAGTAATCAAGGCGAAGGATTGATAATTTTATGTGCAGATAATGGTATCGGTTCATGTCTTTTGGCATTAAAGATAAATCTATTATCTAATGGCATAAAACCATCACATAGAAATATAAAAGGCATGTTGGCGGCAAATAAAAGCCGGAAGTTTAAGCGGCTTAAATTAAAGAATTTTGAGATGAAAAGGTTGTTTACACGAGGCGGAGATGGCAGTGCTGCTTTTGACAAAAAATGTTTACTAATAGGTTGTGGTTCAATAGGGAGCTATGTAAGTAAAGCGATAATAGATACAGGTATTACCGATAATATAACATTACTGGATAATGATAATTTGAATATTGAGAATTTAGCCCGGCATTTATGTGGTAGTCAGTATCTGCTTTTTCCTAAACCTAAATCAGAGGTTCTTAAATCAGAATTACTTAAACATTATCCAGCAATGAAATGTAATTCCATAGTAGGAAATGTATGGGAATATCTCTTGAATCATTGTTCTTTAATAAATGATTTTGATATTATTTGGGTTTGTGTTGGAAATACAGTAATTGAAAAAAAGATTATACAACTTATCAAAGAAAAAGTCATTCATAAAGAATGTATTATTTTATGGGTAGAACCGTATTTGATTGCAGGTCATGCTTTGATCTTGCAAAAGGAAATTGATGAAAGTACGGAAAAAAGTATTTTTGATGTGAACGGAGCGTTCAATAATAATGTTTTAAATGATAGTAAGGAATATTTAAAAAGTGAAGCAGGATGTCAGAGTGCATATGCACCATATGCAGGATTCGAGGCACAGAAATTTGTTCTGGATTTTTTAGATGTTTACTATAGAAAAGTCTATTCTAAAGAAGAGAAACATAATTATGAATTTACTTGGATTGGAAAAATGAAATGGGCTAGGCAGAAAAAATTCAATATTAAATCTAAATGGCGGGCAAAAGAGGATAGATTTATGGAATTGAAAAGGATTGATAGTTAATGAAATATGATATAAATGATTTGAAAATCATTGTGAATGATAAAATTCTTGACGATATAAGAAAATACTATTGTTTAAATACAAATTATGAAACAGGTGGAATTTTACTTGGAAAGTTTAATAAAGAAAATAGAGTTGTAGAAATAACAGAAGTTCATGAGCTAAAAACTAATTTTTTTTCAAGAATTTTGTATAAAAGAAGTGGAAGAAAAGCGCAGAAAATAATCAATAGGCGTTGGTATGAAACGAATGGGGTAATAAATTATATTGGAGAGTGGCATACGCATCCTAATATGCAGGCTGTGCCGTCGAGTACAGATATAAGTTCTTTGAAGGAAATTACTGAAAAGGTAAAGGGAGTGCTACCGGGTACTATATTAATAATTGCTGGAAAAGAGAATCAAACAAATCTTATACTGCAGAAAGATAATGCGATTTGGATACAATCATTGTTAAAAGAAAAAGAAGAAGGAGAATAGAAAATAATGCATCCATATACAATTGATACCGGTGTAAGAAAAAAGGTAATCATATATATATTCATATTTAGTATAGTTTTATCATCAGTTCTTACATATTTTTTAGAAGCTGGTATATTAAGTACCAAAGCATGGCTACAGCAATTCGTTTGGATTGATCAAGTACTGAAAATATGCGATACTGTAGGAGTAACCACAAACTTTATAGGTGTTCCGTTTTTGTATGGAGTAATATATTGGATTTTTGATAAATATCTTTGGAAACAGAAGATATTTAAACGATTTCTTAACGTGCCAGATTTAAATGGATATTGGGAAGGGAAACTTACTTCTTTGACATATCAAACAACAATGGACATGAAGTTAGAAGTAAAACAGCAATGGAGTAAGATTAATTTTTATGCTACATTTCCTGAATCTACTTCAAGCAGTAACGTTGCATCTATATTTATAGAACGAGATGGAAAAGTTACAGTAGGATTTGGGTTTATTAATCACAGTAGAGAGTTACCGCAGCAATATGATGGATATAATATTCTGGAAATAGATGATGATACTCATTTGTTTGGACGCTATTTTAATAATCGGGACAACAGTAATATTGGTCATAAAGGCGGAAATATTGGGACTTTTAAGCTTAGTAAAATTAACTAGAATATAAGATGAAGAAGAGCAGGAGCATAATTCTGTTCTTTTTCTTTTGGAAGAAGAGAATTGCTACACAGTACACAAATGTACATACCGTTAAAGTCCCTATTTTCAAGGCATAAAGGGGTAGGGGTACAGTTTACAGACGAGCCAACAGGAAATTTGGACTCACAAAACAGCAGTGAGGTCATAGCATT
>OBJG01000250.1_pt1 | contig 64177 bp, 46 predicted proteins | sample 1517941 | NCBI WGS metagenome assembly OBJG01 (sample SAMN04571712, study PRJEB22368) | human gut metagenome | biome: human gut; material: stool | host: Homo sapiens | place: Luxembourg | collected 2012-09-21
ATTCCTATTAGCCCTTGATTCGCAAGAGTCAAGGGCGTTTTTTTGTCGTTGGGGGGGGAAAGAGAATCCCCCGCGACCTAAGATAACGGTTGGGGGGAAAACGGAATCCACGGGCACACGGCGGATAGATACATGAAATTTGCAAAATAACAATAAGATGCGCAAAGCTGCAAGAAAAAACAGGGGCATTGCCCCTGCTTAATTGCCGCATTCGATACTAATGGAAGTAAACACGTCCAGCAAATCGTCCACCTTCAGCGCGCGCTTCTCGTCGCCCGCCTTGTCCATGATGACGTGCCCTTGGTGCATCATCAGCAGGCGGTCGCCGTACTCTACCGCGTGGCGCAGGTTGTGCGTCACCATCAGCGTCGTCAGATGCTTCTCCTGCACCACTTTGTTCGTCAGTTGCATCACGATTTCCGCAGTCTTGGGATCGAGCGCGGCGGTATGTTCGTCCAGAATCAGGAAATCAATGGGCGTCATTGTCGCCATCAGCAGTGCCAGCGTCTGCCGCTGACCGCCGGAAAGCGATCCGACGGGTACATCCATCTTGTCCTCCAAGCCCAGACCCAGCGGCGCCAGCATCGCTCGATACGCTTCGATCTTCTTGCGGTTCGTGCCGGGGGTCAGTCCGAATGGTTTGCCTTTGTTGTCCGCCATCGATAGGTTTTGCAGAATCGTCATTGTCCCGCACGTTCCCATTGCCGGATTTTGGTAGACGCGCCCCATCCGACGGTAGCGGCGGAATTCCTTCACGCGGGTGATGTCCTGCCCGTCCATGAGGATTTGCCCCGCATCCACCGGAATCGACCCGCAGAGCAGGTTGAGCATACTCGTTTTGCCCGAACCGTTGCTGCCGACGACGCTGACAAAGCTGCCCTTGTTAATTGTGAGGGAAAAATCGCGGAACAGGCAGGTTTCCTGCACCGTGCCGGGGTTATAAATTTTGGTAATATTCTTCATTTCAAGCATGAATGCGCACCTTCTTTTTCCGCGTATTGGACAGCACAAGAATCGCGAGGAACAGCACTGCCGTGATGAGCTTCATGTCCTGCGCGTCAAGACCGAACGAAATCGCAATCGACACGCACGCCTTGTAGAGAATCGAACCAATCAGCACCATGGTGGTGGTGCGGAGGAAGGAGGCGTGGCGGAAGAGGTTTGTGCCGATGATGACGGACGCAAGCCCGGCGACCATCGTGCCGGTGCCCATCGAAATGTCGAAGAAACGCTGCTGCTGACACATGACCGCGCCCGCGAGCGCAACCAGCGCATTCGCAATAATCAGACCAAGGATTTTGACCGTGCCCTGATCGCGGCTGAGCGTTGTGACGACGGACGGGTTGTCGCCCGCCGCGCGCAGGAGGTAGCCGCATTTCGTCCGCAGGAAGAGGTCAAGGAGGATTTTCGCAATCAGCGCAATCAGGAGGATGATGATGAGCGTGGTGTAGGGGGAAATCGCCTTGGGCAGCGACTTCGTGAAGGCGTTGCGGAAGAGCGTATCGCCGCCAAAGAGGGGGAGATTCGCCTTGTTCTGGGCGATATGCAGGTTGATGGAGTACAGCCCAGTCATGGTGATGATGCCGCTGAGCAAATCGCGGACGCGGCACTTGACGTGAATCAGCCCGGTAATCAGCCCGGCGATGCCGCCCGCCGCGCAGCCGATGAGCAGCGTCAGCCACGGCGCAACGCCTTGGAGGGTCAGCGTGGCGGAGACCGCCGCGCCCAGCGGGAAGGAGCTATCGACGGTCAGGTCGGGGAAATCCAGAATACGGTAGGTGATGAGAAGCCCCATTGCCATAATGCCATAGATGAGCCCTTGCTCCAGAATGCCGATGAGCATGTTCAGCGTCATAATCAGTCACCTCGTTGTGTGGATGTTTGCGGGGAAAGAAGCTGCATAATAATAGGAAGGAAGCCCGGACATGCAAGACCCTTCCGGCTGCGGGAAGGCAGCCGGAAGGAAAGAGGAGGAAATGGCTTGTTTACTCTGCCGTCACGTCGATGGCGCGTTCGGACAGTTCCGCGGGGACGGTCAGACCGTATGCCGCCAGCGCATCGGGGTTGACGTACAGGTAGGAATTGCTGATGGTCTCGTAGGGAATATCCTCGGCGCTTTCGCCGCGCAGGACGCGCGCCGCCATGCGGCCGGTCTGACGACCCAACTCGGTATACTCAATACCTTCGGACGCAACGCAGCCGTTGATGACCTGCTCGATTTCGCTGCCGAACACGGGCTTGCCGTATTCTTCGGACTTCTCCAGCACAACGGCAAGGTAGCTGACGACGGTGTTGTCGGTCAGGTTCGTGGTGCAATCCACCTGCGGGAGCAGCGCGTCAAGCGCCATCGGGAGGTCAGCGCCGGTGGAAATGCCCTTGTCGATGATTTCAAAGCCGTAGTTCGGGGCAAGTTCCTTGTAGAGGGCGAGGGTCGCGTCGCTGTTGGTTTCGCTCGTCGTGTGCAGGATGCCGATTTTCGTTGCATCGGGCATCAACGCGCGGATGAGCTTCAGCTGGGCTTCCACAGGCAGCGCGTCGCTCGTGCCGGTGATGTTGCCGGGGTTCTTGCCGTCGGCGCCGGCGAGCATGGCGCTGACCGGGTCGGACACGGCAGTGTAGATGACCGGGATGCCCGCGTCCTCCGCGGCGTTGAAGGCAGCCATTGCCGCCGGGGTCGCAATGGCGCAGATCATGTCGTACTTGCCCGCCATCACATCGGCAATCTGGGCAGAAATGGCGGTGTCCGCCTGCGCGTTCTGAACGTCAAACACAACGTTCTCGCCTTCGACGAAGCCTTCTTCGGCAAGACCTTCGATGAAACCGATGCGGCAGTTGTCGAGCGATCCGTGTTCGGCGAACTGGATGATGCCGATGTGAATCACCTCGTCCGCAAGGGCGGTCGCGCTCAGCAGGAGGAACAGGGCAGTCAGCAGGGCAGTCAGCTTCTTCATCATAATGGGGTACCTTCCTTTCCTAAGTCGTCGTTTTTTATTGGAACAAAAAACGCCCCAGTCGTTTCCGACTGAGGCGGTATTCCCGCGATGCCACTCAGCTTCGCTTTTCTGTACGAAAAGCGCACTCATCCGCATACACTTGATATGCGCTGCCATGATAACGGGTGCAGATTCCCGTTCTGCCCTACGATGCGGCTGATGGAAAGCAATCGCATCCGCATGTCTCCATGCATCCGCCTTTACGCCCTGCGCCCTTGCTCTCCCAACTCCCCACCTTGGGGCAAACCCTCCGGAGCCCATTCGCTGCTGCCGTCCGCGCCGCCGTCCCACTATCAGCGACTCCCTGTGCCGGACTGAGAAGCAGGTACTCTTCTCCGTCACCGGTTTATGCGACAATCATACACGCAATTTGCGCGCTTGTCAAGCCCTTTTTGCTGTTTTTGTATTGTTTTTTGGCTGTTCTCCCCATTGATTTTCGGCATATAGTAGAAGAAACTTGCGCGGAACGGGAAAATGTGCTATGATAGGAAAAAGAAGCGAAAGGAAAATGCGCATGACAAACGAAGCCGAAGCAGCGATTCGGGCGCTGCAAGGGGCGTCGGAGAACGCGGAAGAGGCACTCTGGCGCGCGGTGGTGGCGTGTCAGGGGATGCCGTTTCGCACCGCGACGGGGCTGCCGTTCACCTACTGCCTGAAAATCGGGCAGAACGGGCAGCCGAACCGAGAACTGCTCATCGACCGGCGCGAGAAGAGCAAGACGCTCTCGTGGAGCAGTGTCTGTCTGGCCTTCCGGCGCGCACGGGAAATTGGGTATGCCGACCGCCCGAAGGCGCTGGGGGATATCCGCGGCGTGAGCTATGTGTATCCGCTGCTGTGGCGGTTCGGGGTGCTGCGCGTGCCGGAAATCGTGGAAAAAAGCATGTCGCTCACCCTCGAATTTGGGTTCTTTCGCGATTTGAAGGAGGCGGAAACCATGAATCAGCTGATGCGGACAACCCCGGAAGAAATGGGGCTGCACAGCCGGAACATCCTGAAGCTGCTGGAGCGGCTGGAAAAAGAGAACATCAGCATTGTCAGCATGATGCTGCTGCGCCATAATCAGGTGCTATACGAAGCGTATTGGCCGCCCTACACGCAGGAGCAGCTGCGCACTGTCTATTCCTTGAGCAAAACGTTCACGGCGATGGCGATTGGCATCGCGGCGGGCGAGGGGAAAATCCGCCTGGATGAGCGCATTGTCGATTTGTTCCCGGAGCAGGCGAAGAACGCGCCGGATTCACCACAGCTGCAAATGCTCACGATTCGGCATCTGCTGATGATGTCAACGGGGCAGGGGAACGAGCCGTTCCATCAGGAAAATGCGTGGGATGACGCGATTTCGGCGTTCCTGCGTGAACCGTTCGCGGATGCACCCGGTGAAACTTTCCGTTACAATACGGGCGCGACGTATATGCTGTCTGCCGCCCTCAAACAGCGCGGCATCGACCTTGAAGAGTACCTGCGCGAGAAACTGCTTACGCCGATGGGCATCACCGGCACGCGGTGGATTCGCGACCCGAACGGCATCTGCACGGGCGGCTTCGGCTTTTCCCTGCACCCGGAGGACATCGCAAAGCTCGGCATTCTGCTGATGCAATCCGGGCGCTGGAACGGGCAGCAGCTTGTGCCGGAATGGTACGTCCGCGAGGCGACGAGGCGGCAAATTGGCAACGGCGACGACCCGAACAGCGACTGGGCGCAGGGCTACGGCTACCAGATTTGGCAGTGCCGGCACGGGGCGTTCCGCGCGGACGGCATGTACGGGCAGTTCTGCGTCGTGCATCCGGCGACGGACACCATTCTGGTCACAAACTGCCTTACGCAGAACATGGGCGGCGTGCTGAATGCGTACTACGATGAGGTGCTGATGAAGTACGAATCGGATGCTGTGGCGGATGAACCAGAGGTTACGGAGCAACTGCGCCAAAAGACGGCGAATCTGCGCTACGAACGCGATTTGCCGGAGGACGACGACAGCCTGATTCCGCCGGAATACCTGAACTTGGATGCGCCGAACGTCTGGATGCGCCTGACGCTGGATGGCGATATGCTGACAATGCGGAATACGCAGGGGCAGCTGCTTGTCACTGCCGGGCGCGGCAAGTGGCACACGATTCACCGCGCTGTGCACTGCGAACCCTTCTTCACGCGCGATAAAGCCGATACGCCGGCGCTGGGGGCATGGGGGATGAAGGACGGTCGGCTGACGCTGAAAATATTCGAGCCGGAGATGGTGGAGGAAGACACGCTGACGGTGGAAAAGACGGAACAGGGCGTCCATGTGCAGATGAGAATCACCACGACGGGCGACGAAAACGTGTTCTTCGACCAGACAATTTCGTAACTATCAGGTAAATACAAACAGGACTGCTTCACGCTCGAGGCAGCCCTGTTTTTGGTATTAGCTTTGTGTAAAGTTGCGCATTTTCATCGGCACAATCGCCCGGTAGAGCGTCAGCCGCACTTTGCGGAGCGGCTTCATGCCCTGCCAGAGCGTCTGATACGCCTGCCGAAGCGCCTGTGTGTCGCTGGGCAGCAAGTCCGCGCGGGCATAGAACGCCAACGTCTCGATTTCCCCGACGACGGCCAGCGCGCCCTGCGCGTGAACGGCTTCGTCTGCGCGCTGGAAGAACTGCTGCGGTGTTTCGCTGCGTCCGCGCCGCAAGCCCGCCATCCGCAGGGCATCGTGCGTCGCCTGCATCCACACCATGCAGCGTGTGCTTTCATCCTTCGCCTGCTTGTCGCGCGTGGTCGGCAGTGTCCACCAAATGCGTCCACCAGCCGCCGCCATCAGCGCAAGCAGAATCAGCAGCAGCCACGGCACGTCCGGCGGTGGATTGTCCGGCGGCGCCGGTGCGGGTTCAGGGGTATTCGTCGGCAGATTCGCTTCCGGCGAGGGCGACGGTGCGGGGGATGGCGTGCTGGTCGGTTCGTGTGAAGCCGATGAGTCGTCCATCTCCGGCGAAGGCGAGGGTGTTGGCGAAGGCGACGGGGAGGGCGAGGGAGACGGCGAAACCGAGGGCGTCGGCAGATCATCCGGCTGATTCGGCGCGGACGAGGCGTTCTGCGTGGATGTCCACGGCGTTGCGTCGAACGTCACCCAGCCCACGCCCCGAAAGTAGATTTCCGTCCACGCGTGGGCGCTCGTGCCGGTCACGACCGTCTGCCCTGATGCGTCCACATCCGCCACGAAGCCTTCCACATACCGCGCGGGCAGCCCGACCATGCGGCACAGCACCGTCATGGCGGAGGCGAAGTGCGTGCAGTAGCCCTCGCGCGTCATCAGCAGGAAAGTCGATACGAAATCGAGGTTCGACGCCTGTTCGGGAATATCCAGCGAATAGCGGCAGTACGCCTGCAAATACGACTGGATGCTGCGCGCCATTTCGTAGGGTGAATCGGCGCTTCCAGCGGCATTGCGCGCGAAGTCGAACAGGCGCTGTTCGAGGTGACCGGGCAGCCCGGTGTACAGCTTGCGGATGTCCTCGTACTGGGCGTCGGTCAGCTGTGCGCCCGCATCAATCAGCTCCGCCAAGCCGCTCTGCCCGGCGGTCAAATCAACATACGTCGCTGTCCATGTGTCGCCGGAGGTTAAATTCCGCGTCGCGAAAATCTCGCTGCCCGCGTTGAAATACGGCACGATGCCGCTGCCCACGGACAATTCGCGGATGCGCTGCGGCACAAACAGGCTGCTTGCGCTGTCCGACAGCATGGTGACGGTGACGGTCTTTGTTGGCAGATTCGCCGCGAGTGTCTCGTCCGGCAGCGTCAGGTCGAATGTCTGGGAGCGCAGATTCTGCCAGCGCGGGCTGCTCCACAGGTAGCGCCGTCCGCCTGTTTCGTCAATCCACATGCTGCCTGTGTATGAACTTTTGGTTACGGCACGCAGGTAAATTCGCCCGTTGCCGCTCACGCGAAGAACGGGGCGTTCGCTGGGGGTTGCCGCGCCGCCAAGCTGCGTCGGCCCTTGAGGATAGTACCCCTGCGAGGCAATGGAAAACACGTCGCGCGCGCTGGTGAAGAAAAGGTAGTCATAAATTTTCTGGCGCAGGGCATCCGCTGCTTCCTTCATTGGCTGAACGGTGATGCCGCCGATGGCAACGCCTGTGAAGCTCAGCAGAACGACAACAAGCGTCAGCGGCAGCACGCGCGTGACGGAAATTTCGTCGTACCCGGACACCATCAGCAGCGCAACGCACGGGATGATGGCGGGCAGCAAGCCCCACAGCGCATCCGGGCGATTGCCCAGCCAGAGCAGCAGCGCCATCAGCAGCACCGTCGCCAGTGCCGGATATGCGCCCACGCGGCGGCTGGTCAGCCCATAGCCAATGAAACCGCAAGTTACGCCGAAAATCGCCGCGAAAGGTCGTGCGACAAGCGGAAGCGCCGCCGTCAGCCCCGAAAAATGCAGCAGCAGTGCCCGAACGACCTCAACCGCGTCTGCCGCGCCGCCTGCAATCAGCCATACAATCACGCCCGCTGCGGTGATGCCCGCCGCGAGCACTTTTCCGCGGGGGCGCGTCCGCAGGATGGACAGCAGCGCAATCACCGGCAGGCTTGTCCCCAGCGCAAGCGCCCAGAGCGACGATTCGCCCGTGACGCACAAAAGCGTCAGGATGAGTCCCGACGCCATCAAAAGTGCCAGAATCCCGCGCGAAACCGCGCTGCGCAATTCCTTTGGCAGAGCAGACACCTCCTCACCATGTTTGTTTGGAAGAAATCAACCAGTTTCGTCCAGCTGTCCGCACTGGCACGGTTGGACTCCTCCGGGTATTTTGCTTCCATCGTCATCATTTTCGCCAGCAGACGCTGCGTCACTTCGGGCGATTTTCCCATTCGCGCACAGCAGCGTACACGCCGCGCCGAGGGACAGCCTGCTCATGCCGATTTTCCGCGCGTAAGGCAGCAAAACCTTGACGGTGCGCCCCTCGCCGCTTCCTCCAACGAGGATGACGGCCTTCTCCGACGGCGTTTCGCGCTCGTAGAATGTCCCCGGAAAACCCTCTTTTTCCAAGGCGCAGTATTGCATGGCGAAAATCCCCTGCTTGCGAGAAAGACAAGCTATGTCTGGAAGACAGGCAATCCGGTCGCGCCCATCTGGCGCGACACAGCATAGATGTTGGAAAGAGCAGCTTGGGGGGCGCTCCTGCGGGAGCGCAAAGTTACTGGCAGGGACGTTTCGCTGCCTGCGCCTTTGTGGACTTTTCCCTTTGAATTGGTCGCCCGTGGAACAGTTGGGGCGTTGCCCCAAACCATACAAGGGAGCTCCGCCCCTTGACCCCGCAAGGGGGATTCCCCCTTGACCCTTTTTTTGCCGCCCGGCTTGAGCGCTTTTCCCTACGCTTTGGGTTAAGCGGCTTTTTCGCCTTTACAGCGGCAAGGGCTTCACATACCCCACCTCTACCCCAACTTCCTGCAGCTTCAAAATCATCGGCATCAGCCGCGCGTCCTCCGGCGTCTGCGTTACCAGATACAGCCGCACATTCGGCCCCATCCTCCGCATTGAAAGCATCACATCCACCATCTGACTATCCAAACGCGCCGTAATCACCACCGTACACCCCACCTTCCGCATCCGCCGCATTTCCAGCAGCAGCACCTTCGCGAAAGGCTCCGGATTGCTGAAATCCGCGCGCGCAAGGTTTTCCAGCAGCATTTTCAGCCCCATGTCCTTGTCCAGCTCCACCGGGTGTGCGCCGGGCAACGGCAGCCGCGCCGGATGCTCGGCTTTCGCTGCCTGTACCATCACCGACGCGGCGGTTTCAATCAGCGCGTCGCGCAGGTCGGCGTCTTCCTCCGAATCGGCCTGCTTTGGCGGTTCGGCGCAGTCCAGCAGGACGAGCGCGTCCGGCTGAACGGGGTCTTCAAAGCGGCGGACGAGCGCCTCCTGCTTGCGGGCGGATAACTTCCAGTGGATTTTTTTCATCGGGTCGCCGGGCTGATAGGTGCGCACGTCGGTGGGGTTCGTCATGTCCTCGGAGGCGCGCGCCATGGCTTCCGTGCCCATTTCGCCGGAGGACAGGCGGAGCGGCGCGATGTCGAACAGCTGCGGCAGTACGAGCAGTTCCCCGCCGTCCATATTCGGCTTCTGGCGAATCGTGCATACGCCAAAGAAGTCCGACAGCATCACGCTCTGCACGCCGGGGTGAATCGCGCCGACGTGCGCGGCATGGAAGGAGAACTCCAGCGCCTGTGACCGCCCCGGACGGAGCTGCATCATCTGCGTACCGCTGGCAGTGCTGTTCGTGCCGTTGACGCCGGAGAGTTCCAGCCACATCGGGGCGAGCGGAATCCACCCGCGCCGCTTGACCTGCACGCTCAGCGTCACATCTTCGCCGCGCTGCACCCGCTCGGTGGAGGCGCGGGAGGATACCTCCAGCGTGGCGGATGCGCGAAACACGCCGTAAATCCCGCTCAGGCACAGCAGCGCAATCAGCAGCGCGGGCATCAGGAAAACGGGACTGCCGGTGGAGAACGCTGCTGTCAGCAGTGTCAGCGTGACGAGAATGGGCAGTGTCAAATGCAGCGTCACCTGCCGCGCCGAACGGTTCTCTGCCTGCTTCATGGCGCTCACAGCTTCACCGGCACGGGCGTATTCTGGACGATGCGCCGGACGACACTTTCCGGCGTCACGCCCTTCATGCGCGCTTCGGGGCTGAGCACGAGGCGGTGCGCAAGCACTTGCACCGCCATGTGCTGCACGTCCTCCGGCACGATGTAGTCGCGCCCGGCGAGCAGCGCGCACGCCTGCGCCCCGTGGATGAGGGCAATGGCGGCGCGGGTGGATGCGCCCAGCTGCAAGGCGGCATCCTGACGGGTGGCGGCGGCGATGGTTGCCACATACGAGCGAACCTCCGGCGAGCAGTAAATCTGCGTGACCATTTCCTGCATGGCGATAACGTCCGCCGCCGAGCAGACGGGAGAAAGCGTCGCCATCGGCTTTACCACGCCAGAATAGCGTTCCAGCACGTCCATCTCCTGCTCAATCGTCGGGTAGCCGATGGACAGGCGCAGGAAAAAGCGATCCATCTGCGCTTCCGGCAGGGGATATGTGCCCACAAATTCGCCCGGATTCTGCGTCGCCAGCACGATAAAGGGCTGCGGCACGGGGTGCGTCACGCCATCCACCGTCACCTGCTGCTCTTCCATCACTTCCAGCAGGGCGGACTGCGTTTTCGGGCTGGTGCGGTTGATTTCGTCCGCCAGCACCACCTGACTCATCACCGAGCCTTCGCGGTATTCCGTTTCGCCGGTCTTGAAGTTGACCAGCGTGTAGCCTGTCACGTCGGAGGGCATCAGGTCGGGGGTGAACTGAATGCGCCGGAACGTGCAGTCCAGCGATTTCGCCAAGGCGCTGGCGAGCGTCGTCTTGCCCACGCCCGGCACGTCCTCAATCAGCACATGCCCCCGGCACAACAGCGCAATCAGCGCATATTCGATAACTTCCTGCTTGCCCACGATAACGGTGCTGATATTGTTCATCAGCCTTTGAATCATTTGCCGCGGCTGCATACTGCGCCTCCTCTTTGTTGATTCCTCCATCAGTATACCCGTTTTCGGCGGATATTGCAAGCAAAGGGCGCTGTTTTTACATTTGCGCGCCGCGGAGAGAGAATGAATTTTCAACGCTCGTTTATCTTTCTGCTGAATGCTTGACACGGTCAAGGTTTTATGCTATGCTTCGTATTTGTTGATATTCCCGGCATTTTGCCGCATTATGGGAGGAAAGCATGATTCGCATCGTCACCGAATCCATGTCCGATTTTACGCAGGAGGAAGCCAAGGCCGCTGAACTCATCGTGATGCCGCTGCCGATTCGCTTCGGCATGGAGGAATACTGGGATGACGGCGTATCCCTGACGCAGGATGATTTTTATGCGCGCCTGCGGGTTGCCAAGGAACTGCCCAAGACCAGCCAGGTGCCGGTGGAACATTACCGCAAGTGCTTCAACCGCCTGCTGGAGAATCCGGAGGATGAAGTGCTGGTGATAACCGGCTCGTCGAAGCTGTCCGGGTGCTACCAGTCGGCGTGCATTGCGCGGGAGGCGTGCCACGACCCGGCGCGCGTGACGGTGCTGGATTCGCTGAATGCGACGTGCGCGGAGTACATGCTCGTCGATCAGGCGCTGCGCTATCGCCGCGAGGGTGTCAGCGACATGCCGACCATGCTGGCGAAGCTGCGCGACGTGATGGCGCACTACAAAATCATCGGCATGGCGGCTGACCTCAAATATCTCGTCATGGGCGGACGCCTTTCGCCTTTGGTGGGCAAGCTGGGCAACCGCCTGAGCATCAAACCGACGCTGAAGATTGAGGACGGCATCGTCAGCAAGGCGGGCATGGTGCACGGAATGGCGAAGGGGCGTGCGTGGTACATCGAGCAGCTGAAGGAATGCCCGCCCGACCCGGACGTTCCGGTCTATATCGGCGGCGCGGACTGCCCGGAGACGGTTGCGCTCATCAAGTCGCAGATTGAAGCGGCGAATCTCGGCATTCAGGATATCCGCTGCGTCAAAATCGGGTGTCTGATTGGCACTTATGTTGGCCCTGAACTGACGCTCGTTGCGTGGAAGCGGAAATAATCAAAACGGCAGCTCTCCCCAAATCGCGGGAAGGCTGCCGTTTCTTTATCTGAATCTGCACAGCGCAACGTGCAAATCCACCGTCACATGCGCATCCGCTTTTTGCGCCAGCGCATCCTTCTCCGCCGCCGACAAGTCGTGATTCAGCGGCGTCATGCGCACGAAATCGCCCCATAATTCTGGCGAAACGGGCAGTGTCTCATGCACCCGCACCGCCTTCACCAGCTGCGCCTTCTCCCGCAGGTACGCATCCACCTGCCCTTCCTCGTAGGCGGACATGCCCCGCGCCGCGCGAATCTCCCGCAAATAGTCCTGCCCCGGATAGACCTTCACCAGCATGCCGTCCGGGGATAGTACGCGGCGAAACTCGTCATAATTCGCGGGGGTCAGCACATCCAGCACGGCGGAAAACGTGCCGTCCGCAAAAGGCAGGCGGCGCAAATCCCCCACGCACCAGACGGCTTGGCAGGGCTGGTTGGTTGCTTGCAGAATCGCGTCCCGACTGATGTCGATGCCCGCGCCGATGCTGTCGGTTCGGCGTGTCAGCAGAGCGTTCAGGTACCAGCCTTCGCCGCAGCCCGCGTCAAGCAGCTTTTGTGGCGCATCCGGCAGCAATGCGTCGATGGCATCAGCGACCGGCTGATAGCACCCCGCCGCGAATACGCGCTCACGGGCGGCAAACAGCGCCGCGTCATAGAATGTATCCGCCTGCGCCGAAAGCAGATTAACGCACCCGCGCCGGTTCACATTTATGGCGTGACCGCCCGCGCAAATTAAATTGTCGCCCTGCCGGGAAAGCAGCTGGCGGCAGACAGGGCAAATCAGCCCGTGCAGGTTAGAAACGGCGGCAAACAGCTTTTCGCGCTTGGAAAGCATCGCAAAATCCTCCTTGATATGCTGGACAAATAGGTCAAAGGGGTGTACAATATGCCTGAAATCCATCAGGAAAGGATGAGGAATATGTCTCGAATCGAAACCGTACGCGCCGCGATGATGCAGGCAATGAAGGATCACGACAAGGAGCGCAAGGAAGCGCTGTCGCTGCTGCTGTCCGCGCTGAAAAACAAGGCGATTGACAAGCGCGCCGACCTCACGGAGGACGAAGAGAACGCCGTCGTCCTGCGCGAAATCAAGCAGTGTCAGGAATCCATTGAGCAGGCGAACGGCCGTGAGGATATTATCGCGGAAAACACGCTGCGCATGAAGGTATATCAGGAGTTCGCGCCGAAGATGATGTCCGAGGACGAGGTGGAGGCGGAAGTGACCGCTGTGCTGGCGGAACTGGGGCTGGATGCGCCGACCGCGAAGCAGAAGGGGCTTATCATGAAAACGCTCATGCCGCGCGTGAAGGGCAAGGCAGACGGCGCGCTGGTGCAGAATGTGCTTGCGCGGCATCTTGCGTAAGTCATTATACCAGAAATCGAAATCAAAGAAAAGGGGGAGCAGCCCGCATGAGCTGCTCCCTTTTCGATTGGGTTAAGGCACTACCGCACAATTCGTCGGCAGCGCTGGCGATGCCTTTTCTGCCATCTGCTTCTTGCAGAAATCTCGATTTACCTCCAGTAAACCTTCGATTTCTGCAATCGCATCTGACAAAAAATGCATTCGCCATCGCACCAACTCATTTGTGCGGTATTGCCTTAATAGCATCAGCTGTTCGCCAGCGTAATCACCATCCCCGCCGTTTTCGCGCCCACCACGTCGCCCCTGCAAGGCTCAAACGCAACCGTGCGCGTTCCGCTGCCCGCGTCCGTGAAGGACAGCTTGTAGGTCATCGTCCCGTCCGTTACGTCGTAGATGTAGCGGTTCACGCTGCCGTCAATGTACACGCGGATGCTCGTCGTGTTTTTGACAGTCATGGTGAAGGTGATTTCCTCGTTCAGCGCCGCCGTCGTTTTGTCCGCGCTGATGGCGGAAATCGTCGGCGCGGCTTCTGCTGGTTCGCTCACGTCGCGCATCGGCGGATTCGTCGCGTCCACAAAAGACGCTGCCGGAGCAGTTGCCGCGATGGTGGTTTCGCCCTTCGTCACGCTGATTGTTCCCGCCGTCAAGCCGTTCGCCGTTGCCGTAATCTTCATCACGCCGGAAGCGCCGTCGTGCTTCACCACGCAAAGGCACTTCCCGCTGAACGCGCTGTGACGGCTGCCGGAGAGCTTCTCCACATTCGCGCCGTGACCGTTGTCCGTGCCGATAATCGTTCCGCCCACGACCGTAAAGACCACGCTGTTGTCAGCGTTCGGGCAGAGCGTGCCGTTCTTGTCCTGTACGTCGCAGGTGATGTAGACCAAATCATCCGACGCGGTGCTGACCGCTGTCTTGTCGCTGGAAAGCGCCAGTTTCGCGGGCACTCCCGCCGTGTATTGAATGTCCTGCGCAATCAGGTTGCCGGAAGCGTCGTAACCATTCGCGACGATGGTTCCCGCTGCGTATGCCACCGTGTAGGCGTACTGATTCTTCGTCCCGCGCTGCGCAAGCGCCTTCTTGCCCAGCGACACGCCGTTCAAGAATAGCTCGATGGATGCGCAGTTCGAGTACAGCCATACGTCGATATTGCCGGATTCGTGCGTCCAGTGCGGCAGCATGTGAATCATCGGGCGGCTGTCCCACATGGACTGGTACATGAAGTAGATGTCCTTCGGGAATCCGCAGGTGTCCACGATGCCGAAATAGCTGCTCTTCGCCGGATACTTGTTCCATTCGGTCGGTTCGCCGAGGTAGTCAAAGCCCGTCCAGACGAAATGACCGCAGGAACGAGCGCTGCTTAAGTAGGCGTTCACCGTTTCCGCAGCCGTGTTGCCCCACGAAACCGCCTTGTTGTCGTAGGACGGATACGCCATGTTCGCGCTGTCCGTCGCGTATACGCCGCGGCTGGAAAGCGCCGAGGTCGTTTCGCTGCCGTAAATCGGGCGGTCGGTCTGGTAGGTCTGGTTGTTGCTGTTGTAGTTGATGCCCACGACATCGACGATAGCCATCAGCGCAGATAGATTGCCGCCGGGGGCGTTGTTGCCCATCGTCGTCGGGCGGGTGCTGTCGAGGGCTTTCACCGCGTTGTTCACCATCGTGCAGACGTTCACAGTCTCGCTGGATGAATAGTCGCCGAGCGTCAAATTCGTGCGAACTTCGTTGCCCAGCGACCACATGATGACCGCCGGATTGTTCCAGTCGCGGCGAATCGCGCTGGTCACGACTTCGGCGTAGTGGTCGGTGAAATACCGCCCGAAATCCTTCTGCTTCTTGCTCTTCGTCCAGCAGTCGAATAGCTCTTCCACCAGCAGCACGCCCTTGCGCTGGCATACGTCGAGGTATTCCGCGCCGAACGGGTTGTGCGTCAGGCGAATCGCGTTGCAGCCCATGTTGGTCAGGATGTCCACCTGCCGTTCAATGGCGCTGCGGTTCTCCGCCGCGCCGATGCAGCCGCCGTCGTGGTGGACGCACACGCCTTTCAGCTTCGTGTGGATGCCGTTGAGATAGAAGCCCGTGTCCTTGTCGAATCGGATGCTGCGGTAGCCGTAGGTCACGCGCTTTGACCGCTGAACCCGATTGCCGACTTTCGCGCTGAGCTGTGCTTCGTAGAGGTTCGCCGGGGAAGCCGTCAAAAGCGCAGTTGGCGCATTGCTGGGCAGGATGCTTTGCTGATAGCTTGCCGCCATCCCCGCGCCGCCGCTTGCGCTGATGACGGTCGTCTGGGCGTAGGTGGTCAGCGCCTTGTAGGCTGCGACTTCGTCCGCAGAAATGTCGGTTTCCACCGGTGTAGCAAGCGCAGCCCAAATAAAAACGTCATTCTCGTCCAAAAACTGCTTAAAGTCATCAAGGGTTGTCGTGCCTTTTTCGGCGAATGCAAAGCCGACAAGGTTATTCTGATTGGCAATCGCCCCGCCGACCGTTTCAGAGCCAAGAGCGGTGGAAAAGTGCGTGCAGAGCACGTTGGACGTGTAAATGCCGCTGAACCACGCAAAGTAACGGTCAACCGCATTTCCCGTTGTTTGCCAGCTAAGCGACGATGTAACCTTGATTTTGGTGATGCGCTGCACGCGCACCCCGCGCGTCAAATCCACTTCATCGCACACCCAATGCTGCCCGCTTTCATCCGTGTAATTGCCGCTGGATGCAACCGGGATGCCCGGCAGTGCGTTCGGCGTTTGCAGCGTCAGCGTCTGCGACTTGTTCGCGCCGTCCGACACCGTGACCGCCACCGTTCCGCCGTCACCCGCGCTGACAATCGGCACGGGCGCGGTCGGGGTCGGCACGCCGTCCTGCGTGCTTTTGCCCCAGACATGCAGTGCCCCCAGCGGTTTTCCCGCCAGCGCGTTCTCACACGTCATCGGATTGCCCGATACCGATACGCTTTTCCCGTTTTCTATCAAATCCCGCTGCTGCGCGTCGCTGATGTGCCATAGCTTCGGGCTGCGGTACGTCACCGTCGCGCTGACGTTCTGCGTTTCTCCTGCCGCAATCACCGCCGACGCATCCGCCGTGCCGACTTTCGCGCCGTCCGGGTCGTACAAATCTACCGTGAACGTCGCGGACGCTTCCGCACCCGTCTTGTTCACCGCGTCGAACGCAACAACCGTTTCGCCGTTGGTCAGGTCACTGTCCAGCTTCGGGGTCGTCACGCGGATGTTCTCCATGCGAATCTGGTCATCCAGCAGCGTCACCAGCTCCACCGGGCGAATCATTCCGCTGCCGGAGTACCAGCGCGAGGACGGCTGTTCATTGCGCACAAACACCGCAATCGTATTCACGCCGCTGACCATCTGTTCCGTCGCATCCACCGCGAACGGGTTGTAGCCGTAATAGTTCTTGTGTACCTGCTGCCCGTTGACGTACACCGTCGATTCCATGTACACACCGTCAAAGCACAGCACATACCGCCGCCCACTCTGCTTGTTCACGCTGACGGTCGTGCGATACCACGCGTCGCCGCCATCCAGATACCCGCCCTCATACGTCGCCGGACTGGATGCATTGAAGTCCAGCCCCACCGACCAGTCATGCGGCACGCTGACCGTCCGCCAGCTTGCGTCGTCAAACCCCGCTGCCGCTTCCGCTGTCGAGGAATACGCCGTGTTCGCCGTCGCGGAAATCAGGTTGAACTTCCACGAATTGAGCGGAACAGCGGATACAAGTTGGTCAGCGGTCGTGACGGGGATGACGATTTCCTCCAGCGCACGAAGGCGCGCATCCAGCGACGAAAACTGCTCCTGCAGCGCCGCAAGCGAGTAAAAACCGGGAACATCCGCCACGCGGTCGGTGGAAGAGGGGAAAACGCAGCCCGTTGCGGCGAAAATGCAGTTCTGCACGTCGCCGCTGGTCAGGGTGACATAGATTTCGATGTCGCCGGGCTGGGCGTAGGCGGCGGGCGGCAGGGTGACGGACGCAATGCTGCCCTGCGCGCTGCCGCTAAGCGGGATAGTTGTGCCGGTGCGCAGGTGCTTGACCGTGCCGGAGACGGCGGCGCCGCCGAGGTCAACGGGATTTCCCGCGCGGAGAACCGTGACGGTGATTCGGTGCGCCCGGCGCGCATCGGTGATGAACAGCGCGGGGATGTTCATGCGGCGCAGGGGACGGGTGAGGTCAGCGGTATAAGTGAGAGTAGTGGTAATGTCAGTCAATTTCGCTCCTCCTTGTGTGATGGGTACGGCGGCGCGGGCAGGTACGCCGCGAAATATAGGAACTTGCGTTCGCTATATGCGCATGATAGCACGGATGTCCGCAATTGGCAAGAAAATTTGATTTCATTTGAATTGGCTTGATTTCATTTGATTTCGCTTGATTTTGCTTGAGATGGGGGGATAGAAAGCTGCGCCTATCCGTCGCGATGGCGTTGTTCGCTTTTCCCTTGCTCCTTCTGCGCGGTTATCCGCATTCCTCCCGCCCTAATTTCGACTCTCCCTCTTTCCTTTTCCCCCTCCCTATGGTATAATCATACTGGAATCCTATTTCCGAGGAGCAGAAGGCGTATGATGAAGGATCTGGTAGTCATCGGCGGCGGACACGCGGGTTGTGAAGCCGCCCTCGCAGGGGCGCGCATGGGGCTTGATACCCTCCTGCTGACGCTGAATATGGACGGGATTGCCCTCATGGCGTGCAATCCGGTCATCGGCGGCAGCGCAAAGGGGCATCTTGTGCGGGAACTGGACGCAATGGGCGGCGAAATGGGGCGCGCCATCGACGATACGTTCCTCCAAAGCCGAATGCTCAATATGTCCAAAGGCCCGGCGGTTCACGCCCTGCGCGCACAGGCGGACAAGCAGCAGTACCAGAACCGGATGCGTACCGCGCTGATGACGCAGGACAACCTGACCGTCCGGCAGGGAGAAGTCGCCGCGATTGACGTCGAGAACGGGCATGTCACCGGCGTGACGACAACGACGGGGCAGCATATCTCCTGCAAGGTCGCGGTTGTCGCGTGCGGCGTGTACCTCCGCAGTCAGATTATCATCGGGGAGAGCATCACGCCGGGCGGGCCGCAGGGGCTGATGAGCGCGCCGAACCTCAGCGGCAGCTTGACGCGCATCGGCTTTCCGCTCCGGCGGTTCAAGACGGGGACGCCCGCGCGCATCGACGTGCGGACGATTGATTTCGACGAAATGACGCCGCAGCCCGGTGACGAGCCAGTGACGCCGTTCTCGTTTATGACCGACCGCGCGCTGCACAATACCTACGCATGCTATTTGACATGGACGACGCCGGAGACACACGACATCATCCGCCGGAATCTCCACCGCGCGCCGCTGTATTCCGGCAAAATCCACGGCATCGGGCCGCGCTACTGCCCGTCGATTGAGGATAAAATCGTCAAGTTTGCCGACAAGGAGCGCCATCAGGTGTTCCTTGAGCCGGAAGGAATGCAAAGCCGCGAATGGTATGTGCAGGGCATGTCCACATCGCTGCCGGAGGATGTACAGTGGGAGATGTACCGCTCCGTGCCGGGCTTGCGTCGGTGTGAGCTGACGCGGCTGGCGTATGCGATTGAGTACGACTGCATCGACAGCCGGCAATTGCGCCCGACGCTGGAAAGTCTGGATGTGCGCGGACTGTTTTTTGCGGGGCAGATCAACGGCACATCCGGGTATGAGGAAGCCGCCGCGCAGGGCTTGCTGGCGGGCATGAATGCCGCTTTGACGGCGCAGGGCAAGCCGCCGATTGTGCTCACGCGCGATCAGGCGTACATCGGCGTGCTGACGGATGACCTGACGACGAAAGGCACGGACGAGCCGTACCGCATGATGACGAGCCGCGCCGAGCACCGCTTATCCCTGCGGCAGGACAATGCGGATTTGCGCCTGACGCGTATCGCCTACGAGGCGGGTCTGGCGACGCGGGAGCGCATGGAGCGCACGGAACGCAAGGCATCGGAAACCGCGCAGCTGCTGGGCGAACTCCGCAAGGCGAAGTACACGCCCGGCGTCGCGCTGAACGACTGGCTGGAGAAGCATCATCAGCCGGAAGCGCAGAATGGGCTAAGCGCGGTGGAACTGCTGAAGCGCCCGGAAATCACGCTGTCAGCGCTGGCGGAGCTTTCGCCGGAGATTAGGCAATTCGGCAAGCCCGCGCAGGAGCAGGCGGAAATCTCGGTGAAGTATGAGGGCTATTTGGAGCGACAGGAGACGCTGATTCGCCACGCGCGGCAGATGGAAGAGACGCTGCTGCCGGAGGATTTGCCGTATGAGGAAGTGACCGGGCTTCGGATTGAAGCGCGGCAGAAGCTGATGAAGCAGCGTCCGCGGTCGCTTGCGGCGGCGAGCCGGATTCCGGGAGTGTCGCCCGCGGATGTGGCGGTGCTGATGGTGTTCTTGGAGAAGCATAAGGCTTGATGCTTGCGCAAGCTGGGGCTTCATGCTTCTTGGCTTGTGCCGGAACGTCCAATCCGAACCGTAGGTTCGCTGGATAAACACGCGGACACTGTATGCAAGTGTCACCAACTCAATCGCGAGAAAGGGTCAAGGGAGGAACTCCCTTGCGGAGTCCAGAGGCAGCGCCTCTGGGGTCTCCCATAACTTATATGAAAGAAGGAATGACGATGGGACTGTTCGCAAAACTGCGTGAAGGATTAACCAAGACGCGTGATTCGCTGATGGGGCGCGTCGATACGCTGGTGAAGGAAACGAGGAAGATTGACGAGGATTTCTATGAGGAACTCGAAGACATCCTGCTCATGTCCGACTGCGGCATGAAGGCGACAACTGCTATTATGGATGAACTGCGCCGCCGCGTGAACGAAAACAAGGTCAAGGACGCCGATACCGCCAAGCAGATGCTCAAAGATATCATGATTGAGCAGATGGACATCCCGCGTCCGCCGCTGCGCTGGCCGATGGTCATGCTCGTTGTCGGCGTGAACGGCGCGGGAAAAACGACCACCATCGGCAAGCTCGCCCTGCGCTTCCAGAACATTGGCCGCCGGATTATCCTCTGCGCGGCGGATACTTTCCGTGCAGCGGCGGCTGACCAGCTGACCGTCTGGGCGGAACGCGCGCGTGTGCCGATTGTCAAGCACGCCGAGGGCGCTGACCCCGCGGCGGTCGTCTATGACGGCATCCAGTCCGCCAAGGCGCAGGGCGCGGATCTGCTGATTGTCGATACCGCCGGCCGCCTGCACAACAAGAAGAACCTGATGGATGAGCTGAACAAGATGCGCCGCGTGATTGACCGCGAGTTCCCGGAAGCGGATGTGCGCTGTATGCTCGTGCTGGATGCAACGACGGGACAGAACGGTCTGGCGCAGGCGCGCGCGTTCAAGGAAGTCTGCGAAATCGGCGGCATCATCCTGACCAAACTCGACGGCACGGCGAAGGGCGGCATTGCGCTTGCCATCCGGCAGGAACTGGAAGTGCCGGTGTGGTACATCGGCGTAGGCGAGGGCATCGACGACTTGCAGCCCTTCAATGCCAAGGACTTTGTCGAGGCTTTGTTCTAATACGTTTCTTTCTGCTTGAATTGCATTGTCATGCAGAGGATTTCGCCTCTGCGGAGGCGACAAGGGGGCTTTCCGATCGCCCCCTTGACCCCTTCGGTCGCCGCTACCATACTTTTGGGGTATCCATCGTTTAACCCAAGGTGTGTTGTAGCTTGAATCGGTTTTATCAAAATTAGGAGGGCAATTATGCCGTCTTTATCAACCTATTCGGCGGAGCTGGATTATGCCTACGCACCGGGGATGTTCCCGGCGATGGAATGCCTGCTGCACCGCCCGGAAAGCTGCCGCCGTGTGCTGCTGCATAGCCGAAGCGCCGGAACTGAGGGCGCACAGCGGCTTCGCGAGGAAGCGGAAAAGCACCATATCCGCGTGGAAGAGGCGGACAAGGCGCTTTCCCGCATTTCGGGGAAGGATAACTGCTTCGCGGCGGCGGTGTTCAGCAAGTTCGAGGATGACCTGCGCCCTGACAAGCCGCATATCGTCCTGCATCACCCGTCGGACAGCGGCAATGTCGGCACGATTTTCCGCACGGCGCTTGGCTTTGACGTGCAGGATATCGCCGTCATCCGCCCGTGCGTGGATGTGTTTGATCCCAAGACTGTCCGCGCCAGCATGGGCAGCATCTTCCAGCTGCGGCTGCATGTCTATGATGATTTTTCGCAGTATCAGGCGCAGTTCCCGGAACACGCGCTCTATCCGTTCATGCTCGACGGGTCGAAGTCCCTGCCGGATGTGTTAGGCGACATTCCTGACCGCTGGACGCTGATTTTCGGCAACGAGGGCAGCGGTCTGCCGCCGGAGTTCAGCCGTCTGGGGCAGCCTGTGCGCATTCCAAGCAGCAATAAGGTGGATTCGCTGAATCTGTCCATTGCCGCGGCGATTGGGATTTACGCCTTTGCAAGGCGGTGACTTGTAAATTCTTCACCCACAGGCGAAATTTGCTTGACGCAAGGCCGCGCTCTGCGCTACAATGAAGAATGCGGAATCCCTTTTTCGGAAATTGGTAGGAGGAAAGAACCATGAAGCAAAGCATGAAAAAGGCGGCGCTGGTGCTGATGCTGGCGCTGGCGGTGCTGCTTGTGCCGCAATGGAGCAATACAGCGCTGGCGGTCACAACGCCGTCGGACATCACCACGGGCAGTGACCTGCCGCCCGCACCGCCGCTGCCTACGCCGCCCGCGAAAGGCGAAGTCGTTATTTCCGGCGCAAAGACGGTTCGCGGCGGCGAGAAGCTGACGTTCTCCGTCACCATCGACGGAAAAACCGTCCCGAACAGCGATTTGGAATGGACGCTGTACCCGGCGGATGCTTCGCTGGCGACCATCAAAAGCGGCGTTATTACCACCAAACGTGTGGCATACACGCACTATGTGCAGGTGTCGGCGGCGCTGAAAAGTGACCCGTCGCGCTATGCGAACTTCCGCCTGTGCATTGCGCCGGGCGTGAAAAAAATCACCGTCAGCGCGCCCACGATGTATGTTGATTTGAGCGGCAGCAAAACTTTGCAGCTGAAAGCGACGTGCGACCCGGAGGACGCGATTGCCGATGTCACATGGTCGAGCAGCAGCAGCAAAATTGCGACGGTGGATGCAAGCGGTCTGGTGACGGCGCGCAAGACCGGCAAAGTGACCATCACTGCCACGGCGAAGGACGGCAGCAAGGTCAAGGGCCGCATCACCCTGCGCGTCGTCAGCGGCGTGACGGGGCTGACCATCGAGGGCGCAGGCAGTGTCGCGGCGGGCAAGTCCATCACGCTCAAGGCGGTGATGACGCCGGCGGATGCGACGGAAAAGGGCGTCGTCTGGTCAGTGGACTGCGACAAGAGCATCGCCAGCATCAGCCAGAGCGGCAAGCTGACGACCAAGAAAGTCAGCGCGATTACGACCATTACCGTGACGGCGGTGTCCAAGCAGAACAGCGCGATTCGCGCCACCCACACGGTTACGATTCGCCCGGTGACGACGGGACTTGCGATTTCCGCGCCGCGCCTGACGATTGACCTCGCGTCCCCGACGCTTCAGCTGACGGCAAAGTGCATCCCGGAGGACGCCTCCCAGCAGGTGACGTGGTCGACCAGCAACAAGCGCATTGCGACGGTGGATGCAAACGGTCTGGTGACGGCGAAGAAGGTCGGCAAGGTGACGATTACCGCCAAGGCGACGGACGGTTCGGGCCGCTCGGCGAAAATCACTCTGACGGTCGGCAGCGCGGTCGGTACGCTGGAAATCCGCGGCGCAAGTGCCGTTGCGCAGGGAAAAACCATCACGCTGAACGCCGTCATCACCCCCGCTACGGCGACGAACCAGAAGGTTATCTGGTCGGTGGATTGCGGCAAAGACATCGCGACCATTGACCGGCATGGGCGCTTGAAGGCTGGCAAGGGGCTCACCGCGCCTGTGACCATCAAGGTAACGGCGGTCAGCGCGGAGAACAGCGCGATTACGGCGACGCGCACCGTCCAGATTCTGCCTCCGGTAACGACGGTTGCTATTTCCGCGCCGAGAAACTACATCGACGTGGACGGCGAAGACAAGACGCTTCAGCTGACGGCGCGCGTTTTGCCGGAAGATGCCGCGCAGAGCGTCACTTGGTCGACCAGCAACAAGCGCATTGCGACGGTGGATGCAAATGGCGTTGTGACCGCGCTCAAGGCGGGTACGGTGACGATTACCGCGACGGCGACGGACGGCACGGGTGTCCGCGCGAAGTTCACCGTCAAGGTACAGAAAACGGTCAAGTCGCTGACCATCAGCGGCGCGGAAAAACTCGGCGGCGGGCAGTCCACGACCATCAAGGCGACGATTCTGCCCAAGGATGCCGCGAATCAGAAGGTTATCTACTCGCTCAACTGCCCCGCGAGCGTCGCGACGATTTCGACCAGCGGCGTGCTGACCACGAAGAACGTGACAGAAATCACGACGGTAACGGTGAACGCTGTCAGCGCGGAGAACAGCACAATTTCCGCAACGTGGACGCTTGTCATTTACCCCAAGACGACGAAACTCACCTTGACGGCAGCCAGCAGCTGGATTAACGTTGGCGCGTCGGTGCAGCTGCATGTATCGGCAACACCCGAAACGGCGCAGATGCCTGTCCGCTGGCGCAGCAGCAACAAGCGCATTGCGACGGTGGATGCAAACGGCGTTGTGCGCGGCCTCAAGGCGGGTACAGCGACGATTACCGTCCGCACGACCGACGGCTCGAACAAGCGCGCGTCGTTGCGCGTGACGGTCGGCATTCCGGCGACGGGCGTGGTGATTACGGGTAATCGCATCGTCCGCGCGGGTGCGACGCTCCGGCTGATGGCGACGGTGCAGCCCGCGAACGCCACGGTGAAGCGTGTGACGTGGGCGGTCAACTGCCCCGCGAGCGTCGCGACGATTTCTGGCGACGGGAAGCTGCGCGTGTCCGCAAACGCGGAAACACAAATTGTCCTCGTCACCGCGACGGTGAATGACGGTCAGCGGGTGAGCGCGGCATACCCGGTGTACATTCAGGGCAAAGCCCCGGTGCCGCCCACGCCGACCACCCCGGAAGCGCCGGAAAAGTAAGCAGAATAAAGAACAGACCAGCATGGTGTGATGCCGTGCTGGTCTGTTTTGATTGTGGTTTGGTTACTGGCAGGGACGCTTCGCTGTCTGCGCCTTTGTTGGCGGTTTTCTTGGAGTTGAGCGTCCGAGCAACAGTTGGGGCGTTGCCATAAACCTAATAAGGGACGCTGTCCCTTGACCCCTCCGCGCGATTGAGTTGGTCGTTTTTCACCTATTGTTTCCGCGTGTTTATCCTCTTTTAGCCCTCGAAGGCGAAGGGGGCGAGCGGAAGCCCATTCCGCCCAAACAGCGACACTTTTCCCCAATTCACATATGCATACCTTACCTTCGTCGGGTGGAGCACCGCCACGCTCCGCAAGCGCATCTCCGCCACAGCCAGCGTCACCGACTGCACAGGGTGATACGCCCCGTCCTCCCCGGCAATCTCCAGCAGCAGTTCGCCCGTCTCCCGGCGCAGCACAGGTGCGCTCAGCGTGACAACGAGCGTATCTCCCTGCGTATACTTCCCCAGCGCGCGGGGGGATTCCGGCGCGTCCATGCCATAGACGACGCGCAGGGCAACGTCGCACAGGCGCTCACCGGGGGTACGCTTGTCGGTCGGGTGGATGTTGTCGAACTCGCCGCAGTCCAGCAGAATCGCCAGACCGCCGGGCTGGAGGGCGCTCGCCGCGCGTGCCTGTGCAAGACGCAGGCGCGCCCAGTCGTGCTTATCCTCGTCGCCGGCGGCAATCCACATCGGCAGCTGCACGTTGAGGAAGGGGAGCGAATCGTCGCGGAAAAGCTGACGCAGGCGCATCACCATGGTGGTCAGCAGCACGTCGTAATGCTCGGTTTTCGCGGTGTCATCCTCACCCTGATAATACAGAATGCCGGTCAGCGTCGCGGGAACGACGCGCTTGGTCATCGTTTCAATCAGCCCGCCCGGACGATACGGCGAACCGGGACCAACCGGCGGATGCCAAGGGCAGGGACCGACGGTTTCGTTGATTTCCGGCCACGAGATACCGGGATTGTCCTTCTTCAGCTGAGCAACATGCGCATTCCATGCGTTCATTTCAACCCAAAAGGCATCTTCCTCCTGCCGCCACTGATCGAAGGGCTTGTCGCCGCCCTGCGCACGGTAGCGGGTGATGTAGCGCTGCCCCTCGGCGGTTGCTTCCAGCGTTTCCTTATCCATCCAGCAGGTCACGGACGTACCGCCCCAGTAGCAGTCAATAATGCCGATAGGGCAGTCAAGCGTCCGCGCGAGTTTGCGGGCGAAGAAGTACGCGACGGCGGACATATCCCGCGCATAGCCGGGGCGGACACGCTCCCAATGAGACGCGGCTTCGGCTGCAATCGCGTCGTCATCCCAGACGCTCTTTTTCGGGACGTTGAAGTAGTGCACCAGCGGGTCGTCATGCGCCGCGATTAAATCTTGCCCCTCGTCGGCGTTTTGCAGTTCCAGCTCCATGTTGCTCTGCCCGGACGCGAGGTAGACTTCGCCAACCGAAATATCGGTGGATGTGTACGTTTCTGCCCCGCAGGTGACGGTCAGTGTGCAGCTGGTTGCCTGTTCCATCGGCGGAAGATGCAGGAGGAAGCGTCCGTCGCGCGCTGTGCAGACGCCTTCGGAGAGAATCAGCCCATCCGCCGCCGTCACGCGCCCGGTGACAGTTTGCCCATCCGCCGCCGTACCCCAGACGCGCACTTCCTTGCGGCGGCACAGGACAGCGCCATTGCCGAACAGGGGTGCAAGTTTGAATTCAATCGCCATTAGTCGTCCTTCTTTCCCATAAACGCGAGGTTGTGCGAGATGAGCAGGCAGCGCTGGCGCACGCAGTCCGGCGAACGCAGCGGATCTTTGGGCGTGTGCAGCAGATAGTCGCACAGGCGGTCAATGTCCGTTTCGGCAACGTGCAGGCGCGTGTCCGACGAGGCATAGTAGATGTACACCTTGCCGTCGTCATCCGCAATCGCGCCGTTGGAGAACACGACATTGCTCACGTCGCCCACGCGCTCGTGCCCCATCGGGCCAAGCAGCATCCCCGACGGTTCGGCAATCACGCGCGACGGGTCATCCAGCGCCGTCATGAAGGCGTACAGCACATAGCGCAAACCTGCCGCCGTGTTACGAACGCCGTGCGCGATGTGAATCCAGCCCTTGTCGGTGCGAATTGGCGTTGCGCCCGCGCCGTTTTTGCTTTCGGTGATGGTGTGGTAGCGGCGCAGGGAGATGATTTTCTCCTCATCAATGACGGGATGCTCGATATCCTTGCACAGCCCGAAGCCGATGCCGCCGCCCGAACCCGTCTCGATGAAATCATCCATCGGACGGGTGTAGAAGGCATATTGCCCGTCCACAAATTCGGGGTGGAGGACGACATTGCGCTGCTGCGGCGAACGGAGCGTCTTGAGGTTCGGCAGGCGCTCCCAGCTCTGCAAGTCCTTCGTGCGTACGATGCCCGCCGCCGCAACCGCCGCGGACAAATCGCTGCTGGTGCGGTCTTTGCTTTCGGAGCAGAATACGCCGTAAATCCAGCCGTCTTCATGCTGCGTCAGGCGCATATCGTAGACGTTTGTTTCCTCCGCGCAGGTATCGGGGAGGACGACAGGATAATCCCGGAAGCGGAAGCCCTCAGTGGGCTTGTCGGATTCCGCGACGGCGAAGAAGGACTTGCGATCCATCCCTTCGACGCGCACGACGAGGCAGTACTTGCCGTTCAGCTTGATTGCGCCGCTGTTCATGGTGGCATTGGCGCCGAGGCGCTGCATCATGAAGGGGTTCGACGCGGGGTCAGCGTCGTACATCCAGAAGGGCGGGATGTGCTCGCGGGTAAGGACAGGGTAGCGGTAGCGGGTATAAAGCCCGTTATAGAAGTGGTCATTGGCGGGGTTCGGGCGCGCGATGAGGCGCTCGTAGGACTCCATCAGGGAGGAAAAACTGCGGATTTGCATAGCAGTGGTCGCTCCTTTGCATTGTTTGTTTAGTACAGGTGCTAAGGGAATTGATTTTGATTGTGGCAGGGGGAATCGCCTCCGCAGAGGCGAAATCTCTGCATCAACACGCGAAAGCAGTATGAAAGAGAAGTCAACTCAATCGCGCGAAAGGGTCAAGGGAGGGGACTTCGTCCCGTTTCATTCTCCCTTGCGGAGTCCAGAGGCAGTGCCTCTGGCGCCTCCTCCTGCACAAAAAGAGGGATGTACGCACTCGTACATCCCCGCAAAATCAGAAATCGTCCTGCGCGATGTCGTCGCCCCATTGGAGCTTGGAGTGCGCCTTGATGTAGGTGACAACCTCGTCCACCGTGGTGAACGCCAGACCGACGTTGGTGTCCGCCGCGCCGTAGTAGATGGCGATGCGGCCGGTATCGCCGTCCTGCAATGTAGCGCAGGGGAAAACGACGTTTGGCACGAAGCCGGTCGTTTCGTAGGGCTCTTCCGGCGTCAGCAGGTGGTTTTCGCAGCGGTACAGCACCTTCGACGGCTCGTTGATGTCCAGAATCGCGCCGCCCATGGAGTAGACGAAGCCGTTGCAGGTGGTCGCGACGCCGTGGTAGAACAGCAGCCAGCCTTCGGTCGTTTCAATGGGGGCAGCGCCGCCGCCAATCTTGACGGACTCCCACCAGTTGCTGCCGCGGCCCATCACATGGCGATGGTGTCCCCAGTACTCCATGTCGGGCGATTCGGAGATGAAAATATCACCGAAGGGCGTGTGGCCGGAGTCGGACGGGCGGGACAGGAGCTTAAACTTGCCGTTCACCTTGCGCGGGAACAGCACGGCGTTGCGGTTGAAGGGGATGAAGGGGTTCTCGATGCGCGTGAAGGTTTTGAAGTCCTTCGTCTTCGCCATGCCGATGGCAGCACCGTAGAAGTCGGTGCACCAAATGATGTAGTAGGTGTCATCCACCTTCACCAGACGCGGGTCATAGGCGTAGTGCGGCATTTTCGGGTTGCCGTTGTCATCCACAAAGGGCACTTTTTCGCGCTCGACGTCCCAGTGAATGCCGTCCTTGGAATGTCCGAGGTAGACATATGGGATGCCGTTGACCTGCTCACCGCGCAGAACGGCAATGTAGCCATCCTCCCACGGCACAACGGCGGAGTTGAAGATGCGGGCAATTTCCGGCGTGGGATTGCGCCCCATGACGGGGTTCTCGCTGTAACGCCAGACGGGGGAGGAAAGCTTGTAGTCAGCCGGCTTCTCCTGCCACGGAATGTTGGGAAGGGAGGGGACGTTGAGCATCTTGACAGCCATGTTCTCGTACCTCTTTCTTACTTGTTTGTTTATACGGAAAGCAGTTGCTCTCCGGAATTAGTGAATGACAGACACCGGCGCGGCGGAATCGCGGAAGACGCATTCGCCGCCAATCACCACGCGCCCGACGGTTTTGCGGTCGCCCGCGCAGCGCTCGCCAATCAGCTTGACCGCCATGCGGCACATCGCGGGGCAATTGACACGGAAGGTTGTCAGCGGCGGCGTGTTTCCAGCGGTCGGGCAGAAATCATCGAAGCCCACGACGGAAATGTCCTCCGGCACGCGGTAGCCGCGGCTTTGCAGGTCGGTAATCAGCGCCTGCGCGGACATATCGCAGTTCACGACGAACGCAGTCGGCATTTTCTCCGGCAGCTGGAAGGTGTGGAACATGCTCCCTTCCGGGTCGCGGTCGGAAAAAACGCATTCGGGGCGCACGGGCAAATCCTTCATCAGCATTGCGGAAAGGAAACCAAGGTAGCGTTCCATGATGGAGGACGTTGCCTTGATATCCCCGACGAAGCCGATGTCCCGATGCCCCTGCTCAATCAGCCAGTAGGTCAACTGCGCCGCGCCGAAAGCGTTGTCGCTGACAATGGCGTCAGTGGTGACAAAGGGGTCGTGGAAGTCCAGACAGATGACGGGCATTTCCTGCCGCGTCAGCAGCTGCATATACGGGGAGGTTAGCTGCCCCAGACAGATGAGCGCATCGACGTGGCGCGAACGCAGGAGATTCGGCAGGGTCAGCGCGGTCTGCATGTCATGCGTGACCAGCTCCATGATGCCGAAATGCCCCGCGTCGGTCAGCGCCTGCACGAGCTGCTTGTAGAAAGTTGCATAAAAGGACACGACGGAGAAAAAATTCTCCGGAATGAGGATGCCGACATCCAAGCCGGATGTGGGCGTGGCTTGCGGCGCGTTGGGGTTGACATAGCCGAGTTCGGATGCGCGGCGGATGATTTTCTGCCGCATTTCCTCACTCACGCCGGATTTTCCCGCGAGCGCCTTCGACACGGTGACGGCGCTGACCCCCAGCTGCCGCCCAATGTCACGCATGGTGATACCGCTCATGGTGAAATAAAACCTCCAGATTTGTGGATGTTTGCGAGGGCAAAGTCGCTTTTTGATGGCTCTTGTTTTCTTTTAGACTTCTGGAGTATTGTTGCAGGGGGAATCGCCTCTGCGGAGGCGACAAGGGGGCTTTCCGATCGCCCCCTTGACCCCTTCGGCGCGGACACTCCCATGCAGCTTGGTTTTAATTGCTGCTTTGAGGAAACGAAAGGAACACTAACTAACTGGAGCAACAATAAAAACCTACTATGCTGGAGTACACCGAAGGTTTCCAAAGGGCGATCGGAAAGCCCTTTGGTCGCTCCCGCAGGAGCGAAATCCCTGCGCAAGGCGAAAGCACATTCAGAAAGGTAAAAACAGCATGAAAGCACCCATCAGCGCGATAGTCGATGGAACATTACGCCAGATGCTCCATCACCCGCAGGCACATGCGGCTGTTGTGGTACGGACACTTCCACTCTTCCACAATCGGCTTGTCCGTCGGGATGCCTGATTCGGTCAGCGACCAGAACCACTCGCTGTTCGGACGCGGGTCAACCAAGGCGCGGCGGATGTAGGCAAACTGCGCTTCCGCCTGCCTCAGCCAAGTGGATGCGCCTGTCAGCTCGTAGGCATTCAGGAAGCCCAGCACCGTCTCCGCCTGTACCCACCAGACACGCGTGTGGTCAACTTTGCCCTCGACGACTTCGTTCTCCAAGCCGTGGTCGGTGAATGCGCGTTCGCGGACAGCTTCCGCCAGCGTCAGGCACATGTGCAGATACGGCGCGCGGTTTGATTCGGGCAGCAGCGTCTCTGCCGCGTCCCAAATCAGCCACGAGGCCTCAATGTCGTGCCCGAAGGACTGCATGTCCAGCAAAGAGCGGTAGTCGCGGTCGTAGAAGACATCCAAGCGGCGCTTGCCCGGATTGTACATCACGTTCAGGAAACGCTCTAAGCAGACTTCTCCGGCGCGGCGCACAGCTTCGTCCGGCATGGCGCGGTATAATTCCGCATAGCCCTCCAAAACGTGCAGCAGCGTGTTCATTGTGCGGGACGCCGTCTCGTGGCGCTCCATCAGCTTCGGGTTGTCGGACAGCTTTTCGTTGCCGACGGGGGTGAAATCCGGCTCGTAGGCCTCGCCGTAGCCGCCCGCGTCGCTGCATTTCGTCTCAATCAGGCGGAAAAGCGCCATCGCCTTGTCGCGCGCAGGGGCGTAATCCGGGTCGCTTTCGCCGATGGCGCGCATGTACGCCGCTAAGCCGTAAATCGCGAATGCCTGACAATAGGTGTGCTTTGTCTTGTCCAGCGGCTCACCGTCCGCCGTCACCGACCAGTACACGCCGCCGCGCTCGGTATCCTCAAAATGCGGCAGGAATGCGAACGCATGGCGCGCATAGCGCAGCAAGGATTTATCGCCCGTTACGCGCGCCGCCGTCGAGAACGTCCACAAAATGCGGCTGTTGAGGATGCAGCCCTTGTGCGCGTCACGCGCCACGGACAGGTCATGATTCACATAGCCGAACCAGCCGCCGCGCTCCCAATCGGTCAGGTTCTCCCAGAAAGGCAGAATGGTCGTAAGCAGATGGTGCGAACAATCCTGACGAAACATGAAGCATTCCTCTCTTCCTGTTAGCTTAACAGTTAGGTATATGGGTATTATAACCCGGAAAAATGCCCTTGTCAAGCGGCAAAAGAAGAAAAAAGCTGATAAATATGGCGAAATTTTCACCGAAAGGAACAATGAAAGGAAACGACGTAAGGCTAACGTGTAAACTAATCAGCCGGCAGGAAAAAAAGCCGTGCAGGGGCTTGCTTTCACGGCGGAAATGTGGCACAATATAAGGTAGCATCGTATCAAAATTCGGTGCTGCTTTTCAGTTTGAAACTGGGAAAGAAATAGTGGAGGAAATCAATCAATGGCGGAAACACAGAAAATCGTCATTCTGAATTTCGGCGGACAGTACACGCAGCTGATTGCGCGGCGCGTGCGCGAATGCCATGTGTATTCCTGCGTCCTGCCCTATGACGCGAGCCTGGAGACGATTCGCGCGCAAAACCCCGTGGGCGTGATTCTCTCCGGCGGCCCGGCAAGCGTGCTGGAACAGGATGCCCCCCGCTGCGACGAGGGCGTGTATCAGCTGAGCGTGCCGGTGCTGGGCATCTGCTACGGAATGCAGCTGACGGCGTATTTGCTGGGCGGCACGGTGGAAAAGGCGGCACAGCGCGAATATGGCCGAATCACTGTGACGATGGATGATAAGACGAGCCTGCTCTCCGGCATGTCGGATGCTTCCTCCTGCTGGCTGAGCCATACCTATCAGGTGAAGAAGTGCCCGGCTGGTTTCCACCCGATTGCGCACAGCACGAACTGCCCCGTTGCGGCGATGGCGAACGACGACCGGCGCATCTACGGCGTGCAGTTCCATCCGGAAGTGACCCACTCCGACGAGGGGCGCGCGGTCATCGAAAACTTCCTGAATATCTGCGGCTGCGTGGGCGACTGGTCGATGGAAACCTACGCGCAGACGGCGATTGCCAACATCCGCGAAATCGTGGGCGACAAGGGCACGGTGCTGCTGGGACTTTCCGGCGGCGTGGACTCCTCCGTCGCGGCGGCGCTGATTTATAAGGCCATCGGCGACCGCCTGACCTGCGTCTACGTTGACCACGGCTTCATGCGCAAAGGCGAAACCGAGCAGGTGGTGAATGTGTTCACGCACACTTTCCCCGTGCGCCTGGTTGCGTCCGACGCCAGCAAAATCTTCTATGAGGACTTGAAGGGCGTTTCCGACCCCGAAACGAAGCGCAAGATTATCGGCCGTGACTTCCTGAAAGTATTCAAGGCGGAATCCGAAAAGCTCGGCAAGCTGGACTACTTCGCGCAGGGCACGATTTACCCGGACGTTATCGAGAGTGGTCAGGCGACGGGCGCGGCGGTCATCAAGAGCCACCACAATGTCGGCGGCCTGCCCAAGGAACTCGGCTTCACGCAGCTGATTGAGCCGCTGCGGATGCTGTTCAAGGACGAAGTGCGCGCGCTGGGCGAAACGCTGGGTCTCCCGCACGATCTTGTCTGGCGTCAGCCGTTCCCCGGCCCCGGTCTGGCGATTCGTGTCATCGGCGACCTGACCCCGGAAAAGGTGGAGATTGTCCGCGAGAGCGACGCGGTGCTGCGCGAGGAAATCGCCAAGGCCGGTCTGGATGCCGATATCCACCAGTATTTCACCGTCCTGACGGGCATCCGCTCCGTGGGCGTCATGGGCGACGAGCGGACGTACGACTACACCGTCGCCATCCGCGCGGTCACGACGGACGACTTCATGACCGCCGACTGGGCGCGCATCCCGTACGACGTCGTGCGCACGATTTCCGCAAGGATTGTCAATGAGGTGCCGCATGTGAATCGCGTCGTGCTGGACGTGACGACCAAGCCGCCGGCGAGTATTGAGTGGGAGTGACCGCTGTAAAGGCGAAAACCCTTGCAGCGCAAGCGTATTTGCCCAGTCCAAACCGCCTCTGATAACAAAATGATAACCATCTCCGAAGCTGTCTTTACAGAAAACTGCGCTGGTGGCTTTGGGGTGAAGACGAGAAAAACGCCTCCCGGTTATCACTCTCTGTGAAAATAGCCTGTTCAAAAGCCCTTCGCTGTGGAGGAAATCTTCCACAAGCGGAGGGCTTTCTTTATGTCTATTCTTTCAGGCTTTCGACTTTGGCTTCCGGCCGCGTTTGCGCACAGCGGATGCTTCAGGCGGGACTGCGGCATGGATGCGCATGTCGTCGAAATCGGGGTAATGATACCGCCAGCGGTCGTACGCCTCTTTGGTGATCTCACCGGCAGCCAGCCTGGCAGATTGTTCCTGCCATGCACGAAGACGCTGCTCCAAATCGGCCGCATGGATGCCGCCGTCAAAAATCTCAGCACGCAGACAGATCAGACCATCCGCGTTGGTGATGCGAAGAAGTTTTCGGTCTTCCAATGCAAAAAGCGTGTGCATCAAGCCGTCCATGGTATCAATGTCCGGCACGGCGATGGCCTTGGGAGAGACGTCCAGCGCTTCCGCCATCTGCCCGGTCAGTTCTGCCTTGGGTGTGCGATCCTCGGATTCATACTGGGCAAGTCTCACATCGGCCGAGCTCTCCGGAAAGCCCAGCAGAAGGCCCAAATATTTTTGCGTCATCCCCCGTAAAGTGCGGAAGAAACGGATACGTTCGCCAGTCGCCATCAAATCACCTCTTGAACAGGATAATTTATCATAGCAAATTCGCTTAAGGTCGTCAAGAAGGAAATTTAGCAAAAAAGTTTGGAATACTCCTTATAAACCCATTGACACAAACGATAATGTTTAATATAATGATATTGAAGTTAAGCATTATTGCTTAATTCAAAAAAGGAGGAACCCATGAAGAACCAATTTATGAGAGTAGAAGAAATGGCTCAGGAGCTCGAAGTGTCCAGATCCTATGCCTACAGGCTGATCAGGCAACTGAATGCGGAGCTCCATGAGAAGGAATATATGACCATCGCCGGGCGAGTGAACCGGCTGTATTTTCAGGAACGACTGTACGGTACATCAAATCAGAAGGAGTGTGAGTCACATGTCAACACATAAGGATGAGAAAAACGGTACCTGGTATGTGATGGTTCGGTATCACGACTGGAAGGGTGTGAAGCGGCAGAAATGCAAACGGGGTTTTGCCACCCGGCGGGAAGAGCAGGAGTGGGAGCGCAACTTTCAGCTGCAAACCGATGGAGATCCGGACATGACCTTTGAAGCCTTCATGGAGCTGTATGAGAATGACATGCGGCCCCGTCTGAAGGAAAACACCTGGCTGAGCAAGGAACACATGATCCGGACGAAGCTCTTCCCCACCTTTGGCAAGAAGATGCTCAGCGAAATCGAAGCCCGGGACAACATCGCCTGGCAGAATGAGCTGCTGGCCTACCGGGATGAAAAGAAGTAGCCCTACTCGCCGACCTATCTCAAGAGTATCCATAACCAGCTGGTGGCGATCCTGAACCACGCGGTCCGGCACTACGGACTGAAGAGCAATCCCGCATCCAAGGTGGGGTACATCGGGAGCAAGGAAGCGGAGGAAATGCAGTTCTGGACGAAGGAGGAATACCAGCGGTTCGCGGAGGCCATCATGGATAAACCGATGTCCTACTACGCTTTTGAGATGCTCTACTGGTGCGGAATCCGCGAGGGCGAGCTGCTGGCGCTGACGCCCGGAGACTTCAACTTCAAAGCCGGAACTGTATCCATCAACAAATCCTACCAGCGGCTCCACGGAGAGGACGTGATCACTACACCGAAGACAAAGAAGAACATTCGCACGATCAAGATGCCCAAATTCCTCTGTGAGGAAATGCAGGAATACATCCAATCCCTCTATGGGGTGAAGAAGAATCGCATCTTTCCGGTCACAAAGAATTATCTCTATCACGAAATGGATCGGGGCTGCCGTGCGTCCGGGGTCAAACGAATTCGCGTGCATGATATCCGTCACAGGCATGTATCGCTGCTGATCGACATGGGCTTCAGTGCCGTGGCAATTGCCGCCCGCGTGGGACATGAAAGCATCGACATCACCTACCGTTACGCCCACCTCTTCCCCTCGAAGCAAGCTGAGATGGCCAACAAACTGGACGATGAAAGGATGGTAAATCTGAATGTCGGCTAAAAACTGTGACCATCACAACCGCTGGCGGAACATCACCGTCGGCTTCCGGGTTTCCCCGGAGGAGAACGAGCGACTGAACAGAGCAGTGGCTCTGTCCGGGCTTCCGAAGCAGGAGTATTGCTATCGGAAATGCATGGACAACAGCATCACCGTTACTCCGAATCCGCGGATCTTCAAAGAGATGAAAACCGCACTGGACGATGTATGGACAGAGCTGAAACGCATCAGCGCCGGAACCCAGCCCAGCGATGAGCTGATGAACGACATCACACTGATTGCAAAAATGCTGAACGACATGAAAGGAGAATGACCATGACCAGCATCTTTGAACAACTTGGCGGCACCTATACCCAAGGAAGCGACGGCATGCTTTACCCCAACCTCTCTCTGGGTGACAGGGAACAACGCCTTATCGACAGGTGGGGACGGATGCACAGCGCCTACCTGGAAACAGAGCATCCCTGCCTGTATGATCGGATGATCCTGAATGGTACTCTGGACAGGCATCTGGCAGATGTCGAGGAACATGCTCAAGCTATGCTGGAGCAGTTGACCCAGTGGATGGCGTTGCAGGAAGGCATCACGGAAAGCCTGAAGGCTGCCGACCAAATGGAATGGGTCCGCAGGATGAACAGCATCTGCAGCAGAGCGGAAGAAATCGTAAGGGATCAGATCATCAACACCCTGTAAGCAAAGGAACCGATCATGGAAAAAGCAAAACGAAACATTCACTACAGCTTCAAAGTGTCGCCCGATGAGGATGCCGCCATCCGACAGAAAATGAAAGCCCTCGGCATCCGGAACCGATCCACTTACCTCCGGGCGATGATGCTGAACGGGTACCTGCTAAAGCTGGATCTGCAGGAGATGCATGAGGCCGTTCGCCTGATGGGAAAGATGGGCGGCAACATCAACCAGATCGCCCGAAGGCTGAACGAGCATGACTCGATCTATGAAACCGAAATGGACGAAATCGTCGATGAAAAGAAAGGGCTGAAGGAACTCCTGAGCCAGCTTCTGCAACGGCTGGGACACGACCATGGATTACGAACAGAGAAAAAACTATAGCAACACAGCGGCGGATGGTGCGTTCACATCCGCCGCACGCTTTTGAAAAGGGGGAATGTCATGGCAACCACCCATATCATTTCGATCCACGTTGGAAAAGGCAAAACAGCACATCAGAGCCTCAAAGAGCGACCGGATTACATCATGAACCCGGAAAAGACGGACGGTGGGATTCTGATCTCGTCCCACGCCTGTTCCCCTGAAACTGCAGCGGAGGAGTTCATGCTGTATCGTCAGGAATACCTGAACACTACCGGCAGAAAACGCGGGGATGAGGTGCTCGCCTATCATGTGCGGCAGGCTTTCAAGCCCGGGAAGATCACTGCGGAAAAAGCAAATGAGATCGGGAAAGCATTGGCCGAACGACTAACGGATAAGCAGCATGCTTTCGTGGTAGCCACACACATTGACAAACAGCACATCCACAACCACATCATATTCTGCGCTACAAGCCTGGACGGCCGGCAGAAATACAGGGATGTAAAGAGATCCGCCAAGGAGCTGGTGCAGATCAGCGATGCGCTGTGTGAGGAAAACAGATTATCAGTTATCTGCAATCCACAGGATAAAGCTGTCCCATATGACAAGTGGGCGGTCAATTGGAAAAAGAGCAGTCACCGGGATGATCTTCGAATCATGATCGATGCCGCTCTCCGGCACCGGCCAGACGGATTCGATGTGCTTCTACAGATGCTGGAAAATGCCGGATGCCGCATCAGGCGCGGAGCCCATATCAGCCTCAAACCGCCGGATGGACAACGCTATATCCGGTTGAAGAGCCTCGGCTCGGAATACGATGAGGATACATTGCGACAAGCGCTGGCGGGTGATCATGTGCACATTCCGAAAACTCCCTGCGCTGATTATTCCAAAAGTCAGATCAAGCGGCTGATCGACATTGAAGACAAGCTGCGCGCCGGAAAGGGCAAGGGCTATCTGGTGTGGGCTGAGCGTAACAACATCGACGCAATATCCCAAACGGTCATCTTCCTGAAAGAGCATCACCTCGGGTCACCGGAAGAACTGGAACAGCAGATTGATGATCTGCAGTCTGCCCATGATGAAAAGAAAGCCTCCATCAGGCAGGCACAGAATCGTATGAAAGAAATCAATCGTCAACGTCAAGCCATCCGTGATTACCGCAGGATGAAAGAGATATACACTCAGTTTAAAGAATCCGGCTGGTCAGCAAAATTCTATCAGGAGCATCGCGCAGAAATCGAAGCACACAAAAAAGCACAAGCTGTCTACGAGCTTCACGACGGCAAACTGCCGACGCTGAAGGAGCTGACAGCGGAATACGTTGCGCTGATGGAGCAGCTGGATGCATACAAGCCAGATCTGGCAGAGCTCAAATCGAAGCTGACAGACCTGAAGCACATCCGGTATAACTACAAAATACTTATCCGGGACATTCCGCAAACAGATCAATATCACCGCAAAGGAGATCGTATAGAACGATAACAACGCCTCCGTGCCGGAACTGGTTTTCACCGTTTGCCGGCATGGAGGCTTCTTTCATTTTTATGCCGTGGTGCTGCACTAGGTCGGACGCAACAAGACACCCCAACCACAGATTGCAAGATCTGGTAAAATGGGCTTGGGGGCGGAGCCTCCCAACAAGCAAAGTGCAAAAGGTGCTACCTTTGCCCTGCTTGCAACCATGATAAACATGTATTTGAGATTGCTATCAGCCTTGTTTTGCTCCTTTTCTGCACAAGAAAAGCCAGAGACAGAGACATGGATGAAGATTGATCCTTGAAGCACATACCGAATCGATATCCCACAAGTAAAGAATCTTCAGTTTCCAGCATCACAGTCCGCACCAGAAATTGCTAATGTAAAAATACAAGCAGGTCATTCATCGATGCTCAGCACACCCGCCATATAGCCCAGAAAACCATCGTATGCAAGCGTCCATCGATACAGTTCATCCCGTATGGGCTGCACATTCCAGTCTTTAATTCGATATTGAGGGATTTGAACGGTATCCATCTGCACCTGTTCACGACTGATCTCGTGAATACGGATGCCCTCATCCGGCGCTGCGTGAACAAGCGCCGATACAGAATGATTGTCAATCACCCGGAATGTATCCTCAACTTTGACAAAGGACAGGCTGTCTTCATCCTTGAGCAGATTCGTCTGGTGCTCACCATAACGGGCCAATTCCAATCGAATGGAGTCGGTAACCGAAGTAGGAAGAATCGGACGGTCTTTTTCAAGGAACTCTTTGGTTAACACTGTAGCCGCATGTTTGATGATGGGGTGCTCCTTCAGCAGCGCATCGTCTGCGTAGTTGAGGCCGAAGGACCACATGAGCGCATTCTTTGTTTTTCCGTTCCGGTTGACTCGCCCCGATGCCTGAAGCAGCGATGACAACGATGCCGTTTCACGAAAGCCAACAGAAAACGAAAAGTCAACGCCGGCCTCCACGCACGATGTCGCGACAAGCGTCCAGTCACAGTCGGATGGATCCCGAAGCCGCTGCCGAACGCGTGCCAGCGTCCTCGCGCGATCTCTGGCGGTCAGTGCTGTGGACAGATGCTCCACCCGATTACGCCCATACAGCTGCATGATCGTCTTTGCGATCACCGTTGCGCTTTGAACCGTGTTGACGATGAGAAGCCGCGGTCCCGGAAAGGAATTGACCCATTGTGCAAGCGCTTCACTTGTCATGAGTGCGGGATTCCAGAGATACCGGATGCGGTTCTGCTCATACTGCGCCAGCGCGGAACGAAGCGCGTTGTCAACCAGATCTGGCACTCGCCGGGTTCCGGCTGCCGCAATCTGCTGAATCGTCCAGAATCTGTTGAGAGAACCCGACGCAAGAACCCAATGGCAATTCCACTCGTCAGCGAAGCAGTTGATCCATTTCCATGCAACCGGCAGAAGATGCGAAGGCAATGCGGCGTGTGCTTCATCAACAAAAATAGCACTTCCCGGCAATTCATGCAGCCGCCTGAGGGCAGATGGCCGGTTTGAGGCCAGCGTCTCAAAAAACGCTACCGCTGTTGTGACAATAACAGGGGCCTTCCACAGCGTAGAAAGGTGACGGACACTTTCTGATTCAAAATCCACCCGATGGTGAACCTCCGCAACGATTTTGTTCGGCTCTTCACCCGGAAGAACCAAACATCTGCGATAGGTTTCCACCGACTGCGAAATGATGCTTGTAAAAGGAAGCACCACAAAAATCCTGCGAAGGTGATGCTTTTTCGCCTGACTTAGCATGTATGCCATCACGGCAGTGGTCTTTCCGGACCCCACCGGACTGTCACAGGCAACGACATGGTCATTGACCTTGCTGTCTCTGCAGCATTGATACATCTGTGCCCGTAAACGGGAACGCTCATCCTCTGCCCGAAGACCGCTGACGTAGGCATTCAGCACCTGCAGTCTATCTGCCGGACGCAGGTCATTCTGCCGCCCATCCATGGGTTCCTGCCCGTAATGTCTCGCCGTATCTCCGTGGTCGGCATCTGCCAGACAGGAAAGCGCCAGGCGCATGAATACCGAGCGGCACCCGGCTGCCGGCTGTTCGTCTGCGGTCTTCTCCCCAAAGAGATCCCGATGGATGGCTTTCAGCTCCGGCAGCTTGCTGTCTGTCGCTGATGCGATATCGGTATCACGGAAAGCCTCGCTGCCGTGACAGCATTCTTTCGGAAAATCCGGAAGACCCCGGTGATGCGACATGACACAGACTGCAGAGTACATTTTGTTCTCATGAAGCAAAAGCGCCGTGCCGGCATCTGTGTGGTTGATGGGCAGATGCGGCTGATTTCCGGCATGCAGGGCAGCTTGATTTTCTTCCTCAAGCTTGCCCAGATCATGCAGCGATGCCGCGTTGGTGACAGCGCTGACCAATGCCATGTCGTCTTCCTGCTTTGCCGCAAATGCAGCCGCTTCCTTCGCATATCGAACAGCGTCATCATGGACATTCTGTACATGATTCAGATAGGTTTGCGCAGGAAAACCATCGTGTGCGCTGTGCGCGAGATATTCTTTATCCATCAGACGTTGGCAAGATCCTGAACACCGGCAAGACGCTGCTTCAGCTCTTCGGGAAGGTCGGCAACATCCTGATAGTCCTTCCAGCTCGAGGAGGGTTCCTCGGCATTTCCGATCCGCTTTGGCGTCAATGCGTCGATCAGCAGATAGTCCGGGCAGCTTCCCAGCTTGTTCTTGTGCTCCATGTACCATGCGTGGCGCAGGCGCACGTCGGGGCGAATATTGGATCGAGTCAGGTCAAGCATGTAGGGGATGGCGCGCTTGAGCAATTCAATGTCCGCTGCTGTACATCCGCTCTTGGCGGCGTAATTGGGATTCACATAAAAGGGCATGCAGTAAACACCGTGCTCCACGACCCGATAGGCCAGGGGAGCCATGCCGCTTTTCTTGCCTTCCTCAACGCCCGCCTTGTTGGTATTGGTATGGCGGACAATGCTGATCGGCGAGATGGACAGGCCCATGCCGAATTGAACCGCGCCGGTCTTGATATACTCCTTGTTGCCGCCATCCTCCAAAAAGGTGTTGCCAAAAATGCGGGCATCCCAATACTTTCTGACAAATGTGCTGTCCATAAAATTGGGGTTGTCATTCATTTCTTTTGTAATTGCTGCCCTGTCGCGCCCACGGGATTCCAAGATGCAATAGAGATCCGCCTGACGGATGTACGCTTCGGGCAAGCTCTGGAAAAATACGCCGTCATGATCCTCGATCAAATCACGGATTTTCCGCTTGACAGATACGGGCGAAATCTCACCCAGTCCATTCGGGCGCTGGCGAGGATCGTTTTCACGGTCAGGATCCCCATTCGGATTGGAATTGACAACCTCGAGAATCAAAAGCCCGGTTGCACGATTGAAATCCACACTCATCTTGCTCTACTCTCCTTTGCTCTGATGATTCGCATTGCTTTCATCCTGCTTCTCCTGCTTGGGGAAGGAAGCGAGGTATCCGATAAACAGCTGTGCCTTCTGGGCATCACTCCAACGCATGGGAACAGAATACTCTGTCGCAAGCTTGTTGGCGATTTGCTCAAATACCTTCAGGTACCATCCTGCCAGACCGCTGGAATCTTCATTCTTCGTGCGGTACTGCTTTGCCCATGACAGATAAGGCACCATTCTCACGGAAAGCTGGGACAGCGTTCTACCCGGCGTTTCGCTCGCGGCAACAAACAGGGCAGAGCCCACAAGCTGCGGCGGAATCTGATTGTTACGCACCACCTTGCAGTACAGCGCATGCAGCTCATCGGAGGCCTTGAGCAGTTGTCCCATCAGGTAGGGTGTAGCTTCCATATAATCATCCTTTCTATTTCCGCTGAAGAACAGAAGCATGGACAGAACGGGCAGGATCTGTTCCAGCTGAGCAACGCGGCTGCACTTTCTTCCACTGTGCAGCAAAGGACCTGCATGGATGAATAGCGGCATACCATGCTGAACGAGAATGTGCAGCTCGTGCAGAAGCAGCCGGTGCTGTGCCCGATGGAGGAACAGCCCGATCCCCTCATAAGGATGCATGGCGGATACCGTTGATGATTCTCCATCCTGTCGCCAAACCTGATTGACAACAGCTGCAACGTCAATGGGAAATGGCGCTGAAAGCCGTATGGATGCAATATCCGGAAGATCATTGCAGGCCATATCCCAGTTTTCAGCGGCATGTATCAACGCGTCTGCCAAAGCAGACTCAGAGTAAAGAATCTTTGTGCGACCCTTATCAATTTTTCTGAGCACAAATACCTGAACGCTTTCAGGTCTGTCCTTTGGCGGAATCCCGTTGAATGCAGCCAAAAGGCTTCCGGAGATTTCTTTGAAGGTTTCCGAACGATCAGGATGACCAAAAAACTGCACATAAGGAAGCGGAGCCTCCGGTAGTGAGCTGGGATATGCGAATACCGCTTCGCCTTTGCCTGTATTCAGCCAAGTGATGCCTTTGTTCTTGACATCCCCGCCAAGCCAATTCAAGGCAGCCTGAAACTGGACACGGTGCTGTGCGGATAACGGGTAGGAATCGCGTTTGTCATCAAAGTTATGATATCTGTTCTGGCAGGGCTGCCCGTCGAACATCGTATACAATGCCGGCTCAAACCCCGCGGCAAGCTTAACCTTTGGCATTGGAGAATTGGTCGGCACATAGATTTGTCCGAATGAATCTATCAATCCATCCTCGGTTGTATTGCTCGTCACGATTCTCTCCGCCTGAAGAAATGCTGTATTCAGATATGTAGTAAACTTCCTGCTTGCTGCATACATGCCATAGGTATCATATGCGTCTGTGTCAAAGAATACGGAGATGTTCCGCTTGTCATCTTTGCACGGCTTACTGGCATCACCCAGCTGGAAAAGAATCAGCAAGGCCAGCCCAACGTCCTGCTTCTTTTCCAGCTTTGCAAATACCGCTTTTGTCAATGATTCGTGCAGTACCTGCGCATTGGCAAACGGCGCACATTCTGCCGCCAGAGTATTCAGCAGGTTTTCTTTTGGATTGCCGGCAGTTTCGAGCAGACCGGCCATTTCCCTTGGGGTTGCAGAAAAGCAATTCTTGATACGGCTGTTCTGATGCGGTTCCCACGCATTCTCTTTGCATAAGGCATGAAGCTGCAAGGCATCGATGCTTTCCGGTTTCTCGATGCATTGCGCAACCAACTTTTTCTCTGATTCATCCGTTACGCGGTACAGGCTGATGAGATTGAGCCCGGGAAACGAGGCCTGATTTGATCCGAATTTTCGCAGCTGCATTGCAAGTGCCCGATCGATAGCCTCAAAATCAACCACCTGCCCACCCTTTACCCAGATTCGGATACAGGGAGCCTTCGCGCTCACATTGGGCAGCGGAATGTAATTTCTATAGGATTGCAATGGAACGATTCCCGCCTGTTCCAGTGCTTTGGACAGGGATGACAATTCATTGATCAAAATGAACACCTCTCTTGGGCGGGAACACCAGCGTCCCGGCATGAATCGTCACGTCGTTGTCAAAGCGGTACGAAACCTTCGATTTGTGCCCATCGGGAAATACCTGCCGCAGCATGGAAGGAAAGTGAATATCCTCCATATCGGTACATACCTTTGTCCCGTCCCGGAAGGGGCCAAAGTAGCTGGCCGTAAACTCTCTCAAGCCCAACGAGGGAATAGCAAAGCACTGCCCCCGTTGCAAGCGCCGGTTGAAAATCTCCTGGTATGCATGACCGGGCGACGTTGTCCGCCTGTCCCATTCCAGAGTTTTTTCAGAAAGCGTATCCTTCCTGTGATTGGGCACAACCACCGCATAGAGCCGATAGCATACATCAATCAGAACGGTCGAATACATCTGATATGCATTTCCAAGGTCAATGCTCTTTTTCTGGCGCAACGGTCCCTTGTAGTTTGTTGCGTATGAATGAAACTGAACAGGAGCGCATATTTCAACCCTGGTTGGAATGATCTCCACATCCGGCCCGAAAAGGATGGATTCAAAGATGCCCTTGCAGGCCGAATACGTCGGTGCCGGATAGCTGACAGGACTGTCACCGCTGTCCGGTCTGGTCCACATCGCCGTTGATCCTGCGATTTCCATCTGTATGGGATACGAATGATGAACCATGCTTTCAACTCCATTCCTATAACCCTATGAATATTATACCATAATTCCGGCTGTATGGTAAAGGTTTTTGGATTTGAATATCCTTCTATGATGTATTACGAAGAAAAACGTCGGCATAATCGCCAGCGTTTCATGGATCACTTCTCATGTGCATTACGGAAAATGGTACGCATGTGGTCGCTCTTTCCATAGACCACTCTGCTGACCAGCATCCGATCGGTCTCCACCTTGTAGAATACCATATAGGACTTGAACGTCACGAATTTCGTTGCGGTTTCTTCACTGGCAGAAGCTTCAAAAACCTCCGCCCAGACGCCTTCGAGGTCACGAACGGCAATCGGGGAGTATTCAATCCTTATTTGCGTTTGCTGTGGAAGTGTGCCCGGACATCATCCTCGGACACCCAGCCTTCTTCCTCTCCCGAGCGGATGCCCGTATTGAGCTCGCACATCAGGCGGAGCATCGCCTTTGCCTTCTCGAATTCTTCATCGTCCGCAATATCGCGGATCGTAAAGCGGCCACGCCCATTGACTGTCAGATACACCGGTGAACCAGCGGAAACCTGTTCAAGAACGGTGTTGTAATTGCGCAAATCGGACACAGGGCTAATGATTGCCATGAGCAGACCACTCTTTTCGATTCCATTATAGCATGAGCAGAAATCTCGTTCAATACTTTACGAATAATTTTACGAACATTAGAGCATATCAAAACAGAATGAGCAATCCTAGCTGTATCGTGTTCGAGTCGGTGGTTAGGGTTAACTGGCTTTTCCCTACTCCTGGTCACATTCAAATGCAAGAGAAGCATATCTGATTCAATGGCAAAACCATGATAAACTTCAAATGCTTTGCTCCTCGAAGTGTCTTTTCTCTTGCATCAGCACCCGTTCTGCGCTATACTATACTTGTGGAATTTCTCAAACCGCTACAGCAAAGTAGTCTTCCCTGTTATCACCCTGATAACAGAATGATAACCGGAGGCTGTACAGGCAGTGGAATAGGAATGCCACAGAGAATCAGAGCCATCACTTGGAATCGGACACACATAAATTATACAGAATGTGTTAAGTCTGAGAGTGTGGGAATAATCCCCCTCACTGCCTAAATAGAATCAATACAGCGTGGCTGCTGGTTTTCAGGAAAGAAGGTCAGCAGCCGCATTTTCATCCTCTGCTTCCGCTGCAAAAAAACTTTCCGCACCCTCTTGACAAAACCGTTGGAATAGGGTATAATAATCAATGTCGCCGATAAAAACGACGAAATGACGCGGGGTAGAGCAGCTTGGTAGCTCGTCGGGCTCATAACCCGGAGGTCGTAGGTTCAAGTCCTACCCCCGCAACCATTTGGCTCAATAGCTCAGCTGGCCAGAGCATTCGGTTCATACCCGAAGTGTCATAGGTTCGAATCCTATTTGAGCCACGAACGCCGCAGAGAAATCTGCGGTATTTTTTGTTTTGGGCGGAATAACAGGACATTGCAAAAGGCGCAAGCAGATGGCGCAGGTGAATCTGGAAATAGTATCAGAAATTAGACAAAAAATCCCCCTGCCAAGAAGGAAAACTCCTCGGCAGGGGGCAGTGAAAATCGACGAAGGATTAGTCCTCGTCGTCCTCTTCTTCCGGCAGTTCGGCATTGTGATACACGTTCTGCACGTCGTCGTTGTCCTCCAGCATCTCCAGCAGCTTCTGAATCTTCTGGATCGTTTCTTCGTCAGGCAGCGCAACCGTGTTCTGCGGAATCTTGTCCACTTCAGCGGTCAGGAAGGTGACACCCTGCTTCTCCAGCGCTTCGCGGACGGTGGAGAAGTCGTTCGGCGCGGTGTAGATTTCGTAGGCGTCGTCATCCACCTTCATGTCTTCCGCACCGGCGTCCAGCGCCATCATCATCATTTCTTCTTCGTCCGAACCGGGAGTGCGTTCCACCACCAGAACGCCCTTCTCGTCGAACATGAAGCTGACGGAGCCGGTCGTGCCGAGGTTGCCGCCGTTCTTGGCAAAGCAGTGGCGCACGTCGGAAGCGGTACGGTTGCGGTTGTCGGTGATGGTATCAACGATGACCGCAACGCCGCCGGGCGCATAGCCTTCATAGGTGATCTGCTCGTAGGTCACGTTGGACAGTTCACCGCTCGCCTTCTTGATGGAGCGCTGAATATTGTCATTCGGCATATTGTTGGCTTTCGCCTTGGCAATGATGTCGCGCAGCTTGCCGTTGGATTCGGGGTTTGCGCCGCCATCGCGCACAGCAATCGCGATTTCACGGCCAATCTTGGTGAAAACAGCGCCGCGGGCAGCATCCGCCTTGCCCTTCTTCGCCTGAATATTATGCCACTTGGAATGCCCAGACATCCGAAAATCCCTCCTGAAAAAGTCAGGGAAGCGCCGCAAACCGGCATTTCCCGCGAAATAGTAGCTTGAAAACGCTTTATTATAGCATTTTGGTGCTTGTCACGTCAAGGGTGAGAGCCGTAATTTCACGATTTTTTCGGAAAAAACAGGGCAGAAGCGCGTTCTTCTGCCCCGATATCGTATGTTTATTGCACTCCGTACGTCCCGACCTGCTCGGATGTGCCGAAGCCCAGCACTTCGCTTGTCGGGCGGGAGTTGGTCTTGCCGCCGTCGTAAGCGCCAATCTGGTTGAGCTGCTTGCCCATGAAGACCATCACTGCCGTCTGCCCGCCGTCCATGTTGAAGGCGACCTGACAGCCCTTGGCGCGCATCATCTTCGCCAGATAGCTGATGGTAACGCCTGCGGAGCGCTTCAGGCGCCCTTCGCACATGATGGCGACGTAGTGACCGGGTTCGACCATGCCGATGGCGCAGCGCGGATTCTTGTTCTCGTTGTTGGCGTAGGCGCGCTCGGACACTTTGCCGTCCAGCAGCAGATACGGGCCGAAGGAGTACACCGTCTGTACACCCTCGTCGATGAACTCCTGCGCCGTCTTTTCCCAGCTGTGGTAGACTTTAAGGCTGCCGTCAGGCATGAACGCCAGCATGTCCAGATTCGGGAACATGGAGTTCGTTACCTGCTTTTCGGTGTACGGGTCGTCATAGAGGATGCGCCCGTCGCGGATGACAATGCCCGTGTGGCGGTTGTTGTTCACGGCGACGCGGTAAGTGTAGTAGTCCGTGTTCATCGCAAAAACGACGTTGTGCTTCTTTGCGGTTTCTGTCGCGTCCACGCGCACCTTGCCCATCTTCTCCGGGTCGTTTTGCACCGTGCGGAGCATTTCGCCCGCGTCCAAATCGCCGTACAGATCCGCCTCAAACCACGTCAGCGGCTGGGTTGCGTCGTATTTGCGCTGGATGATGACTTTGCTGGTCTGGCTGACGTAAATCCACAGTCCTTCGTCCTCGGAAGAGTAGATGTATTCGCCCTCATCGAGGAAACCCTTGGCGTTGAGGGCGGGCATGTGCGCCATGTATGCGGGCACTTCGGTGGGCGCGGGCGTTGCCTCTACGTTGTTTGCCGCCGCATCGTAAGAACCGGGCGCGTCGTAGATGTTTTCGAGGAAGTCGTCTTTGCGGACATCCTCGCCTACGGTCGTGAACGCCAGACCGAACACGCGGTTGTCGTACTTCGTGCCTGTTTCGGTGACGCTCATGCCGGAGGATGCCTGCGTCTTGTGCAAGGTATAGGCTTCTTCCGCCAGCTCGATGCCGGTCGCGCCATTCATGCTCTTGAGCGGAACCGTCCAGTCAAACGCAATCTGATTTTCGGGGTACAGGTGCAGGTACAGCTTTTTGACCTGCCAAGTGCCGTATGCAATGGTGGACGCGGTGAATTCATCCTCGTTTGCTGCCAATGCAATGCAGTTCTGGGCGGCGTCAGCAATCATCATGTGCTGCTTGTGGCCATACTCGCCATTGGTGTCCTGCGTTACAACGACTTCCGGTTTGTACTGCCGATACAGCCCCACAATCCATTCGTTGACTTTGCCTTTGCCGCCCGCAGTTTTATAGGCTGCCTTGAGATTTTTGGCATAGCTGTCCTTGAAATTGCCAATGACCGGATACGTCCGCACGCCCATGTGCCACAGACCATTGAGCAGCTCGGAGGAGCGGGTGGTGTTGGAGCGGGTGAAGTACGCCACAACCACCTTGCGCTGCTGCTCGACAGCGTAGGTGGGAATTGCGCCGCCGAAGAAAATCAGCTCATCATCCGGGTGCGTGGAGAGGAAGAGGATATCCGCCTTCTCCTCCGTCGGCTGCCATACCTGCACCCAGTCAGGCAAATCGCCCTCAGAAAGCACAAACAGGTCGTTGATGCGCAGGGCGGTTTTCTTCTCGCTTGTCACCGCCAAGCGGACATGCTGCGCGGGCTGCGGCAGCGCAACATACGCGTGGAGGAAGCGCGTGTCGCCCGGCACGGCGGTGAACCAGTCCTTGCCGTCGTCGCTGGTCTGGATTTCCCACGATTCAGGCATGTTGCCGAAGCAGACATAAAGCCCGGCAATTGGCTTGCCCTCCGGCGCGGTAATTGCAATCCATGGGGTTTTGATTTTGTTGCTCTCCCAGTAAGAGGTATACTTCTTGTCCGTCATCAGCGTGTATTTCCGCCCGGAACTGCACACCTTGAACTTGCAGTCCTCTGTGATATCATTCGCTTCCGCGGCGAAGGCAACGCTCAGGCTCAGCGCGAGCAGCGTCAGCAGCGCTATCAGCCATTTCTTCATAATCAATGCCATTCCTTTCTATGATACTCCAACCTGAAGAATAGCATAAAAAGAAGGCGATTGTCAACGAAAACCGGCAGAAGAATGGAAAATTTACAACTTCCGTCCGCATTCGCTGTTGACGGAAGGCAGGGAGCATGGTACAATGCAGCGTAGGAAGGGGGGAGAAGCATGCAACAGCCGCGCATCTTTTTTGCCGTGGCGCTGCACGAAAAGTACGCGCTGCCGACAGATGCGCTGTATACGCCAATTCAGGCGGGCGCGGCGATTCATCCGCCGCTGGGGCTGATGCGCGACGATACGGGCGAAAATATCAGCGCGAAGAACGGCAGCTACTGCGAACTGACGGTGCTGTACTGGATGGCGCACAATGTTGATGCGGACTGGTACGGCTTGTGCCATTATCGGCGGTACTTCTCCCTCCGCAGGACAGGCTGCCCGCAAAAGCGCATTCTGACGCGCGCGCAGCTGCTGCCCCTGCTTGATACGGCGGATATTTTTTTGCCGAAAAAGCGGCACTACTGGCTGGAAACGAACTTCACGCAGTATGCCCATGCGCACCACGAGGAGGATTTGTGGAAGGCGCGGGCGGCGCTTGCGCGGCTGCATCCGGGGCAGGAGCGCGTGTTTGACCGCGTGATGGCGCGCCGATCCGGGCATCGGTTCAACCTGATGCTGATGCGCCGGGACGCGCTGCAAAGCTATGCATCGTGGCTCTTCCCCCTGCTGGACGCGGCAGAAATTGATACGACGGGCTACAGCGCGCGGGACAAGCGGGTGCATGGTTTTCTGGCGGAGCGGCTGCTGGATGTGTGGCTGGCACAGCAGGATTACCGCGTGAAAGAACTGCCGGTGGCGCATCTGGAACGGCAGCACTGGGGACGGAAGATTGCAGCGTTCCTGCTGCGGAAAATGGGAATCAAAAACGACCGAACGGCGCGGTGAAGCGGGTTCGGTCGTTTTGCTGAAAAAATATATTTTGTAGCATTCTTGACAAACGATTAACGAATGATATAATAATATTATCATAAGCATGCAAACTGTATGCGGAAAGAAGGATTGGTTATGAAAAGAAGAGCACTTTCAACGCTGATGGCGCTGTCCCTGTTCTGCGCGGGTGGGGCAGCAATGGCAGACGGCGCGTATACGCCCGGAACTTACACGGTTTCTGCGGACGGCAACAACGGCGCAATTACCCTGCGTGTTGAAATGACGGCGGATGCGATTGCGGATATCAAAGTCGTGTCACAGAGCGAAACGGCAGGCTTGGGTGATGTTGCCATCGACAAGATGATTGAGGCTATCCTTGTGGCGGGCAATACCGACGTTGATACGGTCAGTCAGGCGACCGTATCCAGCGAAGCAGTGATTGCGGCAGTGAATGCGGCGCTATCTCGCGCGGAAAAGGGTGAAGTGGACACCGTGGCATCTCCCGTGGCAGAAGCGGTGACGGAAGAAACGTTTGCCGACCAGTGCAAGGCGGCGGGCATCGACTTCACCTACGAAGACCCGAATGCGTCAATTTACGATTTCCAGACGACGGATGCGGCTGTGGACGTTATTACGCACGCGTCCGGCAAGGCGAAGTATGTGGATGAAACGGACGGCCCGTGCATCCGTACCCCGCTGGATCTGGCGGCGCGCTCGGCAGTGAAGGTCAAGGTCTACTATTGGATTGCGGATGAAAATGGCGTTTCGACGCTGGAGGAAGCCGCGAAGCTCGAAAATGCGCAGTATGTCAGCGTACCGTTCCCGAATGACGGCGGCAAGTACGCCATCAAGCTGCAAAGCAATGGCTTGGGCACGAATACGGTTGTGACCATTGACGAGAACAACGAGCCGACGGTTGCTATTTTCGGCTTGAAGTACACGGTGGATGAGAACGGCACAGATGTTTACACGTCCTGCGCGGTGATGGCGGAAACGGCGACGTACCGCAACCTGATTGCGGGCAGCCCCATTGTCATCTCCTACTATGAATACAATCCCTTTACGGAGAAGAAAATCGGCATTGGCGCACGCAATGCGGGCGCGCGCGTGCAGTGCGAACTGGATCAGCAGCGCAGCATGCTGACGACGATTCCTGCCGAGGGCGAAACGGCGCAGAAAATCAGCGTTGCGGACTATCTTGCGATGGACGAAGACGCACGGAATGCGATTCAGATTAAGTATATCACGATGGTTGCAAAGGTAGTTGCCTTGTACTCCATCGGTTGATACCCAAATAGCAAAGGGCTGCCATGCACAATCTGCACGGCAGCCCTTTTTACAATGGCACTTTTCCAAAGCCCAACACGCGGGCATTGCCTGAGAGTAGTACCAGTTCAATCGCGCGAAAGGGAGTCCAGAGGGTCGAAGACCCTTTGGCAGGGTCAAGGGGCAGCGCCCCTTGGGTTCCCCCAATCAACACGCGGAAGTTGTATGAAAAAGTCACCAACTCAATCGCGCGAAAGGGTCAAGGGACGAAGTCCCTTGCAGGGTCAAGGGGCAAAGCCCCTTGGGTCACCCCACCCACACCGTCTCTTTCAGCAAGTCCTCGTCCTTCGCGCTGTGCCCCGCCATCAGCATGAAGTCGCCCGGCGCGAAAACACGCTCTTCCGCACGGTTGATGTAGGTGAACGCGGTGCGGTCGAGATGGAAGGTGACCTCCTGCTCCTCGCCCGGCTGCAGAAGCACCTTGCGGAAGGCAATCAGCTGCTTCACAGGCTGCATCACCTCGCATACGCAGTCGCGCAGGTACACCTGAACCGTCTCTTCGCCCGCAATGTCGCCCGCGTTGCGCACCTTCACCGACAGCGTGAGCGCATCCGCATCCACCGCCAAATCGCGGTAGACAAACGGCGCATAGCCGATGCCCTCGCCAAAGGTGAACAGCGGCTCGGCAGGCAGGTCGCTGTAGTGTCCCCAGTGCCAGCCGGGGAGATGGTTGTAGTACACCGGCACCTGCCCTGAATGGTGCGGGAAGCTGATGGGCAGCCGCCCGGACGGATTCAGCCGCCCGAAAATCGCTTCCGCGACCGCCTGACCGCCGAACATGCCGCCGTTGAAGGCACACACGAGCGCATCCGTCGAATGGGCAATTTCCGGAATCGCCAGCGGCTTGGAGGACAGCAGCACCGTCACCAGCGGAATCCCCAGCGCACGCAGCTCGCAGTATAGCTCCAGCTGCCGCCCGGACAGGGCAAGGTCGGCGCGGTCTTTCGTTTCGCCGTACTGTGCGTAAACATCGCCCACGACAAGCACAATCGCATCCGCATTCCGGCACGCAGCCACTGCACCCGGAATATTGTCAGCATCCGAAGGAAGCACGCCGCACCCGCGGTGGTACACAACCTCGAAATTCTCCTGTGCGCCGATGGCCTCGATGCCCTCGCGAATCGTCACATATGGGCGGACGGCGGGGCGGTTCGGGATGAGTTTGGGATGCGTGAAGTACGTCCAGTCGCCATACTGCGCGCGAATGTCGTCCGCGCTCGCACCGATGACCGCCACACGGCGGACGGATGTCAAGGGCAGGGTGTGCGCGTCGTTTTTGAGCAGGGTGATGGACTTGCGTGCCGCCCGAAGCGCCGCCTGCTGATGCTCCTCGCACCCGATGCACCCCGGACGCCCGCTCTTCTCCGGCTGCGCAAGCAGATTCATGCGGCACTTGACGGTCAGAATGTGGCGCACCGCGTCGTCCAGCACGGCTTCGTCGAGCTTGCCGGAGCGCACCGCGTCAATCGCCGCATCGTAGAAGCCGAGGGAGGTCATCATCATGTCGTTGCCTGCCTTGGCAGCCAGCACGGACGCTTCGGGCATGTCCGCCGCGACGTGCTGGGCGCTCAGAAGCGAATGGCAGTTGTCCCAGTCGGTGACGCTGAAGCCGTCAAAGCCCGCGTCGCCGCGCAGAATCGCCTTCATGCTCTTCTCGTCGGCGGTGAAGGGCGTGCCGTCGATGGAACCATACGCCGTCATGACCGTTGCGCACCCTGCCCGGAACGCCTTCTCGAACGGCGGCAGGAACGTCTCGCGCAGGCGGCGGTACGTCATTTCCGTGTCACAGGCATCGCGCGCACCGACCGCCTCGCCGTAGCCGATGTAGTGCTTGGCGCACGCCAGAATGTGCTCGCCGTCGGACAAATCGTCGCCCTGATAGCCGCGCACGATTGCTTCGCCTAATTCACCCGCCAGATAGGGGTCTTCGCCGAAGGTTTCGTCGACGCGCCCCCAGCGGGTGTCGCGCCCCAAGCACAGCACGGGCGAGAACGTCCAGTGCAGCCCGTCGGTGGCGACTTCGCGCGCCGTCACTTCGCCCATTTCGCGCGCGATGTCCTTATCCCACGCGCAGGCGCACGCCAGCTGCGACGGAAAAATGGTGGCGTGGTCATTCAGCCCATGCCCGTGGATGGCGTCAATGCCGAACAGCACGGGGATGCCCAGACGGCTATGGAGCGCCGCCTGCTGCACCTCGCGCGCGTCGTCGCCCAGAACGTGCAGGAACGAGCCTGCGCCGAGCTTCGCCCAGCGCAGCGCTTCCTCGCGCCCGACGACGGTGTAGGGAACCTGCACCATTTGGGCGGCTTTTTCTTCCAGTGTCATTTGGGAAAGCAGGGTTTCCACCTGCTGGTGGATGGCTTCGTTGGAAAGCATGGAGAATCCTCCTTGTTGGCGTGAATCATTTTGGCACCGTGCGTGGAATACCCTCATGATACAGGCAAAAGCGAAAAAAGGCAAGCGGGGGAGCGAGGAAAATTTTGCGAAAACGATTGAGAAGTCAAGAAAAAACAGACGTTTGGGCTGATTGCACGGATTTTCGGAAAAGTTTTCGGACATTTTTTTGCTTTGGCACAAGGATTTTTCACTTGTTTGTCGTACTCTTTGAGTGGAAAATCGTATTGTTCTTTTCATTCTTGAAAGGAGTATGCAATGAATCGGGAGCGTTATTTGCAGGAAATCGACGCGGTGAACGCAGCGGGAAAATATCACCCGACGTGGGAATCGCTCAGCACCCACCCTGTGCCGGACTGGTATCGGGAGAAACGGCTGGGTATCTTCCTACACTGGGGCGTGTTTTCTGTTCCGGCGTATCATGACTGGTACGCGCGGAACATGTACATCAAGGGTTCGCCGGAATACGAGTACCACTGCCAGCATTACGGGCAGCCGAAGGATTTCGGGTTCAAGGACTTTATTCCGCAGTTTAAGATGGAAGCGTTCGATCCGCAGGCGTGGGTGAAGCTGTTCCGGGAAGCGGGGGCGGATTACATCGTGCCGGTGGCGGAGCATCACGACGGCTTCCAGAACTACCGGAGCGAGCTGTCTCACTGGAACGCGGCGGAAATGGGCCCGCACCGGGACATCATGGGCGATTTGCTGGTGGAGGCGGAGCGTGCGGGCATGACGCTGGGCGCATCGAGCCATCGCGTGGAGCACTGGTGGTTCCTGGGGCATGGGCAGGAGTTTGACAGCGACATCAAGCAGCCGATGCATCTGGGCGACTACGCATGGCCAGCCATGCCCGAACGGGAGAATCAGGACTTGTTCTCCGAGCCGATGCCGACGGATGAGTTCCTGACGGACTGGCTGCTGCGCTGCTGCGAGATCGTCGACCGCTATCATCCGCGCATCCTCTATTTCGACTGGTGGATTCAGCATTCCGCCGTCAAGCCGTACCTGCAGCGCTTTGCCGCGTATTACTTCAACGTGATGGAAAGCCGCGGCGGGTGCGTTATCAACTACAAGCACGACGCATTCCCGTTCGGCATCGGCGTGCCGGACATTGAGCGCGGGCAGTTCGCGGAAGCGAAGCCGTTCCTGTGGCAGTCGGACACGTCCGTCATGCGCGGCAGCTGGTGCTACTCTGTGCAGCCGGACAAGGCGGTCTACAAAGCGCCGCAGGAGATTGTGCAGGACTTGCTGGACGTGGTGAGCAAAAACGGCCGCCTGCTGCTGAACTTCGGCCCGAAGCCGGACGGCACGCTGGCGGACAAAGACGTTGAGATCCTGCACAAACTGGCGGACTGGATGCGCGTCAACGACGAGTGCATCCACGGCACAGGCTTGTGGCGCATCAATCAGGAAGGCCCGACGAAGATTCAGGAGGGGCAGTTTGCCGACGGCGCGTCCCGCAACTTCACCAGCGAGGACTTCCGCTTCACCTGCCGCGGTGGAAACGTCTACGCGGCGTGCATGGCGTGCCCGGCGGACGGCAAGCTGCACATTCGGTCTTTGCGCGAGGCGGACGCGAGCCACTTGCCGCTCTGGCACGGCATTGTGCGGAAGGTGGAGGTGCTGGGCAATCCCGCGCAGGTCGCGTGGACGCGCGACGGCGAAGCCCTGCATGTGGACTTGGGGGATTACCAAAGCGACATGCCGGTTGTGGTGAAAATCATCACGGACTAAAGACGGCGGTTTCCACGCCCTGTGCGCATGAAAAAGAGCCATCAATATTATCATAAAGGAGAGCATCAACATGCGTTTTACGCAAGGTTACTGGGTCATCCGGCAGGACTATGTGATGTCCTACGCCACGCAGACCGTGCGCGTCATCAAGAACGACAAGGAGCTGCACATCATCAGCGCCTGCCGCCCGATTCGCCACCGCGGTGACATTCTTGACGGCGGTTCGCTTGACATTGTGTTCACTGCGCCGCGCAGGAACATCATCCGCGTGCAGGTGACGCACTTTGCCGGAACGCCGCGCAAAGACCCCAAGTTCACGACGTATGAAGAGGATGTGACGCCCGAAATCCGCGAGGATGACGACTACGCCTACTTCACCTCCGGCGAACTGACCGCGCGCGTCAGCAAGGGCGGCAACTGGTCGGTGGATTATATGGTGGGTGACCGCATCCTGACGACCTCCGGCTGGCGCGGCATGGGTCGTGCGCTGAAGAAGGACGGCACGCCCTGCTCGCTTCTGCCGCACGGCACGTCCTACATGTCCGAGAGCCTCCAGCTGGACGTGGGCGAATGCGTTTACGGTCTGGGCGAACGCTTCGGCGCGTACGTCAAGAACGGTCAGACGGTTGATATGTGGAACGCGGATGGCGGCACGGCGTCGGAGCTGGCGTACAAGAACATCCCGTTCTACATGACCAACCGCGGTTACGGCGTGCTGGTGGAGAACGCAAGCGACGTGTCCTTTGAGGTCGCGACGGAAAAGGTGGAGCGCGTCCAGTTCTCGCACGAGGGCGAAACGATGGTCTACGACGTGATTTATGGCGGCACGCCGAAGGACACGCTCGATCTGTACACCGCGCTGACGGGTCGCCCGGCGCTCGTGCCCGCGTGGTCGTTCGGTCTGTGGCTGTCCACCTCCTTCACCACGAATTATGACGAGCAGACGACGTCCTCCTTCATCAACGGCATGGCGGAGCGCGACATTCCGCTGTCCGTGTTCCACTTCGACTGCTACTGGATGAAGGGCTTCAACTGGTGCGACTTCGAGTGGGATCATGACACGTTCCCCGACCCGGTGGGAATGCTCAAGCGCTACCACGAGAAGGGGCTGCACATCTGCTGCTGGATTAACCCGTACATCGGTCAGGCGTCGCCGCTGTTCAAGGAAGGCATGGAGCATGGCTACCTGCTGAAAAAGACCGACGGCAGCCTCTTCCAGACCGATATGTGGCAGGCGGGCATGGCGATTGTCGATTTCACCAATCCGGACGCCTGCAAGTGGTACGCTTCTTACCTCTATAAGCTGATGGACATGGGCGTGGACTGCTTCAAGACCGACTTCGGCGAGCGCATCCCGGTGCGCGACATCCGGTGGTTCGACGGCAGCGACCCGGTCTATATGCACAACTATTACACCTACCTGTACAACAAGGTTGTCTTTGACGTTGTGAAGGATCGCAAGGGCGAGGGCGAAGCGATTCTGTTCGCCCGCAGCGCAACCGTCGGCGGTCAGCAGTTCCCGGTGCATTGGGGCGGCGATAACTCCGCGACCTACATCTCGATGGCGGAAACGCTGCGCGCGGGTCTGTCCATGAGTCACAGCGGCTTCGGCTACTGGAGCCACGATATTTCCGGCTTTGAGTCCACCGCGCCGGCGGATGTTTACAAGCGCTGGGTGCAGTTTGGCCTCTTGTCCTCCCACAGCCGCCTGCACGGCTCGACGAGCTACCGCGTGCCGTGGCTGTTTGACGAGGAGAGCGTGGATGTCTGCCGCAAGTTCACCAAGCTCAAGTGCCGCCTGATGCCCTACCTGTACGGCAAGGCGGTGGAGGCGCACGAACACGGCGTGCCGATGATGCGCCCGATGATGCTGGAGTTCCCGGATGACCCGGCGTGCGATATGCTCGACCGCCAGTACATGCTGGGCGATTCGCTGCTCGTTGCGCCGATTTTCCGCAAGGACGGCGAGGTGCAGTATTATCTGCCCGACGGAACGTGGACGTCCCTGCTGGATGGCGGCAAGGTCGAAGGCGGCCACTGGCAGACGGAGATTCACGACTTCATGTCCCTGCCGCTGATGGTGCGTCCCGGCACGGTGCTGCCGCTGGGCGCGCATGACGACCGCCCGGATTACGACTATCTGGACGGCGTGGAGCTGCACGTCTACCAGCTGGCGGACGGCGAGAGCGAGACGGTTGAAATCCCCGACACGAAGGGCAATGTCGCCGCGACCTTCACCGTGACGATGAAGGACGGTCAGGCGCAGGTCGAAACGGACTCTACGAAGCCGTATACCGTGGTTGTGCATCAGTAAATAACAACAGCCCTCTGGCGCGGAGTTTGCGTCAGAGGGCTGTTTGCGTAATATGCGATATTGTTATTTCTATATGCAATCAATGTTGTGCAGAGGGTTTCGCGTCTGCGGACGCGACAAGGGGGCAATGGAAACAGACGAATGTCTGCGGTCGCCCCCTTGACCCCTTCGCAGTCGCCTCCCATGTTACTTGGTTTTTATCGTTACAAGGGCGACAAAAAGGAAAACAATGGTTCTTCACGGAATCTTGGGGGAAGAGCAGCTTGGGGGCGCGTCTGCAGACGCGCAAAGTTAGGGGCAGGGACGCTTCGCTGCCTGCACCTTTGTTGACGGCTTCCTTGGGATTGGTCGGACGCGGAACAGTTGGGGCGTTGCCCCAAACCCCACAAGGGACGCTGTCCCTTGACCCTGCAAGGGGCAATTGCCCCTTGACCCCTTTTCGCGATTGAGTTGGTCGCGCTTTCATGCTCCTTCCGCGTGCAGCTTTTTGGTGCTTCGCCTAAGCCCCTGTTTGCTCCCCCAACTTGCCGTGAAGAATATCATACTTCCGGTGACGCCGTTGCTGCCGCATCCTCCGCGACATACACCGCCGCCCCATCCATGCTCACATTCTCCAGCAGTTCTGTCAGGAACAAGTACAGCGCGTGATGATCCCGCGCCAGATTATACCCCGATAGAATCAGCAGTTCGCCGGAATCCGCCAGCACCATCAGCGTAATCTTGTCCTCGCCGTCGCCAAAGGCGTCGTTCACCACGCCGCCGAGAATGCAGAAGCCGGGCTGGGCGTCAAAATCCATCGTCTCGCTGGTCTTGGGGTCGAAATCCTGCATCAGGATGGGCAGCGCCGCCGCCGGGTCTTCATCCGGCACGCGGGAAATCACCATCGCCACCACGCGCGAATCTCCCCGCACAAGCGTGATGCGCCCCTCCGCCATCTCCACATGCGCGTCCTCCGGCAAAACCACGTTGAAGGGCGCAAGTGCGCTTTCCGGCACGGCGGTCAGCATCGGCGTGGGCGCGGGTGTGCCGGTCGGGGCGTCCGTTTCTTCCGCCAGCGGGCAGGAGAAGGTTATCAGGGAAAAAAGAAGCATCAGGCAAAGCAGCCGCGTCATGCGCCGCATGGTCATGCACCTCCGTCAAAAGCAGTTTCGTGTCTTCATCATACCGCATTTGCGCGCGGATGTCAATTTGCGAAATGTAACACTTCCTTTTAGGGGGAAATTATGATATGATAAGGGCAGAAATTCCCGCAACACGAAGGAGGTTTTTCCCTTGATGCAGAAAATCATCCGCCACCTGTTCTGCCAGCCGCACATGGCGCGCCGGATTGTTGTGCTGATTCTCAGCGTGACGATTATGGGCGCGTGCGTGTCGGTGTTCGACCGCATTCAGTTCGGCACAGACCCTGCGTCCGTGCTGAATCTGGGCGTTGCCAATAAGCTGCACATGCTCCTTGGCACCTACCAGATGCTCTTCTACGGCGCGCTGCTCATCGTCGTGATGGCGATGCGGCAGTGGGAGTTCATCGGCCTGGGGTCGATTGCAAACATGGTGCTTGTAGGTTACTCGAAGGACTTGTTCGATGTTATCTTTAGCAGCATGAACATCCTCAATCGCGACGCAATGGGCATGACGGAGCGCATCTGCTGGCTTGTGCCGACGCTGGGCGTGTTCATGGTCGCCGTGGCGTTCTATATGGTGGTGGAGCTTGGCAGCGGGCCGTATGACGCGATTCCGCAGATTATCTCGAAGTACGTCAAGAAGATTCCCTATGCCGTGATTCGCATGATTTACGACCTGTCCGCGATTGCCATCGGCTGGCTGCTGGGCAGCACGGTCGGGGTGGTGTCGATTGTTACGGGCTTCTTCCTCGGCCCGATTATCGCGGCGATTGCGAAGAAATTCCGCCCGTGGTTTGCGTGATTTCCCGGAGGTGACATGATGCTCGCCGAAAGAATGGATTTGCTGACGAAGCGCCCGCAGGGAACGCTTTTCCCTCCAGCGCAGAACCGCGCGGCGTGGGAAGCGCTGCCCGCCAACGACCGCATGGACATGGAAACGTTCATTGCCAAGTGGCGCGGTACGCCCTACCCGATGCTGCTGCTGAGCGACTACGCCGCGTTCGTCCGCACGGGCAGCCGCGCACAATGCGAAACGCCGTATTTCGCGCGTTGGCGGAAGCTCATCGCGGCGGTATTAGACGTGTGCCTGCACGGAGAATCGGCGGATTTGTCCCCGGTGGAGGATGGCTTGTGGTGCATCTGCGAGGAAACGACGTGGGCGATCAGCGCCCATGCGAACCTGACGGCGGCGCACCCGTTCCCCATCAGCAGCGAGCCGATACTGGACTTGTTCGCCGCGCAGACCGCCATGGTGCTGTCCTTTGCGCTGACGCTGCTGGACGATTGGCTTGACAGCTCCCTGCGCCAGCGGGTGGCGGCGGAAATTCAGCGCCGCGCGATTGACCCGTTCCTGCACCGCAATACCGACTGGTGGATGGGCTTCACGCGCAAGGATTTGTGCAACTGGACGCCGTGGATTGTGTCGAACGTGATGTTCTCAGCACGCTGCCTGCTGGACGACCCGCTGCCCGTGTACCGCCGCGCCTGCGGGATGCTCGATGCGTATCTGCGCTGCATTCCGGCGGACGGCGGCTGCGACGAGGGCGCGGCGTACTGGAACATGGCAGCGGGCAGCCTGCTGGACTGCCTTGAACTGATGGCGGAAACCGGGCTAACCTGCTGGGATGAGCCGAAATTGCGGAACATGCTGCGCTTCCCGCTGCTGATGTCGCTGGGGAACGGCTATTTCGCGAACTTCGCGGACTGCGACGCGCGCCCGGTGATGTATGGCGAGCGATTGCAGCGCGCGGGCGAACTGACAGGCGACGCGGCACTGACGGCGATGGGGCAGAACCTGCGCGGTCAGCCGACGGACTGCATCGGCGACGTGCCGCACTTTTCGCGCCTTTTGCAGCGGCTTTTTCATCCGGTTGGCGCGGAGCAGCCGGCAGCGGACACGCAGGACACGCTGCTGCCGGATTTGCAGGTGCGCATCATCCGCCGGAATGGGTGGACGATGTGCATCAAGGGCGGACACAACGGCGAAAGCCACAATCACAACGACGTCGGGTCGCTGATGGTGTATGTGGATGGGCATCCGCTGCTGGTGGATGCGGGCAACATGGTTTATACCGCGAAAACTTTCTCCGATGCACGCTACACGCTCTGGAACTGCCGGAGCATGTACCACAATGTGCCGCTGATTGGCGGATTCGAGCAGTGCGCCGGGGCAGAATACGCCGCGCGGAACTTCCGTGCCTTGCCGGACGGCGCGTCGCTGGACATGGCGGGCGCGTATCCGGCGGAAGCGGGCGTGCTGTCGGCGATTCGCGGCGCATTGGTCACGCCGGATGGGGTTCAAATTGCGGACAAAATCACCCTGCAAGCGCCGGAAGCCGTCACGTTCACCATGCTGGCGCGGGAGAAGCCGGAAATCCGCCCGGACGGGATTGAATTTGCGCACGCACGGATGGAAATCAGACCCATGCTGGCGGCAGCAGTGGAAGAAATCCCTGTCACCGACGCGCGGATGGGGAAGAACTGGCATGGGTCGCTCTGGCGGATTGCGCTGACGGCGGAAGCGGGCAGGCATCAGCGGCTGTCCATCAAAATCAGCAGAAATAATTTTGCGAATCAGGAATGAGAGCGGCGCTTCATTCGTTTTATGATTGGAAAGCCAATGGAAGGAGGAAACTTCCTTATGAAAAATTTCTGGAAAATTGTGATGCTGACCGTCCTGTGCGTGTCGCTGCTGTGCGGCGTGACGGCGATGGCGGAAGCCGACCGTTTTCAGTTTGAAAAAACAAATTTGACCGTCTTTGAAGGCAATACGCTGGAATTGTCGCTCATCCGGCAGGGCAATTGCGCGGCGGACGGCGAATTGACATTTGTCAGCGGGCGCGAGAGCATCGCGACGGTGGATGAAAACGGTGTGGTAACGGGGCTGACGAAAGGGCAGTCGACGATTACCGCGACGCTCAAAACCGAGAAGCGGACGTGGAAAGCGTCTGTCACCGTGACGGTGGCGCGCGCCGTGACGGACATTGCGGTGAACGAAACGAGTCTCACGCTCTATGATGCGGCAGATCCGCTCATCAGTCACCTGACGGGCGGCGCGGACGGCCGCGTGCTGCTGCTGCGCAAAGGCAAGCAGGTGTCGATTCGGGCGACGCTGTCCCCCAATGACGCGAACAACCGCCGCTACACCGTCGCTTCGTCGGATACGGACGTGGTGCGTGTGAGCGGGTCAACGCTGACGGCGCGCGGCGCGGGCGAGTGCATCGTGACCGTGGCGAGCGAATCGAACCCGGAAGTCAGTGTGGATTACCGCGCCATCGTCATCACCCCGGTAACGGGCGTGACGGTGACGGCGGACACCAAAACGCTCTTTATCGGCACAACGGCGCAGCTGACCGCGACGGTGAAGCCGGCGGATGCGTCCATCACGGGCGTGAAGTGGGAGAGCACGAACGAGAAAGTCGCCGTTGTGGATGAATACGGCGTGGTGACGGGCGTTGGGCGCGGACAGGCGACCATTCGCGCGACGGCGGCGGATGGCGGCGGTCAGCGCGCAAGCGTGAACGTGACCGTCAAGCAGCAGCCGGAAAGCATCACCCTGAGCGGCTTAAGCGGCAATATCCGCGTGGGCGGCGGCGTGACGCTGAAGGCGACTGTGCTGCCGAACACGACAAGTGACAAGGCGGTTGTGTGGTCTACGTCGGACGCGAGCGTCGCGACGGTGAGCGCGAACGGCTACGTCAAGGGCGTGCGCGCGGGCAGCTGCACCATCACCTGCCAGAGCAAGACGTTCCCGGAGGTCTATGCGCAAATCGACGTGACGGTGTATGCGCCGGTTACGTCCATCACCTTCAACGAGAAGAAACCGTCCGTGGCGGTGGGGCGCAGCATTGCCCTCAGCTGGACGGTGAAACCGCAGGACGCGACGGATTCGTCCGTCAGCTTCTCGACGAACAAGCCGGATGTTGTGTCGGTGTCGGATGACGGCATCGTGACAGGCCTCAAGCGCGGTGAATGCTACGTCTACGCGACCGCGAACGACGGCAGCGGCAAAAAGGCGACCATCCGCGTGACGGTGACGCAGCCGGTCACGGGCGTGACGATGAAGTACACCTCGCAGAACGTGGGGCTGAACAAGTACACCACGAACACCGCTATTCTGGAACCCGCAAATGCCGACAACAAGAAGATGCAATGGACAAGCCAGGATGAGCGCATTGCGACGGTAGCGGGCAACGGGCTGAATCCGAAGGTGACGGGCCGCGCATGGGGCACGACGACCATCATCGGTACGACGGATGACGGCAGTTATGTCGTCACCTACACCATCAACGTTGGCAGCAGAAAGGATGCGCTGCGCATCACGAATCTGTGGGCGGAAAACAACGCGGCGAAGATTGTTGTTTACAACGCCAGCAACCTGACCATCACCAAATTCTACTACACGATTTACCTTTACAATGCCTTCGGCGAACCGCTGGTCTGCAACACCGACGGGCGTTCCTTCTCCTTCAAGGGCACTTACAACTTCACCCTTGCCCCCGGTGAAGCGACCCGCCACGGGCAGTTCTCCTTCGGGCGCGAGTACATCAAGCCCTATGGCGTGGGGCAGGTGGTCATGCGCATCAATGGCTACGACATTGAGGGCGGCGAGCACTACGATATTCCTGCCAATGACCAGCCGGAATTCACTTGGAAGGCCACGATTGACGACGGACAAGGGTAATCCCGATGCCGCTTCTGGAAACAGGAGCGGCGCTTTTTAATTGGGAGTGAGAAGTTGAAAACAAGAGGCAGCAAATGGGCGATTTCTTATCAGCGTCAGCAACAAAAGAAGTATTTTTGCAGCTATCTTGACACGCTTTTTCACCTGTGCTACACTGTGAGCGGTTGAAGAATGCCGTGTTCTTCGACCCTTTGCGGTATCCCAATAAATTGGAACTATCAACAGGTAATGTTTTTATTCACAGGGGAGGTCATCCGAATGAATACAACCCTGCTGGCAGCGCTCGCGCTGGGCGGTGCTGCGCTCTCGATCAAGAAGCCGACGCAGAACCACAACCTGATGCGTCTGCCGTCCTTCCGGGGCATTGCGGAAGTCCGCGCAAGTCTGCCGGGACGGATGCGGCTCTATCTGCCCGCCGTATCCGCCAACCGCGAAGCCGCAGAGGAAATGAAGCGGCAGCTGGAAGCAACCGGCGTGGTGCATGAAGTGGCGCTCAACTTCCGCCTGTCTACCGCTCTCATTCGCTACGACGAGACGAAGGTAGAAGCCGCCGTGGTGCAGGGCGCGGTGCTGAAGCTGATGGGATTGACCGACGCACTGCAGAAAGAGCCGGTCAGCCGAATTCAAAGCGGGTTGAATACGCTGATGGCGGCGGTCAACCACGGTTTGCTGGAGGCGACGAACGGTCTGCTTGATGTGCGGACGCTGGCGGGATGCGCGCTGACGTTTGCGGGCGTGAAAAGCCTTGCGGTTAGCGGCGCGGCTGTTCCGGGCGCGATGACGCTGCTCTGGTGGGCAGCTAGCATCTGGAGGCGAAACGACAGTGGGACGAATTGAAACGGCGCTGATACGCCACTACCTGAAGCCCACTGTGACCAGCGACCTGCCGGGGCGCTTGCGCTTGAGCTTCAAGGGATATCAGATGCTGCCGAAGGAAGCGCTGCCGTATCTGCATTATGTGCAGGACGTGATGACGATGCTGCCGGGGGTGCGGGGCGCGCAGGTAAATCCGCGGATTGGTACGGCGCTGGTGACGTATGACGCGAACATGACCAATCGGGAGGAAATCCTGCGGTGGATTGCGACGGCGGTGGATACGGGGCTGGAATTGGCTCAGGAGATTGACTGGACGAAGAGCGATGTGGGGGAGGAAGAACTGGCGACGATGGCACGCCGCCGCCTCGCGCTTCGCTTGGGACAGGTAAAAAAGTAACGGCAAAGGATAGCAAGGAAACGCGACCAAGCCGGGCGCCAGTCAATGGGTGTCGAGAGGGGCCTTGCCCCTTCGCAGGGTCAAGGGACAGCGTCCCTTGTGGGGTTTGGGGCA
>OBJG01000264.1_pt1 | contig 61902 bp, 46 predicted proteins | sample 1517941 | NCBI WGS metagenome assembly OBJG01 (sample SAMN04571712, study PRJEB22368) | human gut metagenome | biome: human gut; material: stool | host: Homo sapiens | place: Luxembourg | collected 2012-09-21
AAAACAGGTTGTGTATCGTGAAACGGAAGTCCTTTGATGTACGACGGGCAAGCCGGAAGGTTGGATTTTTGGTGTCGTCGACCGGCAGACGGCGGATGCGGCTGCCGTCAGTCAAAAAGTTAGGGAATTGTTCAAGAGGAGACATGGCGGCGGCAGGTTAAAAAATAATTGCTCAAAGCGGGACTTCATCCGGTACCAGGAAAAAACAGGTTGCGTATCGTGAAGTTGAGCTTCGGAACGTGAATGTGCGGTGATAAAAAGATAAACTTAGCAGTTTTAGCAGAAAATATTACTTCCAGCCGTGCGCTTATAAAAAATATCCCCCCAAAAAAAAGAAATATGCAATGGATATGGCAAAAACTACCCTGTGTATGGGCGATAAATGGAAAAATAAAATGCGGAAAATAAAAAAAGGATGACGTCCCATATAAAATATGAAACGTCAGAGCCCTACTCGTAAAGAAACATTCGATTATTATAGCTTCCTTTCCAAATCAGATATAAAATCAAAAAAGTTTCTTTACCAAAAGAATATTACGGAATGCAGTTTCCGTCAAGTGTAATTTTTACTTTCGGAATAAGACGCCTAGGATTGCGGTTTTCCCGGACAGTGAAAGAAAAAGCGCAAAACTGCCGTTTTTAAGAAAGTCCGTTTTAAGGTTGAAAATGTTTTTTTATGTATCGGTGCAGCGTACTCCAGCTGCATTCGAATTCCCGGGCGATTTCCGCTTGTGAAATGTTGCGGGCCAGCATCCGTTCGATCTGCCGGTGATGTTTTGCCAGTTTTTGGTAATTGAAACCATAAGGGCGGCCCAAGTGTCGTCCTTCGGATTTCAGTCGTTTGAGAGATTCTCTGGTCCTTTGCGAAATCAACTGGCGTTCAATTTCCCCGGACAGGGAAAAGGCAAAAGCGAGGACTTTTGATTGGATGTCGGCTCCCAGTCGGTAATTTTCCTTCAATGTCCAAATTTGGCATTCTTTTTCCAGACATTTTTGCAAAATGCCCATCACTTCCAACATGTTGCGTCCAAGTCTTGATATTTCGGTGGCAACGATGACGTCTCCCGCTTTTATCTTTTGCAGGAGTTTTCCCAGTTTGCGCTGTTTCAGCTCTTTGCGCGACGAAATGGTTTCCGTGATCCAGGCGTCGATTTTAAGGTGCTGCCGCTTTGAAAATTCTTTAATTTCGTGGTGTTGGTTTTCGATGTTTTGATGGTCGGTTGAAACGCGCACATATCCATATATCATGATCAGTTCCTCGTAAAAAGTTTTTAACTCGGAAAGACCATATCATTTAAAAGAGCGTTTATTTTCTTCACTTAAAAATAATAACACAAGTTTTGTCCAAAATCCGCAGGGGCGGTGCCGCCAAAGAAAGCATGTATCCGGAGACCGGCCGGGGAGAAGCGCAGTTCGCAGCCAAAGGCTGTTTGGCAACCTTGGGAGAAGAGGGGGCAGTGACAATCCGCGCGGTCCGGTGTTGCATGAGTGCGGCAATAGTCCGTTCGCTTTTCAGCCGGTTGGCGAAAAACAAAAATTTCTTGCATAAACCTTTTAATATGCTAATGTTTTAATATATTACAATTTTTAAGGCTGGCGGGATGAAAAAGAAAATTTTTGGTTTTGATTTGGGGATTGCTTCGATCGGCTGGGCGGTTATTGATCATAGTGATGAAAATTTTGATCCGGAAACAGGAGAGATTATTGAAGGAAAAGTCGTTGGCTGCGGAGTGCGCTGTTTTCCGGTAGCGGAAAACCCGAAGGACGGTTCCTCGCTGGCGGCGCCCCGGCGGGAAAAACGCTTGTTGCGCCGGATCACCCGCCGCAAGGCCAGGAGAATGCTTGGTATTAAACGTCTGTTTGTCGCCAAGGGACTGGTCGCTTCAACGACGGAACTGGAAGCGCTTTATGCCGAGCAAACAGGCGGCGACGTTTGGAATCTGCGTGCAGAGGCCTTGCGGCGTCCGCTGTCAAAAGAGGAACTGCTGCGGGTTTTGACCCATCTGGCAAAACATCGCGGTTTCAAGTCTTACCGTAAGGCTGCTGAAGAGGCGGACAAGGAAAGCGGCCGCATCTTGACGGCGATTGCGGAAAACCGGAAGGAAACGGCCGGTTTTCAAACGCTGGCGCAGATGATCGTTGAACGGGCCAAACATTCCGATGATCACAAAATGCGCAACTATACGCCGCAAAAAGGCCCAAACAAGGGCGTAGCCGTTTATGTCAATTCCATTCCGCGGGAGGAAATTGAAAAGGAAACAAAACTGATTTTTGAGTATCAGAAGCAATTCGGTTTGTTTACCGAGGACCTATACCGCGATTTTTGCAAGATTGCCTTCCGTTACCGGGAAGCGGGGAGCGTCGGGCACATGGTCGGCAGATGCCGGTTTGAATCGGAACAGCCGCGGGCGCCGAAAGAAGCCCCTTCGGCAGAGCTCTTTGTTGCTTTAAGCAAAATTAATAACCTGAAAGTGACCGTTGACGGCGAACGCCGTTTCTTAAACGGAGAAGAGCGGAAGGCTTTGCTTGAATTGCTGAAAAACACCAAGGAAGTCAAATATTCGACTATCAAAAACAAATTGTTTAAAAGCCGGGAAGTCTTTTTTGACGACGTCAACTATGCGCAAAAAACAAAAAAAGGAAAAAGCGGGGAAGAAAAAGCGGTTAATCCCGAAGACGCAAAGTTTTACGCCATGAAAGGCTGGCATAAGCTGAAAGCCGCTTTTTCGCCGGAGCAGTGGAAAGAGGTCGGCTCGAATTTGCCGTTGCTGGATCTCGGCATGACCGCGGTCGTCTGCGAGAAAAACGACGCCGGAATAGAGCGCTTTTTAAGCGAAAAAGGAATACCGGAGGATTATCGGGAAGTTTTTAAAAAGCTGACCGGCAGCGAGTTTATTAATCTGTCGCTGAAAGCCCTTTATAAGCTCAATCCTTATCTGGCAGAAGGTTTGAAGTATAACCAAGCCTGCGAAAAGGCCGGATACGACTTCCGCGAGGACGGCATCAAACTGGCGGAGGAAAAAGGTCTGCTGCTGCCGCCGATTGCAAATGACAAACTGACGACGGTGCCGGTCGTTAACCGTGCGGTTGCCCAGTTCCGCAAAGTATATAACGCCATGGTTCGGACATACGGTGCGCCGGATCAGATAAATCTGGAAATCGGCCGGGATTTGAAGAAAAGCCGTGACGAGCGCAATCAGATCATGCGGCGGCAAAAGGAAAACGAGACCGAACGGAAAGAAGCCGAGGACGGGTTGGAAAAGGAAGGCCTTGCCGCAAACGGTAAAAACATGTTGAAATACCGTTTGTACCGGCAGCAAAACGGCAAATGCATCTATTCCGGAAAAGCGATTGACCTCCGCCGCCTGGACGAAAACGGTTATTGCGACGTTGACCACATCATTCCTTATTCCCGTTCGCTTGACGATGGTCAGAACAACAAAGTGCTTTGTCTGGCCGAAGAAAACCGCAAGAAAGGAAGCCAAACTCCTTATGAATATCTGGAGCCGCTCGGACGATGGGAAGAGTTTGAAACCGTCGTTAACACCACGCCGTCGATTAACCGTTACAAAAGAAACAACTTGTTGAACAAAGATTATAAAGAAAAAGAAAACGATTTGGAATTTCGCGAAAGAAACGCCAACGACAACTCCTATATTGCCCGTTATGTCAAACGGTATTTGGAAGATGCCGTTGATTTTTCCGCCAGTTCCTGCGCAATCAAAAACCGGATCCAGGTGCGCACCGGTTCGTTAACCGATTATCTCCGTCACCAATGGGGGCTGATAAAAGACCGTAACGAAAGCGACAGGCATCATGCTCAGGATGCGGTTGTCGTTGCCTGCGCCACACAGGGAATGGTGCAGAAACTGTCAAAACTTTCCGCGATTTTTGAAAACAAGGACGATTTTCGCAGAAAGAAAGCGGAAAAACTCGGGCACGAGGAGGCCGAAGTCTGGTACAAATACATCAAACAGCAAATTCGGGAACCTTGGAGCGGTTTTCGGACTGAAGTGCTGGCCAGCCTGGAGAAGGTTTTCGTTTCCCGCCCGCCGCGCAAAAACGCAACCGGAGAGATTCACCAGGAAACAATTCGCACGGTTAATCCGAAACGTAAAAAATATAATGAAAAGGAAATTCTGTCCGGCATCAAAATCCGCGGCGGGCTGGCCAACAACGGCCTGATGCTGCGAACGGACGTTTTTGTAAAAAAGAACAAAAAGGGAAAAGACGAATTTTACCTGGTGCCGGTTTATCTTTCCGATATGGGAAAAGAGCTGCCGAACAAGGCGATGGTTCCGGGTAAAAAAGAAAACGAATGGCTTGAACTGGATGAAACCTATCAGTTTAAATTCAGCTTTTATATGGACGATTTGATAAAAATCAAAAAAAAGGAAAATGAGATTTTCGGCTATTTCAGAGGAACAAACAGGGCGACGGCGTCAGTATCCGTTGCCACCCATGACCGCAGTCATACTTTTGAAGGCATCGGCGTCAAAACTCTGGATGGTATCGAAAAATATCAGGTGGATCCGCTGGGACGTATTGCCAAAGTCAAAAAAGAAACCCGGTTGCCGTTGACGATGATAAAAAAGAATCGGCATAAAAAGGGGGAGTGAAAAAATGGGCTGGCGGATTTTGCAAATAAGCAAACCCTGTAAATTATCGGTCAAAAACCGCCGGCTTGTGTATGAACCTTTTGAAGAAGCTTCCCTGACGATTCCGTTGGAAGACATATCCGTCGTTATCTTGGAGAACAGGCAGATTTTGTTGTCCAACTCATTGCTTTCCGAATTGCCGGAATATGACATTGTTCTTTTTACCTGTGATTTTTCACATCTGCCATCCGGTGTGCTGTTTCCGTTCCATACCCATTCCCGCTATTCGCAGATAGCCTGGCTGCAGCGGGATATTTCCGAGCCGTTAAAAAAACGCCTGTGGCAGGAGGTGATAAAAGCCAAAATAAACAACCAGGCCGCGGCGTTGGAAATTTTAAATAAATCCAATGCCGGCAAATTAAGGGAAATTGCCAAACTGGTCCAATCCGGCGACACCAAAAATTCGGAAGCTTTTGCCGCCGGAATTTACTGGAAAAGCTTTTTTACGGATTTTAACCGCGGCGATGATGACGATATCCGCAATGCCTCACTCAATTACGGTTATGCGGTGTTGCGCGGCTGCATGGCCAGAAGCGTCGTCGGCGCAGGATTGTTGCCTTGTTTCGGCATTCACCATGCCAACAAGCTCAATCAGTTTAATCTGGTAGACGACCTGATTGAGCCGTTTCGTCCGTTTGTTGATTATGTTGTCGCCAAACTGTCGTTGTCCGAAAACAAGCAATTGAATGTTGAATTGAAAAATCGGATCTTGCAGGTTTTAGGAATGAATTGCCGATTGAGGGGAGAAGACATCAACCTTTTGAAAAGCTGCGAAATGACGGCGGAAAGCCTGGTCAGGGCAATGACCGTAAAAAAAGTTTCAGAGTTAAAATTGCCGGCCATGGAAAAAGAAACGTTTTTGTTGTAAGGTTGTGGATAAGTGGCCAGGGAAGGAGAAAGATATATGCGGATGATCGTCTTTTTCGACCTGCCGACCTTAACCAAAACCGACCGGCGCAATGCGAGTCGCTTGAGGAATTTCCTGCTGAAGGACGGTTATACCATGTTGCAGTTGTCCGTCTATTCCCGCATCTGCAAAGGGCAGGATGACGTCGAAAAACATGCTAAACGCTTGAAATCCTTGATTCCCAAGACCGGAAGTGTTAGACTGTTAACCGTAACCGAAAAGCAATATGCGTCTATGGAAATCTTGGTCGGAAGCTTAAAAAAAGAGGAAGAAATAGGTGACAAACAGCTCCTTTTGCTCTGAATTTCCTGTTTTTAAAAACAAAAAAGCCGTTGATATTCAACGGCTTAATTGGAATCTATTATAGCATATCTGATTTGGAAAGGAAGCTATAACCTATCTGTTGAACAATGTATAAGCAACCTTATTATAGCATATCTGATTTGGAAAGGAAGCTATAACACTTCTCTGCGTTACAGATTGACTCCGACAATTATAGCATATCTGATTTGGAAAGGAAGCTATAACTCTAAGCTACAACCTTTAATAGTAACAGTTATTATAGCATATCTGATTTGGAAAGGAAGCTATAACCTGTTTATATGTTAAAGTCTGGTTCCGCCGATTATAGCATATCTGATTTGGAAAGGAAGCTATAACATTTGCTTGCCCATCCATTTGTACTGATTTATTATAGCATATCTGATTTGGAAAGGAAGCTATAACGCCAGTCGCAACGCATTGATTGTTGCCGCCATTATAGCATATCTGATTTGGAAAGGAAGCTATAACAATTATATCCGCAAGATTTTGACCTTGCCTATTATAGCATATCTGATTTGGAAAGGAAGCTATAACCTATGGCAAAACGGTGGCGGAATGTTTCCGATTATAGCATATCTGATTTGGAAAGGAAGCTATAACTCTCACCCACTTTTTATTTTCCTTGTCGTAATTATAGCATATCTGATTTGGAAAGGAAGCTATAACCAGTGTGATCGGTTTGTTTCGATTGTTGCTATTATAGCATATCTGATTTGGAAAGGAAGCTATAACAACGTTCGGTCTACAAATTCGGTAGGTTCTATTATAGCATATCTGATTTGGAAAGGAAGCTATAACGCAAAGCTTTTCGCTTCGGCAATAGGTTTGATTATAGCATATCTGATTTGGAAAGGAAGCTATAACTCATTGTCAATGCGCTGTGTGTCTGTGTATATTATAGCATATCTGATTTGGAAAGGAAGCTATAACGTATTTCGCGCGTCTACCTTTTCCGCCACCATTATAGCATATCTGATTTGGAAAGGAAGCTATAACCCGTATTTCCCGATGATGTGCGCTTCTTTCATTATAGCATATCTGATTTGGAAAGGAAGCTATAACTATTTTTATTCATGTTTGTTTTCTCCTTTTATTATAGCATATCTGATTTGGAAAGGAAGCTATAACCTTCTTGTTCTGCTATGATTGCGGCCGCCTATTATAGCATATCTGATTTGGAAAGGAAGCTATAACCATGAAGTGAAGCGTTCGGTGAAGTTACCCATTATAGCATATCTGATTTGGAAAGGAAGCTATAACGTGCACCGGCAACGGTCGCGGATAAGCTACATTATAGCATATCTGATTTGGAAAGGAAGCTATAACTTATCGACCTCGCTTGCCAATTCGGCATTTATTATAGCATATCTGATTTGGAAAGGAAGCTATAACCCGTTGTAAGCAAATGCACCGGATAAAATCATTATAGCATATCTGATTTGGAAAGGAAGCTATAACCATTGTCGTATTCGTCTTTGTAATAGTATAATTATAGCATATCTGATTTGGAAAGGAAGCTATAACTGATCCGGATCGGCTCTCAGATTGTTCTCGATTATAGCATATCTGATTTGGAAAGGAAGCTATAACCTTTTTATTACCTTTTCGATTTTTTTGCCGATTATAGCATATCTGATTTGGAAAGGAAGCTATAACATTTCTTCTGCCTTGTCGCCGTACTCTTCAATTATAGCATATCTGATTTGGAAAGGAAGCTATAACATCGGAACTTACCTCTACGATACCAGTTAAATTATAGCATATCTGATTTGGAAAGGAAGCTATAACTTTGCAGAAAGGGTTAATCAACAAAACATTATTATAGCATATCTGATTTGGAAAGGAAGCTATAACCCCTGCTGATAGGTATGTCTTGCCCTTACGATTATAGCATATCTGATTTGGAAAGGAAGCTATAACTCTTACCCATTTCTTTTTTTCATTATCGAAATTATAGCATATCTGATTTGGAAAGGAAGCTATAACACGGGGTAACGTTTTCGCCTGATGACTACAATTATAGCATATCTGATTTGGAAAGGAAGCTATAACTAACGCAATACACGACATACCGGCTTTATGATTATAGCATATCTGATTTGGAAAGGAAGCTATAACGCGTCGCCGCCTTGTCAGAGCCATTCGCGAATTATAGCATATCTGATTTGGAAAGGAAGCTATAACCGTCATAAACGCCGATTCCGAAAGCATTTGATTATAGCATATCTGATTTGGAAAGGAAGCTATAACTGCGTGTGTTGCATTTCTACTCCTCGCTTAAATTATAGCATATCTGATTTGGAAAGGAAGCTATAACCCGGAGAACCGTCTCACGACGCCTCTACCGATTATAGCATATCTGATTTGGAAAGGAAGCTATAACTCTCTCCTCTTTAGCCTTGCGGCCATTGTAATTATAGCATATCTGATTTGGAAAGGAAGCTATAACTTTTTGCTGAATAAAAAGTGCGTGAATTGGATTATAGCATATCTGATTTGGAAAGGAAGCTATAACTTGAGATTGTTACATAACCGTCACCGCTGCATTATAGCATATCTGATTTGGAAAGGAAGCTATAACCCTCTATAACCTTGTATGCTTCCCGTGCAGATTATAGCATATCTGATTTGGAAAGGAAGCTATAACGCCGGGGCCTTTTCATATTCCCGCCGCCAGATTATAGCATATCTGATTTGGAAAGGAAGCTATAACGTATCTCGGTATGTTTATAATCTTAAGTTTATTATAGCATATCTGATTTGGAAAGGAAGCTATAACATCCTGTCGATACAACCGTACTTCTTCAGTATTATAGCATATCTGATTTGGAAAGGAAGCTATAACTTCCTTAATCGTTTGAAGAAGTTCGTTAGGATTATAGCATATCTGATTTGGAAAGGAAGCTATAACGATTCATAATCGCATTCTTTATCGAGTAATATTATAGCATATCTGATTTGGAAAGGAAGCTATAACTGTTCTTCTGAATATTCTGTGGTCTTTGTCATTATAGCATATCTGATTTGGAAAGGAAGCTATAACGGTTCTGGTAATGCGCTCGTAAAATAATCAATTATAGCATATCTGATTTGGAAAGGAAGCTATAACATACGTTGAGTTGCAAAAGCCAATCGTAACATTATAGCATATCTGATTTGGAAAGGAAGCTATAACACTCCCGGATCCATCATCTCCAAAGGCACAATTATAGCATATCTGATTTGGAAAGGAAGCTATAACTAGAGTGAACTTGTCAAGGAGATTGAAGCTATTATAGCATATCTGATTTGGAAAGGAAGCTATAACGAAAACGGCCTGAAAGTCGGCGACCAGATTATTATAGCATATCTGATTTGGAAAGGAAGCTATAACTCCGAAACGCCGACAGTCCCAGCCGCCCCGATTATAGCATATCTGATTTGGAAAGGAAGCTATAACTGTCACTTTTGCCGAACACCTCTGGAAAATATTATAGCATATCTGATTTGGAAAGGAAGCTATAACTCATTGTTTGCTCTCCTTAGACGAAGCTGTATTATAGCATATCTGATTTGGAAAGGAAGCTATAACAGCGTAACAACAATTTTCTGTCCTGTATCAATTATAGCATATCTGATTTGGAAAGAACGTTACAATAAAATCATCAAGCTGGTTATAACTAACATTTTTAACTTTTATAGAAACTTATTATAACATCCATTTTTTAAAAAAGAAATAACAACCATTGGTTATTTAAAAATCCGGAACAATCTGAAAACCATGTCATGCAGGGGCATGGTCTGCCGCAGCTTATGCGGATGTTGCCTGCACAACCACTCATCTGCCGGTCAGGATTGTTCCGGACGGCGCAATTATAATTGAAATTAATCTTCTTTAGAAGCATTTTCAGAAAGTTCTTGCGCTTTTTGCTCAAGTTGCTTTTTTTCTGAAAGAGCTTTTTCGATTCCTTCTTTGGAAAAGTCTTTGGGCAGTACTTCGTAGATTATATCCATGGTTATTCTCCTCATATTTATTATGAATTTTTACCAAAATGTCCGTTTGAAAGCAATAAAAGGTTTGATATTCGGGGAAGTCTCAGGTGTATTTTCCGGGCAAATGCGGCAAAATTCTCATACGGAAAATAAAGGCCGACGGTAAATGCTGCGGCCGTTGATACAGGGAATTTATGTTTTATCGGATTCGGACAAACGGATATTTTCCGGCAAGTCGATTTTATTTATTTAAGTTTCTCCCGCAGATATTTTGCCGTATAGCTTTTTTCCGATTTTGCGACTTCTTCCGGCGTGCCCTGAGCGACGATTCGGCCGCCGCCGTCACCGCCTTCCGGTCCCAGGTCGACGATATAATCGGCCACTTTGATCACGTCCAGGTTATGCTCGATGACAACCACCGTATTGCCTTGGTCGACCAAAGTTTGCAACACTTTCAACAGACGGTTGATGTCTTCAAAGTGCAGTCCCGTGGTCGGTTCGTCCAGAATATAAAGGGTTTTGCCGGTTGCCCGTTTGGAAAGTTCTTTTGACAGCTTGATGCGCTGGGCTTCGCCGCCGGACAGGGTAGTTGCCGGCTGGCCGAGGTGAATGTAGCCGAGGCCGACTTTGCGCAAAAGGTCCAGCCGGTTTTTGATCGACGGGATGGAGTCGAAAAAGTCAAAAGCCTCGTCGACGGTCATGTCCAAAACGTCGGCGATGGATTTGCCCTTATATTTGACTTCCAGCGTTTCGCGATTGAAGCGTTTGCCTTTGCAGACGTCGCAGGCAACGTAAACATCGGGCAGAAAGTGCATTTCGATTTTGGTCACGCCGTCGCCTTTGCAGGCTTCGCAGCGGCCGCCGGCAACGTTGAAGGAAAAACGCCCGGCGTTGTATCCTCTCGCCTTGGCTTCCGGCAGACCGGCGAACCAGTCGCGGATGTAGGTAAACAGGCCGGTATAGGTGGCCGGATTGGAACGCGGCGTGCGGCCGATCGGCGACTGGTCGATGTCGATCACTTTGTCAATGTTTTCCAGCCCGGTCAGTTTGTCGTAAATGCCGGCCGGTTCGCGGCTGCCGTTTAATTCCTTGTTGACGGCTTTAAACAGGGTTTCGAGAATAAGCGAAGACTTGCCCCCGCCGGAAACGCCGGTAACGCAGGTCATGGTGCCGAGCGGGATTTTCAGGTCAACGTCTTTGAGGTTGTTGGTTTTGACTCCGCTTAAGGTGATAAAGCCGCCGTTTCCCTTCCGCCGTTTGCGGGGAACGGAAATTTCCCTTTGCCCGGTCAGATATTGGGCGGTCAGGCTTTCCGGCGTGTTCAGCACTTCTTCGACGGTGCCTTTGGCCACTACATGGCCGCCGAGTTCGCCGGCGCCGGGTCCCATGTCGACCAGATAATCGGCGGCGCGGATGGCGTCTTCGTCGTGTTCGACCACAATCACCGTATTGCCGATGTTGCGAAGCCGGGTCAGGGTTTCGAGCAGGCGGTCGTTGTCGCGTTGGTGCAGGCCGATGGACGGTTCGTCTAAGACATACATCACTCCGGTCAGTCCCGAACCGATCTGCGAGGCCAGCCGGATGCGCTGGGCTTCGCCGCCGGACAAGGTGCCGGACTGGCGGGAAAGCGACAGATATTCCAGTCCGACGTTATTTAAAAAGTTCAGCCGGTCAACGATTTCCTTTAAGATTTTGTGAGCGATTTCCCGTTTTTGCGGGCTTAGTTTTTCCTCCGCGCCGGCAAACCATCCGAGCGCCTGTTTGATCGACATGGCGGAAACGTCCATGATGTCCAGTCCCACGATTTTAATTGCCAGCGCTTCCGGTTTCAGGCGCTTGCCGCCGCAGTGCTCGCAGACGGCGGCAGACTGATACTGGGCAAATTCGTCGCGGGTGGCCTGCGAGTCCGTTTCCATAAAACGGCGTTCCAGATTGTTGACGACGCCTTCAAACGGCTTGTGGGTGACAAAACGCGAATAATACATCGGCACCGGTTCCGAGCCGGAACCGTATAAAATGACGTTTTTGGCGTTTTCGGGCAGGTCTTTCCACGGCGTTTTCATTGAGATGCCGAGATATTGGCAAAGCGATTCCAACGTGTCGTTGTAAAAGCCGTGTTTGCGGCTGTACCAGGGCAGAATGGCGCCTTGGGCCATCGACAGGTTTTCGTTGGGTACGATCAGACACGGATCCATATACAGCCGGGCGCCGATGCCGTCGCAATAAGGGCAGGCGCCGTACGGATTGTTAAAGGAAAACAGCCGCGGCTCGATTTCCTCAATCGTAAAACCGCTGACCGGGCAGGCAAATTTGGAAGAAAAGGTGATCCGGCTGCCGGAAGAAACGTCTTCGGCAAACATCAGGCCGTCGCCGAGTTTGAGCGCCGTTTCCGTCGATTGTGCCAGACGGCTTTCCAGTCCCGGTTTGATTACCAGCCGGTCGACCACCACTTCAATGTCGTGTTTCTGGTTTTTGTTTAATTCCGGCAGTTCTTCGATTCCGTAGACGGCGCCGTCGATTTTCAGGCGCTGGTAACCCTGCCGCTGCAGGTTTTCGAATTCTTTTTTGAATTCGCCTTTTTTGCCGCGGGCGATCGGCGCCAGCAGCAGAATCCTGCTTCCCTCCGGCAGGGCGGCGATGCGGTCGACCATTTGCGACACGGTCTGCGATTCGATCGGCAGACCGGTTGCCGGCGAATAGGGGGTGCCGGCCCGTGCCCACAGCAAACGCATGTAATCGTAGATTTCGGTAACCGTGCCGACGGTCGAACGCGGATTGTGCGAAGTGGTTTTCTGTTCAATGGAAATGGCCGGAGAAAGCCCTTCGATCGAGTCGACGTCCGGTTTTTTCATCAGTTCAAGAAACTGGCGGGCATAAGAGGAAAGGCTCTCGACGTAGCGTCGCTGCCCTTCCGCATAAACCGTGTCAAACGCCAGTGACGATTTGCCCGAGCCGGACAGGCCGGTGATGACGGTCAGCCTGTTTTTGGGAATGCTGATGTCTATGTTTTTTAAATTGTGCTCGCGCGCGCCTCTGATTTCGATAAAATTGTGTTCCGCCATCTTTTTTCTCCGGTCTGACAATATAAACACGAAAGAACAAAAAGGCAACAAAAAAGCATGTCCGCCGGCGTTTGACCGGAACGAAAAACGAGGGCGGCGCAATGCAAGATTTATGTCAATAAAAAGCTGTCCCCGCTTGCGAAGCGGCGGTTAAAGATGTAAAATAAACATTAATTTTTCTTATGAATTTAGAAGATTGTCATGGTTGATTACAAATATGTCTGTTTATTTGCCGCAAGCTGGCTGACGTCTTTTTCCGTCCGCGCGGATATGAACGTGGCGGTTATTGCCCCGACCGACGGCGATTACAAATATTACAGCGAAGAACTGATTAACGGCGCCAAGGTGGCGGTGGACGAGATTAACGAAAACGGCGGACTTAAAGGCAAAAAAGTCAATCTGGTGCAGATCGACGACCCCTGCGACGACACTCTCTCGCTGACCACCGCGCAGATGATTGCCGTCAACCGTTCGGAGGAAGACAAGATGCATCTGGTGCTGGGGCCTCAGTGCATCAACCGGACGGAAAAGATTGCCGCCGTTTTTTCGGGCGCGAAGATTTTTCAGATCCATCCGACCGGCAGCAGCCGCGCCTTGTATCAGACGGCGCATCGCGGACCGGTGGAGCTGGTAGGCTATTCGGAACAGCAGGCGGTTGATTTTTTCCGCTATTATGCCGATAATTACGCCGATCGCAAACTGGCGGTGGTTTATGACGGCAGCAGTCCGGAAATGACCGGCATTGCCAAGGAAATTCAGCACCATTTTACCAAAGCGGGGCTGGGGGAAAAGCTGACCGCGTTCAGCCTGGAGCCTTTTAACGGCGACGCCCGCCGGATTGCGCAGGCGGTCAGGGCCGGCGGCGCCGAAGCGCTGTTTATGATGGGCGGCGGAGAAGTGACGATGCAGGCCGTGCGTTATCTGAAGGCGGACGACCGGAATTTTGTCGTCTTCGTCAACCGTTATTTCAGCGGCAGTAAATTTATCCGCAAAATGGGCGAATATGCGGACGGCATTTATATTCTTTCGCTGCCTTCGCTCAGCAGCAATCCCGATTTTGCCGAAGACCTGGTCAGGCTCCGTTTGTGGGGAATTGAACCGGACGGGCTGATGGCTTACGGTTATTTGTCGGTCAAAATGTGGGAGGAACTGGTTAACCGGGCCGGCGGCTTCGTTTATGAAAATTTGCAGAAAAGCCTGAACAAACAGCTGATTCGCGCCGGCTGGGGAACCGTCGTCTATACCGACGGAGAACCGGACCGTTCGCTGAAATATGCGATATACCGTTTTGAAAACGGAGAATATGCACAAGTCTACTGATTTTGCTTGGATGATGAAATCTTTTCCCCTATATTTGTTGAAGTTGTTAATTTTTTATAAAGGTATAAAATAATGGTTGGAAGTATCAATAAAGTCATTTTGGTCGGAAATCTCGGCGCGGATCCGCGGGTCAACACCACGCAAAACGGCAGCAAGGTCGTCACCTTAAGCGTTGCCACTTCGGACACTTGGAAAGACAAGCTTTCCGGCGAGAGAAAAGAACGTACCGAATGGCACCGGGTCGTGGTTTTCAACGCCCAGCTGGCGGATGTGGCGGAAAGGTATCTGCGCAAAGGGTCGAAAGTGTATATTGAAGGCCAGCTGCAGACCCGCAAGTGGGAAGATGCCAACGGACAGGAAAAATATACCACCGAAGTGGTGCTGCAAAACTTCAGTTCCAACCTGATCATGCTGGACGGCCGCGGCGACGCCGGCGCCGGAGCAGACGTGTTTTCCGGTTCGTCTTCCGCTTCTTCCGGCTGGGATTCCGCACCGGCAGCGGGCGGTGCTGCCGATCTCGACGACGACATCCCGTTTTAGCCGTTTTTTCCTGCAATTGAAAAGGCCCCGTTTTGACGGGGCTTTTTTTGTATATTGTGTGCGGTAATCCGGTCGCGGAAAATCTTTTTTGGGGTGCAATCGGCAAGCCGTCTGACAAAAGAAAAATAAATTTTCTGTCATGACTTGCAATAATGGACAAAAAAGCGTATGATTGTTTCTGCAAAGAAGAATCGGGAAAAATTGAAGAAAAAGAGGTTGTTATGGCAGAAAAGGAAATCAACGAACGCAGACGCGGTCTGCTCAAACGGGTGCTGGAAAGCAAAACCCTGAACCGTACGCTGAAAACGGTGGTGCTCAGCGCCTTTCTTTCCGGCAAGGCGATGAGTTCCAAAGCGGTCGAACCGCAGGTAAAAGACGCGGCGGTTGACGCCGTGGAGCAGAAGACGGAGGCGATGCCTTCGCAGCGGCTGAGCGAAAACTATGCCAAACTGCAAAAATTTGCCGATTTTCCGGAATTGTCGCCGGCGCAGGCGGCTTTTGTCGATCATACCTACATCGTGGACCACGATCTCTGGATCGAACGCGACAGCATTGCGGTCAAATGCGTGGACAGTCGTTATGTGCAGGATTTGTCGCTGACGGACGTTGCCTGTGCGCGGGAGTGCAAAGCGCTGCCGAAAAGCGAACAGAGCGCGGACGGCTATATTTCGTTTCGGCGCGATCCGGGCGTGATCGGCAGCGACGGCAAGTCAACCTATAACGGAATTATATCAACCGATTTCAACGCGACCAAACAATCTATTGTACTGATGTATTGCAGCAACAACGAACAGGTTGCCGCTCTCGGCAGACAGATGATAAACGGCGATCATGCGGAAACGGCGGAAAGGATTCGCCGGCAGATTTACCGCGAGGACGGGACAATCGTCGGCCCGGAGGAACTGGCAAAGGTTTTAAACGGCAGGGATTTTTTGTCGCTGAAAGGAAAAATCAAGAACCTGGGCAGCCGGTCGGCCTTTAACCGGATGTATCAGCGGGTCTGCCGTTCCGATTATGAAAACAGCGTCGCTTTTCAGGAGGATTATGCGCTCAAGTTTTACGGCATCGGGTGCAAGGGCAACCTTAACACGCTTAACCAAAAGGTGAAACAGGCAAACGGCGGCAAAGCAGACTTGACCAAAGTCCGCCCGGCGGTTATCGCTTCCGCCCTGAGCGAGATGATTGCCAAAGGGCACGGAACTCTGGCTGCCAACCCGTTGGCGTTGAAGCTGAAAACCCTCAACGGCACGGCAGCGTCAACCAACATCATCAATGCGCGGGTTTTGGGACCGTCCGCGCGCGCTCAGGCGGACAAAATGGCAAAATATGACTATCTGACCTTAAAGTTGGTGCGGGAGATGTTTTCTTTGACCAATAATCTGGCTTTTTATGAGGCGGTAAACAAAAAGATTGAAGAGCATGAAGCGGTGCTGGAAGGCTGCCGGCAGGATCTGCTGAACCGTTCTTTGCCGCAAAGTGTCGGTGACGGGCTGAAAATCCGCTCTCCGCAGGAACAAATGCGGCAGATAAAGCTGAAAGCGGATACCGCGCTGTTGAAAAAATTCATGGATGAACGCGGTATCGGCAAATAAAAAAAAGACGGTTGTTTGGTAAAAAAAGTTCCGATTTAAATCGGAACTTTTTTTTGCGCAAAGACGGAAATCATTTCCATGGCTCAACAACCGGATCGTCAAAAATGATCGGTTGTTTTGCAACCATAATTTTGACTCTCGTGCGGGCTGTGGACGTTCTTTCGCCGGTTGATGCGGTTGCCTGACATTCCAGCATGTAACAGGAAAATACCCTGCCGTCGGCCGTTTCGTCTGCCAGTTCGGTCAGTTTCGGTTCCTGCAAAGCGTAACGAACTTCCGGCACGGGCAATACATATTCCCCGTCATGGTCGGAGAAAAAGGCCTTTTCCGTCGTAAACAGCACCGGTACTTCAAAATCGGCGTAACAAACGGTATATTCCGTTTGATAACTGCGGATGATGAGAGGACCATCCGTTTTTTCCCTCAGCATTTTTCCTTCCGTGGGCCGGAGGTCGCATACATGTTTGACGGAAGGAGCCTCAATTGCCGGAAGAAGCGTATCGCAGCCTTCCGCATACTTCAGTTCCGTCCGATAAGTCAGTTCGCCGGTCCCTTGCCTGCTTATTTTGATCCAGCTGATGTAGGAAGCGGCGTCTTTACCGTCAAAACCGGATGCTTCCACCATCATTTCCGAACCGTTGAACTCAGGTTGATCCAAGATGTCCGTCGAACAACTGCAAACTGCGGCACCCAGTGCGACAGCTGCCAAAAAGAAAAAATTTTTCATAGTGATAATAATATTTAGAACTAAATCACAGTTTATCGTAAAATGACGATGTTTTCAAATAAAATGTTATGTCGGAAAACGTCTTGTCGGCAGAGCCGTGTCTGTTCAAAAAGCCTTCCTGAAAACGGAAGGCTTTTGCGCCGGGTCAGAACCGCGCTTTCAAATTGTGCCAAAACTTTTTGAGGGCGGCGTTTTTTGCGTTTGCTGCAAGCTGTTTCGCCGGAACTTCGTCGGCGTTCCTTTCCGTTTCTTGTGCCGGCAACAGGTTGCCGTCCTGTTGTCCGGCAACCGGAAAAGCGGTTGTTTTTGCTTTTTTCCGCATTTTTTCGGCTCTTTTCAAAAAGCTTTCTTCAGAGTAGGCGTCAATATAACCGTTATATTCTTTGTTGCTGATATGATGACTGTCAAGCCAGACCTCTTCGCCCGTTCCTTTGACGATGCGTTGCAGCGTTTGGACGATTTCCCGGTGGTCTTTGCCTGTCAACGCCGTGGCCTTGTCCAGTTTGAATATGCGGTCGTCAAAAAATTCCGGAAAATCTTCCGTATTGTTGCGTTTGATTGAAAAGGCCTCTTCGGCGATTCCCTTGTCATCATATTTGACAATGTAACGACGGCAGGGAAAAGTGTCTTCTTCGTGCATATAAAGATTATATTGTCTGCAGGTCGGATTTTCCATTTTTTGTCTCCGTTGGATAATATTGACATAAGTTTAATATATTTTTGTCAAAAAAACAAGGGAAAAACATGCGGCCGAAAATTCCGATGCCTCTGGCGATTCGGTTTAAAAATTCCGGCCGGTGTCTGTGTTTTTAAAGCTTTTTCCAGATGCGGCGTTTGTTTTTTTCCTCTTTTTCGCGAAAAGCCCGTTCCAGATCTATTCCGTGCATGTTGGCAAGCGAGCAGACGTAGATGAACACGTCGGCCAGTTCTTCGGCGACGTTCCCGGCAACGGAGTCCGAAGCGACGCTGCCGGATTTTGAATTTTTGCGCACGGCGGAAATGACTTCCCCGCATTCTTCCGCCAGCAGGCAGCATTCGTAGAATTTGTCGGTTGTGTTGAAACCCCTTTCTCTTTTCATTTGCAAGACATATTGCTGAAAATCTTTTAACGTGGGATTGTTTTTCAGTTCCAATGACATGTTTTTGATCCTTGTTTGAATATTTCCCGGCCAAACAAGAGTAGCAGACGACAGGAGGCAATACAAGTTTTTTATCCGGTGACAACCCGGCAACCGTTTATCGGTTTTGCGCGGCAGCTTGGCGATAAGGGGTAAAAAAAAGCCCGGACTAAACCGGGTTTTGAAATGGCGACCCCAACGAGACTCGAACTCGTGTTACCACCGTGAAAGGGTGATGTCCTAACCGCTAGACGATGGGGTCATCGAAACTAGGTGCATATATACAGATAAAAAAAATAAAGGTCAAGTATTATTTTTACAAAAACGAATTTTTTTTGTTCCGGGGCCCAAAAGGCTTCCGGTATCCAAAACGGCCAAAGCGGCAGGACGCAAGAAACGGGGATTGTATCGGAATGCCGCCGCGGGAAAACGGCCGTTTTCAAAAATGGCAGGGCAGGAAGCGGATCAGATGTCAGTCGTAACCGCGGTAAGGCTTTTGCGGCAGCCGGACGTCGCGGTTTTTGACGCCGCCGTCAAGCGCGGACAAAACAGCCGTCGTTTCCGAGTAAAAGCTTTCTCCCTCATATTTTTCCAAAGCATGTGCGGCCGATTGAAGTTTGAACTTGTCATTTCCGGCCACGGCTTTGTAGACTTTGTTGATTGCGTATTTACGGCAGATTTCTTTCCCTTTGGCATCCAAAGTGCCCGTCAGTTCCCGTATCTGCCGTTGAACGATCAGACGGTGGCGGCGGTAATGTTCTTCGGGAACGATGTTTTTGATTTCGTGTTCGCGAACCAGACGCTCATAGAGCAGATTGACGTAAGTATTGCGAAACGAAAGCTTTTTCAGCAGATCGTCGCTTTTGAAAGCGAAAGCCCAGCGGTTAAGCATGTTTATGTCGCGTTCTCTTTTTTGTCGCTGGATTTGTTCCGCTTCCGCCGCGGCTGCCGCAAATATGCCGCGGATTTGCGGATTCGGATATTCCTCGGTCAGGGTTTCCCTCAGCCGGCGGATTTCGTCGTCGGTGAACGAATGATGCCATGCCTGCCGGGCAAAAAAACGCTGCGTGCGGTCGGCAAAACCGGGGCAGAGAGGTTGACGGGCACCGGTTTCCCGGCCGATTGCCGCGGCCAGGGCGGCCAGTCCGCCGGCATCTCCGCGGAAAACCTGCTGCCGCACTTCGTCAAACAATTCCGGCTGTGTGTTTTCAACCGACAGTGCCCGCCGCGCCAGCGCCGCTTCCGCCGCCTGATAGGTTATATCTTGGGAGCGGGGCGCCAGCCGGGCGAAAGTCCGGCAGAAAAGGCCGAAATGTTTGGCCGACATGGCGGGGGCGGAAAGAACATATTCCTGCAAAACCAAATCGGCGGCGCTCGTCAGGAGCACCGCCTCGTCTTCTAAGGACAGCATATCGCGGACGGCTTTGTCGAAGCGCCCGTCCATAATTTAATAGCCGCTGTAGGGAATGATGCGCGCCCGGTCTGAGCCGCTGCCGTAAAGCACCATGCAGCGCTGGCCGACGGCCATCAGCACGTCGCTGCCCTGAGTAACGGTGACCAGTCCGCCGTTGTCGAGCTGGACGACGTATTCATACCCGCTTTGTTTGGAAAGGCCGCGTTGAGCCAGATTGCCGGCCGCGCCGCCGACCAGGGCGCCGCCGACGGCGCCGAGAACGCCCGCGGTGCTGCCTTTGCCGATCTGCGAACCGGCCACGCCGCCGGCGATGCCGCCGATTGCCGTACCGAGCGAATTGTCGCTGTCGGCGACGGTGATCGCACGAACGGAAACGATGGTTCCTGCCCGGGCGCGGTTGACCGACCCGACCGCCGCCGAATCATACTGGTTGGCGCCGATCTGGGAAGCGCACCCCGCCAAAACCGCCATTACCGGCAGTATCAGGGCAATAACAAATTTTTTCATCCTTCTTCCTCCGCATGATAAAGTTGTTCTGTTGTTATCTGCTTTTTATATTATCTACAGATTGCTTTTTGTCAATGCCGGACTCTTGCCAAATGAAGTTAACTGTTATATATTGACGGACAAAATTAACTTAAACGGAAAACTAATTTAACGGGAAAACTAAAATGTCAGAAAGAACCAAGGTTGTAAAATTGCTGTCTTCGGACAAACCTTTGGCCGACGTGTTGGTCAAGGGCTGGGTGAGAACGCGCCGCGACGCGAAAGATTTTTCTTTTATCGAAGTAAACGACGGTTCCTGCCTGAAAAATATTCAGGTGATCGCCGGCAGCGCTCTTCCCAACTACGAGGACGTCAAAAAACTGACCACCGGTTCTTCGGTTGCCGTCAGCGGCGCGCTGGTTCCCTCTCAGGGCGGCAACCAGAAATATGAGATCAAGGCCGAAAAAATCGAGGTTTACGGCTGGGCGGACGACACTTATCCGCTGCAGAAGAAGAAACATACCGACGAATATCTGCGTACCATTGCCCATCTGCGTCCGCGCACCAACAAGTACGGTGCCACATTCCGGATTCGGTCCGAACTCTCATACGCGATTCACACTTTTTTCCATGAACGCGGATTCCGCTACGTCCATACGCCGATCATCACCGCTTCCGACTGCGAAGGCGCCGGCGAAATGTTTCAGGTGACCACGCTTGACCTGAACAACCTGCCGAAAACGCCCGACGGCAAAGTCGACTATTCTCAGGACTTTTTCGGCAAAGAGGCGCGGCTGACGGTTTCCGGCCAGTTAAACGGCGAAATGTATGCGACGGCGCTCGGCGACATTTATACTTTCGGCCCCACGTTTCGGGCGGAAAACTCCAACACCACCCGGCATGCGGCGGAATTTTGGATGATTGAGCCGGAAATGGCTTTTGCCGACCTCACCGACGACATGAATCTGGCGGAAGACATGGTCAGATACTGCGTTAAACATGTTATGGAACATTGCGCCGAAGACATGGAATTGTTTGAAAAATTTGTCGCTCCCGGTCTGAAAGACACGCTCGATACGATCGTCAACAACGATTTTGCCCGCATTACCTACGGCGAAGCGATCGAGATCATGAAAAATTCCGGCGAACGTTTTGAGTACAAACCGGAGTACGGCATTGACCTGCAAACCGAACATGAGCGTTTTCTGGCCGAAAAACATTTCAAGCGTCCGGTAATCGTCCGCGATTACCCGAAGGAGATCAAAGCCTTTTACATGCGTCTGAACGATGACGGCAGAACGGTTGCGGCAATGGACGTTCTGGTGCCGGGCATCGGCGAGCTGATCGGCGGTTCCCAGCGTGAGGAACGCTATGACGTCTTGTTGAAGCGCATTGAAGAAATCGGCATGACGGAAGCCGACTATGAGTGGTATCTCGATTCCCGCCGCTTCGGCACCGTTCCTCATGCCGGATTCGGGCTCGGTTTCGAACGTATGATGCTGTTGCTTACCGGCATCGGCAACATCCGTGACGTCATTCCTTTCCCGAGAACGCCGAAATCGGTTAACTTTTAGGAGAAGCAGGTGAACAGATATTTCCTTATTCCGGCTTTGGCCTTTTTGGCATTCTCCGCCCGGGCGGAGAATGCGGACAGCGAAATCAACGTCGTCATTTTTGCCCCCAAGCCGCAGGCGGAAAGCGCCGCGGCTCGGCTGCCTTCCTGCAATGATCCCGCAATGTTGAAGGCCGTTGCCGAAAAAGTGAAGGAATATCAGGACGAAAATCCCGCTTCCAGCATCATCAGCCGCCGCAAGCAGGCACTGATTGTCAAAAACCTGAAGGAATTTGAGGAGATTCCGGCGGCGGAATTTGACAACGCGTCCAATTATGAAGTGGCTCGCGAACTGGTGATGACCAAAATAAATTACCGGATTGCCGAAGATAATCTGCGTTTGTGCCGGGGCGGCGCCGTCAGCGGTATTTATCTTTTGATGTATCCGGAAGGAAGCGGCACCCGCGTGCAGATACTGAATTTTGTTCCGGCGCCGGACAGCGGCAACGAGTTTTCGATTTATTTTGAACCGCCGGCAGACGGGGAAACGCCGACGGAAGAAAAAGCGTCTGAACCGGCGCGGACACCGGATGCGGACACCGCTCCCGGACAGGAACCGGACGGCGCTTCCGCGGCGGCGGAAAATGCGGCGGAGCCAAAAGAATTGCCGGCCGGCGACGCGTCCGCAGCGGCGGAAAAATGAGTTTCCGATTACGTTTTTTTCAAATGAGCGGTTGAAAAAATAGAAAAAAAGGATATAATCACACTTCGTGTGAAAAGAAAAGGATGGTGATGTCGGAATGAGTAAAGGTTCTTCGGTAATGGTGATCAACAAGGCGGCGCAGCTGCCGGCTTTGCCGGACGCGGGCGGCCTGTTGTCCTATTTTGAAAGAATTAAGAGCTTTCCGGTGTTAAGCGAAGAGGAAGAGCAGGCGCTGATCCTCGACTTTAAACAAAATCATAACCTTGAGGCCGCGCACCGGCTGGTGGTTTCGCATTTGCGCCTGGCCGCAAAAATCGCCCTGACATACCGTCATTACGGTCTGCCGTTGGCCGATCTGATTTCGGAAGCCAACATCGGGTTGATGCAGGCGGTCAAAAAATTTGATCTGGAAAAGAAAGTGCGCCTTTCGACTTATGCAATCTGGTGGATCAAGGCGGCGATCAACGACTTTATCCTGCGTTCGTGGTCGCTGGTCAAGATCGGCACCGTAGCGGCGCAGAAAAAGCTGTTTTACAATCTCGGCCGCATCAAGGCCAAACTCGGCATTTACGAAAACAAGGAGCTGGAACCCTCCGTTGTTAAGCAGATTGCCGGCGAGCTGGTGGTTGACGAAAAAGACGTGGTGGAAATGAACCGTCGTCTGGGCGGCGATTCTTCGCTGAACGTTACCGTCGGCGACGAAGAAGACGAACGCGAAAAAATCGACATGCTGGTCGACAAGCGGCAAAATCTGGAAGCTGCCCTGGCCTGCAAACAGGAAGCGGCGCAAAAACACCGGATGCTGCAAAAATGTCTGAGCCGGCTGCCCGAAAGGGAAGCTTACATCATCCGTCACCGGATGCTGACGGAAACGCCGCAGACGTTGGAGGAAATCGGCGCCAGGTTTGAAGTCAGCCGCGAGCGGGTTCGCCAGATCGAAAAAAAGGCGTTTGAACATTTGTCCGCCCTGGTTAAGGAAGCTGCCGCGGAAACGGCTGAAACTGTTTAAGCTGCTGAGAAACGGAAGCGGTGAGGCGATAGGAAATGGCGAAGAAAAAAGAGAAATCAGGCGAGTTTGAATTTACCGGCGAGATGTCTGCCGCCGCCGTTACCGGTCTGGAATTCCGGGACAGCTTTTCTCCTTCCGAATCTTTGGACGGAATGCTGGAACGGATGGAGGAGCGGATCAAAAAAGTGCGGAAAATCAAAAAGAACAACATCTTTGTCAATCCTTTCAAAAGTTCGGAAAACTGATTTTTCATGGCGGATGAGTTTTTTAATCGGACAGTGGCCGCTCTGGCGGCGGCGGGGATCGATTCTCCGCGTCTGGAAGCGCGGATACTGCTGGCGCACGTTACGGGCATGGAAAGCAATGTTTACGATCCCGGGCGGAAACTTTCTCCCCGGCAGATGAGCGAGGCCGGCCGGCTGCTTGAACGCCGCCTGGCGCATGAACCTTTGGACAAGGTAATCGGCCGCCGCGATTTTTACAAATATCGTTTTGTCGTTAACCGCGAAGTGCTCAGTCCGCGTCCGGACAGTGAAACGCTGGTGGAAGCCGCGGCAGAGCTGATTGCCGAACACCGTTTGAGCTCTCTGCTTGAACTCGGGGTCGGTTCGGGCTGTCTGCTGCTGTCGCTGCTGGCCGACTGTCCGGGAACGCGGGGCGTCGGTGCGGACATTTCGCCGGCGGCATTGGCGGTGGCGGCGGAAAATGCCCGCCGGCTGAAGGTGGAAGACCGTTTGCGGCTGGTTGAGTTTGACTATTTCAAAGATGTTTTCAGCGAACGTTTTGATCTCATTGTCAGCAATCCTCCTTATATTCCGAGCGCCGACGTCGCTTTTTTGGCGCCGGAGGTGAAGGATTATGATCCGTTGTCCGCTCTGGACGGCGGTGCCGACGGTCTGGATCATTACCGGCAGATTGCGTCGGTTGCCGGCGGCTGGCTGAACGACGGCGGATATCTGGTGTTGGAAGCGGGTGCAGGGCAGGCCGGCGACATCGCTTCCGTTTTTGCCGGTTCCGGCTGGCAGACGGTTGGCATGCGGGAAGACTTAAACGGGATTAAACGCTGTGTAATATTGAAAAAATAATTTGCATTTTGCAAAAATTTTTGTATTATTCACCCGTAAACGCTTATTGAATTTTTAGGAAAATCGGCGTTTTTGTTTCCAAACCAACTTGAAAAGAAAATAAATTTGTTCCGGGGTGTTCCTGTCCGTGCAGGCGCTCTTTAACCTGATGTTTTATGGTATAAATATGAAAAAAACAAACAACAAATACCGCAGCGGCGGCAATAACAGCAGCAACAGTACGATCTACTCCCTCAATTATAAATTTGACAGCAATTCCATTGCCGGCAAAATCAGCGGCACCGCGCTTGACCTGATCAAACGCTATAACGACTTTGCCAAAGACGCCCAAAGCAACAACGATTATGTCAATGCGGAAATTTTTCGCCAGTATGCCGAACACTACCGCAAAATCGTGACCGAAATAAATGAACGCAAGAACCAGCAGCGTCAGGCCTTTGCCGCGGAAAACGGCGAACTTCGCAATGAGGCGGAAAACCGGCCGGCGGCGGAAGAACGGCAGCCGGATGCGGAAAGTGCGGGAATTGAAAACAGCGACCGCAAAGAAGAGAATACGGCGGCAGAAAAGGCTGCGCCGGCGACAGAGAAAAAACGCGCTTCCTGCACACGACCGGGTAAAGAAACGGCAGAAGCCGCCGCTCCGGCTGCAGAGAAAAAAGCGGCCGAAGAAGAACGGGTTCCGGCGAAGGAAACCAGAAAATCATTTAAAATCATCGAAATCAGTCATACCAAAGCGGACGAAGCGGCTGCCGTCGTTCCCTCTGCCGCTGAAGCGCCGGCGGCGGAAGCTGCGCCCAAGCGGGTTTACCGCCGTCGTAAAACCGCCACTGCGTCCTAAAACCGACAGAGAGGGCGTCCGTGTATTTCGTCATCGCTTTTTTTACCGTCACCTTTGTCGGCGCGCAGATCAGCGCGCGGACGCTGTGCGGCTACAACGACATTTCGCCGTGGTGGAAAGTCGCGGTATTCCTGCTGTTGTGGACCGTTTGGGCAATGCCGGCGGTTTTGGGCGGCCTCCGTACCAAAGGATGGCTGGAAGGGCCGGTTTACAATACGTTGGCTCTCGGCGGCTATTTTCTTTTTGGCTTTGCCTTTTTGCTGCTGATGCTGCTTTTGTTTCGTGATTTCGTCTGGGCCGTTTCTTACGGACTGGCCAAGTTGTCGGGGCATGCTTCGGCCGGCTGGAGTCCGGTGAATACGGCGGCTCTGACCAAGGCCAACCTGATTACTTTGGCGCTGGCTTTGCTGCTGTCGCTTTATGCCCTGTACGAAGGCGTGAAAACCCCGCGCGTGCGCGAAATCGTTATCGAAACGTCCAAAACAGACCGGGAAATTAAAATCCTGCAGATCAACGACATGCACATAGACCGCAGCAAACCGGTCAAATGGTTCGCCGATATGGTGGATCTGGCCAACGCTCAGGAAGCTGATCTGATCGTGCTGCCGGGTGACATCATTGATGACCGGATGGAGGCGGTGCTGCCGCAGGCCGGTGAACTGAAACGGCTGAAAAGCCGTTACGGCGTTTATTTTTCGCCCGGGAACCATGAATTTTACAACGGCCTGGTCGAAATACAGTGGTATTTGCAAAAAGCCGGTTTTGTCTGGCTGTCGGAAAACGGCCGCAACGTGGAGGGGCTGCCGCTTTATATAGCCGGCATGCCGGACGGGCCGCGGCAGCGGACGCAGACGCAGTATCCGCATCTTTTGCGGAATGCCGATCCCGAAGCCTATAAAATTTTGCTGGCGCACAATCCGACCAGGGCGAGGGAATATCTGGGGCAGGGGTTTGACTTGCAGCTTTCGGCCCATACCCATGGCGGACAAATCTTTCCTTTTCATCTGCCGGTGCGGCTTGCCAACAATTTTCTTTCCGGTTTGTACGAGTTGCCGGAAGGCAAGCTCTATATTTCCCGCGGCGCCGGTTACTGGGGACCGCCGATGCGGCTGCTGGCGCCGTCCGACATGACTTTGATCCGGCTTCTTCCGGCGGCGGATTCCCTGAACAGGGGTTGAAACAAAAATAAGCAATGAAAAAACTTGTTTTCAGGGGCAAAAAATGTTATAAGTAACTCCTAAACCAAATTATTGAATACTATGAATAATTATTTGCTGGCTTTGATCGTTATTTTGACGATGATTTTAATCATGGAAGCGGTTCGCTTTCTGCGTTTGAGAAAATGTTGCGGCAAAGATCGCTGCAAATGCGGGGAACGTGAAGATGCATTTTACCGGGAAAAACGCCTTTTTCTCAAACAACTCGGAGAAAGCGGCCTTTTGGCTCAGGAAATTGCGGAAAAGGAGAAACATGTTGGTCTGCAAAAAGTGCAAATCAATACTTTGTTGCAAGAGTTCCATTCGTTGGTTTTTTTCGGTTATTTGAAGCCCGATTATGAGGCTGGTTTTAAAAAAGAGCTGGAAAAACACTATGAAACTTTTGTGCAAAAGGCTGACAAAGGCGGCTACGCAGAGGACGAAAGAAGAGCCAAAGCCGATATTTACAAAGAGCTTTTGCAGAAGCTTTCGCTGACATGGCATGATCAGGATGAATCGAAAAAATGACAAAAGAGGCGTAAACATTAAAAAAACATCTCCCGCCGGGAGATGTTTTTTTGTATTGATGCCTTACAGATTCCCACCATTGTTATGGCGGTTGAATGGTTACGACAACGATGCCGCAGCGCCGGATTTTTCCTTTATTTGCGGTAAACCGGTCATCATTGTGTGAAAATTTTTCGGATTATCATTTTAACGGTATCGGTTACGCTCATGTCTTGCAAAATGTTTTTTCGGGAATGATTTTAATGTAATCTTTTTTATGCCGCCGTTTTTTCATTTCTTCTTCGCCAAAATCATCTTTGTTGCTTTTTGTGCCGTGTTTGATTAACGTTTCCGTAAAAGTAAGACCGCAATAATAATCCCGAATTTCATCTTTAAATGTGTTTTTTGCCAATTCAAATAACGGCATATACCATTTTGAGTTACAATATGCCCTCAAGAATAACCGTTTCGTAATTATTTTTTCCATACATAAGCAATTCTGACAGCAAGGGCAGCGCTTTTGTGCCTGCCCCGTCTTTGACGCGTAACATTTCTCGACGGACGACGTCTTAAGAAACCACCATGACGTTGTGTCCCAATTCATGTTGCAGCACTTTGGCAACAGTTGTTTTGCCGCTCCCGGAATTTCCCCTTATAATCACCAATTTTGACAAGTCTGTTTCTCCGTCGGTTCCAAAGCGGATGGCAGGTCATTGGCGGATGAAACAGAGAAAATAAAGCGCATTGACGTTGCGTAATAATCACTGTCTTTACTCATCACATGCTTTTTGCCGTTTTTCCTGAATGCTTTGGCGATAGGAATATCTTAATCCTTTTCCGGATTTTTTGCGGCTTTCGGCAGATTCTTTTTCATGATTGCTGCGCCAAAAGTGTTCTCTTGGCAAATAACCGGTTTCCGCCGTTTTTACATTTTTATGCGCCTATTCCCATTCGATCATCGGATAGTCTTCTTTGCCGCCCGGCAGCTGAAAATGCCACCATTCGCTGTTGATAGTTTCAAAACCGACGGAAGTCATCAGTTTTTTCAGCAGTTCCCGGTTGTTGATTTCTTCCGCATAACGCGTGTCGAGAAAATCCTGCCGCGCTTTTTCCAGATGTTTGTAGAAAGGTTCTGTTTCCCCTTTGGCCAGTTGTTTGGCGAATTTTTTCTCATAGCCGTCGACTTCGGTCGGGAATTTCAGGTTGCGTCCCTTTTCGTCGGTGAGGCAGCAGTCGATTGCCGTACCGTAACAGTGCAGACTGTTTTCCGGTTTGCTGGCAAACAATCCTTCTACCGTGATCAGCTCCAGAATCCGCCGATGGGCAACCGGCGGACGGTAAGCGTCGCGAATACGCAATTTGAGGTTTTGCGCAGCCAGTTCGCCTGCCAGTTCCTGCAATCGTACCGCAGCGTCAACATGGATATATGCCCGGTCGCCGAACCCCACTTCCCAATATACGGGGTGTAAAATGATATTTTCCGGCGTTGCGTACATCATGTCGATGATGAATCGGTCGCCGGTAATTTCCGTCAGATTGTTTTTAATAAGAAAATTTCTGTCCATGTTTTTATCCTTTCTGTTGCCAGGATCCGTTTTCGTTTTGCTGCCAGTAAAAAACGTCGGCGTCCTGTTGTTTCAGCTCTTTCCACATCTGGCGCGCCTGCGTCAGGCTTTCTTCCGAATTGCCGTCAAAGATGTTGAATACCCTTTCAAAGCGGCTGATTGTTTCCCAATCGGTTCGCGCGCCGTCGGTCAGAAACAGAAATTCCGCGCCGTTGGGCACGTCATCGCCGGCAGTCAGCCAGATCGGCTGCATGTCCGCAAAGCCGTCTTTGCGGCTGCCGTGCGGCAGGAAAGAAGTGTCGTTATATGTCCACAGCAGCGAGTTCAAAAACTCAACGCGTTCTTCGTTGCCGATTTTTACCACGATTTTTTTGCCGGTGCCGTAAGCCTTTTCCAAAAGCTTCGGCAGCACGTCTTCCAGACGCTGGTTTTGCAAATGGTAAAAATCTACTCTGCTCATGGTCTTAACTTCAGCTGGAGAACGTTGATTTCGTCTTGTTCCGCATTCTGGATCATCAGGTGCAGCGGGCGTTTTTCTGTTTGGGCGTCCTGAATATGTCCCAATGCGGCGGAGAGGGTGACGCAGTCTTTCAGATCCATTTTCAGGATGATGTCGCCGCGTTTAATGCCCTGACGGTCGGCGTCGCTGCCGAATTCGACCCCTTCGACCAAAAGTCCCATGGTGGTCGGCGACAAATTCATGTTTTTAACGATTTCCGGCGTAATTTCTTTCAGGATCATACCGCTTTCTTTTAAGATTTTGCCGCCGTCGGAATCCGGTTTGACCTGCTCGCGGGGGGCGGCTTTGGGTGATTTCGGCATATTTTCGACCTTAACCGTGATCGGCTCAATCTCCTGATTGCGCCAGATTACAAGCTGCGCTTCGCTGCCGGCCGGCATTTCGGCAATCAGCCGCGAAAAGTCTTTGCAGCTGTTGATTTCGGTCTGACCGAGGCTGATGATCACGTCGCCGGCCTGCAGCCCGGCTTTGGCTGCCGGTCCGTTTTCGCTGATGCCGGAAACGATGATTCCCTGAGAGTCTTTCAGGTTCAGGCTGCGGGCCAGATTTTTGGAGTTCGGCTGTACCCGGATGCCGATCCAGCCGCGTTTGACCTCGCCGCTTTGCTCCAGCTGTTTGACAATCCATTCGACAATGTTGATCGGGATGGCAAAGCCGATTCCCATGTTGTTTCCGGAAGTGGAGAAGAGGGCGGAATTGATGCCGATCACTTCTCCTTTGGTGTTGAACATCGGGCCGCCCGAACTGCCCTGGTTGATGGCGGCGTCGGTCTGGATAAAGTTGTCGTACGGACCCGCGGCAATGTCCCGAGATTTGGCGGAAACGATGCCGGCGGTAACGCTGCCGCCCAGTCCGAACGGGTTGCCGATGGCCAGTACCCAGTCGCCCACCCGGATGGCGTCGGAATCGCCGAAAGTTACTTTGTCGAGTTCAAACGGCGGTTCGATTTTGATCAGGGCGATGTCGGTTTTTTCGTCGCCGCCGATGATGTCGGCTTCGACTTCGGTGTTGTCAAACAGTACCACGTTGACGACTTCGGCGTTCTCAATCACATGATAGTTGGTGATGATGTATCCGTCTTCGCTGATGATAAAGCCCGATCCCAACGCTACCCGGCCTTCCAGCGGATCATAATATTCCCCGTCGCCGTTGCCGCCTTCGGTCGGAATGTTGATCTGGTCGGGCTGCTGGATGGTGGAGATGTTGACCACCGTCGGGATCAGCTTTTCCGCCAGATCGGCAAAAGACGGAAAACCGTATTGCGCCCGGACGGGAAAAGCGGCGGCCGCGCCGCACAGAGCCATAAGCCAAAGTCGTAATCTGTTCATCTTCCTATCTCATCGATTTGCGGAAAAACTGGAAAAACTCGCTGTCGGGTGACAAAACCATCGAGGCGTTGCCGTCGGTGAGCGCGTTTTTATAAGCCTCGAGCGAGCGGTAGAAGGCAAAAAACTCCATATCCTGCCCGGCGGCTTTGTTCCAGATCATGATTGCCTGTTCGTCGCCCTGACCGCGGATGATCTGTGCCTGCTTTTCGGCGTCGGCGAGGATGATGGTTTTTTCCTTGTCGGCGCTGGCCTTGATCTTCTGCGCTTCCTGCGACCCTTGTGCGCGGAACTCCTTGGCTTCGCGCTCGCGTTCAGTCTTCATCCGGGCATTGATCGCCTGCAAAACCTCAAGCGGCAGGTCGGCCCGGCGGATGCGCACGTCGGCAACGCTGACGCCGATCTGTTCCGCGTCGACCTTAACCGCGGCGCTGATGTCGTTCATGATCTGGGTGCGCTTCTGCGACAACAGTTCCTGTAAGGTGCTGCGGCCGAGGATCTTGCGGATGGAGGAATTGACGATTTCCGCCAGTTTGCTCTGCGCCTGATATTCGGTGCGCACGGTTTTGTAAAACTTCAGCGGGTCGATAATCCGGTAGCGGGTAAAACTGTCGACGTCCAGACGTTTTTTGTCGTTTAAAACCACTTCCTGCGCCGGCGGATCAAGGTTGAGCAGCCGCGCGTCATAGAAAACGACGTTCTGAATCATCGGAATTTTGAGTTTCAGTCCCGGTTCCTTTACAACTCTGACCGGACGGCCGAATTGCAGAACCAGCGCCTGTTCGCCCTGGTTGACGGTATAAATGCTGCCGGCGGCCAGAATGACAACGGCCGCGGCCAGCGCAATCAAAACATATTGAATCTTACTCATCGTCGTCGTTTCCTTATTTCAAACTGTTCAGCGGCAGCAGCGGCACCACGCCGTTGCCTTTGGCGGAAGGGTCGAGAATGACCTTGTCGGAATTTTTCAGGACGTTTTCCATGGTTTCCAGATACAGGCGCTTGGCGGTTACCTCACGGCCTTTTTTATAGGCCTGATAAACCGAGTTGAAACGCTCGGCCTCGCCCTTTGCCTTGTTGACAACGGCTTCCTTGTAGGCTTCCGCGCCTTGCAGAATCTGCGAAGCCTGGCCGCGGGCGTTGGGAACAACCTCGTTGCGATAAGCTTCCGCTTCGTTCTTAAATCTTTCCATGTCGGCTTTGGCGCGCTGAACTTCGTTAAAGGCGTCGACCACCTGTTTCGGCGGATCGGCCTTTTGCAGTTTGACGCGGACGATTTCCACACCGGATCCGAAGTCGTCGAGCACTTTCTGCAGTTCAAGCTTGGTGTCTTCCTCAACCTTGCCGCGGTCGCCCGAAATGATCGGCATCATTTTCGACTGGCCGACGATTTCACGCAAAACCGACTGTGCGGCAACGCTTACCGTCTGGTCGGGGCTGCGCATGCTGAACAGGTAGTCTTTGGCGTTTTTGATCCGCCAGACCACGGTCAGGTTGATGTCGACGATATTTTCGTCGCCGGTCAGCATATGGCTCTCGGTAAATGCGCGGGAAACGTTGGAAACCCGGCTGCTTTCGGCCACCCCGAGGTTAATGCTCCGTTCCTGGGTCATGCTTACTTTTTCCACCGTCTCGATCGGGTAGGGCAGATGGTAGTGCAGTCCCGGTTCGGTGGTGTCGACATATTTGCCGAATCTCAGCACCACCCCCTGTTCGTTGGTTTGCACCTGATAGAAGCCGGATGCCAGCCACAGGGCCGCCGCCGCGCCGATAATCAGTTTGGCGCCGCCGTCAAAACTGAAACCGCCGCTTTTTTTGATCCGGCGGAATTTAACGACTTTTTCCGTATTCGCTTCGCCCTGCCACGGGGAATCATCGCTGTCGTCCCACGGGCTTTTGTTGTCAGCCATGTTTTTACACCTCATTGTTTATTATATTGCATTAAATCCATATATAATATAAATGTATCCTAAAAACAATTAATGATACGACAATATCAACAGGAGAGAATTATGGAAGCAGAACTGCGCCGTATCGCCGGGCAATACTTTGCTCCGGAAACGATTGAGAGCGTCAGGGTTTTTAACCGCCGCGCGATCGTTACTCTGGTTAATGCCGCCGAAGACCCGGCCGGGGCGGAAGCAATGGAAAAGGCTATGCTGGCATATCCGGAAATAGACAAAGTTTCGGTCGTTTACACCGCGGCCCGCCGCGACGAAGGGGATACCCGCTGGCGGATTCCCGGAGTAAAGAAAATCATTGCCGTCGCTTCGGGCAAAGGCGGCGTCGGCAAATCCACCACCGCCGTCAATCTGGCGCTGGCGCTGGCGGATCTTGGCAAAAAAACGGCGTTGTTCGATGCCGACATTTACGGCCCTTCGGTGCCGACCATGCTGGGGTTTGAAGACGTGTCGCCGATTTCTTACGACGGCAAAACTTTCGAGCCTTTTGAAAACCTCGGCCTGAAGTCGATGTCGATCGGCAGTCTGGTGGACAAAGACACCCCGCTGATCTGGCGCGGGCCGAAAGCCTGCGGCGCCCTGCAGCAGCTTTTGACGGAAGTCAACTGGGGCGACATCGACGTCATGGTGATCGACATGCCGCCCGGCACCGGCGACATTCAGATTACGCTGGCCCAGCAGGTGAAGCTTGACGGCGCGGTTATCGTTTCCACCCCGCAGGACATTGCCCTGATCGATGCGGTCAAAGGCGTCAACATGTTCAAACGGGTAGAGGTGCCGATTTTGGGCATTGTCGAAAATATGAGTTATTATCTGTGTCCCGAGTGCGGTCATAAGGAATTCGTTTTCGGCGAACACGGCGCGCGGGAAACGGCGGAACGTCTGGGTGAAAAGTTTCTGGGGGAGATTCCGCTCAACATTAAGATCCGCAGTTATGCCGACGGCGGCACCCCGATCGTTTATGCCGAACCGGACAGTCCGTTCAGCGAAGCTTACCGCGAAATTGCCGCAAAAATAGCCGCGGCCTTATAGACGGAAAAGCCGGATATCCGAAAATATCCGGCTTTCGCAAGTCTGCAGCAAACATCATTTGCCGTTACTTTTCGATTTCGTCTTTTTCTTCGTCGTCTTCTTCCTCATCATCTTCTCCTGACAATACTTCGTCTTCACACCAGAAAAAGTTGTTATGGTCGTGTTGTGACGCTTGTTCAAATTCGAAAAAGCGGGCAACGGGAACTCGCAGGAAATTGCTCAATGTCCACAACATGTAACAGGGAATGTGTCCCTTGCCTTGTTCGTATTGCCTGAGTGTTTGGAGCGGAACGCCGATTTGGTCGGCCACGTCTTTTTGTGTAAGACAGTATACGGAACGGCAGAAGCGCAGACATTTGCCGATGTCAATTTCGATCGGTTGCGGGATGTCTTTGCCGCGTTCCAATGATTGAAAAATAGGAAATCCCATGAAGCAATCCTTTCTGTTGTTGATTAAACGGTAAGGCCACTGTCAGACTTCAAAAGGGATATGAGCTTTTCGGCCGTTTTTTTTAAGACGGCGGGAAAAGCGCTTTTGAAATGAAGGTGGTCGGGAAGTTGACAAATCATATATGCTAAAATGATCCCCCGGGTCTTTGAACTTTTCAGTTGTTGGACATGCACCCGGGGCTCCCCGACCGTAGTCAGGGATATATTCATCGTTATCGCTATCAACAACGATAACAATTTGACGGCGAATATCCCTGTCGCCGTAGCATATATGGGCTTGTCAAGGCCCCGCGCCCCTTTTTCGGGCGCTTAAGTGCCAAAACCGTACATTTTCCGCAGCAGAACGGAAAAACGTTTGCCTGCTTTCCGAACAAACGGCGCCGGCACGTTTTCACGACCGTTCCGCGGGCGGATGTAATGGCTCTGCCACCTGGAAACATCATAAATAAACAAAAAAACGATTACAAGACGAAATATGCGGAATAAACAAAGGCAAGCGAAATTCGCAGCCGGAGAACCGGCTATCGTATTGACACTAATAGATTGTAGAAATAAGAAATAAAAATTAAAGGTTGTGGATAACATACCGCTTTTGTATTTTCGTTTTGATGCCAAAGCCGGTTTGTGCCAAACCCGTTTTTCGCTTTCTCAACAGCTTGCCCGGCCATGTTTCGGAACGGATGGCCGGAACCTGCACTTTTTCAGCGTCTGCGTTCGGGCAGTCCTTCTTCTTTTTCAAGTTGTTTGATTCTCATCAGCAGATCGTCGATCTTAAGCCTGAGCGTTGAAGACGGATTATGCCGCAGGGCGTTTTCCGCCTGCCGCCGGGCCGTTTGCGCGTCGCCGCCGAGAAAAGAGAATTCCGCCGCCGCGTAGTTGGAGGTTGCCATGTCGTTTTGCATGCCGCTGGCTCTTGCCAGAAGCAGCCAGGCATAGCTGTCGGGGTTATAAACCAGAACCTGGTTCAGCATGCGGACGATTTCTTTTAAGTCTGCCTGGCCGGGATTGTTTTCGAGCATGGCCTGCGACAGGTTAAGCTTGAACAGGGACGAGGCCGGCTGCAGTTTCAGCGCCTGCCGGTAAGCGGCGGCGGCCGGAACAATTTTTCCCGTTTCCATCATCATCTGTCCTTTTAATTCGTAAAAATAAGGGTTTTGCGGCTCGTCTGCGATCAGTGAGTTAACCTCGGCCAGCGCCTCTTTCATTTTCAGCTGTTTGAACAGGGCGATGGCGCGGGCGTAACGGGCGGGGACGGAATTGTCGTTGGGCGGATATTTGAGAAACGTCTGCCGCGGTTCTTCGGTATAGGCAAACAGTTTGGCTTTGATTCTTTGAAATTCCTTTTCCTGAGGCCCTTGCGCCGGCGCCCGCGATTCCCGTGCCGCTTTTTCGACGAAGGATATGCGTTCGTCGGTCAGCGGGTGAGTGCGGTAATAGTCGCGTTCGGCAATGCCCTGCATTTTGTTGCGGTGTTGTATTTTTTTCAGGAATGCGAGCATGCCGGCCGGCGACTGGTTTATTTTTTTCAGCAGGTTGACAGCGGCCTCGTCGGCGCTCCTTTCTTCGCTGATCTGGTATGAGAGCATCGAATTGAGAGCCGAACTCTGCGAACCGAGAATGGCGGCGATGCTCAGGTCTGCACGTCCGGCGGCGATGCCGGCCAGGCCGCCGACCAGCATTGAAGCCAGGCTGATGCTCTGCACCTCGCGCGATTTGATTTTGTGACGAAGAATGTGTCCGCCCTGAATATGCCCGGTTTCGTGCGCCAGCACGCCGGTCAGCTCGTTCTGGCTGTCGGCGGCGGTAATGGTGCCGATGTTGACGAACATGCGGTTGCCGTCGGTGACGAATGCGTTCAGTTCACGGTCGTTGACAATATAAATCTGCCCCGGGCGGAAAGCTACGCCGGCGGCGTTGAATACCGGCCGCAGCGTCTGATGCAGAAATATCTCGGTTTCTTCGTCCGAAATCAGGGAAATGGCCCGTGCCGTTTCGCAATTTAAAAAAACTGACAGCAGCACAAGACTGCCTGCCAGTTTTTTTGCCGTTGTCAGAAAAGAGTTTATCCGTTGATAAGCTTTTTCCACCATGCAACCTTCCTTTTTTCCGGTTTCTCTTCGTTTTCCGTATTGGTATTTGCGGGAGCCGGCGTTTCATGGCTGTTATACAGAATTACCGCTTCTTCTTTTGCCGGTTTTTCTTCCGTTTCACCGGACGGTTCGCCGCTGCGGCGTCTGCTGCCCCTGCGGCGGTCAAAACGGCCGCGCCGGTCGCGCCTGCCGCCTCTGCGTCGGAAACCGGCGTTTTCGTTTTCCCCTGCGTCGGCTTCGATTTCGTTTTCCGCGGCGTTCTCTGCAGTCGTTTCTTCCGTGTCGGTTTCGTCGCCGGCATCGTTTTCCTCATATTCGGAAATTTTGTTTTCCTTTGCCGTTTCTTCGCCGGCGGGTTTTATTGCTTTTATCCGTTCGATTTTGAAATCCGCGATGTTGCGGACGCTGTCGTCGGCACAGATGACAACCTGCATTTTATAGCGCTGTTCTATGTTGACCAGTTCGGCGCGCTTCTGGTTTAAGAGATAAACGGCCACGTCGCGCGGCAGCGAAACGGTAATTTTTGACGAGCGACCTTTGATGCCTTCTTCCTCAATCGTACGCAGGATGGAAACCGCGCCGGATTCGATGGTGCGGACAATGCCGCGGCCGTGGCAGTGCGGGCAGGTTTGATAATTGCTTTCAAAGAAAGAGGAATGCATCCGCTGGCGCGAAATCTCAAGCAGCCCGAAGCAGCTCATTTTGCCGATCTGCACGCGGGCGCGGTCTTTTTTCATTGCCTCTTTCATCCGCTTTTCGATTGCCTGGTTGTTTTTGGCTTCGTCCATGTCGATGAAGTCGATTACCACCAGTCCGGCCAGATTGCGCATGCGGAGCTGTTTGGCGATTTCATCGGCGGCTTCCAGGTTGGTTTTGAGCGCCGTTTCTTCCAAATCTTTTTCCTTGGTAGCGCGGCCGGAGTTGACGTCGATCGAAACCAGCGCCTCGGTGGGGTTGATTACCAGATAGCCGCCCGATTCCAGCTGCACGTTGGTGTCGTGCAGCTTGTCCAGCTGTCCTTCGACCTGGAAACGCTGGAACAGCGGAATGTCGTTCGGTTTGCAGGACTTGAGCTTTTTCATGCTGTGCGGCGACAGAATCTTCATAAAGCTGCGGGCAGCCTGATAGGCGTTGTTGCCGTCGATGATGATTTCCGAAATTTCCTTGGTAAACATGTCGCGCAGCGCCCGTTTAATCAGGTTTCCTTCCTCGTAGATCAGAGCCGGCGCACCGCTTTTCAGCGAATCAAGCCGGATTTGTTCCCAGGTGCGGATCAGGTAATTGTAGTCGCGGACAATGTCCGATTTGGTCTTTTCTTCACCGGCGGTACGCACGATCAGCGACATGTCGCTGGAAATCGGCAGTTCCCTGATGATGGTTTTTAAACGCTTGCGGTCGGAAACGTTGGTGATTTTGCGCGAAACGCCGCCGCTTTTGATCCGGTTGGGCATCAGCACGCAGTAGCGGCCGGCCAGCGACAGATATGTCGTCAGGGCGGCGCCTTTGTTGCCGCGTTCTTCCTTGACCACCTGTACCAGAAGAATCTGGCCTTCTTTGATGACGTCCTGAATTTTGCTTTGATGGAAAAGCTTGCGCATCAAAATCAGCTTTTTCTGGATTTCAAAGTCATATTCGCCGTCGTCATCGTCGTCGGCGGCCACTTCGTCGTCGCTGCCGTTGTCCATGCCGGCGCCGCCGGTTTCTTCCGTTTCGTTTTCGCCGTTGTTTTCGCATTCTTCGTCTTTTTCGACAATTCTTTCGTTTGCGGTGCCGGCGGATTCGGCAAGGGTTTTGACTTCTTCTTTCTTTTTGCCGTCGTTTTTCGCTTCTTCCGCGGGTGCGGCGGCCGTTTCCGCCGGCGCTTCCGCAGACGCCGTTTTGCCTGCGGCGGCAGATGTGTCTTCCGCGCCCGTTTCGGCGGTTTCTCCGGCAGTTTTCGGTTTGCGTCCGCGGCGTCTGCCGGTGGTTCCCGCTTTTTTCTTTTTGCCGGCCTGCTTGCCGTCTGCGGCTTGGTTTTCGCCGTCTGACGCTTTTTCTTCTGCCGCTGCCGCGGGGGCTTCTCCGGTTTCCGCGCCGCCGTTTTCAACGATGGCGGCCGTTGGCGTTTCTTCCGCTGCCGCCGCGGAAGAAGCGTTTGAACCTTCCGGTTGTTCGGCCGCCGCTGCCGGTTGCGCTTCCGCATCCGTGCCGTTTTCGTCGGCGGCTTTTGCCGCTTCTTCCCGGGCGCGCGCTTCCGCAGCTTCCTGTTCCAGGCGCTGGGCGCGTTTTAAGGCTTTTTCTTCGCGGATTCTCGCGCGTTCCTGTTCGCGTTCCTTAATTGCCTGTTTTTTGTTTTCAATCATGGCGTCGACTTCTTTTTCCAGTTCGGCCATGGTTTTGTCGTCCACATGATAATAGTCGGGATGGATTTCGCCGAAAGCGAGGAACCCGTGGCGGTTGCCGCCGTAGTCGACAAAGGCGGCCTGCAGCGAAGGTTCAATCCTCATCACCTTGGCCAGATAAACGTTGCCTTTGATCTGTTTTCTGCTGCTTGATTCGAATTCGACGTCTTCAAGCTTGTTGCCGTTGACCACGACCACCCGCGTTTCTTCGGGCTGGGTGTCGTCGATTAACATTCTTTTGGTCATATTTTAATAAACTCCGTTCACTCCGCGGAAAACGCGGAAAAATTATTGCATCCGGAGAGAAATCGTGCGGAGAAAAGCAGGAAAACACAAGCTTCGGACAAAAGCTTCAGGCGCTTCTGCCGGGCTTTGCCGTATTGCCGGAGCAGCTTTCTCCGACCTTCAAACATTCAGAACTTTCCTGTTCTGCGATCCGCGGACAAACGCTTTTTTGCTTGCTTGTTATTTGGCTTGTCCGCAAATCAGAATCTCTATCCGGTTTAAACCTCATTCCGGCCGGGATGCACAGGCACGTTTTTCACCGTGAAAAACGGCGGCAACCAATGCGCGGGGAACCTAAAAAACATTTTGTCGTCAAGTCGTAAACGTCCCCGTGCCGGTTAAAAAGACATCCGGCCGCTATTGACAATATACCGGCTGATGTAAAATTACAATACGAAATTTCATTTTTTTCTTTCTCCTTTTTAACAGATTGGTAATAAGTGGCATTTATAATTGCCAAAACTATGGTGGAACAAAACCGGTAATGAGCATACTGAACAACATAACGGCGGCAGGCTGCCGCCGAATACTGATGCTGGCGATGATGGTGCTGTCGGCGGTTTTCCTTTGCGCTTTCAGAGCCGATGCCGCCGGCCGCGTCAGCGGGCTGCGGATCGGGCAGGGCATCGGCAGCGTGCGTATCGTGTTTGACGCCGACGCCGAATTCGACTATAACGTTTTTCTGCTTGACGGGCCGAAACGTTTGGTGGTGGATACCAAAAACGTCTATGTCGGCAAAGCGCTGGAAAAGACCAAAGACAAAAACAATCTGGTCGGCCGGGTGCGGGTGGGTGATATTCATGACGGCAAAACCCGCATAGTTTTCGACCTGCTCAAGCCGGTGGTGGTCAAAAAGGTTTTCATGCTGCCGCCGCAGTCCACTTTCAAATGGCGGCTGGCAATTGACGTGACCGTCGCTTCCGAACGCGAGTTCCGGCAAAAGGCGGGCATCGACAACGCCTACGGCAACAAAAGCCTTTCGCTGGCCGGCAGCGTGCAGGCGGCCGTTGATGCGACGCCGAAGCCCCGTAAGCAGAACGCCAGAAAAATCATTGTGATCGACGCCGGGCACGGCGGACACGATCCGGGAGCGATCGGCTATTCCGGCGTGCATGAAAAGAACATCACCCTGGCCATGGCCAAAGAGCTTAAGCGTCAGTTGGACCGCAAGGGAAAATATACGGTTTATCTCACCCGCAGCACCGATGTCTTCATTCCGCTGCGCAAGCGGGTGGAAATTGCGCGCAAACACAAGGCCGACCTGTTTATGTCCGTGCATGCCGATTCCGCTTTGAACCGCAAGGCGACCGGGCTGTCGGTCTATACCCTGTCGGAAACGGCTTCGGACAAGGAGGCGGCGGCGCTGGCCGAACGGGAAAACAAGGCTGACGTCATCAGCGGGCTCAATCTGGTCGAACAGTCCAAGGAAGTGAGCGACGTGCTGATATCGCTTGCCCAGCGGGAAACCCGCAACCGTTCTTCCGAATTCGCCAAATGTCTGGTGGACGAAATGCGCAAATCGGTCAAGCTGATCAGCGATACCCACCGTTTTGCCGGGTTTGCCGTCTTAAAGGCGCCGGACGTGCCGTCCGTGCTGCTGGAGATGGGCTATCTTTCCAACAAAAACGAAGAACGTCTTCTGCGTCAGGAAAGCTACCGCCGCAAATTGGCCGTTTCCGCCGCCAAAGCGATCGACCGCTATTTTGAAGACATGAAACACAAATCCCTGTTTTGATCCCGGTTGTCGTTTAAACGGCTGATAAATCAAGAATACGGTTGTCGTTTGCGATAAAAACTGTTATGAGTGTGTCATAATATAATCTGTTGGGTATGAAAATGTTTAAAACTTTGTCTTCTTTACTGAGCACGTTTTTCTTTTTTGCGGTCATCCTGATTGTCGTGATCATCAGCAATCTGTGGCGCTTCAGCCAAAGCCTGCCCGATTACCGCCAGCTGGAAAAATACGAGCCGGCGGTCACCACCCGCCTGTATGCCGGCGACGGTCAGCTGTTGAAAGAATATGCGGTGGAGCAGCGGCTGTTCATGCCGGTCGGCAAAATCCCCGATCTGGTCAAGCAGGCGTTCATCTCCGCCGAAGACAAAAAGTTTTATCGGCATTCGGGGATTGATTATGTCGGCATTGTCCGCGCCGTTATCAGCAACGTGAAAAACCTGGGCAGCGGCCGCCGGCCTTCGGGTGCGTCGACCATCACCCAGCAGGTGGCCAAAAACTTTCTGCTTTCTTCGGAAGTGTCTTATGTCCGCAAAATCAAGGAAGCGCTTTTGGCCTGGCGGATTGAACAGGCGTTTGGCAAAGATCATATTCTGGAACTGTATCTGAACGAAATTTACCTCGGCAACCGCTCTTACGGCGTGGCGGCGGCGGCGCTCAACTATTTTGACAAGCCGCTGTCGGAACTGACGCTGGAGGAAGCCGCCTATCTGGCGGCGCTGCCGAAGGGACCCAACAATTACAATCCCCACACCCGTTACGAGGCGGCCGTGGCCCGCCGCAACTGGGTGATCGGCCGGATGCTTGAGGAGGGGTACATTGACGAGCTTGCGGCCGAAAACGCCAAGGCGCAGCCGTTGAAAGTGGTGAAACGCGACAGCGGTTTCGTAAAACATGCGGAATATTTCAGCGAGGAAGTCCGCCGCGGAATTGAACGGCGTTTCGGTGCCGAGGCGCTTAACGAGGGCGGGCTGATCGTCCGCACCACCGTTGATCCGCGTCTGCAGGAAATCGCCACCCGGGTATTCCGGGAAAAACTGCAGGAGTATGACCGCCGCCACGGCTGGCGCGGAGCAACGGCCAACATCGCTCTTGAAGACGATTATATGTCGGTACTGGAGAAAACGGCGCTGCCGGCCGGAGCCGAAAGCAGCTGGGAAAAGGCGGTGGTGACCCTGGTCAACAATGCGCGGGCGGAGATTAAAACGGTTGACGGCGAAACCGGCGTCATTCCTCTTTCCGTTCTTTCCTGGGCAGGCAAAACGCTGCCCGATCAGGGGATCGGCAGGGCGCCGAAATCGGTTAAGGAGGTGCTGAAACCGGGTGACGTGATCTGGGCGGAAAAAATCGGCGAAGAGAAAATCAAAAAACAGAAACTGCCGGAAAACGCTTATAATCTGCGTCAGGTTCCCGACGTCGACGGCGGGCTGATCGCCATCGACCCTCATACCGGCCGGGTGCTGGCAATGGTCGGCGGGTATTCCTACAAACGTTCGCAGTTTAACCGCGCCACCCAGGCGCGCCGGCAGACCGGTTCGTCGTTCAAGCCGTTTGTTTATCTCACCGCGCTGGAAAACGGCTATTCTCCGACCGATCTGATTTTGGACGCGCCGTTTGTGCTGGATCAGGGAGCCGGCCTGCCGAAATGGAAACCGGAAAACTTTACCAAGAAATTTTACGGTCTGATGACTTTGCGCGAAGGAATTGAAAAATCGCGCAATCTGATGACGGTTCGTCTGGCGCAGGACGTCGGCATGGACAAGATTTCCGCCTTTGCCAAAAGAACGGGCATCAACGACCATCTGCCGGAGCTGCTTTCAATGTCGCTCGGCGCCGGCGAAACCCGGCTGATCGACCTCACTTCCGCCTATGCGGAAATTGTCAACGGCGGCAAAAAAATACAGCCGTATCTGATTGAGCGCATTCAGGACCGCTATGGCCGTACCATCTTAAAACAGGATAACCGCGACTGTGCCGGCTGCAATTACGATGTTTGGGAAAATCAGCCGACCCCGCAGTTGGCAGACGGCCGCGAGCAGGTGTTTGACAGCCTGTCGGCCTATCAGATGACTTCGATTCTGGAAGGCGTGGCCACCCGCGGCAGCGGCGCCCGGCTGCGGCGCCTGAAAAAACACCTGGCCGGCAAAACCGGAACCACCAACGACAGCAAAGAAGGCTGGTTTGTCGGTTTTTCGCCGGATCTGGTGGTCGGCACCTACATCGGTTTTGACGAACCGCGGACGCTCGGCCGCTGGGAAACCGGCGCCAGCGTGGCGCTGCCGGTATTCTATGCGTTTATGGAAGAGGCGCTGAAAGATCAGCCCGATATTCCGTTCCGCATTCCCGCGGGCATCAAACTGGTGCGGATCAATTACAAAACCGGCAAACCGGCGGTGCCCGGGGACCAGGTGGTCATTACCGAAGCGCTGAAGCCCGACTTTGACTTTGAAACGGCCGGCCAGCGCATCATTAACGGCAGTTCCGACAACGACAATGACGGAGAAGACGACCGCAACGATTTCAAACGTTTCGGCAATTCCGCCGACAGCGAAAACTTCCAGCTCGGAACCCAGTATTAGTCAACTTTTCAACCTATTGAAAGGAAAAACATGCAGGCAGAAGTATTAACCTTAATTGACGAGATCAAGCAGTCGCTTTCGCTGCTGAGGAGGTCTCTTTGACTACGATAACGCCGTTTTGCGTCTGGAAGAACTGGACGCGCTGACCGCCGCGCCGGAACTGTGGAACGACGCCGCCCGCGCGCAGAAGCTGTTGAGCGAAAAAAATTCGCTGGAAGAAAGCGTTACCGCGCTGAAGCAAACGGAAACGTCGTTAAACGAATTAAGCGAACTCTGTGAACTGGCGGAAGAGGAGGGCAATCGGGAACTGGTTGCCGAGATCATAACCCAGTTGGAGGAGCTGAAGGCAAAAACCCGCCGCGGCGAGTTGGAAGCGCTGCTTTCCGGCGAAGCCGACAAAAACGACGCCTTTCTCGAAGTTCATGCCGGCAGCGGCGGCACCGAGGCTCAGGACTGGGCGGAAATGCTGCTCAGAATGTATACCCGCTGGGCGGAAGCGCATCAATATAAGGTGGAATATGTGGAGGAAGCGGAAGGCGACGTTGCCGGGCTGAAGTCGGCAACCGTCAAAATCAGCGGACACAACGCATACGGCTGGCTCAAGTCGGAAACCGGCGTTCACCGTCTGGTGCGGATTTCGCCGTTTGACAGCAACGCGCGCCGCCATACCAGTTTTGCCTCGGTCGGCGTTTATCCCGACATTGACGACGAAATCCGCATTGAGATCAACGAGTCCGACTGCCGGGTCGATACCTACCGCGCGTCGGGCGCCGGCGGCCAGCACATCAACAAGACCGATTCCGCGGTCCGTATCACCCATATTCCGACCGGAATCGTAGTCCAATGCCAAAATCAGCGTTCGCAGTTTCAGAACCGCGACGCCGCTTGGAAAATGCTTCGCGCGCGCTTATATGAAATGGAACTGAAAAAACGCGAAGACGCGGCGCAGGGAGAAAGGGATTCGATGGGCGACAACGGCTGGGGCTATCAGATTCGCTCCTATGTTTTGCAGCCCTACAAACTGATCAAGGATCTGCGCACCGGCGCGGAAACTTCGGACGCCAAGGCGGTTTTGGACGGTGACATTGATTTGTTTTTGGAGGCGGCGCTGGCCGATAAGGTAAGCAACAAATGAAAAAAGTTTCAAACCGGCTTTATCTGGCCCGTAAAATCTTTGATTATACGGTGGTTTTAATCCTGATTCTGCTGCTTTTGTTCATTTGGCAGCTGTACCGCGGGCCGATTGCGGTTCCTTTTCTCAAGCCTTATATCATCGCGGCCTTAAACCAGGATAACGAAAACGCGGAAGTGACGGTGGACAGCGTCAACATTGAGCTGGTGCGTTCGATCAAACCGATCAAAATCATTGCCAAAAACGTGGTTTATGAAGAAAACGACGGCCATATGCGGATAAACGCGCCGGGGGTGGCCGTTTCGTTCAGTATCCGGGCGCTGCTGCAGGGCGTGATTGCGCCGAGTTCAATTGAAGTGAACAATCCGTCGGTTTACATTTTCACCGATTACGGCGTCAGGGACAAAACCCGGGCGGCGGAAGTCAGCCGCAAGCAGATAGACTATTACGTGACGGCGTTTGAGGAGTTTCTCGAGCGTTTCAATTCGCCGGACAGGACTTATTCGGAAAGTTATATCAACGACATAGAAATCAACAACGGCAAGGTGGAGTTCCATGAGGTCGACCTCGGCCGCAAATGGGAATTTGCCGACCTCAATTACAATTTTGAGCGCAACCTTACCGATATCGAAACCGAAATCAGCGGGTCGGTCAAACTGCGCGACAAGCTGGTCAGCGTCGGTATGGAAGCCCGTTATCGTCCTTCCGACAACCGGCTGGCGGCGCAGATTTACTTTTCCGACCTGGTGCCGGCCGACATCGTCGACACATATGTCAACGGCGGCGCCCGCCGCGACTGGTACAACGTCAACCTGCCGATCAACGGCAAAATTGCCGCGCTGATCAATTTCAACGAATTTTTGAAAAACCGCGGCGACCTGATCGAAGCGGTGGACACCGCGTTGGAAAAAATCAAGTTTCAGCTGGAAGGAGGGCGCGGTTTCATCCTGTTTGACACCGGCGATGCCGATTCCCGCTATGACATTTCCTCTTTTATGCTGGAAGGGGAGATCAACGGCGGTCTGGACCGGGTAGCGATCGAAAACGCCGACTTTTATCTCGGGGAGCAGAAGGTAACGCTCGGTTTCAATGTTTCCGGGCTGGAAGATTATCTGCTTGAAGATTCCAAAAAGAATTTGCGGCTGTCGCTGACGGCGGATATCAGAAAGCTGAAATTTGACGACCTTTACACCTACTGGCCGCGCTATGTCGCCCCCGATGCCTGGGAGTGGTGCCGGGACAGCATTTTCGGCGGCGACGCCAAGAACGCCCGTTTTGAATTTGACTTCGGCTATGACGAAAAAACGAAAACTTTCGGGCTGACGGACCTGAAAGGGAAGGCCTATATTGCCGATTCGAACCTCCGCTACATCAATACCATGCCGATGGTCAACAATGTTTACGGCGTTTTCAGCGTTACTCCGACCAGCATCAATATCGCGCTTGACAAGGCGGTGTCGGACGGCATCATGCTGAGCGAAGGAAACGTTCTGATCTATGACCTTGACAAGTACAACAACTATATCGACATCCGGCTTTTTTCCAATTCTTCGATTGCCGACGCTTTGAAACTGATCGACCACAAGCCGCTGGAGTTTACCTCGCAGATGGGGCTGCATCCTGAAGTTATCGAAGGGGAAGCCGACACCGAGCTGGGACTGAAATTTGAACTGAAAAAAGACCTGGACTACGACGACGTGAACGTGACGGTCAATTCAAAGCTGCACAACGTGCGGATAAAAGACGCCGTGGACGGCCGTCCGATAACGGCAAAGGAACTGGAACTGGCTGTTGACAACGACGGCATGTCGGTCAAAGGCGACGCCGAGTTTGACGGCATTCCGCTCAAAATCGTCTGGGACGAGCGTTTCAAGACCGACAAGCCTTACCGCAGCCGCTATCAGGCTTCGCTTAAGCTGGATGCCGCCGGCGCCGAAAAGTTCGGCCTGGATTACGAAATGTTGAAACCGCCTTATTTTGAGGGCAGCGCGGAGGTGGAAGCGACGGCGACCCAGGGCGGCGACGACAAGCTGACGGTCGACCTGAAGGCCAAACTGCAAAAAGCGGTGATGAACTACAGCTTTTTGGGTTTTTACAAGCCTGCCGGCGCGGCGGCGGATTTTGGCGCCAAACTGGTTTTTGCCAAAAAGCAGCTGACGTCGATCCCCGATTTCAAACTGCATAAAAGCGATTTTGACATTGCCGGTAAAATCAGTTTTGACAAGAAAGGCGCGGTCCGCGTGGTCGATATCGGCAAAATCAAAGGCCCCAAAACGCAGGCCGGCGCCAAAATAGAAATGCCTTCCGGCAAAAACGGCGTCGTCAAAATCAATATTTCCGGCGACAGCTATGATTTGTCCGAGTTTTTTGACCGCGGCAAAAACAGTTCGGCCGCTGCCGGCGAAGCAGAAAACGATTGGGAAAAAACGCCGGACGTTGACGTCAACATTGCGGTTAACCGCCTGTGGACCAACCCTGACGTGTCGGTGACCGGTTTTGCCGGCAGCGCCAGGCTCAGAAACGGCGTCGGCGTGCATGAAGTGCACATGATCGGCAATTATGACCATAATCGCAGCATGAACCTGAAAGTGGATTATGTTCCGCGGCCGAACGGCGAATGGCTGCTTTCCGTCAGCAGCAACCATGCCGGCAATACGCTGCGCTTTTTGCGTATCTATAACGACATGCACGGCGGCAATCTGCAAATAGAAGCCAAAAAGGGAGCTGACGGGGAGTTTATCGGTCATGCCAAAATCCGCGATTTCAGCCTTCACAACACGCCGCTTCTGGCCCGGCTGCTGACGGTGGCCTCTTTCAGCGGCATGGTGGACATGCTGACCGGGGAAGGGATGACGTTTTCCCATTTCGACGCCCCGTTTAAATACAAAAATCGCATATTATCTGTAAAAAGCGGCAAAACCTACGGTAACGTCGTCGGGCTGACGTTCAGCGGCGCCTACAACACCGCCAACGAGGACATCAGCATCAAAGGATTGATTGCGCCGGCTTACGGATTAAATACGCTGATCGGACGGATTCCCCTGGTCGGCAGCCTGCTGGCCGGCAAAGACGGCACCGTGTTTGCTGCCAACTATTCGATTACGGGCAAGGCAAGTGATCCGAAAGTTCGCCTGAATCCGCTTTCGGTATTGAGTCCAAATTCGTTAAAAGACGCGGTTTCCAGCGTGTTCGGAGGAGAAGATGACAAGTTCTAAATATAAGATCGGCATAGACTTTCACGGCGTAATTACCGCTTCTCCGGCGTTTTTCCGCGACTTTACCGCGCTGGCGTTTGACCGCGATTATGAAGTTTTCGTCATTTCGGGAGGACCTTATCTGGTGGTGAAGAATTTTCTCGATTCCTGGAAGATCCGATACAACAACATTTTTTCGCTGATCGACCATTTTGCCAGCCGCGGACAAGTCAAATATTTTCCCAACGGCAACTTCAAAGTGCCGGACGAATTGTGGGACAAAGCAAAAGCGGAGTATTGCCTGCAAAACGGCATTGACATCCAGATCGACGACACGCCGGGTTACGGCGCGTCTTTTTCCACCCCTTTCTGCTGCTACAATCCGGAAAACCGGACTTGTGAAGTCGGCGGAAAAGTCATCGACTTCAACGCTTCTCCCGAACAGTCGCTGCGGGAAGTGGAAGAGTTTTTGTCCCGCAAACACTGAAACGGTATCGCCGGAAAAAGATAAAAACAAAAGGTTCTTCTTTTCGGGCGATAAGAATTTTCAGGCGATAACCCGGGCAATAAAAAAGCCCCCGGCCGGATCCGGGAGCTTTTTTGACGACCTGATTTGCAGATGTAAAATCTTGCCGGTTACCAGGCGTAATTCAACCCGATGCCGAAAGCCGCGGCGTCGTACGAACTGCCGTAAGTGTAGTGCGTCCAACCGTAGAAGGACAGGCGGTTCCCAAAGCCGTAACGGCCGCCGAGTTCGATTCTGCCGAGCGTCTGATTGCGGAGAGAATTGGTCGGCCGCAGACTGTCGATCCTGACGTCGCCGCTGTCGCCGAACGTTTGTATGACGGAAGGACGGATGTAAACTTTGGCCGTTCCCTCGTCGTAATAAAACGTTTTCTCCAGCTTGATGCCGGCTTCCGCTTCAAAGTAGTTCAAATTGTCGTATGCGGCCGTCGTTCCCGCCCGGTCGTGAATGTCGCCGTAGTTGATATGGGCGTAGGAAATGCCGAGCGACGGCTCCAACGTCAGCGTTTTGCCCAAACCGTAAACGTAACCGGTTTCCAGACTGCCGCCGAACTGATCGGCGTCGGTGTCCGTCTTAATGGTACCGTCGTCGGTTTTGACGTCGGCTTTTTGAATGCCGCCGAAAACCGTGCTCATGACATACAGGCGGTTTTTATCGAAGCGGTAATACAAGCCGCCCAGCCAGCTGTCGATGTCAATGCGGCTGCCAAGGGTTGAGTTGTAATACGTTCCTTTGCCGGAAAGGTCATACTGTCCGCGGCGGTATGCGGCGAAAACGCCGAGTTTGTTATGTGCGTCGGCCTGGATGTCGAAACCGCCGGTAATGCCCCAGACGTCGGCTTCCATGTCGACCGGCTTGTCGATATTTGCGTTTTGATAGCCGGCGTCTATCCAGGCGTTGCGCAAAACACTGCCGTCATATGCTTCGTCATAAACACCGCAGCAGTTGTTGCTGAATATTTTTCCGGCGGCGACTTTGGCGGAAATTATTCTGCTGAGGCCGCGGGTCAGTTCTGCCGCGGCGGCAGGCAATCCGCCGTAGGCAACATATTCCGGCGCCACCGGACGAACGACCGGCGGCTGCGGCTCGGGTTCCGGTATCGGGGTCGGTTCCGCTTCCTTCGGGAACAGCCATTGTTTGTTAACCGCGTCATATTTGGTCGTAATTTGGTAAGCGTAAGGATTGCCAACCAGACGGGCAATGACGAAATGTCCGGAAGTAACGGCGTTGTCACCGGGCGTTTTGGCAAAAACGATGTCCGCCGTTTGTTCTTTACTGCTCAGCATATTGAGAATGAGGTTAGTGGTGCCGGTCAGATCGCCGCTGATGTTAAGAACGTCGGAAACGTTTTCGGCCGTGTTGACGTCCAGCCGGATGGCGGCGCCGTCGGCCCGGTAACCTTTCAGGTTGACGGTGCCGATGGTGTTGTTGGCAATGTCCAGCATGGCGTTTGTCAGTTCAACAAACTGATTGTCGAGAAATGCTTCCGATTTCAGCACCAGCGACGTATCGGCCACGTTCAGTTTTTCCGCGTTGTCAACTCTGCCGTTTAGCACCAGGTTGCCGCTGCCGTCGCCGGTAATGTTGATCAAGTAGCCGTTTTCGCCGTTAATGCCGCCGTTAAACGTCATCGTGCCTTTGTTGGTGATGTTGATGTCAAGCCGCGTTCCCTGCCGCATGTAAATGTCGTTGCTGCCGGAGGCGTCGGTATTGCCGTCAAAGGTCATGTCGTCGTTGTCGGCGATCAGCGTCAAGTCTCCGGCGTTGTCAATCGCGCCGCCGTTGCCTTCGGAAGCGTTGTTGGTAAAGTCGGTGTTTTGAATTGTCAGTTGTCCGCGGTTGACAATCACGCCGCCGTGGCCGTCGTTGCGGTTGTTGCTGAAGCTGCTGTCGGTGATGGTGGTGATGCCGCTGTTGTCGAGTATTCCCGTCATCGCGTCATTCAGCGTCGTTTCCTGAACGTCGAGAATTTCGTTTTTCTTGACGATCGATTGCGGGCGTTCCAGGCTTTTGGAAGCGATCACCAGCTGATTGCCCTGCTGCTCGAATTTGTAAGTGAGGTTGTTGTATATCTTTGTGTAGCTGCCAAGATTGTTGATCGTCAGCCCGGCATTGTCAAAAATCGTAATTTTGTCGCCGACGTTGCCGTAATCGTCAAAGCGGATGTTGAAGATGCCGATGCTGCCTTCGGCTTTTTCCGTGTTGATGCTGTCGGATAAGCCTTGGTTAAAATTGGCGCCGAACTCAAACAGCGAATTGCCGGAAACGGTCAGTTCGTTTAACTTCAGACTTTGATATGAATCGTATTTGAGGCTGAGCAGCGAATTGTTCAGTTGCAAAGAAGTTGATTTGTCGCCGAAATTGGCATGATGTCCGTCATAGCTTCCAAACGTCAGGTTGACGTCGTCGGCGGTGACGGAAGAGGCGTTGTTGACGGTGTCGGCGAAAAAGATGTTCCCTTTGCCCGTGCCGGAACCGTTGCCTTTCAGGACAATAGAATATTGTTTGTCATAATTGATTTCCGTTCCCGTGTCGTTAACGTCGCCGCCGTCGATCTGATCAAGAAAAGTAATGTGTCCGCCGCCGGAAACGTCGAAAGTCAGCACCGTGTCGGCGATGTCCGTGTCCATGAAAATCGCGTTGTTGACCCGGTTGCCGTCGGTTATCGTATAGTTGCCGGAAAATTGAATGTTTTTACCCTTGCTGGCCAGCGTCAGGTTGTCGGAAGTGTAAATGGCGCCGCCGAGAGCCATGCCTTTTCCTTCCACGTAGTTGCCGATAAAGCTGCCGCTGATGACACCGATGGTTGCCAGATTGTTTTTGTTATAGCTGTAGTTGTAGATTGCGCCGCCGTAAGCGTGAGTGTTGGCGTTTGAAGCGTGGTTGCCGATGAAATTGCCGGTAATATCGCCGATGGTGGCTGTCTGTGCCGCGGCATTGGTCGAGTTGTAAATGGCGCCGCCGTAAGACGGCCAGGTCGATTCGGAAACCGCGCTGTTGCCGATGAAATCGCCGGTGATGTTGCCGATGGAGGTGCTGCCGCCGTTGAGCGGACGGTTGTAGATGGCGCCGCCCTGCGGTCCGTTGAAGAGATTTCCCTCAACGCTGTTGTTGACAAAGTCGCCGGTAATGTTGCCGATGTCCCAGGAATTGAATACCGTGTCCGTCCGATTGGTGATTGCCGCGCCGTTTCCTCCGGTCTGTCCGAAAAAGTTGCCGGTAATGTCTTGGCCTTTCATGTCTTCGTCAAGCGGTTCATGGCTTACGGCGCCTTCTTTTATGTTGTATTTGTAATAAGTGACGGCAGCCTGACCGTTTTCGTCGATTTCAACCAACGAAAAATCGGCCTCTTCGGCAGAAGAAACGTTGGTGATTTCATAGATGCTGTCATCTTCCAAAGTCGGTGTATACGCTGCCCGGCCGGCGGTTGTCGACAACAAAAGGGAAACAGTCAATCCGATAATGATAGTCTTGTTTTTCATTGTGTTCAGTCCTTTTTTCCAAAGCAATGTTCATCGGGTTGAAGTAGACAAAGCGATTGTGAAAAGCAGGTTTGCTCTAAAAAAACTCATTAAAACGATCCTTTTTTCAAAGCAGGAATTTTTTTCTTTCAACGATGAATTAACTCATTGATAAAAATGATTAATCGGGTATTATACAAAAATGAAAACTGGACAATATGCGTGTTGAAAAAAAAGGATCCTTTTTTTTCGAACGTTCCACTCTTGTAAAAATTATGCAGTAAGGTATTGATTCTTATTCATATATTTAAAATACAAAAGAACAAAAAACGCGGCAGAAAAAGGATCCTTTTCTTCAGGCTTGTTTATGTTTTTTGTGCAAAAGTGCAATAAAATCGTTTGTCTGCCGGGGTATCTGTCTGCCGGAGTGCTTTGCAGCGACAAAAAAACTCCCCGGAAAACCCGGGGAGTTTGATTTTTAGAGCCGGAAGAACATCAAATAAACGGTACCGAAAACATCAGCCCTTTGTTTTTCAACAGGTTGTTTTCGTTGCGTTTGATTTTGAACTGCGAGCCTTCGCCCAGCTCTTTTTCAAACACTTCGCCGTAGTTTCCGCTTTCCTTCAGATAGGTTTGCAGCCATGTCGGCGCCAGCTTGAAACGCTTCCACAATTGTTCGTCCAAGCCCAGCAGGTTGCGGGTTGAGGGGTCTGTCGAACTGACGTGGATGTCGACGTTTTTGGAGGTAAGGCCGGTTTCTTCCGCCTGCTTGACCGCGTTCATCGTCCATTTGATAATGCTTTTTAACATGGTGTTGTCTTTGTCGGCATAAACGTAAATCGGGCGGACGGTAATGGTTTCCGGCAGCATTTCGACGTCGGAAACGCCGGCCGGGCTGTGAATGACGATGTCGCGCAGAATCATCGAATTGCCGGTAAACAACTGGCAGCGGTTGAGCAGAAACGCCTCTTTGGCCCGCTGGATGTTGGGAAACGTCAGAAACGAGAAGTCGAGCTGATATTTGTCATTGTAGACTTTCAGTTTGGCCAGATCGTCGCTGTTGTTGACCACGCAGACTTTTTTGCCCCTGTAGGCTTCCATGGAAGTGGCGCCTTTGACGGCATGCGCCAGAAAGACCTGCCGGTCATAATACCAGACGTCGACCGGCGCGGCGCGGGTCGACATTTCGGTCGTGGCCGAAAACGGCAGTCCGCCGATCATAACGTCGATTTTGTTGGTGTAAAAGGCGTTTGACACCTGGTTTGAAAAAAGCGGCACCATCTCGATTCTGTCGCTTCTGCCGAAAACGGCGGTGGAAAGCATTTTGCACAATTCGACGTCAATTCCCTGCCAGTTGCCTTTTTCATCCCGCCAGGCGAGAATTTTATTGCCGGTTTCCGTCCCGCAGTAGATTTTGCCGCGGGTGTGAATGTAGTGCAGGCCGGCGTTGACGGTCGGTTTGGGGGCGGCGGCAAAGGCCGGTGCGGCGGCCAGCGCCGAGAATGCGAGGCATAACCATAATTTTAGTTTCATTTTAACAACCATTTTGCTATTATGACTTCAGAATGATTGCTAATATAGGGCATTTTTTTATGAAAAGTAACTGTTTTTTACGACTTATCATTTTTTTTGTGCTGCTGACGCTTGCCCTGCCGGCGGCGGCCGAACCTTTGAGCGAAGCGGAAGCGCGCGCGTTCGGCGAAACCAAGGGCAGAGAGCTGTTGAACACTTTTGCCGAAAAAGATCCGGCGGTAAAGTATAAGAAGCTGGACGAGCTTTTTTTAAATTATGTGGATCTTGACTATATTTCGCGATTCGTCGTCGGCAAATACTGGCGGCAGATGAGCGCGGAACAGCAGAAGAAATATCAGGAGCTGTTTACCCGTTATGCCTTAAACGTCTATAAGGGCTTTCCGCTTAGTTTTGACGACAATCTGGATTTTGTGATTTCCGACGTTGAGCGCGACGGGGAATATGCGCTGGTGCGCACCAATATAGATTACCGCGGCATGGACGGCAAGGCGACGACTTTTCTGGTCGAATTCCGGGTGCATAAGAAAAACGGGCGGATTATGATAACCGACATCAAAGTGGCGGAGAGCTCGCTCATCCTTTCTTACCGCGGCCGTTTTTATCAGATGATTGCCGATGCGGACGAGGAAATGGAATGGTTTTTGGAAGATTTTGAGCTGCTTGCGGATTCGGGGAAAAAATTCTATTCCGAAACGGAAGAATAGTTCGAAGAAACATGCCGTTGTTTGCAAATCCCCGGTTTGCCGCCGCAAGCCGGGGATTTCTTTTCCGTTTTTCCTCCGGCCTGAAAAGGCAAAAGCAAAAAATGGACAAAAAATAAAAAATGGCGGAAATCGTTGTTAGATAAAGCTTTTAGTAAATACAACAGGTTGGCAAGGGCGAATGTTTAACAAAAAATAGCCTAAAAAATGTTTTTTTCGCAAAAACCGCTTGCTTCCCGAAAATATTTATGCTACATTAACACTATAAAAAATAATTTTATTTAATTACATTGTCTTATAATTCAAAATTGCTTTTCTTGAAAATAAAGGAAAGAAAGGAAGAGTTTCGGGTATTTTTTCGGTACGGAGACTTCTGAAGACATGTAATTTTCTAAACCTAGTAAACAATAAAAATTAAATAATTATGATGGCGCAGAATTTTATGAAGAACATGGTGAACTATATGTTCATGATGTTCGCTTTGGTAGTTATGTTTTTCGTTGCAGTTTCTTGCGACAAATCAGAAGACGAGTTTTTGTTGAACACCTATAACAACGGTGGCAACAATAATAGCGAGATCACGATTAACGTGAAGCGCGATGCCGAAAACGGTATTATCGAGGCTTCTCGCGAAGTCAACGGTCTCCGTCAGGATACAACCATTACGGTTGCTCTTGGTGGTGTTAATTTCGACATCACTCCGGTTGACACCATTAAGGTGGCTTCCGCAGAAGTAATCCGTTCCAACTTTGCCGAAATCGGTGAAGCCGAGGTAGAAGAGTATGAAGAAAACGGTGTTTATTTCACCAAGACTTCAAAATCCTACCGCGATGAACTCACCGGTTATGCCAAGGATATCAACATCTCTTATCTTGACGCATACACTTACGTATGGGGCAAGAAAGTTGAATTCCCGCAGGCAAACGGCGCAGTTGAAGTTGTTGAGGAAATCAACGTTCTCGACGAAGGTATCAAGGAAAAGATGCATTACTATACGGCTACCACTCGGTACAAAGTCGCTTTCATGGAAGGCAGCTCTGTTGAGAAAGGTCTGGAAGTTCTTGCTATCGACGCCGATGATACTTTATTGAGCACCGAAAAAACCGACGAGGGTTACGAAACCCTTACGTCTACTACAGCTAAGAGCTGGGTTGAAATTACTCGGACATACAAAATTTCCGGCGCAGTTGCTACTCGTTACGAAGTTGTTCTGAACAACGGCGTTTCTGCTCCTGCTTACGAAGTGATGAATGTTGAGTCATTCAATCTTTCTTCCAAAGGTGCAAACCTGGAAGAAGCTTCTGTTTCCGGCAACCGCGAAGAAGGTAACATCAAAGTTACTTCCTATCGTCAGAACTATGTCGTAGGTAACAACATTTTCGATCGTACATTTGTTCTCTCTTATGAGACTGCCGTACTGACCGTTGATGAAAAAACTTTCGACATGCCGAGCCGCAAATATGAGAACGTAACCGACGGTAACTTCAATATCACCGATATGGAAGGCATCACCGGTTATGACCGTGTACTGTACACTCACAACATGAGCGCTACTTTCAACGGCAACTCTGTTGCAGCAAAAGCAGAAGTTGAACTTCGCATGGTAGAGGTTAAGGATGAGCTCATCAGCCGCGTAATCGTAGAAGACGGCAAAGATTATATCAATGCTTCAACTACGAAATCTTGGGTTAAAGTTAAGGAAGTATGGTCTGTAGGCGGCGAAAAGGTATATACCAAGTCAGTTAACCTGATTAACGGTATTGCTGCCCCTGCTAAGATCACAAAGATCCTTGCCAGCTTTGACCTGAACAGCGCAGCTGCTTCTCTTGGCGGTGAAAAACTGGTTAAGACTGAAACTAAGGGTGATTTCAAGGTTATGACTTACGAGCGCACCTATACGGTAGCAAACGATAAGTTTACCCGCGTTTTCACTTTGAGTTACCAGAAAGCCATTTACACCGTGATCAACCACGATATGCCTTATTCCGAATATGAAAATGTTGCAGACAATGGCTTCAATATGAGCGATATGTCTAATACGACTCAGAACGGTAAGACTTATAACCGCAAGAACTACGTTCATGCTATGAGCGCAATGTTCAACGGTTACAATGCCAAGGCTGATGCCGAAGCAGAAATCCTGGTTGAAGTTGAAACTCCTCGTGACACTCCGTCTTGGTTAGGCAATCCGACCGGAGCAAAATATACCCGCGTGCAGAAAGCTGCCGGACAGAAGTTCATGGACATGATCGTTTTCACTTATGAGAACGGTGTTGTTATGGCTCCTAACGGCAAGGTAGACATGAGTTTGATCTATGCTTTCAACGCATCTGTAGCATCTGCAAACGGCGTAGACGTTTGTATCAACGGTGCATACAGCGGTGTATTCGGCAACGGTAAATGGCAGCCCGCCAAAATTACCATGGTAAGCGGTCGTTGGATCTATGCAGGCAAGTCCTCTTCTTGGGATCACACTGTAATGGAAACTAACGCTGTAACCCTTGGTATCGGTGTTGACGTTACTCCGATTCCGAGCGCGCAGAAGACTACAATCAGCAACGGTAAGATCACTATTTCTTACGCTGCTAACAACGGTAGCACAACTGCAAATTCTTCTCTGTCATTGCGTTAATTTTTTACGTTGTGAACAGTAAAGAACGTTCGTGTCTAAGGATACTCTCTCATCCCTCTCCGGAACCAAAATTCCGGGGAGGTGTATTAAAAAATCACTTGGGGCTATTCCCGCATTCCTTTAAAAACAAGAAAAGATGAAAAATATGATTTTTGCTGCTATCGCAGCTTTGTTCGTGAGTGTAAATTGTGCAATGGCACAGAGTGTTGAATTCGGTTCTGAAAAGAAGGGCCTTGTATCTGAAGCTTCTGCAGAAATGCAGGAGATCGCCAAGGTCGATTCTATGACCCTGGATTATATGGAGGCATTTGCTTCCAGAAAACATGACGAGCTTATGCTCAAAACTTCCGACGGTAAAACGTACTGGAAGGGACGCGCGATTGAAGGCTTCTTTATCGGAGCTGTCGGCGGAGCATCCTATATTCCGAACGCTAAGAGCTTTTCTTATGTGTTTGGAGCAGAAGTTGGTTATACCATGTGGTGGGGTGACTTTTTGGTTACCGGCCGCGTAGGTGAAGTCAATTTCGACGGTCTGACCTATATGGCACCGTCTGCCTTTGGTGAAGTGAGAGTTAATCTTGCACACTGGGGGAAAAACAAGCAGCATCGCTTTTACGTTGGCGGCCGTGTCGGTTACCAGTATACGGAAAGCGATAATTCCATCCACGAATCCGGTGACGGTTACGACTTTAGTCGTAAATCATCGCTGAAAGGATCGGGCTTGGGATACGGCGCTGTTATTGGTTGGGAAAGCCGCCAATTTATGAGCGGAAACCGTTTCGGTGTTCAGCTCGCCGCTTATACTTATGACGTGCAACATGCAACGTCAGGCAAGGTAAACGGAGAAGTCGTTGCTGATAAGAACGTGTTAAAGCAGGGTTGGCAAGTCGAGCTCACTTTGAGCTATCGTTTCCAATTTGGCAAGACCAAGAAGAACTATTAATGTTCTTCTTGCTGAAACAACAAGCAAGCTGGTAGCAAGATATATTTTCAGATGTCGGAGATTTTTCTCCGGCATCTTTTTTTTATTAATGTCTGATAGAAAAGCCCGAGTTTGACCCGGAGCCGAATGCTGCGGTGTTGGAACAACACCGCTTCGCGCCTTTAATCATGGTCAAACCGCAAGCTTTGTAACTGCTGTAGAACCACGGAGTTACCCGTGGATATCTATGTGCCGTCGACCGCTTTTCAAAATAACTTTCCCGTACAAGGCAAAAACCTCAATCTCGCTTATTTCGGCGCCTTATTTTTTGTCATTCCGCTTTTTGCAAGATTTCCGGACAGATTCGGGATGGTGAGGCGGAAAACTCAATCTCTCTTGCATATCTAAAATCTCCCGCATACTGTCCGATAAAACTCTTTGCCCGCTTCACCGGCTTGGGCATAATCCCTGAATTCTCTCCTTTGTGCCGTCAAACTGACCGATTCTTCCGTTAGCATGCGTTCGGTAATTACCATGCCGGGTTTGTTTGGGCATCTTATTTTGGACTATGCCTCAAAACTTGGCTTCTGCATCTCGCGTTTCCTTTTCTGTAATTACCATGTCGGGTTTGTTTGGGCATCTCATTTGGGCCATGCCTTAAAAATTATCTTCCGCACTTCAGGTCTTGTTTCGGTGTTTGTTTTCCTTTCTTCTTCCCTTCCTTCTTTTTCCCCTTTCTTTGCTTTTTCCCCTCAAGCTCCCGAACCGGGGCAGGGTGCCAAAGCAGCGAGCCGCCGCCTCCATCCTTTTTTCTCTTATAAGCTCCCGAACCGGGACGGAATGACAATATGGGTTTGTTTCCGCGTTCGCAGGGTGACAGAGGCAAAGAGAGGACGGAAGCGGCCGCTTGTAAGCCGACTGACAGGGGTTGTGTTTGTTTGCGGGATGGTAAAGGGTGCTCACGGAATGCGCAAAAGAACCGCCGGCGGAATATAAAAGAGGACTGTTTTCGGGATGGCAAAGCGGATTTTATCAACAAGAGGAAAGGGGAGATTCGCCTGCGGACTCGCCGTCTATCAATATTTTTAGACAAAATAGAAAAAATATGCCGTTTTCAGTCAAAAATAAGTTGTGGTTTTAATTCTTTTATGGTACAGTATAAACGACAAAAATTATTCTGTTATTACATTGATTATCATTGTAAATGTCTCTGATGAAAATGATTTTTCAAGCATCGGGAGACCTGCAGAAGCAATTTTTCTATATATTTCCTAAAAAAATAATCAAATAACTTTTAAAAACAAAAATATGGAAAAGAGAAATGTCTTTTACAGCATTGTTGCATTTGCCATAATGCTGACTTTAGCCATGTTCACGTCATGTGACAAAGCGCTGGAAGAGTTTAGTCTTAATGTGGAGCCTGATAGCGGTCCCGACACCAACACGGAAGTGACCATTACCGTGACCCGCGACAGCGAAAACGGTAAGGTGACGGCCTCGAAAGATGTCAACGGCATCAGGCAGGACACCACGGTGATTGTGCCTTTGGGCGGCGTAAATTTCGAGATTTCGCCCTTGGATACGATCAAAGTGAACAAGCCCGAAGTGTCGTCGGTAAGCTTTGCCGAAACCGGCAGCAACTCCGGCAACTGGGAAGCGGAAGGCGTGTCTTATACCAAGACGGTCAAGACCTATCGTCATGAAATGACCGGGTATCTGAAAGACATCACCATTAGCTACCTGGATGCGGAGATGACGCTCTGGGGCAAGAAGGTTGTTTTTCCGGCAGCAAACGGCAGCGTTGCTTTTGAAGACGGCGGTATCAGCGTTGTCGACGAAGGCATCAAGGACAAGGTTCATTATTATCTCTCGACTTCAAGCTACAAAGTTGCCTTTATGGGCGGCAGCAGAATAGAGAGGGGATATGAACGTCTGGCAATGGATGCGGACGATGTTTTGCAGAGTACCTCAAAAACCGACGAAGGCTATGAAACGCTGTCTTCGACCACGGCCAAAAGCTGGGTTGAGATCACGCGTACCTACAGCCAGTCGGGTTCCGTCGTTTCCAGATACGAAGTGATCCTAAAGAACGGTATCGGCGCTCCGGCGTACGAAATCCGTACGGTAGAAAGCTTTGAACTGGAAAAGAAAAACGCCGTTTCCGGCGAAACCGTCGTCAGCGGTACCCGTACCGAGGGCAACATCACGGTTACTGCGCATACGCTCGATTATACGGTCGGATGCGATTTGTTTGACAAGGTGTTCACCCCGTTCTGGGAAACTGCGGTCCTGAAGGTTGACGGAAAAGAGTTTGAGATGCCGTCCCGCGCTTACGAAAACATCACGGACAAGGGATTTAAACTGACGGAAATGTCGGAAAAGGACAATTACGAGCGCCGGCTCTACACCCACACCATCGGTGCTACTTTCAACGGCAACTCGGCCGAAGCCGTTGCCGAAGTCGAATTGCACAAGAAAGCGGAAGACAAGCTGGAAAGCCAAGTGATTGTCGAAGACGGCATGGAATATGTCGACGCGACGACGACCAGGTCATGGATCAAGATCAAGGAAGTATGGTCCGTATCGGGCGAAAAAGTGTATACGAAATCGGTTAACCTGACCAACGGCATCAATGCCCCGGCCAAGGTGATCAAGATTTTGGAAGACTTTACCTTAAACCAGATATCGGCTGTCCTTGGCGATGAAGTCTTGGCGGAAACCGAGACTGTCGGCGATTTTACGGTAAGGACTTATCAGCGGACTTATACGGTCGGCAACGACAAGTTTAACCGTATATTTACGTTGTCTTACCAACGTGCGTTTTACAATCCGCTGGATCACAGCATGCCGTTTGCGGAATACGAAAGTGTTGCCGACAACGGATTTGCAACCGCGGACATGACGCAGATCACCGAAGAGGGCAAGACTTACGACCGCAAGAGCTACACGCACTCGATCGGCGCCAGCTTTAACGGTCATCCGGCGGAAGCCAAAGCGGAAGCCGAATTGCGGGTTTTGGCCTCGGACATCATGACCAGTCAGGAAATCATTGAAGACGGTATGGACTATGTGGATGACAACACCACCAGATCCTGGATTAAGATTAAGGAAATCTGGACCGTGTCCGGCGAAAAGACTTATGTAAAATCGGTCGATTTGACCAACGGTATTGCGGCTCCGGCCAAAGTTACCAAGATTTTGCCGAGTTTTGCGCTGGCCTCCGCAACGCCCTCTCTGGCCGGTGAAAGCCTGCTTAAGACCGAAACCGTCGGCGATTTCACGGTAAAAACTTATCAGCGCACCTATACGGTGGCCAACAATCGTTTTGACCGTGTTTTCACCCTCAGTTACCAACGGGCTGTTTACGATCCGCTTAAGCATAACATGCCGAACCCGGAATACGAAAACATCTCCGACAACGGTTTTGAAACGGCGGATCTGTCGCAAACGGTCAGCGGCGGCAAAACTTACGACCGCAAGAGCTATGCGCACACCATGGGCGCAAGGTTCAACGGCCGTGATGTGAGCGCCGTCGGCGAAGCCGAATTGTGGGTGGAAGTCAATGACGAACTGAAAGAGCGTACGATCGTGGAAGACGGCAAAGACTATATCGATGCCTCTACCACCAAGAGCTGGATCAAGATTAAGGAAATCTGGTCCGTATCGGGCGAAAAGGTGTATACCAAATCGGTGAACCTGAAGAACTCGATCACGGCGCCGGCCAAAATCACCAAGGTTTTGGAAAACTTCAATCTGATTGCTTCCGCTCCGTCGACAGGCGGTGAAAAACTGACGGGAACGCAAACCGTCGGCGACTTTAAGGTGATGACATACCAGCGCACCTATACGGTTGCCAACGACAAGTTCAACCGGGTGTTTACGTTGTCTTACCAAAAGGCGATTTATTCTCCGCTGACTCACAACATGCCCTATGCCGAATATGAGAACCTTGCCGACAACGGATTTAAGCTGAGCGATATGAGCCGGCTGACCGAAAACGGCAGGATCTATGACCGCAAGAACTATGTTCATACCATGAGCGCCATGTTCAACGGTTATCCGGCAAGTGCGGCGGGCGAGGCAGAATTGCGGGTTTTCGTAAGCGAAGACCGTGATACGCCGAGCTGGCTGGGAAGTCCCAAGTCTGCAAAGTATACGCGCGTTCAGCAAAGTGTCGGCGCCAAGTTTATGGACATGATCGTTTTCACTTATGAAAACGGCGTGGTCATGGCACCGAACGGCAAAGTGGACATGAACCTGTGTTATGCTTTTGATGAATCCGTAGCGGCAAAGAACGGCGTCGAAACTTGTATTTCCGGCGCATACAGCGGCGTTTGGGGTGCAAACAAATGGCAGCCGGCAAAAGTTACGGTTGTCAGCGGTCGTTGGATCTATGCCGGCAAAAGTTCTGCCTGGGATCATACGGTTATGGAAAAGAATGCGGTAACTTTGGGTATTGGCGAAGACGTAACGCCGACGCCGGGCGCTCAGAGTTACAAAATTACCGGTAACCGGATTACGATCTCCTACGCCGTAAACAACGGCAGTAAGACGGCTAATACTTCTCTTTCCCTGAAGTGATGATTGTCTTCGCGGAAGAAAAGAAAAACGGCCTGCAGCTCTCTTGGAAAGCTTCTTTTCGCGGTGCGGAAGGAAGTATGCGTGAAAAGTCCTTTTGACAAACATTTACAATTTGACCCCGGAACGTAAAGTTTCGGGGTTTTTTTTAAGGTTGTTTCGTTTTATCGCTAAAAAATCTCCCCGCTTTTGCGGGGAGATTTTTGCGTTTGATCGGCTTGCGGTTTTTAGGCCGCTGCCGGCGGCAAACGTCTGCGGTCAGAACGCATAGTTTAAGCCGATGCCGACGGCGG
>OBJG01000266.1_pt1 | contig 61874 bp, 41 predicted proteins | sample 1517941 | NCBI WGS metagenome assembly OBJG01 (sample SAMN04571712, study PRJEB22368) | human gut metagenome | biome: human gut; material: stool | host: Homo sapiens | place: Luxembourg | collected 2012-09-21
GCCAATACGCCTAATATTTCAACCATTGAACGTCCGCTTTGACAGCTGTAATAGCTTTGCATTAGATGTAGTCTCCCAAAAACAACTCATGTAAAAAATATTTTATTCTAAACAAAATTAAAATACAAGTGGTTTATATAACTTTAATACGCATATAACCTATTGTTTTATATGTTTTTTTTTTTTTTTTGATTTCGGGAAAATGTCATAAAAATGTAACAAAAATAACCGTTTTTTACAGTTTGAAATTTTTAATGCCGATTGCCAAATAGTCAGATTTTTCCGTTTGCGTGTTGCGCAAAAATTTGATCAGTAAATTTTTATCATTGCCGATTATGTTTTGGGTAAAAACGGTTTTTTACGAAACGGCGCTTGCTCATCGGCGAAAATTGTCCGTTTGTCCTTGCTTTTTCCGTCAATCGACATGTTAATTGCGGCCGGCTTGTCACGCTTTTCGAACATGACGATAAATTCGATGTCCGGACATATGTTTTCGGCCTGTGAAAAGTCGGTTTTGAGATACAAGTTGTCCGTCCATACGGTTTGGACTTTTTTATAATGTGCAAGGGTGTACCGGACGATGTCGGCGGATTGGTTACCTTCATTCCGAGAGTGTAGGAACAGGGCTTTTTAAGTCCCGGTTCGGGGCTTGTTGAAAATTTATTGATTTCCGTGTCAAGAGCCAGACCGTATTTTTCTTCCAAAGCAGGGTGTTGCTTCCACAGGTTTTGTCCCGGCGCAGCCCATTGTTCCCGAAACCGGCGGCTTCGACAGCGTCGGCGCAATATCAAGCATTGTCCGGCGATGTTTTTGCGGTTCCGAACCCTTTTGAGGATTAATGATTGTAAAAAATATTTGCCGTTTGCTTCTTTGGGGATAAATTGAGTTTTTGCCGCGGACGACGTGATCTCCCGGAACGGTGATGACCGTATTATGGTAAAAATTCTGTTTCTGTACCCATTCTATGAAATCTGCGGCCATTTGGCCGGCGCAGACAACCGCGTCGCGTTTATCGCCGAATTTTTGTTCGCATCCGGGATCTAGAAACGTGGTCGGCTCGTGTGTGTACGCCGTTGTAATTACTGTTAAAAAGGATTTTTTCCTTCCGCTAAATGCAAAATTTCCCGCCGGACGGTGTCGTATAAAACACTGTCTTTGATTCCCCGGTCGTTTTCCTTTGCGCCGCTGGCGATATCGGGATATTTTTTTAACGGTTCGTCATTTCCCGCAACAAAGTCAAAACCATGCCGGCGGGCAAATTTATCCGTTCCGGCGAAGGCAATGTCGGCATTTTGGATAAAAGAAGCATTATGGCCCTGTTTTTTCAAAATGTTAGACAGACTTGTTGCGTTTGGCAGGTTGCTGTTGACAACGGAAAAGAGATTCTTAAGCTTGGTTTCCGTCTTGTCCGGCAAGCTGCAGATTCCGGCGGTTAAGGCGGAAATCGTTGCATCGGCATACATAATTGCCTGCAACCTGGAAATCTGCTGTTTTGTTCCCGCAGCGCGGACAGCCGCGGTAGCAGGTTTTGTCCTTTGACGTTTCTGTAACCGTCTTCCATAGACTCCGGCTAAGGACAATCGTGTTTCGGGGCCTTTAACGAAAGAAGAGTTCCGCTCGTTTGGAGCAATATATTCTTTTTCGTAAATATCCGTCGTTTCAACTGTTCCGGCCAGCCGGTTGATGATTCCAAAGGTGTATACAAAAAGAAAAAGCGGCAGCATACCTGTGGCAACACGTGTTTTGTCTGACGGAGATTGCGCGGCAAAGGCAGACAAAGGAGGGACGACGCTGCAGAAAAAGATAAAGCAATATTTAACGAGCTGCCGGCCTTGTTTGCGTTTTCGGCGTAAAAGATAATATAGTCAAAGCGCGTTTTTCCCAGAAATAAAGTGTCAGAAGATAAATGGTGCCCAATATGCCGGAAATGAAAAACAAAATTGTAACAGATACGGTCTTGGCAAGTTTCATCATATGTTCCAATGCAAATTATTTGTTATTTATAATCAAAATTTACACCGTAAACAGATCCTTTTTTATAGTTCTTTGAGGTTGTAACGTTTGTTTCTTTTTTCCGCGCAAGCCGATTGTTCGTAAAAAATTTGCAACCCTTGGCAGCTTAAGCATAATTTTTTATCGGTTATGCGGTCAGCGTTCTGCCGGACGATGATTTCCCGTTCTGAAGACTGCGCAAATTCGTCACCCCGGAAATACCGTCCTCTTTTTTGCTGCCTCGGGACGGATTGTTTCAAAAAGTAAACCTTTGCCGGCTGATATAAGCGGGATAAATTGTCCGTATCGTATTCAGTCGGCCCACGAGCTATGTTCTGCCGGACGATGATTTCCCGTTCTGAAGGCTGCGCAAATTCGTTACCCCGGAAATGCCGGCCTCTTTTTTGCTGCCTCGGGACGGATTGTTTCAAAAAGTAAACCTTTGCCGGCTGATATAAGCGGGATAAATTGTCCGCATCGTATTCGGTCGGCCCACGAGCTATGTTCTGCCGGACGATGATTTCCCGTTCTGAAGACTGCGCAAATTCGTTACCCCGGAAATGCCGTCCTCTTTTTTGCTGCCTCGGTACGGATTGTTTCAAAAAATAAACCTTTGCCGGCTGACATAAGCGGGATAAATTGTCAGCATCGTATTCGGCCGGCCCACGAGCTATGTTCTGCCGGACGATGATTTCCCGTTCCGAAGACTGCGTAAATTCGTCACCCCGGAAATGCCGTCCTCTTTTTTGCTGCCTCGGGACGGATTGTTTCAAAAAGTAAACCTTTGCCGGCTGACATAAGCGGGATAAATTGTCCGCATCGTATTCGGCCGGCCCACGAGCTATGTTCTGCCGGATATGTTCTGCCGGACGATGATTTCCCGTTCCGAAGACTGCGTAAATTCGTCACCCCGGAAATGCCGTCCTCTTTTTTGCTGCCTCGGGACGGATTGTTTCAAAAAGTAAACCTTTGCCGGCTGACATAAGCGGGATAAATTGTCCGCATCGTATTCGGCCGGCCCACGAGCTATGTTCTGCCGGACGATGATTTCCCGTTCTGAAGGCTGCGCAAATTCGTTACCCCGGAAATGCCAGCCTCTTTTTTGCTGTCTCGGGACGGATTGTTTCAAAAAATAAACCTTTGCCGGCTGGTATAAGCGGGATAAATTGTCCGCATCGTATTCGGCCGGCCAACAGACTATATGGGCCTTACGAGGGTGCTAAAATGTCTGTGCCTGTTTGTCCGCACGGACGCAAAACACAAAAAGTAACCCCCTGTGTCTAACATGTGGTTTTCAGGGGAACAAAAAAGGAGGAACTGTAGTTCCTCCTTTTTGAAAAGACTTTTCGCCGCCGGATTAGTAATAAACCCAGGTAACTTTGTTGGCGTCGCCTTCCTGGTTGCAGCCGCCGGCAGCGGTAACCAGATTCAAAGGCAGCGTACCCGATGCGGTTGTACCGGCAGTAGCGGTACCGGCCTGAACGCTTACCAGACCCGAACCGGAACCCGAACCCCAGTCGGAAGAGGCCATCTGAACGCAGGCTTCCTTCGAAAGGCCGCTGAATACCAGCGTGAAACCGGCGTTGGCACGGCCGCTGACCGTGGTCGCGGAAATGGTAACCTCACCGTTAAAAGCATTGTAAGCGACTTTGGCGCTAGTCGGCGACTGGCCACTCAGCATTTCGGTACCGATCGCACCCATTTTGATGGCGATTTCAGTAGTCAGTCCCGAATAGTTCGGCTGACCGGAGTACAACGTACGAACGTTGGCAACGGTCGTGGAAACCTGATCCAGAGCCTTGGACGTTTTGAACTTGGCCATGGCTTTCGAATAACCGGCGATACCACCGACCGACAAAACGCCGATAATGGCCAGAACGCCGAGCATTTCAACCATGGAACGTCCGCTCTGTTCACTCTTATATAAAGTCTTCATTTTTTTCTCCCAAAAAAAATCGTATTCCAAGTAATTATAATAGCTGATTTTTAGCTATAATACAAGTTGTTTTTAGCCTAATACGATAAAATCCGCCACAAAATTATTCCATTGTCCACAAGACTTTGGATCCGTTGCGACAGATTTTCTTCGCTTCCGGCCGGCTAACCGGCAGCTTGAAGGTCTCTTCTCCCCAACTGAAGCTCTGACGGTTGTCTTTGCCGACGATGGTTACCTGTAAGAGGCCTAATTCTTCCGGTCGTTCAAAACGGTAGGCCGCAAGGGCAATACATTCCCCCGTGTTCAGTCCGCTGTAAACGACATCAAAACTGCGCTCTCCGGGCATCACGGTATCGCCGTTTTCCCCGCTTCCGATTTTTACCGGTTTTCCGAGAGCGTTAATCAATTTGCCGTCATCATAGGACAAATTGGTTAACATATTGTTATCAATTGCCGACTGGGTGCTCAATCCCCAGTAATCAACCCGGCTGGCATAGTTTTGGCGGACCAGCCTGGCGATTTCCTCCACCTGCAGCGCCGCTTCTTCCACTTTTTTGTTTGGCGAAACATATTGCCGGACGATAAGTATGACCGCCGCCGTCATTATCGCAAGCAGGACATACAGTTGGCGCGTTTGCAGATGCCTGTTCATGTTACATGCCCATCGAACTGGTGATTTGGTCTTGCATTTCGAACGTGCCCATAACCGCCCAGGCGATAACGCCGGAAACCATCAGCAGGGCGACCATGTTCAAAACGCTGGCCTTTTGTTCAATAACGTAGGCGGATTCGTCCAACCAGTTGTTGGCCAGATTTTCCAACGCTTCTTCAAAGTTGTCCATTTCCGAATAAATCTTCAGGTCGCCGATAATTTCCGCGTCCGGAAAATCCAGCTTCGTTTTGGACAGCGCCTGACCCAGGTTGTCACCGTTGTTGACGAACACCAGAGCCTTGTCTATCCGCTCCTTTAAATATCGGGTCGAATCTTTACGCAAAGCGCGCATGGCGTTCGATACCGGCGTTCCGCCCTTGACCAGCGCCGACATGGCCAAAAGCCAGGTAATGCCGACGAAGGTCTTGTACAGCGACCATGGCGGCAGGTGGTCGGCAATTGCCCGCGTCGGTCCGGTCCAAATGCCGATCGTCAGATAAATTACGAGCATGATGGCCGGCAAAATCGAAAAGGCGACGACCCAGTATTCCTGAATCCAGCTGGACAGTCCGACCAGGGTTTTGGCCGTTCCCTGCCAGCGCGTGTTCGGCGCCGCGTCGATCATCGGCGGCACCATGAAGGCGCCGATACCGTAAATGATCAAAACAACCATCATCATCAGAAACGCCGGGTAAGAAATAGCACTGATAATCGGGCGGATCATCTTGGTGGTGCCTTCGGTAACACGGATCAGGTTGTAAAGCGCGCCTTCCAGGTCGGAAACGTCGCCCACCGAAAGCATCAGCCGTTCGCGGTCCGGCGCCCAGCCTTTGAGCGCATCGGAGAACGACATACCGTTCTGCAGTCCGTAGCCCCATTGGGCAATGGCGATCGCCAGCGGCTCGCTCGGGTTTTTGCCGTCGTTGGTAATGGTGGCGTGCAGCATGTCGAGCGCGTTCATCAACGAAAAGCGGTTGCTCATCAGCGACGCAATTTTACGATAGATTTTCAGCCTGGTGGAGCCGGAAGTCATACAAATGATTTTGGCGTAGTAAATTTCGATGGCGTTAACTTTTTTTAATGCCTGACTGAGGTTTGAGGCCGAATCTCTTTTCTTTTCATCCATCTCTTATTGTCTCCCTGTCTTCTGATAATTCCGGGTCTTGATGTTAATATACCGGGCGCTGATCCAGAAGGCCGCACCAGCGTTCCACTTCGTCAAGGTCGATCAGTCCCTTCAGCATTCGTTCCAAAGCGGCGTCCTTCAGCGTTCTTCCGTTTAAATCGCCGGTCCAGTAGTCGATGGCCTTGCGGGTTTCTCCCGCGATCATCAGTTCCAGGAACGTTCCGTCCGGCAGAATCATTTCCTGTACGCCCAAACGTCCTTTGATGCCGCGTCCTTCGCAGAATTTGCAGCCGGGGCCTTTCAAATAGGTGTTTTCGACGCCGAAATCGCCGAGTGCCGTCCGCAGACGCTTGACCGCCGGATTGTCCAGCCTTTCTTTGACCGGTACCCGGCAATAGGGGCACAGTTTGCGGAACAGACGCTGGGAAATCAGCCCTTTCAGCAGTTCCGGGTCGCTCAGCATGTAAGACTGTACGCCCATGTCGCGCAGACGGGTTACGATAGCCGGCGCCGAGTTGGCGTGCAGGGTGGCCCATACCAGGTGGCCGGAAAGCGCGCCTTTGAACGTCAGGCTGGCAGTGGCCAGCGAACGGATTTCGCCCACCATCAGCACGTCCGGGTCGGAACGCAGTGCCGCCGACAGCGCCAGCGTAAACTGAACCGTCTTTTCTTCTTCCGTGTTGGCGTTGGTCACCGGCATCTGCCGGGCGCCCGGGATCGGATATTCCGGCGGGTCTTCCACCGTCAGCAGATTGATTTCGCCGTTTTTCTCTTTGATCAGTTTGATCATGTTACGTTGCAGCAGCGTCGATTTTCCCGAACCGGTCGGACCGGCCACGATGTTCAGTCCTACCGGCGCTGCGCGCAGGCGGAAAAACAGGTCTTGTTCGTATTCGCCGCAGCCCAGAGCCGCCAGGTCGTCGTTGCCGTCCGGATTGTCGTCGGCGTAAAGAATACGCATAACCAGGTATTGCGAACCGAACGCGATCGGGTTGAATTGCAGACGGATGGCCAAAACGTTGTGCGGCAGCATCAGTTTGCCTTTGGAACCGCGCAGCGGAGTAGAACCCAGTTTTTGTGCGCCCTGAAATTCGTTCTGGGCATAGTTGGCGTCGGAAATGTCGGCGGAAGCAAAAGCGGCACGTACAAATTGGTCGCCCCATTCCTTGCTGTATTCCATTTCTTTGATCATAACGCCGTTGGCGCGGAAAAAGATTTCCGTACAGTTGTCGGAAACGACGACATGCACGTCGGAAACTTTCATTGACGAAGCGCGTTTGATGATGTTGACGAAGTCCTTCTGCATTTGCAGCCGAGCCAAGTCTTCGTCGTCTTCGGAAAAGACTTGGTTACGTTCGGCCATCGCGTAGATGGTCGCCAGCTCGTTTTGCGAAATGTAAACCGGGGATTTCATCTTGATCCCCTTCTTTTCCGCAATGCTCAGAAAGCTTAAAACCGGGCCGTCAAAACGGTGGTCTTTGGAAATAAGCAGTGTGCCGTCGGCAAAAAGAGCTAGCCGCCGCCTGGTTTCGTCGTTAATATTAAGCGCCGAGCCGTCGGGCAGCTTGGCTTTGGGCATCGTACAAAGATAATTGTCGTTGGCAAAAAGACCTTCAATGAAGTCTTTTGCGCTCTGCTTCTTCGGCTGCTCGTTCTGAGCAGCCGAAGAAGTGTTGTTCTCTTTGTTGTTTGCGCTTTCTTCTACCATTTACTTCGCTTATCTGATAAACATACCCTGACCTAAGCTCGGAATTCCCTGCGTAGCGTTGATCTGGCGTCCGCGGGACGGATTGCCGCCGTTATTGCCGCCAGCGTTCGGGTTGTCCGGATCATAAGGCTGTTTAATGGTAATGTCGGACGGAATCGGTTCCCGGTCCAGAATGCCGCCGGCCGAGAAATACAGCACGTCTTTGGCGTTGTCTTTGACCGCGCTCAGATAAGTCTGGGTAATTTCGTCAATGGTAAAGCCGTTTCTCAAAGTGGTGCCGACTTTGGCCATGAAGACGTCGCCTTCCGTGTTGATCAGTTTGGCCGCCAGTTCTTCGCCCTGACCGGTAATTTCCATAATTGCATATTCGTTGCTGAGTTTGACTTTTTCCGGCGACAGAGGCGTCGTCAGGTCAATGCCGCTAGCGGTGGCAAACGGATTTTTGCGTCCGCTCTTACTTTCGGCTTTGGCCGCGGCGATTTTTTTCTTGGAAGATTCGATTTCCGCTTCCAGCCGGGTTTTTAAGATCGAAATCTGGCTTTCGAGGTTGGCCACCTTCTTGTCGTGGGCAATTCTCGCCGCTTCCGCTTTGCTCTTAAGATCGTCGGCCTTTTGTTTCAGAATGTTCATCTTTTTCGTGTTATCGTCCAGAATTTGTCTGATTTCGGCGTCTTTCTTGGCCATTTGGGCATAAACGGCCGCATTCGTCTTAATCCATTTCTGGGTTGTGCCGAGCATCGTCGCCTTGTAGGCTTTGACAATTTTTTCCTGCCGCAGAGCTTCCAATGCGGCGGCGGCTTCTTTCAGTTTCGTCTGCTCGGCCACCATCAGGCGTTCCTGCTCGTTTTCCCATTCAATCCTTTTTCTTTCCTCTTCCTCTTTGCGGGCCTCTTCTTCCTGCTGGGCTTTCAGTCTTTGTGCCTTGACCGCGGCAATTTCGTTCTGAACTCTTTCTTTTTTCAGTTCCAGATTGAGCAGGGTGGTCTGTTTTTCCAAATCGGACATTTTGGTAAACAGGTCGTTGCTGATCGACGGCGAAATGTTTTCGTCAAAACCGCCGGTGGCTTCCGCTCCGAGGAGCTTTCCGGTTACCGTCGGCACCGCTGTCGGCGGCGTATCCGAAACGGTTTTTACTGCCGGCGCTTCGCCTTCGATCGTCATGTTGAGGCCGTCGCTGCCCGCCGGTGCGTTTTGGGCGGGCGCCGTTTCGTTTTCAACAGCGATGGAAATTTGTTCGGAGGAATTGTCGTCCGTGCTTCCTTCCATCGGAATGACGTCGGTGGCAACGCTGTCGGTCGGCTGGGACGGGGAAAGGAGACCGTCGCCGCCGGGCAGCGATACGTCGCCCATCTGTTCGTCGAACAGGGAAATTTCTTCCGGTGCGGATGACCCTTCGTCTGCCGGCGACAAAGAAATGGTATCGTCGTCTTCCAGTAAAGTGACGGTTTGCGCGGCAGCCTGATCGGCCAGCAGTCCCGCGGCGATTACAACGGCCAGACCGCATAACGTATTTCTAAAACTATAATGCATAGATAGCTCCTTCATATTCCCAAACACCGGTATCGGGGTTGTATTTTATCATATTAATCTTAAGTCCTGAAAATTTTGTTAACAAAGTGCTCCAGACTTTGGGATTATAGTTTGAACTGAATTGAAACTTGACGGAACGGTAGACGTTCTGCTGAGGAGAGGTGTAAACCTCGTCCGACAGCGAAACTTCCTGATCGATCGACTGGAAAAATTCGTTCAGATTGATTTTCAGATCAAGCATCGATTTCGTCGGTTCCGAAAGTTCCGTCTTTATCTCGTCCAGGCTCAAAGCCGCCATAACGCTGGTTCCCGTATCGGAAATGGAACGGGCGGAAAATTGGAGACCGGAAGCGTTAAGTGCTTTGTCGGCAATCGATATCCGGCCGAACATTCTGGACCAGCTGGTGCTGGCGCCGCCGCTTGTACAGGTTATTTCGCCGATCTTCCAGCCGGGAGGCATGATTTGCAGCAGATCCATAATCTTGTTGTTGCAGCTGTTGAGGATGGCCGTCGGATCGGGCAGGTTTTCCCACGGCTTGGGCTCCGGCGGAATTTCTTCCGTCTGAACCACCTTGGGCTGTACCGGAACAATCACCGGAACCGTCGGCGTGGTATCGAAAAGGCTCATGAAGAGCTGATACGCGACATAAAGAACGACAAAGGCACCGGTACCGGCAATGACGTAAAACATCTTGCCTTTGGTGTTGATCTTTTGCAGCTTGACTTTGCTGCCCCGCGCCAGCAGATCTTCAAGCTCGGGGTACAGGGTGTCTTCGATATTCCATTCCGGCGGTGCAATCTTCAGTTTCCAGTCCGGCACCATCAGCATGCTCATAAACTGCTTTTTGGCGTCTTCTTCGGAAAGGTAAAGCATATCGCCGTTCGCCAGGATAACGTCGTCGCGCACACAGACATACCACCAGCCGTTCGGAACTTTGAAAACGGCGACGAATGAAGGCTGATCGCTCAGCGCCGTGGCCAGGCCGATTGCCGCCGCGTTCATGCCCGGTTTGTAACCGTCGGCGGAAACGCAGATGCCGAACTGCGGCGTTTTGCCTTTTTTGATGCAGTAAAGATCGGCGCCTTCCAAAACCCCTTGCGAAGATTCTACGATTTCGGCCAGAGGCGCGTCCTGGTTCTGCAAAGATTGCCAGAACAAACTGGTTGCAAACTCAACCCCGCCGGAAACAAAATGCGTTCCCCAGCTCCGCTCCTGGTCGGTTTTGTAATCGTCATCTGACATTTTGGCATCATCTAACACGTTGGTTTCCTTAATCTAAGAATTTTCAGTCTAGTCGTGTACTCTGGTTTCCGGGTTAAGCGGGCTTTCGAGAACGACCGGGGTTAAAATAATGACCAGGATGCTTCTGACTTTTCCAGCCGTGGCGGAACCGCCCAGCAAAGAGTTGGTCGCCGAACCGACGCCGCGTTTTTCGGCGCTGTTCTCAACCCGTTCGTAACCGGTCAGAACCAGGGATTCTCCCGATTTCATGGCGACTTCCTGCGTAAAGCCGCGGGATTCGATGATCGGGTTTTGAATATATTCGCCGCCTTCGCTCTGTTCTTCACCGGTGTCGGAACCGCTGATCAGGTCGACTTTTTCCAAAGCCAACAGGTCGGACAGGGTAAGGTCAAACTTCAGAAGCAGTCGTCCGTGTTCCAGAATCCGCGGCAAAACGTTCATGGTGAAACCGGTTTCGATTTCTTCCGTTTCCGTCGACAGGTCGTAATAGTTGGAGTCGCCGCCGCTGTTGGTTTTGGTGATTTCGGAAATGTAGTTTTGCTTCTTGACAACCTGAATCGGAGCCGACTTGTTGTTCAAAGTGGTAACCGTGCCGCTCGTGATCAGGTTGGTCGTTGCCTGGGTCGACAATGCCTGGATGCTGGCGTTGATGTTCCAGTTGCCGGGCATCAGGGTCATTGTCAGATTCTGAGTAACGTCGGACGAAAGGCCGCTGGCGGCGCTGGCGACGCCGATGCTGGTTTTTCCGTCTTTGAAAGCGGAACTGAGATTGAGGCCAAAGGTGTCCGAATCGTCAATGGTAACCTGTAAAACTTTGATGCTGATGGCAACCTGGCGGGACAAACGCGCGTTTTGTTCGTTGATATAGTGAGCCACGCGTCTGATTTCGTTCGGCGTTGCCGTCAGCGAAATGGTGCCGTTGGTCGGGTCAAGCGACAGCTGGGCATCTTTTCCGATCATTGAAGTGATCGATTTTTCAATGTTGCTCCACAGTTCAAGTTCGGCTGTATTGGTCAGTGTCAGGGACGACGAACCGCCGCTGCCCGAGTCGGTGGACGAACCGCCGATGTTGCTGCTCAGGCTCTGTTTCGTCGGCAGACTGTACAAAACGAAGGTTTTGGTCATGAATTTGTAAAAGTAAATTTCGTTTTTGTCATATCTCCACCAAATGCCGAAACGTGAGCCGATTTCATCCAGCAGGCCGCTCAGGGGACCGCGGTAGGAAACCAGCATTTTGGTCGGGTCGGCCCAGTGTGCGTTCATCTGTTCGGGCGAAGGCGCGTTTTCTTCCGCATTTTTCAACAGATCTTCTTCCAGATGCGGTGCGTAGCGAACCTGAATGGAGGTGATTTTGTTGATCATGTCGCCGACTTCATACAAGGTTATCGGACGGTTGCTGATCAGGGTAATGCCTTCTTTGGTTTCGAGATACGCCGGAATCGGAGCGCCTTCGTATTCGACAACGCTCTTGTCGCCGAGCCAGATTTCGTTTTTAACCCGGACAACGTCGGCCGGTGCCGGTGTGCTCGGCTCTTTGGCCTTTTCCTTGAGTTCGGTCGTGGCTTCCACTTCCCGTTCCAGCGTAGCGTCCATGCTGGTGGCAACGGAACAGGCGCCGATCAAAGCGACCAGGCCCAGACTCAGGCTGTATTTAATCCAATTATTCATACGCATTCTCATCCTCCATAGTCTCGACTACCAAGACGCGGTTTCCTTTATAAAATGTTGCGATCGGTGCCGGCCGTGCTCTGGCAAAGGCTCTGACCAAAGCCGAACTGACGTCGGCAAAACGCCCCCGGAACATGGCTCCGGCGGTTAGGGTATAGTTGCGGTTAGTGTTCCAGATCAGCCGCCAGCCGGCGCGATCGCACCATTCCGTCAACAACAGCTTCAGGCTTTTTCCTTCTTCCGCCAGCCAGTCTTCGACCGGGTCGTCGGCATTGTAGCCGTCTCCGGTGCCGGCCGCACCGTCGTCGCTGACGTTCTGCTGAGTTTCGTCAACGGTGATTTCTTCCTCATAATCAACGACTTCTCCGTCAATTGAAGGCGGAATGGTGGCGGACATGTTGCTGCCGGCACCGGCCTGAACGACCAGATGGTCGCGCGGTGTCCTTTCGCCGTATTCGCGATAATCGGCGGCAACTTTCGTATAATTTACAAATTCGTCTTCGGCGGCGCAGCCGGTAATGCCCGGAGTGGGATATTGTCCGGCCGGACAGGTTTGTTTGACCGTCGTGCCCGGAGCAGCCGGTGCTTCCGAATAGTTGTATTCATAATCGTTGTTGCTTGCACAACCCGATAACAGCAGAACTCCTAAAAAACCGGCTGATAAAAGAAATTTGTAGTTCATTTTTGTGTTTCCTAAGCTGTTTTTATTCATATTTTTTAACCTATCATACATACTGGAAAAAAATAATCAAGCAGATATTCTACCACGACTGGTAATACAAATTCCGCCCTTTATTGCTTTCCTGCACAGTGTTGTTAACGTTTTCATTTATCCGTAAGGTCCTGATAATGAACGAATTTGGCTCACGGGATGTGAAGACGGTATTTATTTTTTCGTACTCTACACCCTTATTAGTTAAAATATTGTGTAACAAATTTAATCTTTTTTGCTGCAGTTCAAAAGAGCTGGTCCGGTCAATTCTGATTTCGAGAATGACGCTCGGGTCCTCGATGACTTTGTTGGCGAAAGCCTGTATCCAGCGAAGCGTGGTGCCCGAAATTTCGGCTCTGCCCGGCTGGAAGGAAAGTCTCATTTCCGCCGGCAGGATTTTGGCGGGGGACTTGTCGCGGCTGAATGCGGAGAACAGCCCTCTGCGTTTTTTCGGTTTTTCTTCTGTTTGCAGGTTTTCATTGTCGTCCGCGGCGGTTTCGGCGTTTTCGTCCGAACTGCCGAACATTGAGGCCAGGCTCTTCAGCAGTCCGCCGCTTTTGCCGTCGTTTTCGGCCGTGTCGCTTTCCGCGGCGGTTTCCTCATTTTCTTGTTTTTTGTTTTTCTTCGGCGAAACCAGCTGCGGCGTCAGGTTTTTGTCGTTCATAATGTCTTCCGGAATCGGGATCAGAATGTTTTTGACCATTTCCGCTACCTGAACTTCTTTGCCGTCTTCGGCGATTTTTTCCGGTGCGTTGAGGGCAGCGTTGATTTCCGATTCGCTCATGCCTTTGTAAAAGTCTTCGTCAAGAACATGGTTGTTTTTGGGGTTACGGGTGCCTTTGGCGACCACCCACGGGCTGTCCGTGTTGCCGGCCGTATCTTTTTCGCTCATTTCATACCATTCGCGCGGTGCCGCTTTCGTCGCTTCCGCGGTTTGTTCGACGGCGATCTTGTCAATGTTCAGTTTGCCGCCGTCGGCCATGGCGATCTGATTGTCGGGCGCTTTGCTTGCAATTTCCACCTTTTCGGCGGCGCCGTTGCCGAATTCAAGCGGGATCGCCTCGCTGTCGGCCTGCTGCGGAAGCGTTGCGGCAAGCAGCTGCGTTTTGGCCGTTTCCGCGGGCTTTTCGGCATTCTGCCGCTCCGCGGCCGGTTCCGTTCGGTTCGTTCCGGCTTCTTCCGCAAAAACGTTGTCGGCGACCGTCGCCGGTTGCGGCGCTGCGGCGGCGACAACGGCCGGCCGTTCGGCGACCGGCTGCGAGTCGTTACTTGCCGTCATGCTTTTTGCCGGATTGAAAACGGAAGCGGCGGCCGAATATTCAAGCGGAATGTCGGCGGCGTCTTCTACCGAATTGATGCGGATGCCTTCTTCCTCATCGTCGAAAACAAACAGGTTTTTATCTATGAAAATTTCCCGTTCGGCCGGCTTCGGCGCCAGTGCGGCCAGAGAAAAGGCCCGGACCGGCGTTGAGGCGGAATAGTTGACCGTCGGCGCTTCATGCTGAAAAAAGAGCGCTATGTTTTTGTCGGGAATTGATATTTCCGCGTTTCTTCGTTTTTCGGGAACGGCAAACAATCCGTTGACCGCCCATATCGTAAACAGAGAAACGACAAAACTGTTAACAAATATTTTTAAAGTCTTTTTTCTCATTAACTTGACCCCTCTAATGGTTAACAATAAATTAAAATAAGGGAATTGGCAAGTATATTGTTTGTTGAAAACTAAATTTTAACGCTTTTTTTCCGGCGTTTGTGAGGACCGCGGAAAAGAACGGACTGTACGAGGCCAAAAATAAATAAGTGTGCGTGCCCGGATGTCGGATGCCCGCATTCCGGCGCGGAGTCTTTCGTTTTTATTGTCCAAAAACGGCCGCTTTTAACTATGAATTTTTTGTTACAGGGAAAAATATTTGCTAAAAACAATATGTTATCAAAATTACGGCAAATGTGATAATGCTGGTAATTTTGGAAAAAATCAGGTATTCTAAAAATGTATAAGTAAAGCACTTTTAATTAATTAAAGGAGAAAAACTATGCAATTTATTAAAAGAAATATCTGGACACTGGCCGCGATGGTTCTGTTCGTAACTGTTGCGATGGTCGGTGACGCCGCGGCGGTTGACGGCACCAGCCTGATGACCCAGGCGAGCAAGAAGGTCTCTAACGTATTCGAAGCCGTTAGAACGATCATCTTCATTCTGGGCGGTTTCGGTCTGGTCGGCGTTGCCTTTGCCGCCATTTTCGGTAAAGTAAACTGGAAATGGTTTGCCGCTTTGGCCGTCGGTCTGGCTATTCTGGCTGCTGCGAACGCCGTCGTTCAGTATGCTGCCGGTTCCAAAGCCGGTACGGGCGTAACCGATACCTTCGGTGTATAGTCCCGGTGACTTAACCACGGGGAGGGCTGCCAGAAGTTTTGGCTAGCCAATGACAGCCCTCCCGTTTTACTGCTAACAAAAGAAGGAAAAAGAAGATGTTGTACGTAAAATTAAAGAAAATAATAATATTTGCATTGGTTGCGTTCTTAGCTTCTTCAATTTTATTTGCAACCAATTCTTATGCCGCGCTGTTTGAAGATCTGACGAGCAAGGGCGCCGAAATCTTCAAAGGCATGCGCGAAATTATCTATGCGGTTGCCGGTTTCGGTATCGTGGCGATTGCCATCGGCGGCTTTTTCGGCAACTTCAACTGGAAATGGCTGGGGGCCATCATCATCGGCCTGATGGTCATTGCCCTGACTGCCGGCATCATCAATTATATGGTGGAAGAAACGGTTATTACGCCGGCCATGATCACCGATACTCTGATCAGCGGTAATGACTCGGGGCTGGCAAAATAGTTTGGACAGAGATTTTAGGAGGGTGCTATGCAAAATTTTAAGTTAAAAAATAGGATGTCTGTATCTCTGTTGCTGCTGCTGACGGCGCTGTTTGTCTGCTTTAATCCTGGATACGCTTTTGCGGATCTGCTCGGGTGCATGCAAAGCGAAGCCGGACGGGGAATTTTCAAAACCATGGCGTGCAAAATCACGACCACGCTGTTTGACATCAGAAAAATCGTTTATATTCTCGGCGGCTTCGGTCTGATCGCTTTTACCTTTGCCGCAATTTTCAACAAAATCAGTTTCAAGCATCTTGCCAACATTGCCTTGAGCCTGTTTCTTCTGTCGATGATGACGCCTTTTATCGAGTATTTTACCCAGGCGCCCGGTGCTAAGCTGACTTACGGCAGTTTTCTGCAGCCGGATTTTACGGAAGCTGACTATTCGATGACTTTCGGCGAATGCGAGGGTGGCGATTGTCCGGTTTCGACGACGGTTGCGGGCGGTGCCGTTGCCGGCGGTTCGTCCGGTGTCGGTTCCGACGGTTCGGGCGGCGGTCTGGGCGGAGGTTTGACAACCGGTGCCGACGGCAGGTTGGAGCCTCTGGCGCCTATTTCCGGAGTTCCGGGAGGCAGTCTGGCTTCCATGGCCGACACGACCGACATAAAAAACATCAAGCTTGATCCGATTGCGACTGCGGGTACCGAAGTGGATACCAGAACCGGCTGGCAGAAGTTCAAAGACGGCATCAAGACGGTCGCTCAGGAAGGCCTGAAGGCTTATAATACGGCCAGTTCCGTCATTTCCGCGGCGGGCAGCGTTTATGACGCCGTTGACTCTACGGTTAAGGGTGTTCAGGGGGCTGACGGCATCGGCGGAATCATCACGGCGGGCGTAGGTGCCTTTGATAACTTCACCACCGCGACCGGCGCCATTACCGGTGCCGCCGGAACGATCGGTACCAATTACACCGATAAGGAAGGCGAAAAAGGCCTGGGTGAAAAAGTGGATGATTTCTTCAAAGGCAAAAACAAAGGTGCCAATGAAGGAAAAGAGGTTACTCAGGATTTGGGAACCATCAACGGTACGGCCAATGGCATAATGGATATCCCGAACGATATCAAAAACATTTTCAGGTAATGTATCGTTAAAGTCGGAAAAATGCCGCTCATTCTCCCGGGGCGGCATTTTTTCCGTCCGGCGGCGGGCGCCGTCGGAAGCCCGTTGATCCGTTGCCGGTGCTTGTCAACCGCGGCAAGCTTTTTTGTTGCATAAAAAAAACTTTTCCTGTAGAATCACAAAAAACGAAGGATGGATTGAAATGCGTGAACCTGTGTTAAAAGCCGTTGCCAGTCCCCCCAAGATTTTGTGGGGGCCGTTTTTGCCGGTACTGCTTAATCTCGGCGTTCAGTTTCCGATCATGTTCGTTTCGATCGGCGCTTTCGAGATTAACCCGATTATATTTGTCGCCAGCATTTTGCTGGTGCATGGAATCATCGTGCTCTGGGGTACGAAAGAACCGCATATTTCCAGCATGATTCAGGCATTCGGACAAACTTATCGTGTAACCAAGAATTTGTATAAGACAAAGGGGAATAAATTTGCACCCTGATTTTGATTTTTTCAGCACGTTCGTACAGGGGCTGAGCGCTAAAGAAGTTATCGTTGCGGTGATTGGTTTTATTTCTGCCGCAGCTTTTGCCGGTTTGTGGGTAACCAAGCTCGGGCGCAGCATTCTGCCGCAGCCGAGCGAGTCCAAAGTGGCGGATTTCCTGCCTTTCAACAAACTGATGTCAGACGGCATGACCATCCGCTGCTACAACGGTTCGTTTGCCCGGGTGTTTAAAATCGAAGGCTTGGATCTGGCCTTTGCCACCGAAGAGAAAAACATTTCCATGCTTGAGGCGAGAAAGTCCTGGATCGACAACATGTCCGATCTGCAGGTAACCTGCCGCGTCATTACCCTGCGCGAAAGGATTCCGCCCGATGAAATTATCGGCACTTTTGACAATCCGCTGCTGGAACAGGTGGCCTACACCTGGCAGAGTACGCTGAACCGCGTTTACAGCAATTCCCACTACGTGGTCATTTCCATTCCCGACCGTCCGGATGCGCTGAAAGACCTTAACTATGCCTCGCAGACGCTGATGGCGACTTTGAGCGAATACGGCGTGCGGGCAATGTTTGAGAGCGAGGACAGTCTGCCGAAAGACAGTCCGTTTCACGTATTCAGCCGCATTTGCAGTCCGGTCTCGAAACCCGATCCGAAAGTTCGCAATGCCGAAGGGGCTATGCTGAATGAAATTCTGACGGCCGACCATATTCATTTCACCGGCGAAAACGGCATTATCAAATTCTTTTCCGGCGATCAGGAAATGTATGCGATTACCATGGGGTTGAGAACTTCCGGAGACTTTATGGACGAGTCGATGATCGTTTCCCTGCTGGCGATCGACTGTGAGCTGACCATGCTCCACAACATCAAGCCGATTTTTAAGCCGAATGCGCGGGCGCTGCTTCTGCAGCAGGCCAACATGGCGCGGATGACAAGCTTTTCCGGCGATGTAATTGACCAGTATAACGAAGCCCTTTCATCAATCGAAGACAGTGATGCCAACTATCAGGCGCTGACCGAATATGCGATGACGCTGGTGCTGAAGGGGCACAGTCTGGAAGAAATCGACTTTGCCGAAGGCGAAGTGCAGCGTATCTGCCGTTTGTTCGGCGTGACGCCGGTGCGCGAAGGCTGGGTCAGCCAGGCCAGCTTCTTCAACCAGTTTCCGACTTATGACACCTATCCGCGGACTTACCGCTATCTGTCGCGGGTGGCGGCGGTTGCGGTTTCGTTTGACAAGCCGTCGGAAGGCTTTGCCAAAAGCGACTGGGGTCCGGGCGCCATCTCCGTGTTCCGTACCACCACCGGTTCCGGTTACCGGTTCCAATTCCACGTTTCACCCGAAGAATCTGCCGTGGCTCACTGCTGCATTATCGGTCCGACCGGTCAAGGTAAGACCACTTTGCTGACGTTTCTGGCCGGTCAGGCGATGCGCCACAAAGACCTGAAGGTGTTCTTCTTCGACCGCCACCGCGGTGCGGAGATTTTCACCCGTGCGGTCAAAGGCGCTTACGTCGGCTTTGACGGCGATGAAAAGAACGTTTCCTTAAATCCGTTCGACGCGGCGCCGACGCCCAACAACCGGGCCTTCCTCCGCCGCTGGATGAAATCCATCACCATGGTTGACGACGCGCTTTCCGAACGCGAAATCGCCCGCGCGGTAACCACGGCGTTTGACTATCTGCGTCCGGAAGAACGGGTGATGAGCAACCTTTATAAAAGTTGTTTCTCGCCGACCGGCAACATGCGCCGCGAACTGTTCCGTTGGGTCAATCCCGACCAGTACGGCAAAATCTTCAATGCCACCAACGACAGTCTGGATTTGCACTCCAAACGCTTTATCGCATTTGACTTTACCCATATTTTCGAGGATGAAACCCTGGCGCCTGCGGTCATCAGCTACATCATGCACCGTATTCAGTCGGAAACCGGGGAAACCGGCGTTCCGTCGCTGATCATGATCGACGAAACCGCGCCGATGCTGAAGCACCCGATGTTCCGCGACTATTTCATCATCGGTCTGCAGGAAGGCCGTAAGAAGCGTCAGGCCTACCTTTGCGCGTTCCAACAGCCGAACATCATCGACCGGCTGGGGGTCGGCGAGGTTATCCGCGGCCAGTGCCAGACGGTTATTTTCTTCCGCAACCCGCAGGCGATGCCGGAAGACTACGTCAACTGGAACCTGAACCAGCGGGAAACCGACTTTATTTTCGGCAAGTCTTATCGTGATTTCCCTTATGCGATTCTGCTTTCCCGTCCGGCTACCGGAGAATCGGTGATCCTTGACGTCAACCTCGGCGGTCTCGGACCTTACCTGAAGCTTTACAATTCCGGCCGCAAGAACGTTTTGCTGGTGGAAGAGCTGATTAAGCAGTACGGGGAAGACAACTTTGTTACAAAATATTTAAATCTTGCCTGAGAAACGTAAAATAGATTTATAAAACAGTTTTTTTTTGCTATTATTAAAATGACATAGACCAAGACGGAGGGTGGTATGGTAAATATTAAGCGCATTGGTTCGGGCATTCTGGGCGCGGGTGCCGTTTTGTTTGTTGCCGCGGGGGCGGAAGCCGGGCTGCCGACTTTTGACGCCGCCAATATTGCCGGTACGATGAGTATCGTGAAAAACGGTTCTCAAAACCTGAAAGGAATTGGCGATATCACCAACAAGGTCGGCGAACTCAACACGATTGTCGGCGATGCGGCTGCCTCTGTCTCGAAATTTCAGGAACAATACGGCGACGAGATCAACAAAGGCATGGAAATGGCGCAAAAGGCAATGGCGCGCAAGGCGGAAGCCGAAGCGGCCAAAGCCGCTCATGATGCCGAAGTGCAGGCGCAGAAAGACGCCTATCAGGCGGCCATGGACAGCGTAGCCGAAAATCAGCAGGCTTCGCAGCCGGAAGAAGAGTATTACGAAGAAGTTGAAGAAGAGGTCGTCAACGCACCGGAAGAAACGGCAACCGTCGTTGAAGGCGCGGCCGAGGACTTCTATGGGGAAGATGCTGAAGAAAACGGCGTTTCTTCCGCGATGAACTCTGCCAACCGGGTTTATGACGACGGTGATTATGAAGAGACCGGCGGCGAAAATTTGGACGGCATCGCCGGTGACGACGAAGCGGCTGCGGAAGACGGCGGCGCACCCGTAAAAACGCTGCAAAACCTGCCCGAGGGAATGCAAGCTGTGCAAATGAAGCCGGCCGTTGTCGGAAAAGTGCAGGCTGCCGGTGACAAAGGAGGAGTTTCGGCAAACCGGCGCAGAGCCTTTGTCCGTCCGTCCGCGCCAAATGCGGAAGCTGCCGTTGTTTCGTCCGGGCTGAAAGCCGTTTCTGCCGATACCGAAGCTGATGTTGAAGTTGCGCCGGCGGAAGGGGAGGCTTCCGATACGGCAGCCGTTTCGGCTTCGCCTGCTGCCGTTCGGGCGGAAACGCCGGCCGCACAGGCCGCGCCGGTGCAAAGACGGCAATTCAGGGTTTCTCCCCGTTTGAACCGGGTTGAAAAAGTTTCCCGCAGCACCTACGGCCGGCATGAAAAAATGGCGTTTGCCAGTTCCTCCGATGACGGAGAAGCCGTCGGCAACAGCTATGTCGGCAACGTTTATATCGTGCCGATGGCTCAGCGTTGCGAAATCAGTGCCCAGACTTTTATCAACGACGAACAGAAACGCAACGAATGTATTGAAAAAATCATTCGTGAAAACAACGCTGACAACAGTTTCGACTCCAACCTCAGCATGAAAGACTGCCGCCGGATGATTTACAACGCGGTGGTTGCGCTGCTGGCGGAAGCGACAAATTCAAAGTACGAGGCGGCCAATTACAGCGATACGCTGGACGAACAGGACAAGTTGGCGGCGGATTCTACAGACGTCCGCGGCGATTTGACCGTAATTGCCATGAGCAACTATCAGACGCAGTTGCTTTTGAACCGGATCTCCATGAATTTTTCTTCCCAGATCATTCTTGAAACGGTAGAGCAGGTATGCGCTGCCCGCAAGGACGTTTTGGGAGATTCCGATCTGGATGAAAAGAGCGACGCCGGTGGAGAATAACGATGAAAACATTTTTTGCTTGGACATTGCTTTTCTCTCTGTTGGGCATCAACTGCGCCCATGCCGACTTTGAAGCGGTGGAAACCACGCTCGGCAAACTGGAAGACGTGCAGAAAGAGGCGCAGAACGTTCAGGAAGAGCTGAAAAAGGTGCAGGCGGCCATGAATGCGGTCCGCCAGGGGGAATTCGGTCCGTTGGAAGAGGTCAAAAGCAATATTTTGAACGAAAAGAAAGTCGACGTCAAACTGATCGGCCCGATTGCCGAAAAAGTCGGCGATACCAAGGAACTGGAAGGCGCAGTGGAAGAAAACATCATTCCCCAGTATACGGACAAGGATCAGGACAAGGCCTATTTTGTCAACAAGGATACGACCGACGCCATCCGCCGCGAAAACCTGAGCCGGATGTATGCCTATGCGCTGACGCTGCGCACCAATATGGCCAAGACGCGGAAAGAGGGCGCAAGCGACGATAAGCCGGTCGAAGCCAAGGACAGCCGCGAAATTCTGCAGTCGGCGGCAACCAGGGAAGCCATGGAAAACGCCCGGCGCTTTGCCCACATCTGGGATATGCAGGCGGCGATTTACGAATTGCAGCTGATAGAAATGGCGCAAAGGTTCAGCAACAAGAGCGGCGGTGAATCGGAAGGAGATGAGCAATGAACAGAAATCTTCTCGGCCTTTTGGTCTTAAGCGCTTTTTTACCGGTCTTTTCGGCCGAAGCCTTTTTGCTGCCGCCGTTCAAGCTGGATGCCAGCACCATCGGCAACGAAATCGTTTCCTACGGCAATACCAGTTCGCAAACCGCGGGCAAGGGACTGCAGCAGGCGGCCATCGTACAGACGGCCATCACCTACGGCCAGGGCGCCAAGGAGGCTTATGAGTTTGCCACAAAAATGCTGAACGATTTTAAAAACGTGAACCTTAACAACCTCGGCGAAACGCTGGACAAAATGAGCGAGGCGGAAGCCGAGCAGACCAGGGTCAAGGAAGACGCGGCGGTTGAAATTACCGCCAAAGCCCGCGAAGCCAACGCCAAAATTTCCGAACTGGACGCAAACACGAGGGAACTGAACAAAAAAATCGTCGAAGATCCGGAAAACATTAAAAAATATCAGAAGCAAATTGAGAAAAACGAAAAAGAAAAGAAAAAGATTTCGCAAAAACTGATCAAGGAAACCCGGAAGATCAACCGCAAAACGGAAAAGGAAGTCGGCAAACTGAGCGACCAGATCAGCGAACTGCGGGGCAAGGCGAGCGAACTGGTTTCTTCGATTACGACGATTTCCGACAATTACGATTCGACGGAAGACCTGAACCGGACGGCGGAAACGCTGCTGCCGGGCGCCGATACGGAGGTGGATACCCACGTGATGGCGACGTATGCCGCAATTTACCGGGTCAACTATTATCAAATGCTCGGCAAAGCCGCGGGACGGGCGATGCTGATAAAATCGACGCTGGTCAAAGACAATGAAAAAGCGGCCAAAAGCAAACTGTCGACCGCAGAGTTTGAAAGTCTGGGCGGTGCCGTCGGAACGCTGGTAAAGATGAAAACGGACAATATTCAGGCGCTGCTGAACTTTACCGAAATTCTGCTGCAGAAAATGCAGCTTGACGTGGCCAGGGATCTGGCGCTGGAGAATTTCAACGCCGCGGATCCGGTTCAGGCGGCCGGTGATTTCAACCTTGACAACTATCGTTTTACCCCGCCGACGGCTGCCGAACTGGAAGCGGAAGGCGGTGCAAAGCCGGAAAAACTGGAAAAGCTTGAAAAGGAAATTACGCCAAGCAGCGGAAACATTCTGACGGAAGGCCGCAAAACCATGACCGCGGGTACGGACGAGGCGGGCGAAAACACTGAAACAACGGGGGACGGGAATGATGAGAAAAAACAGTAAATTTTATCTTGGCATTCTGCTGGTATCGGGGATGCTCGGCCTGAGTTCTCCGGCTCGTTCCCAGTTGGTGGGCGGCGTTTCTTTTGACTTCGGCGGCGATGCCGCCGCGGCGATTACGCCTGTTTTTGAGCAGATTCAGACGGCGGCCGACGAAGCGGTCAAATATGCCAAGGAAAAGGTGACCAAACTGAAGGCAAGCATCGGCTCTTATTTCACCAAACGCAAAAATGCGGCCGAAAAAGTGCCGGGGACCAAGCAGTTTGCCGAAGAAACCTCGGTGGACATCTATGATCCGGCCGCCGTTCAGACCGCGATTAACGAGCTGTTTCTGCAATATCCTTCTTCCGACCAGCGGGTAAACCGGTTTTACGAGAAGGAAGCGGCCGAATTTTATTACGATACCATGATCGAAATCCAGACTGCGTCGAAAAAGCTGGAAGCCCAGTTGAACAGCCTGCGTACGGAAATCGACAATTTCTCGAAAGATGCGATCGCCCCTTCCGGCGGCAATGCCGGTTCAATGTCCTCTTCGGATGAAAACGGCAACTATTACAACCTCTATCTGGCGCATAAGAAATTCAACGACGTGCTGAAGGTTACCGAAGAAGTGATGGCGCTTTATTCCCAGTATTACGTTGCCCGCGCGATTTACCGCAAGACGATCCTCCCCGCGCCGTATCAGGAAGAAAGCGCGGAAGGCGAAGGGAAAAAATCCGCGGCCTCGCGCTATTTCAGCAGCAAAATGGCTTTTGCCCAGTTTGTCAGCGGCAGTACGGCATCGGCGGCGGCAGAGGAGGAAGAAGCCGAAGATACGGAAACAAAGCGGAGTTCCTATACCGAAGTCAATTTTGCCGTGCCGGAAGCGCCCGAAGCCAAGTCTTTAATGGCCGGCAGCGAAAAGGAACTGGCCGATCTCGGGGTTATTTCCGATGCGCAGAAATCGTTGAACGAGGCGCTCAAGGCGCATAATACGATCCGCCTGCTGCCCACGTACCGCAATATCTTCCGCCAGTATGAACTGTTTAAACAAATGCATGAAAAGGTGGCGCAGGCGGTTGCCTCCTCGGATCAGTGCGTTGTTCAGTATCTCGGCCGCCGTTACGACCAGCCGGAAAAAGTCTGGTACGGAACGATGGCGGCGCCGGCCGATCCGACGGATTATGACAGCAGAACCGGGCTTTCGGGATGGGCGGTTGCCGCCTATCAGGTTGCCAATGCCGACAAGACCGCGGGACTTGACACGGACTCTTTTGCCACTTTGGATTTGGGCGCGGAAGCAGACAGCGGCGACCTTGCCAGCCTTGAGAGCGTCAGCGAAAAGGCGGCGGCGATGGATTCTGCCAGCGCGTTGGCCAATCCGAGCAAGGAAGAAGAATTTTCCGCCGCGGCCCGCGAGGTGGAACTGGTTACCTGGCAGATCGGCGCCCAGGCGGCGAAAATTCTGGCCGAAGACCAGTATTCCGACAGTCCGGTTTACGGCAAGGCAGCTCATCCTTACCCGTTGTGGCAGGATCAGAAGAGCTTTTACAATCAGTATATCGACGGCAAATATGAAAATATGAAAACCTATATCCGCAATCTGGATCTGACTTCCGTTGCGCTGAAAATTGCCCAGCTTATCAACGACGACCGGCCCGACGGAACCGCCAAAAGCGCGGCTCAGCGCGGTTTGCAGCGGCTGGCCGGATATATATCGGAGAACGGTTCCGGCGGAACCGCCGCGAGCGGACTGGTTAAAGAAAAGATGACGGCGGCCGCCAAAGTCGACAGTGCCCGCGAAGCGGCGCTCAAACCTTATCTTGCTTCCAAGGAAAAACTGTCGGCCGAACTGGATAAGGTTGCGGCAAAGATCAGCGAACTGAACGATCAGATCAGTCTGGCCGATTCGGAAGCCGCTTCCGGTAACGCCAAGGCTGAAAGTTCGTACAGCAACATCAGGCTGATGAACAACCGCGGCACCACCGACGATTCCGTATTGTACGAAATGGCGCGGAGCGATTTTGCCGAAGGCAGCAGGCAAATGACCGAAAATATGGCGACGGCGACACAGTTGCGGGCGGAGGTCAAAACTTATGAGGGACAGCGGGACGAGCTGAACAAGAAGATTGATTCGGTAAACGAAAAAATTGCCTCGATCGAAGAGGATTATCTGAACCGCAAATCCGTCGTCGAAGCGGAATACGACGCCAAATTGGAAAGCGCCGCCGCCGGTGCGAAAGCGCCTACGCTGGCCGCGCTGGTCGACAAACTTGATATCGACGGCTTTGGTTTGAGCAGCGTGATTTCCGATGCCGACAGTTTGGTTTCCGATGCCAAAGGTTATGCGGTCAAGCTGATCGACAAGGCGCGTCAGGATATGTACAACCTTGGCGACGGACTGTACGAAACCAAAAATAACGGAGTGGTTGTCAAACGCCATAAGGAGCTGATCGACGACCTGAAGAACATGCCCCGCGAGCAGTTTATCCGTTCCGCGGTTTCCGTCGTCGGCGACGGCGCGTCCTCGTCGGTTGCCTCAATGTTGTCCGGCGCGCTGACGTCGGCGATCACGGGACAGATCTGCGGCAAGGTTTCCTGTAAGGCGGCGGACAGTGAATATTTTGTCGGTCTGCCGGCCAAACCGCGCGATTTTGCCGCGCCGAAGGCGCCCGAGTTCGAGCACTATCCTTCGCCGCGCGACATCGTTCATTTTGACGCGACGGATTATAAAAATATCCGGAAGACAAATGACGGAATTGTGGCCAAGTCTTCGATTCTTGAATACGGCGGAGAAATCCCCGGTATCTGGCGGCAGATGCTGGCCGACGACGCCTTTGTCGAAAAAGGGCTGAATTTGACTTCTCTCTTGGAACAGGGCGGAGAAAGCAAATATCTGATGCGCGGCACGCTTTATCCCTGCCGGATCGGCAATTATACGATCGACATTGCTTCTTCCAAGGTGGATTTGGCGCAAACCAGCGGACAATATCTCGTCAGTCCCGTGGATTCCCCGAAAAGGCCGGTCTGCGGTGACATCTCCGTCAGGGGAACGCTTTATTACACGGTTACCGATCTGGAGCTGGACGAAAGCGTCCGCGCCGGCACCCAGAAAACGCCAGCCGTCGTTTCGCCTTCCGAACTGGGAACGCTTTTTGCCTACAGCGGCCGCAAGCTGAAGTTTAACGATGCGGCCTACAACGTCTATGAACGCATGCTGGAACTGGAAGACAAGGCAAACGGCGACAACTTCAAATACGAAGTGCGTGACAACGTATATCAGAAGTCGATGTATGCCAACAATCAGATCGGGAATTTCCTGCATTTCGTAGACAAGGAAAACAGCATTCGTAAAAACATGGACGAGCTGCAGCTGAGCATTGACGACGCCAGGGAAACGATCAGGGAAATGCTGTCTGAGATGGGATTCAAGCTTGCCGACGACTTTAATCTTGCCAACGACGAGGAATACGCTTATATTCGCAATAAGCTGATTGAGTACAAGAGCAATCTGGTCGGTCTGGCGGCTTCGGATATTTCAACCGTCAACAACGCCAACCCGGTTGTCAAAGAGCGCTACGACAAGGTGGAAAATACGCGGGCGGCGCTGGTTCAGGACCAGGAGGCGCTGGTCAATCTGACAAATTCGACCGCTGCCGGCAGTTCTCTGAGCGAAGCGATCATCAGCGAAAAGGCCAATCAGGAAGTGATGGAAAAGTCGCAGCAGGAAGCTCTCGACGCCATCCGCAAGGAGATCGACAACTATGAGAAGCCGCTTTGCACCGCGTATTAACGAAAGTAAGAGATGAACAAATTCAGTAAAATTCTTGAAGGCAGCAAAATTCTGGCCATTACCGACAAAAACGGCAGGGAATATCGTTTTGTCGGCGACAGGGAACGGGAAAAGGTCAGCGCCAAGATGACGTATTATCTGTGGCTTTCCCGTTTCTTTATCGTCACTTCCGCCGCTTCGCTGCTTTTGTTTCTGGCCGCGTCTCTTTCTTTGTTCAACCTGGCGCCGCAGGTGACGGTCGAGCCTTTCCTGATCATTGACCAGAGTTCTTCGGACGAGATCGTCCGCTATGAACCGATTGCCCACGACATGGCTTCCAAAAAAATGATGATGGAAACCTTCGTCCGCCAATATGTCATGTATCGCAACACCATCATCAACGACGAGCGCGAAATGATGGTGCGCTGGTATGCCGGCGGCATTCTGAATTATCTTTCCGCGCCGCAGGTATTTGACGAATTTGCCAAATATCGGGAAGGTATCTGGAAAGACATCACCGACAACCAGACCAGCCAGGAAGTGGAAATCATTTCAATCGGCCGCGTGGGCGGCGAAAAAAGCCCGGTCTGGAAGGTGGATTTCAAAACTTACGAAGTTTCCGCCCGCCGCCGCAATACGGAAACCGGCGCGTTGTTTCTCCGGGTTCACTATTGGACCGCTTCGGTCACTTCCTATTTCATTCCCGAACGCGCCTTTATGGGCCGTCGTCTGCTTAATCCTCTCGGTTTTACGGTTACCAGATATTCGCAAAGCGAAGTCGAATTCTTGTAAATTTGTTAACCATTTTGTTCTATAACGTAAGCAGATCAGAGTTTATTTAAAAAATGTTAGACTTTTGCGAAAAAAAAGTTTAATTTCAATATATCTTATCATAAACGAGGATGTTTCGATGTATAAAAATGTAATGTTGGTCCTGATTCTTTTGCTGCTCTCGGCCTGCGGCCTGTTCGGCTCCTATTATGAACCGGAACCGGTCGGCATCGGCCGCGCGTCGGACGAACTGAAGCTTTCGCCCTGCGCCTGCATGCAGGTCGAGCTGCCGAAAATGCTGCCCGACTGGTTTGTTGAAACGATCTGATGGAAAGTTGCCGGCATGGTACAGCAGTTGGGGGTAAACAATCAAAATCAGCGCTTGCTGGCCGGACGCGGCCGGCGGCCGGAATCGCCGGCGTCTTCTCAGGACGCCTTTGTCGCCAACGTCGCCGAAAAACGCTATTTGTGGACGGCGCGCGCGTTTGCCATCATTACCGCGGTCAGTCTTTGCTGCAACATCGTGCTGCTGCTGGCGATCGCGCAGGTAATACCGTTGTACCGGGTAGAACCGTTTTTGCTCACCTTTCAAAACAAGCAGGAGCAGGTTTATAACATTCAGCCGGTCAACCGCGATATGGAGGACGAAAAGGAAATTACCGAAGTGTTCGTCCGCGAATATGTGCTGCTGCGCAGTTCTTTTAACCGCGACATTCCGGAAGTGGAAGCCCGCTGGATGCCGGGCGGCATGATTGAGGAAATGTCCAGCCCCGCGGTTTACAAAGATTTTGTGGAAAATACGGCCAACCGCGCGTTGGAACTGATCCGCACCCGGCAGATGATCCGCGACGTGCGGATTATGACGGTTAACGAACTGGGGTCGGGGATCTGGCAGGTGGAATATGAAACGCGCGACATGTATCCGGATTCCAAAGCGCCGGAGATCAATTACTGGACGGCCAGCCTGAAAGTCGGCTACCGCAGCAAGAGAGTGAAATTCAAGGGAAGATTGAAAAACCCGGTCGGCTTTACGGTGTACCAATACTCGCTGACTTACAACAAAGTAAAATAAGGTGGATAAAGATAATGTTATCAAAGTCTGTAAAAATAAGTGTATTAAGTTTGTTTGCCGTCGCATTTGCCGCGGAAGCTTTCGCCCAGGCCACGATCAACAGCATGGATCAGAACGCGGACCAGTCGCAGGGACAGTACCAGCCGATGGACATGGGCTATGCCGGCTTCAACTCTCTCGGCATGATGCAGAGCGCCTGGCTTGATCCGTTGCAGAACCTCGGCGAAGGGCAGAGCAAACCGGCTTATTCGAAATATTACTGGTCGCCGGATCTGGTTTTGCCGCTGCGCCTGCGCGAGGGCATGATCACTTTGTTGAACTTCCCTGAATGGGAAATGATCGAGGACATTTACATCGGCGACAACGCGACTTTTGACGGACAGATTTCGGGGCCGAACACCTTGCTGCTTTATCCCCGCAAGGGCGCCAACGTCGGCGTTGACACCAACATTATCGTTTTCGGCCGTTCGGGCAACCGTTATGTGTTTTATGTCCGCAGCGAAGGCGTCAATACCGAGCGCCTGACCAACGCGATCGTTGACATCGACGTGATCGACGGCGCCGGCGGGGCGGGGACGCTCGGTTCCGGCGGTTCGTCTTCCGGCCGCGTCAACGCCAGCAAATATTACGGCAACGGCGGCAAGTCGGTAGATTCCACCTTTACCAAAAGATTTCAGAAAAACGACTGGATCAAAAGCATTCCGCTGGATCCGACACAGTTCCGTTTTGACGTTGAAGTTTACGTTCCCAACCCGGATGATGTTGTCATTGCGCCGGAACGCGTATGGCGCGACGACATTTTCACTTATATCGATCTGGGCGAAAAGGCGCTCAATATGACCCAGCGTCCGATCGTCACCCTGATTGTCGAGCGGGTTGAGGTTCCGGTCGGATTCCGCACCAAAGGGCCGAACAACCGCCTGATCATCGTCGAGGCGATCGGCGACATGGTTCTGCGCAACGGCAAGCGTATCGTCTGCCTGAAACTTCGCAGGTCCGATGAGGTCGGATTGGATAATATCAGTTACGCCGACGACATTACCGACAAGGAATGGGATGTTCCGGGCGCCCTGCCGGAAGGCAAACGCGGAAAAGCCGGCTCGGCCAGCTATCCGGACGGTTTCGGCAGCAATTATGTGGAAGGACAGGTTGATGTCAATGCCGGTTCGTCCGAGATGATTGTTCCCGAATACAGCGGCGGCAATAACGGCGAAGGGGTTACCATCCGATACAAGGCCGGCGGCGCCTTCGGTGCCGGTAACGGTCAGGGCGGCGACTTCGATTACTCTAAGATGCGCCGGATCAAAAATACGCAGGAATTTGATGCCGCGGCCAGCAATTTGGCCAGCCAGTATCGTTACGGATCGGGATTTGCCGACGGAGGCTCCAACATTTCGATTGAGCTCGGCACCGATGCCAATGTGGACAACCTGGAAAATTTATGGGACAACCTGTCCTCTAAATATTCCAAAATTTTGAAGAACTATGACCCGTTCTTCTCAGTTGACGCGCCGGCGGACGGACAGGGCAAAGAGCTCTTCCATCTGCGCATCGGACCGGTCAAAACCTTGGACGAAGGTGACAGCGTGTGCAGCAAACTGGGCAGAAACGGCGTCTTTTGCAGCGTAGTCAGGACCCAATGAGCAAAGAAGTTTTAACACACTCTGAAAGCTATATCAAAAAAACCAACCGCATAATTCTTGCGGTTGGTATTACTTCTTTCGTCGTTTTCCTTTTCGGTTTGTATCTTCTGTTTTCAAGCGACGAGCCGATTGACGAATACGAAGAGCCGGTTTTCACCGACAACGATGACGCTTTAAATGTCGTTGACAACACTCCCGTGCAGGAAAGCATAGAGTTCAGCACCGTGGGCGATACGGAGGTTCCGCTGACGACGACCCCGAACCCGGTTCCGCTGGGGCAGGTGGTGCTCGGCACCGATGCCAAAAACGTCCTGACGCTCGGCACCAACGGCAAAACCTCGGTGATGATCGTATCGGTTCAGCTGGCGGAAGCACCCTTTGACGGCTTTGAGTTCAACGACAACTGCAGCGGCAAGCTTTTGCGCGGCAAGGAAACCTGTGACGTTACCATGAGCTGGACTCCGGTTGTGGCCGGAAACGTTCAAAACAACTTTATCGTTTCCTGGCACGAAAGCAATGTTTCCCAAAACAGCGCCAAGGCGGAAAAAGTACCGGTTTACGGCAATGCCGTCAATAAGGAAGACTGCAATTTCTGCGAAACCGTTCCGGGGGCGTCCGGCAGCGGGACGGCAGCCGCCCCGACGGCAAAGAAAATGCAGCGGGCAATCGTCGGTCCGGGCGGCGCCGTGATCGGTTATGCCGATGAGGACGGCTATATTTATGATGAAAACGGCAATGTCGTCGGCCGGGTAAACGAGAACGGTCTGGCGGTGGACGGGGAAGGCAACATCATCGGCGTTGCCAACAACCGCAAACTGGTTTACGACGACAACAACAACGTAATCGGCTATGTCAATCCCGACGGCACGATGGTTGACGTCGACGGCAACGTTACCGGCCGCATGCTGCCCGACGGAACGGTGGTCGACAATGACGGCAACGTGGTCGGCAAAGCGGTGGACATGGGCTATGTTTATGACGAAAACGGCAACATTATCGGCCGGGTAATGCCCGACGGTACGGTAGTCGACCTGAACGGCAACGTGATCGGCCGCGTCAACGAAAAAGGCGAAGTGGTTGACGCCGACGGCAACGTTATCGGTCATGTTACCAAATCCGGCCAGGTGGCGGTAGACGGCGACGGCAACATCATCGGCGTGGTTATGCCCGACGGCAGCGTGGTCGACGCCAACGGCGAAGTGGTCGGCCGGGTGGACGAAAACGGCAACGTTATCGCAGACAAAAACCTGGATGCCAAGAGTGTCCGCCGCCGGCTGGCTTATGACAAGGACGGCAACGTAATGGGCTATGTCGACGAAAAGGGAAACGTCGTCGACTTTGACGGCAACACCATCGGCCGCAGCCGTCCGGACGGCACTTTGGTCAACCTTCGCGGCGAGGAAATCGGTTCGGCCGGAACGGCCGGCAACCTGTTGGCTTATGACAAAGACGGCAAGGTTATGGGGTATGTTGACGATGACGGAAGCGTCATCGGCGCCGACGGTAAAAAAATCGGCGAACTGCTGCCCGACGGCAGTCTGGTCGACGGACAGGGCAACGTCATCGGCCGGGTTGACAACAGCGGCCGCCGGCTGGCTTACGACAAAGACGGCAACATTATCGGCTATATTGACGAGAACGGAAACGTCGTCGATTTTGCCGGCAACGTCATCGGCAAGGTTCAGCCCGACGGCACCATTGTCGACGAAAACGGCAACGTCATCGGCAAAGCCGGTCCGGCTTATCAGCGTCTGGCTTATGACAAGGACGGCAACATTATCGGTTATATTGACGAAAACGGCAACGTGGTCGATTTTGACGGCAACGTCATCGGCAAAATGCTGGAAGACGGCACCATCGTCGACGAAAACGGTAACGTCATCGGCCGGGCGGGAACGGTTAACCGCAAATTGGCCTACGACAAGGACGGCAACGTCATCGGCTACGTCGACGAAAACGGCAACGTGGTGGACTTCAACGGCAACGTCATCGGCAAAATGCTGCCCGACGGCACCATTGTCGACCTGGACGGCAATCCGATCGGCGAAGTTGCCGGTTTCTCTCAGATCGTGCTTGACAAGTTCGGAAAAATCAGCGGCTATGTCGGCAAAAACGGTGAAGTTTACGACAAGGACGGCAACATTGTCGGTTATGTCGACGAAAACGGCAATGTGGTCAACAGCACGCAGACGATCCTCGGACGCCTGATTCAGGAACAGATGATTCCGGTTACCCCGCAGGGGGAAATTCTCGGCAAGGTCAATTCAAACGGAACGGTTGAAAACGACCGCAAACAAATCGTCGGCCGCATTCTCTCCAACGGACTGGTGAAAAACCCCTCCGGCTCCAAAATCGTCGCCCGGCTGGTTCGCGGCGGGCTGGTTGTCGGTCTGGGCTGCAAAAACATCGGTTATCTGGAAAAAGACGGCGTAATCCGCAAGTCTAACGAAGATACCGGATACAAGGTCAACGCCGACGGCGTGGTGGTGGACGAAAGCGGCGCCTACGTCGGCGAAGTGGTCACCCCCGGTCCGGTGTTTGACAATACCTGCACCATGATCGGTGAGGTGGATACCGACGGCATTGTTCGCGACGGCGGCGGTTCCTATGTCGGCTGCGTTAATCCGGACGGTACCGTTTTGGACGAGAAGGGCGAGATCGTGGGCGGCGTTTCCCGTTCGGGCATAGCGCTTTCTTATGACGGCAATTTCCTGGGAACGGTCAACTCCAACGGACTGGTGTTTTCTCCGCAGGGAGAAGCGGTCGGCTGCGTCGGCACTTACGGCGACGTGTTTGACAAGAAAGGCGGCTACGTCGGCCGGGTGCTTGAAAATACCTACGCTTATGATCTGGAAGGAAATTTCCTTAACATGGTCAACGAAAGCGGACGGGTTTCGATCAAAGGCCAGTCGGCGGGAAAATTATTGGCTCACAATGTCCTGGTTGACGAAAACAACAAAATCATCGGCGTGGCGATGCCGGAAAAAACGGCGGTGCTGAACCCTTCCGGCAAACTGATCGGTCATTTGTTCCCCGACGGATACGTCTATGACGCCAAAGGCGTGTCAATGGGCAAAATGTACAGCGACGGCATGAGCTTTTACAACCATGTGCCGGGCAATCCCGCGGCTTCCGGGCTGATTGCCGATTTTGACGGCAATATCGTCGGCCAGACCGGCTACAACGGCGAAGTCGTCAACCGTTTCGGCGAAAGACTCGGCCGGGTTGATGCCAAAGGCGTCTTCTTTGACGCAAACGGCGAATACAAGGGGGCGGTGCTCAAACGCGGCGCGGCCATCGGCTATGACGGCGCGTTTCTCGGTTACAGCCTGACCGACGGCCGGGTAGTGGATTTTGACGGCAAAACGGTCGGCCGCAGTTCTTCCGACGGCAAAGTGCTGAATTCGGATCTGGAAGTGGTCGGAGAGGTTATCCCCGAAAATATCGTCATTGACATCTGGGGCGCCTACAAGGGGCGGGTCAATTCCCTGGGCGACGTAATCGACCTTAAAAACAACAACGTAACCGCCATTTTGCCGGGCGGTTCGACCGACAAGAACCTAAGTCTGCTCAAACGCGGCGCGGTCATTGACTTCGGCGGTAAGGTGATCGGCGCGGTCATGCCCGACGGCAGCGTGATTGACGTCTTGAACATCAATATCGGACGGGTTTTGTCCGACGGCAGCGTGATCAACAATTCCGGCAAGCTGATCGGCGAAGTGATCGACGGCGACATTGTTATTGACGACGCGGACAAAGTGGTCGGCAGCGTCAACTTTGCCGGCATTGTCACCGGCCGCAGCGGCGAAGTGATCGGCCGCAGCCTGTCTTCCGACCTGGCGGTGGACAATAACGATGCCGTTCTGGGGCGGATTTATAAGATTGGTACCACCATTCTCGGCAATGACGGCCAGTATGCCGGACGCCTGCGTTATGACGGCAGCGTCATCGGCCGCGACGGCAAAATTATCGGCTACCTGAAGAGCAACGGTTCGTTTGTCAATCTGGATAAAAAAGTCGCCGGCTACGCTTTGCAGGAAGTGGCTAAAAATCGGAGGAACTAGCATTGAAACTTAAGTTGGGCAAAATCTTGACGTTATCCGTGAAAACCGCAGCGGCAGTCGGCTGTCTGGCTTTTAGCGTTTCCGTTGCTTCGGCTCAGGAAATCACCGCCATTGACTTCAACGGCGACCTGATCGGCAAAGTGATCCCCGACGGCAAAGTCGTCAGCTTTGAAAACCAGCTGATCGGCAACATTACGGCCGACAGTTTGATCGTCAATTTCGAAGGCAGCCTGATCGGCGGCGTGGTGCCGAAAGGGATTGCCATCGGCAACGACAACCGTCTGCTCGGCAAGGTGAACAATGACGGTACCGTGCGTCTGGCCACCGGCAAAATCGTCGGCAAGGTGCTGCCCAACGGTTTGGTCGTCGACGACCGCTTTTCGGTTTTGGGCGCGGTGCTGTTTCCCGGTTTGGTTTATTCTGACAGCGGCGAAACCGTTGGCCGGCTGACCGGTGACGGTTTGTATTCCAATCTGCAGGGACAGAACATCGGCTTTGTTTCCCCCGACGGTTATGCTTATCGCCGGGTCGGCAACGATTATGTGATCGACGGCCGGCTGATTTCCTCCAAAATGGTGATTGACGCGGGGGGCAAGTTTATCGGCAGCATTGCTCCGGGCGGCAAAGTGACGGATTTTGAGGGCAAGGCGATCGGCCTGATCAAAGCCAACGGTTTTGCCTACGACAATCAGGATAAGATTATCGGCCGCATCGTCAAATCGGGCTATGCTTTCGATAACGGCGGCAAATATATCGGTTTTGTAACTTACAACGGTGAGGTCGTCGCCAAAAACAAGGTGATCGGACGCCTGCTGATTGACGGTACCGTTGCCGACGCCAAAGGCGAAGTTATCGGCTATATGGCGGACATCGCGTCGACGGTGACCGACGCCGCCGGCAAATATGTCGGCCGCATTATGCCGGAAGGGCGGATTGCCAAAGCGCGCAATTTTATCGGCACCATGGGGCCGCGGGGACTGGTTTTCGGCGCCGACGGGGCCGAAATCGGCCGGTTGGCGGTAACCGGCCCGGTGTTTGACTATCGCGGCACCTTAAAAGGCCACGCTTTAAGAAACGGACAAGTAATTCTCCTTGGCGGCACGCCTGTCGGCACCGTTTACGGCAGCCACGCTTCCGACTATAACGGCCGCGGCATCGGCATGACTTTTGAAACCCGCCTGGTCGTCGATTCCTTAAACCGGGCGCTGGGTGTCAACGGTATCGGGTCCGCCTATGTCAACGGAGAAGAAAAGAAATTTCTGTCGCCGTTCGGTTATGTTTATAATGCGGACGGCGGCATCGACGGCAATCTGCTGCCGCTGGGCGGAATCTATAATTTGAGCGGCAGGACGGTCGCCTTTGTGCATCCGAACGGAGAAATGGTCAATAACAACGCGGTAATCGGCGGCCGGCTGACGCAATACGGCTACGGCGTGGATGAAAAAAACCTGATTCTTGGCAAAAACATCGACGTCGGTTATGCCGTTGACGACCGGGGCAACAGTTTGGGCATTCTGGCGGACGGCAACATGCTGCTCGACAAGTCGTTAAAGACCGTCGGCAAAATTTTGCCCGATGACGAAGTCGTTTCCGACCTGAATAACCCGAACGCCATGATGCCGGTTGTCGGCAAAGCACGTGCCCGCAGCCTGGCGCTTGGTTTTCAGGGACGTTTTATCGGTTATGTCGACAGCAGCGGAACGGTTCGCGACACGGGCGCTTCCGTCGTCGGCAAAGCCGGTGCGGGCGATGTTGTTTTTGACAACGGCGGCATTGTTGTCGGCGGCGCCGTTTCTTATATGCCGGTGATTGATGAGCGGTGCGAGTTTGTCGGAGTGACGGCGGCGCAGGGCGAAGTCCGCAACTATCGCGAAGTCAACATGGGACGTCTTTTGCCCAACGGACAGGTGTTTTCCGTCAACAATACGATTATCGGTCATGCGGTAACACCGGGTGCGGTAATTGACTTTAACGGCAATACGGTAGGCACCGTTGCCGCCAACGGCAAGGTGCTGAATTACGCCAACCAGAATCTCGGCTGCATCAATCGCCGCGGTCAGCTTTTGGACGGCAAAGGCGCATTGACGGGCAAACGGGTGGAAGTGGCGCCGGTGATGAATTTCAACAATGTGATTACCGGCCGGTCAACGCTCGACGGTACCGTAATTAATGCGCAAAACAGCGTCATCGGCTATATTCGTCCGGACGATTCGGTCAGCTCCAAAACCGGGCTGCCGACCGGAATTTTGTTCAAATACCGTTTTGCTTTCGGCAATGACAACAAGTTGATCGGTACCGTCAACGACAAGGCGGAAGTGATCAACGGCCGCGGCGAAAAGAGCGGCATGGTCGATTTCGACGGCAATGTCGTCATTGGCGGCGAAAAGGCGGGATATGCCCTTTACGACATGTATATTTACGACAACAATGATCTGGTCAGCGGCTATATTACCGCCGACGGACAGGTGTTGTCGCTGGGCAATCAGAACCTTGGCGCCCTGACCAGAGGTTTTCTGGTCAACAAGGAAGGCAAAGCGGTCGGCCGCGGCAACCGTGATTTCCACATCCGTGACAATTTAAACGCCATTCTCGGTGAACTGAGGCTCGACGGCCGGGTTCTGAATGCGGAAAACGAGCTGGTCGGCACTCTGGGTTCCTCTGGCGACATCATTTCCGCCGCCGGCGAAGTGATTGCCCGCGCCCGGCCGCTGCAGTTTTACGAAGCGGTGAAAAGACAGCCCATTTATGACAAGGACGGCAACATTATCGGTTATGTTTCGCCCCGGTTGCAGGCGGTGGACGCCAAGGGCAGGGTGATCGGCCGCGTCAGCGCCGACGAGCAGCAGCTTGCCGTTGCTGCCGACGGCAGGGTTCTGGGGCATATTGACGTCAACGGTAACGTACTTGACAAGGACGGAAAAGTTATCGGCAAATTGCAGGCCGACGGTTCCGTCGTTGACGGCGAAGGCAATGTAATCGGCATGGCCGGAGAAAAGCGCAAACTGGTTTATGACAAAAACAACAAAGTTATCGGTTATGTCGACGCCAAAGGAAAAGTGCTTGATTTTAACGGCAACGTTCTCGGTGAAGCGGTTGAAGGCGGGGAAATCGTTGACGCCCGCGGCAATGTCATCGGTCAGCTGAACAAAGACGGTTCGGCCATCAGTCTGGACGGTTCGGTAATCGGCAATACCAAATTGAACTGGTATGAGAAGCCGCAGCCCGCTCAGCCGGCGGAGTTGCCGGAAGTCGGCGCGCGAGAGGTTGCCGACGTCGGTCAGTTCAAACGTTCACTGAACATTGCGTTGACGCCGGACGGCGAATATCTGGGCGATATTCTGGAAGACGGCAATGTCGTTGACAAAAAGGGAACGGTTATCGGCAAATTGTTGCCGGACGGCTTGATCGTGGACGGCGAAGGTTCGCTGATCGGTATTGAAGAAGCGGCCAAAAAAGCCGATACCGGCGAAATGTTCGTTCCGGCCGGAACTTTCGGCCAGGGTGGCGCGTACGGCACCGGTACCGGCGGCGGCAACCTCGGTCCCGGCGGCGGTTTTGGTCCGGGCGAGCGTTATGATCCGCAGCGGGCGGCAGCTTTGCAGACGGCGCAAAACGAGCGCCGGCAGGGAATGTACGTCGGCAAAATCAGTTCCAGCATCCGCAAGGAGGCGTTTGACGGCTACCAGAAAGATTGGCAGGAACAGGGCATTGACAAGGTTATTTCTTCCTGGCGGGTGGACATGAGCGAAATGATTTTGGCCGACAAGCCGATTCCGGCTGTTATTGCCCGTTCCATCGATACGCAGAATCCGGTGCCGATTACGGCGTTTGTTGAGCGCAATGTCTATGCCGAAGACGGCAGGAACATCGTCATTCCGGCCGGCAGCCGGCTGATGGGCGAACTCGGCGGTACTGCCGGCGGCGGTGGTACCGAAACCGCGTCGGAATCCGCGCGCATTACCATTGTCTGGCAGCGGTTGATCCGTCCCGACGGCGTATTGTTTACCTTCCAGGGCGAAACCGGCGACGCGCAGGGACGCGGCGGCGCGCTGGGTTATGTTGACCAGCAGCTTGGCAAGAAATACGGCATGCCGCTGATTACCACGCTTTTAACCAGCGCAACCAGCTATATGATGGCGACCGATGAAGAAGAAAGCACCATGGATTCGGAAACGTCCCGTCAACAGGCGGCCAATGACGCGCGTCAGAATTTCATTGACCAGATGAACCAGATTTTTGAAATGATCCTGTCCGACAAGACCAACATCCGTGCGCTGACTTATGTTCCGGCCGGTACCCGTATCATCGTCTATCCGAAAGTCGACCTGTGGCTGAGAACGCTGGAGCGTGATGCCGACGCCTCGACCAACATGAAGAAGAAAGACGTGCTGATCGACGATAAGGAAGCGCAGGACCGTATTGCCACGCAGGCGGCCGAACGTCGGATCAAACAGGCCGGCGGCGGTGGCGGCTCGGCTTCCTCTCAGGTCGTTTACGAATCTGAGAAAGCTGAAGTTCAGCCGGTTCTGCTGGAGGACAGCAGCGCCAAACAGTCCGGCCGCGCGCCGGCTTCGACGGTCGGAGCAACGCCTCCGCCTCCGCCGAGTATGGGCGGCGGTTCGTCTTCTTCGTCGTCTTCGTCTTCATCAAGCAGCGGCGTACCGCAGTTGTTTTAAGGAGGTTACATGAGCTTTGAAGTATTGGAATCTGTTCTGCGACCGCTTTCATACTGGTACAATCAGGACAATATCGAAGAAGTGGCAATCAACCGCGCCGGCCAGGTCTGGCTGCGCCTGCGCGGTAAACGCGCCTACCCCTGGGTGATGTACAAGGATGAAAAGCTGACGAAGGAATATCTGACCGATTTGCTTTATATTGTCGCCAACACCTATGAAATTCCGTTTGATCCGGTTGCCGGCAGTCCGGTGGTTTATGCCAGCATTCCCGGCGAACACCGTTTTTCTGCCATTTGCGGCAAAAACGTGATGTATGACGAAGAAGATCTGACCGGCGGCATTGCGCTTACCATCCGCGTGCACAGCGACGACGTGGCTTTCGGCTTGGGCGACTACGGTTTGAAGCAGGGGGAAAAGCTTCATCAGATCAATCCGCTGAAAACGATCAAGGATCCGGAAGATCCTTATGAACGGCTGTTGCTCAGCATCAAGCGCGGCGATCATATTCTGGTCAGCGGTGCGACTTCTACCGGTAAAACGACTTTTTTGAACAACCTGCTGAAGATTTTGGATATTCATAAACGGATCATCACCATTGAAGATACGCGCGAACTGCTGGTTCCGCATCCTAACCGCACCCATATCGTGATGTCGCGTACCGAACAGACAAACCAGTTCGACTATGCCAAAATCATCGACTTGGTGGTACGTTTTACGCCCGACGCGATCATCGGCGGCGAAATTTCCACCAGTAACGCCGGCGCGCTTTGGGAACTGATGGGATCCGGCCACGACAACTGTCTGGCCACCATCCACGCGGAAAGTTCGACCGCCGCTTACGAGGCTTTTGTCGATCGTATTCTGCATACTTATCCGACCATGGATCGCAAGAAAACGATTGAGGAAATGCATCATAAACTGCGAGTCGTGCAAATCAACCGTGACGGCAACCTGCGCGCGGTAACGGAAGTTACTTAGAGCGGGGATTTCCATGTTTTTTATCAAAGCCGAAACCCAAGGTTTCGGCTTTTTTGTAGCGGGAAAACCCTGCGCCGGGGGCATGGTTGAGGAGAACTTACGGCTTTTTTCCATTTCGCTCTTTGCGTTTCCTTTTCTTCTTTTTCCCGCTTTTCCCACCTTTCCCGCTTTGCTCTTTCTCTTTCCTTTCTTTCTGCCCTTCTTTTTTCCGCTCTTTTCCTCTTTCCCGCTTTGCTTTCCCTCTTTCCCTTCTTTCTGCCCTTCTTTTTCCTGCTCTTTCCGCCTTTCCTGCTTTGCTTTCCCTCTTTTTTCGTTTTTCTTTCCCTTTCTCTTTCCTTTCTTTCTGTCCTTCTTTTTCCTGTTCTTTCCGCCTTTCCTGCTTTGCTTTCCCTCTTTTTTCGTTTTTCTTTCCCTTTCTCTTTCCTTTCTTTCTGCCCTTCTTTTTCCCGCTTTTCCCACCTTTCCCGCTTTGCTCTTTCTCTTTCCTTTCTTTCTGCCCTTCTTTTTTCCGCTCTTTTCCTCTTTCCCGCTTTGCTCTCCCTCTTTCCCTTCTTTCTGCCCTTCTTTTTTCCGCTCTTTTCCTCTTTCCCACTTTGCTCTCCCTCTTTTTTTCGTTTCTCTTTCCCTTCTTTCTGTCCTTCTTTTTCCCGTCCTTTCCATCTTTTCCGCTTTGCTCTTTGCGTATAAAATTCCTTTGCTATTGTAAGAAATACGGGCCGGCAGCAGTCTTAATGAACACACAATATGGAACCCGAAAATACCATCGTCCCGAAATATCGCAGAAAGGCGTTTTAGGGCGGAAATAAGAGCTATACTTAGGGAACGATGCCGATGGAAAGGAGCAGGAATTGTTGAAACCGAAGTTTGTCCGGACCATATTCATATGTTACGGGAGATACCACCTAAGTTTTCGGTAAGCTCAATAATGGGATATCTCAAAGGTAAAAGCAGTCTTATGATATACGAAAGATGGGGAAATGCGAAATTTCGATATAGAAACCGAGAGTTTTGGTGTAAAGGGCACTGTGTCAATACCGGTGGAAAGAATACCCAAAAGATAGCCGAGTATATCCGAAATCAACTTAAAGAAAACGCGGAGAAAAGTCAGTTGACTATGGATTTTGATCCGTTTACGGCAAGCTGGTAATAATCGCCTTATCAGTCCCTCTTATGCCCTTAAGACATTGTCGGCACCGTGAGGATTATATCCGCATACGAAAAACCGCGTGTTTTACGCGGGAACCTTTTGCCGCGCATGATGCGAATGGATCGGCGCTGGCGTAATTATGTTCGACGGCCGGCAAACGATGGTGCAATTTTTCGTTTTTTTCTCATTTTAGCTGCTTTTCGGTCAAAAGACAAAACGGTTTTTCCTGCCGGGTAAGGCATGCGCTTAAAAACTTTTATAGCAGTCTGCTTGTTTTGTGCGCAAAACCGGTTTTTTCTGCGGGCAGGAAGAAAACGTGCCGAAAAGCTTATTTTAAAATTGAAGGTTAGATGTTGCCGTTTTTAAAATAAAAGTTGTTATATTTATAAAGTTCCGTTTTTACTTTAATTTAAAGAAAGCGGTATATATCCTTGGTCGCAGGGGTGAGAGAAGAAATGCCGGGTACATGTATCCCTGCATGTCGGGATTTTTGCCGTTCTTCAAATAGTTGTTGCTTTTGGCAGAATTATTGTTTAACTTGAAAAACAGGCAGCAATGTTGCTGCTCAGCATCCGAGAGGATGCGGAGTCGTAGAAAGCTCTCGCATAACCGGTATTAGCGGATATCATACCGTGAAACTGTCGGCCGCATTGTCCGTACAGTTTGTATATCCCCTGCCAAGCCAAGGCCGGGGAGCTTTAAGCAATGTCCAGAAACCCTCAGGTTTTAAAGGCTTAAGGGATCATAGTTATGCATGATTTTTCTACCTCTCCGACCACCTTCTGGTGGTTTTTGTTTTATTTGCGAACGAAAAACGGAAAGGTGGTCAGATTTTTGGTAAAAAATTTGAGGAACAGACTATGACTAACCCTGTTAAAAACTATCGTGCCCGCACGCCAAACAACCAGCCTAATCCGATAGACGTTTTTATCGGCGGCCGGATACGCTATTTCCGCAAGCTTCGGCATGTAAGCCAGGTCGAACTGGCCGGCTCGGTAGGAACAACCTTTCAGCAGGTACAAAAATATGAAAACGGCAACAATCGCGTGTCCGGCAGCCGTCTGTGGATGATCAGCCAGGTGCTGCAGGTTCCGGTCAGCCTGTTTTTTGAAGGCATAAACGTCAAGACCGGACGTTCTTCGGTCAAAATCATTTCCGGCAAAGAAGAAGCCGTATATTGTCCGCCGGATAAGTTTATGCCGTTGCAGGTACAAAGAAAGAAACCGTAACCGCCCAAAAAAGGCGTTTGCGGCGTGGTGTTCCGGCAGATGCTGAAATATGTCTTTGTTTTTCTTTGCAAAACCATCGAAGGCACAGCCCAAAGAAGAGGACGGTTATCGCTGCTTCCGACGGATTGTTCTAGGTGTGTAAAAATCTTCCGTAAAAGGAGAGACGAAAAAAAGCTGCTGGCGCAATAAAAAGGGCCTCACATAAAGCGCGGGGTTCTTCGTAAGCGGGTGTAACCCTTACGGTGCCGGCCAACACCTTAAGGGCATGACACCCTGACAAAACGATGGCTGCCCGGCTCGTCGTAAACGGGGCAAAGTCCGGTGTGAGCAGACTTTGCCCGGCGTCTTTTTACGAATGCTCTTGACTATCCTTTGAGTGTTCTTAGAGATCAACGTAATTCCCTTGGCGCCAAAATTCCCGGTTGCAATCGAGAAACCTTGCATTTCCCCAACACTTATATATCGACAAACTGCTCTTGCCTTTGAAACAGCCTGCAATTGAATTGACGGAATATTCGGGCGGCATCCCCGGTAACATATGAATATTACGGATCGGAACATCTCCGGCCTCCGTAATACCTAAACCTTTCCGCCGGCTGATTTTCCGGGCATTTCTCCGTTTTCAAGCGTTTTTCTCCGTAAAAGAGCGGTCTTCAATATTTCGGTACGAAGAAACAAAGTATTTTCGGGGTCCGCATTATATGTGCAAACGGTACACATATTCATAAAAAATGCCTTTGTCCTTTGTCAGGCATTTTCCGACCGTTTTTGCTACAACGGCAAAAGAGTCTTATATACGCAAAGAGCAAAGCGGGAAAGGTGGAAAGGGCGGAAAAAAAGAACGGAAAGAAGGAAAAGGAAAGCAGAAAAGAGGGAAAAAGGAAGAACAGGGAAAGAAACGAAAAAGAGGAAAAAGGGGGAAAGAGCAAAACGGGAAAGATGAAAAGAGCGAAAAAAAGAAGAACGGAAAAAAGCAGGGAGAGCAAGAAAAGACGGAGGAAGGAAAAGAGGAAACGAAAAAAGCTGTAAGCTCTCTTTAACCACATGCCTGCCGCGGGGTGCGGTATAAAAAAATCCCTCCCGTCAAGGAGAGGATGAAAGAAAACGGCCGGAATATTAAGCTGCGCAATTTCGCCACCACACGCCTGTCGCGGAGCGGTATAAAAAAATCCCTCCCGTCAAGGGGAGGATGAAAGAAAACGGCCGGAATGTTAAGCTGTGCAATTTCGCCGCCACATACCTGCCGCGGAGCGGTATAAAAAAATCCCTCCCGTCAAGGGGAGGGATGAAGGAAAACGGCCGGAATGTTAAGCTGCGCAATTTCGCCACCACACGCCTGTCGCGGAGCGGTATAAAAAAATCCCTCCCATCAAGGGGAGGGATGAAGGAAAACGACTTATTGCAAAGGCGGAATGTTAAGTTGCGCAATTTCGCCCGGTTTGATTTTAATACTGGAATAGCGCATGTTTCCGGTTTCGATCATAAACCGCTGGCGCCCGGTCAACTGGGCGGCCAAATCGTAAAAATCGCGGCCGTTTAAGTCCTGACGCTGCGGATTCATAATGTACAAAACGCAGCCCTGTGTTTTTTCGGCCACGCCGCAGCGGGCTCGTCCCCGCGGTACCTCCGAGTTGATGACAACGCCTTGCAAACCGTTTTGAACGGTGGTCGGACCGCTTAAGAATATTTTGGCAAACATGATACCGAACAAAAGGAAAACGGCGGCGGTGACGAAAACGGCAAAGCCGGTGTACAAATCGCCGACGACCATTCTGTCTTTCCAGCTGGGCGGCATCGGATTGATGTCCTCGTCGCGGATAAAGCCGCGTTCAAAATTGTTCTGCTGTAATCTCGTATCTTGTTGAATAGCCGGCAGATTGTCGCCGTCAAGAAAGGCGTCCAGGCTGAAAGCGTCCATTTTTTCCGGCACGGGCGCCTGATGTTCCTCCGCCGCGGCGGAGGAAGTCATGGCCGGAGCAATACTTTGATCCGGACGCGGAGCGGCAAATTCCGTGGTTTTAGGCGGGACGGAAAGTGTTTCCGGCGTGCTGACGGGGCGTTTGATCGGTCTTTTTACCTTTTTCAGCTTATGCCGGACGGGGGTTCCGCCGGGAGCTTTGTTGATGTTGTCCATTTTCCCTAATCTCCTTTAATTGCGATAATTATTAATTTGCCGTCGGTACCTGTTTTTTTAAGGTACGGATGATTCTCGGTACCATAAACACGATCGTTTCCGATTTCGGGCTGCTGATGCCGAAAATTTCGTTGGGGATGCCGATGATCAGGAAATTTTCTCCCAGTTTGCTGCGAATGTTGAACTGGGTGATCTGTCCTTCGGTGCCTTCCAGCGTAATGTCCGAAAAAATCCGGTTTTGCGGCATCAGGGAGGATTTTGCCAAGAGCGAAACCTGAGCCTCCGGCGACTTCCGGGCGGCGCATTTGCCGATGTCGAAACGAGCCAGCCACAGGTTGGGAACCACGAATTTTCCCTCTGCCGCCTTAACCACTCTGGCCTGGCCGGAAAGGAACCGCTGCAGGGTTTTGAAATTCAGATCGTCCGAAGTGGTCAGCACCCGTCCGATAACGCCGGTTTTGGCGGTTTTGATGGTGCCGAAATCAAAGATGTTCAGCAGTTTTTGCCACTCGATGTCATTTTGCGCATTATACGGATAAATGGTAAATACGCTGACGTCATATGCGATCAACACCGGATTTTCCTCAAAATAGTCGAGAAGATCCTGAATTTTGGTTCTCAGTTCAAAATCGGCATCGAAGGTGATTGAGTAATCGGACCAGTCGGTCGTGATGTTGGTGATGCCCGACCCGCGCAGAACGTCGAGCAGTGCCAGAATGATCGGCCGCGATTTCGGCACATAGAGCGTAAAGTTGTTTTTGCGGCTGATGGTCAGCGTTTTGGTTTCGGCGTTGTAGTTATAGTAAATTTCGGCCGCATCAGTAATCATTTTGACCACTTCCGACAGTTCGCCGCGCAAATTTTCCGCCGAAATGCTGGTGTAAGGCGCATCTTTGGCCACCAGCCGGATATCCGCTTCTTTAAGCAGTTTCAGGAGCGCTTTTTCCGCCGGCATGGTTTTGAAGGAAAAACCGGTTACCTCAAAGCGCGGCAACGGATTGTTGATGCCGTTGCGGGTGAGGTTGAAGGCTTTCATGTTGTAAGGCAGGGCGGTGATCATTTCCTGCGTTTTCCAGTTGACGTTGCAACGCAGCGGCGTTTCCAGATCAAGCGAACTGGCGCCTTTCGGCGTGCGGATCATGTTGGGATCCTGCAGGTTGATGAGGGAGGCGGCGGAAAGCGGATCCGCTTCGACCGGCTCCGGTTCCGGCGCCGGCGTTTTGCAGCCGGCCAGCATGCCCGCCCACAGAAGACAAACGGTAATTTTTTTGAAATTATGACAGATTTTAAACATTAGTCGGTTACTTTCCGTTTTAATAAGGTTGACTGTTAAAATTATTTTTTATCGTCTTCGGCCGGGAAGTTGGGCTTGATGTTGTTTTCCTGCATCAGCTTTTCCATCAGTTGTTCCATTCCCATGCCGGCGCCCACGGTCGGGTCTGCCGATTTGTCGACGTCGCCCAGCGCCTGCTTCATTTTTTCCACTTCCCGCGCGTCTTCCTTGATCATGTCGGGAGTGGAATTGCTTTTCAGTTCGTTCTGATATTCAATCAGCGTTTTTTTCAGCCCGTTCAGCCCGCCGGCGATTTTGCGTTCGACATACGGGTACAGTTCCCGGTGCTGCAATATGTATTCGCCGGTTTCGCTGATTTCTTCCAGAACGTCAAGTATGTATCCGAAAAAGGGGTAGTCTTCGATCGCAATGTTGCCTTTGCGGACGCAGCGGGCGGCAATCCGGGAAATCGTGCGGTCGTAATAGTCTTTCAGCAGGATGTAGTTGTCAACGTACCACAAGTCGGCTGTTCCGGCGGCTTTGTTTGGTTCCATTATGCGTCACTCCCTTCGCGGTAATTCTGGTTGTCGTTTGTTTCAGGCAAATTGTTTTCCTTTCAATTTACCCGATATTGTCACTGTTTTCAATATAAGGATCGCGGAATTTTTCGTCCTCCAGTCCGAGCAGCACGAATTGCGGCAGGCTGTCGACGACGATTTCCGAAGTCTGAGCAAATTCATCCGGACTGAGGCTGCTGTCTTCCGCCGCCGCTTCTTCATAGACCTCATCTTCCGTTTCAGCCGCGGCTGCCGGGGTATTCTCGTATTCCCATTCCCAGTCCCCGTTTTCTTCACCGGCCGTTTCGGCGTCGGCGGGCACCTCTTCGTATTCCCACTCCCAGTCTTCGCCTTCTTCTCCGCTCGTTTCGGCATCGGCGGGAACTTCTTCGTATTCCCATTCCCAGTCTTCGCCTTCTTCTCCGCTCATCTCGGCGTCGGCGGGCACTTCTTCGTATTCCCACTCCCAGTCTTCGCCGTCGCCGGCGTCGGCAGTTGCGGCTGCGGAATAGCCGTCGTCGTCGGTTTCAAAGCCATAGCCGTCGCTTCCGCCGGCCGCATTGTCCGTCTTTTGGCTGTCGCTTCCGCCGAAACCCCAGCCCCAGTCGTCGCCCGGATCACTGTCTTTAATGTCCTGCACGTCGGCAAAGGCGGTCGAAATCGTCATCAGTTTACGCAGCATCGGCGAAATCTGCGGTTCTTTTCCTTCCTCCGCGGCAGCAGCAGGTTCGGGCTTTGAGGTTGCCGTTTTGTCCGCTTTGGGAGCGCTTTCTGCCGGTTTTGCCTTTTCTTCTGCCGGTTGGGCTTTCTCTTCCGTCGTTTTTTCTGCCGCCGCTTCCCGGGCGGCGTTTTGATTTTCTTTTTCCGTTTTGTCCGTCGGTGCTTTCCCGGCGGCAGGTTTGCCTGCTTCTGCCGCTTTGGGAGTTTCATCGGCCGCCGGCGCGGAAACTTTGCTTTCTGCCGGCGCCTTTTCCTTTTCGGCTCCGCCTGCCGTCGGAATTTCCGTTTTTGTTTCCTGTCGCGTTTTTTCTTCCCCGGCCGGCATTTCGTCCGATTCGTCATCGACGGTTCCTGTCGTGCCGTTTTCGGCTTCCCGGTTTTTCTTCTTTTTCTTCTTCTTTTTCTTTTTCGGCGTTTCCTCAATTACCGTCGCGTTTGCTTTCTCTTCCGTTTCTTCCTCTTCGTCAATGCCGTCCAGATACTTGTCGATCATCGGGGTGGACGCGGTCGGTTCGGGCATTTGCGGCGCCGCCGGCCGCTCATGAACCGCGGGCTGCAAGGCGGCGGGAATTTCTCTGTTGACGGCAGGCATCGGTACCGGTACCGCCACCGTCTGCACCGGTGCCGTTTGCAGCTGACTGAGTGCGGCAATGATTGCTTCCGTCGACTGACGCTGGCTTTCTTTCAGCGCCGAGGATATCAAGGCCGAAAACTCCTGATTTTGCGCACGGGCAATGTCACGGAACAGGTTGGCCTGCATCCGCATGATTTCTTCAACCTTGAGATTGTTTTGTCCGCCGGCCGAAACGGTCGAATCTTTTTTCAGCGTTTCCAGGGTTTCGATAATCGTCTGCGCGGAATTTTTCTGACTTTCTTTCAATGCCATGGAGATGATGGAAGAAAACTCTTTTCCCTGCGCTTTCAGCGCCTGTTCGACCGATTCCATTGCCGGCTGGCCCTTCGGGGACGAGGCGGCGTAAGTGATCGGCGTCGGAATTTTTTCTTCGCTGATTTTCTTAAAAGATTCAATCAGCGCCTGGGTGGAAACTTTCTGACTTTCCTTGATGGCGGTGGAGATGATGGAAGAAAGCTCTTCTTTCTGGCTTTTCGTGGTTTCTTTTAAAAAGGCGGACTGGGCCTTGACCAGATCGTCGACCAGCCCTTTCATCTGAATGGGAGCCGCCGCCGTTTTGCCGTCGTCGCCGGAAATAAATTTAAGCTGACTGCTCTGTTCGATCAGTTTGGTCAGGTTTTCCTGCAGCTCCGTAAACGAACGGGCAATCATTTTGTTGTCTTCCAGCCGTTTCTTTTCTGAGTTTTCGATTGCTTCGGCCAATGCTTTGGAGATGATGTTGGTAAAGGATTCGTCGGCAACCAGTTTCATCGGGCCGTCAAAGCCGCCGCCCGTTCCGCTTCCGCCCTCAATGCCGGCTGCCGCCGGGCGGGTGTTTTGCAGTTCGCGGATAATTTCGGCGTTTGACTGGGCCAGACTGCTGGCCAGAATCCGCGCGAAATTGTCGCCGTTGATGATTCCCTCGCCGCCGGTCGTTCCCCCCGTGCTTCTGTTTTCGGACAGGGCTTCCTGCAAAATATTGCTGTTTTTCTGGTGGCTGTGGTGTGCGACCGGCTCAAGCCCTTTGCTTTTTTGCTCCAGATCTTCCATATATTCCTGCAACGGGGTGCCGCCCGGCAGGCTCTGAAAAATGGATTTGACTTCCGGCGGCAGTTCCAGCAGCATCTTATTGAAAGCTTCGCGCCTTTCGTCGCTGAAAATGTGCAGCTGGCGAAAAATGTTTAAAAAGCGCTGAGCGACAATGATCGGCAATTCTTCACTGTCGTTTTTGCTTTGGCCGAAACTCGCCGAGCTGTTGATGTCGTCTGCCACAGTCGTCCCCCCTTTAGAATATATATAGAATATACTGAATACAACATAAAGTCAAATCCATAAATGTCAATCAGTCAAACGCGGAGAGCGAAAAAAATCGCTGCTTGCGGGAGAGCGGCGTGAGGTGAATGACAAAAACGAAACTTGCCTTCGTCCGTTGTCGCCTTAGTTGCTTTTCCCGCCGTCCGGTTTGCTTTTTTCCCCGTCTTTTCCCTTTTGCCTGTCTGTTGTTGTTCGCCTGTCGTCGTTTTCGCTGTCCGGCATTGGGACTTGCCGGCTTTTTCCCGCGGCGGATTTTTCGCTATCGTCTTTCTGTTTTTTTATCGTCTTTTCCTTCCCGCCGTCCGGTTTGCTTTTTTCCCCGTCTTTTCCCTTTTGCCTGTCTGTTGTTGTTCGCCTGTCGTCGTTTTCGCTGTCCGGCATTGGGACTTGCCGGCTTTTTCCCGCGGCGGATTTTTCGCTATCGTCTTTCTGTTTTTTTATCGTCTTTTCCTTCCCGCCGTCCGGTTCGCTTTTTTCCCCGTCTTTTCCCTTTTGCCGGTATTTCCCTTCCTTGTTTGTCTTTTCCTTCGTCGCTTTTTGTATCTGGTCTTTCTTTTCTGCTTTTTTCTTCTCTTTTTTCTCCGTTTTGTTTTTTCTTTTTTACAGGGAAGCGGCAAGCGGTCGTAAGACCGGCGGACATGGCCGCCGTATGGCGTTGAAACTCTTTCTTCCGATGGCAAGGCAAAAAGAAACCCCGCCGAAGCGGGGAAAATTTTATAAGTAAATGGCGACGACCTTATGCAGTTTGCTTAAGTCGTTGTCGTCCAGCTTGATCCTTTCGTCCGGATTCCAACGGATGCCGTAAAGTTTTCCGTTATCGTCTTCGCGAATGCTGACAACCATTACTTCTTCGGGGTCAATCTGATAAACGGCGATGTCGCCGACACTGACCACTTCCTGCGGATCGACAAGCAAAACGGAGCGGGCCGGCAACAGACTGCCCAAACGCCGCGTGCACAGGTTCAGTCCGTATGCGTCTTTTTTGCCGTTTAAGACTGCGGGGCGGCCGACCCATTTGATTTCTTTTTCGTTGTCAATGATAACGTTGCCGTCTTTGCCCGGAACGCCGTATACCGGCACTTTCTGACTGTCGCGCGGAGCCGTGTCAAAAGTGGAAATTGCGCCGCGGGGGTTGGACAGCAGCTTGTATTTGGCGTCGTTGCGCTGGATAATTTCGTCCAGCATGCCTTTGCCGTCCAGATTTTTGATCGCTTCTTTCAGTTCTTCGGCCGTATATCCGAGCGATTTAGCGATGTTTTTCATTTCCTTGTCGGAAACTTCCCGCTGTCCCATCTCAATCCGGTGATAAACGGACAGCGTCATGTCCGAACTTTCCGCTACTTCGATCAGTGTCAGGTTCTTTTCGTTGCGGATTTGGCGCAAACCGGCACCCAGTGTTTTCAAGCCGGCCTTTTCGTTGATTTTGTTTCTTCTTTCCTGTTCCCGGCGCCATGACAGAATGACGTCTTCCTGAGAATTCTGCTCGTTGACGAACAGGTCCTGCATCGGGCAGTCCAAAAGCTCCGCCACTCTTACCAGCTGTTCCTGATCAATTCTGCGATAGCCTTTTTCAATTTTGGAGATGGCCGACAGACTGACGCCCAAATGATCGGCCAGTTCCTGCATGGAACGTCCGCGCAGTCTTCTGTACATTCTGATCTGGTTGGGGAAAATAATTTCTTCCATAATTACCACCTTTGCATTGTTACAGATTGTTAAATTTTAGCTAAATAATAATCTAACTTTGGAATTAATCAAGAAATTTGCACAAAAGATGACGATTTTGTGCAAAAAAAATGGCAGAAAATAAAATTTCTGCCATTTTTTTGACTATTTACCGAAAGGAACGTCAGTTAAACTCTCTGAAAGTATAAGCTTTGTTTCCTTTCTTGCCGACCTGATGGGCAAAGCTGCTCATGTCTTTTTCGCCGAACATGATCTCTCCGGCCGGAATGTTGTCCGCCATGTCGCCGTTTGAGTACAGGGGGCGGTTGGCGATCTTGGAGTAGTAACTGCTGAAAGCGTATCTGTTTTCAACAATGGTTTCCTTGCTGCCGTCAGCGTTGGTTTTGACGGAAATGTAAGACTTCCGCTGAACGATGCCGTCGGTGGCAAACGCTTTGCCCTTGCCGCTGGCGTCGACGTTCTTGAATTCCGACAAAACGCGGTTGTTGGCGCCGAAGGTAACCTTGAAGGTGGAACGGCTGCCGTCGCGGTTGGTTTGGTTGACGGTCCAGGTTTCGCGCCCTTCCTCGTCCTGTCCTTTTTCTACCGTGCGGCTTTCAAACGAATCTCCCATTTGTTCGGCAGCTTCGCCCATCCGTTCCTTCATCACCGCCTGAACAAACATGATTTGTTTGTTTTCTTCGCTGAGCAGGGAATTCTGCATGAAATTGCTGACGACTTCCGGATTGTAGGTTCCGTCTTTTTTCATCGTGTATTTCAGCAGAGCGGCGTTGACTTTCGTATCCTCGCGCATCTTGACGCCGTCCCGGTCATATTTGCGGGTAACGGTGGCATAGGCGTCGGTTTCGACCTCCGTCCGTCTTCCTTTTTTGTCCTGAACGGTAACGTTCATTTTGGTGTTGCCGCTGGCGTCCGTCGTAAAGGTCCGATATTCCTTTTTGCCGCGGAGTTTCTGCCATGCGCTTGTCGTATCGTACACTTCGTTACCGTTTTCATCTCGTGTTTTCTCAATGCCGCTGTTAATTCTGCTGAACGGATTGAAAGGATTGATGACTGTTTTTCCCTCGGCTGCTTGTTTCCAGCCGTTGATTGATGCGCGGTGAACGCCTTCGGAAATCGCCCTCCCCGTGGCCGTGCCGAGCGCTTTTGCACCTTTGGCAATCGGCTTGCCGACGGCCATGCCCGGCCGTTTGGCGAAAAATTCCATCCCGAAGCTGCCGGTCGGACTGCCGATGCCCTCATTTCCACCGATTTTCAGGCTGCCGGCAAAACTGTCGGCGAAATGTTTCATTTCCTCCAAAACGGCATAACCGAGGAAGCAGACGGCGACGACTTTGATGACCTCCGCCATCCACCAGAAGAACTTCATGATGATGCCGACGTCGGATCCGCCGATCATCTCGCTCAGTGAGTCAGCCGCAATTGAAGCGATGATGTAAATGATCAGCGACAGGAAAATGAAACTGAATATGGCGTTTAAGAATATCTTCCAGATTTCCTGCAGGTAGTTTGCCGTAATCTTAAAGGCAAAGGCGCCCAACGCCGCCGGCAGCAGAGCCACCGCGATCGACAGTTTCAGGATGCAGTCTACCAGCATAAACGGATAAATGAACAACAACATAAATCCGCCCAGATAGAACAGTATTGCCGTCAGCAGATAGCCCAGATGCGGAAAGACCAGCATTACTCGGTATTCCGAACTCCAGGACAGGCACCAGCTCAGCTCGCCCAACGCCAGAATGTCTCCGATCTGGTCCTGAATGGCTTTGATGGTGCACAGGATGCCCGTTCCCATCGACGGAGACAGGCCGCCTTTATCGGTGCCGACAATGGTAATGTTATGGCTGCCGAGATCGCAGGTGTCGGAAATTTTGCCTGCCAGTTGCGCCACTTTCAGACCGGTGGAAAAGACCGGATCAACGCTTAAGGCCAGTATCTGACTTAGGCCGGAGTTCAGCAAAATGACGACCACCAGTACGCGGAATGCCTGATTAAGCAGGGTTTTGACGAATATGCGCGGTTCTCTGATCTCCATCGTCGAAACGAAGCGGATGGTTACAAACGAGAGCCAGATGGCAAACGCCACTACCACCACCGCGATAACGGCTTTGGCCAGATTGTCAAACGACTTTTTGGCCATTACGCTGGCCGTGTTGAACAAAATTTCAAACGGTTTGCAGAAAATGCAGCCCCATTCGCGGTAACTGTTGCGGACCTCTTCATAGGGCGCGCAGCTGGCGGAAGATTTCGCCGGCGTTTCGGCATTGTTGGCCGTGCCGACCGAAACCGCGGTAACGCCGGCGGCCGGATCTATCGGCGTGGAGCTGGAAGCGGCGAAAGTCGCGTCTTTGCATTTTGACAGACCGCTGGACGGAACTGGCGTTTTGCAGTTGCAGATTCCCTGAACCTGATCGCACATCGGGTTGACCAGCGCGTCGCCCGGTCCCCGCAGCTCAAAGTGCAGGTGAGGGCGTCCGCAGGCGCCGCCGGTGCCGCCGACATATCCGATCAGGTCGCCTTTTTTAACTTTTGAACCTTCTCTTAAGCCGGGAACGGGTTTGTTGGTCAGGTGCCCGTAACGGGTCGTATAAGTGCCGTCACAGCCTTTATGCTCAATATATACGACGTTGCCGTACCCGCCGCCGCTGCTTTGGCAGACGCCGCGTGCCGGTTCGGAAACGCCGAAAGAGTATCTGGTGATGGTGCCGTCCATGGCCGCCGTTACCGCGGTGCCCATTCCTGCGGCATAGTCCATGCCGTTGTGGTTGCGTTTGCGGCTCCAGCCCTCTCCGCGGTGGCAGACGTCTTCCGGAATGCGGGCGACGTTGGTGACCGGCATCGTGTTCAGGCAGTTGCCGGCCGCCTTATTGGCGTCTTCAATGCATTTCGGACTGATGTCATAACGGGCTTTTCTGCCGTCCGGACATTCGGGAGTCACGTTGCCGCCGCTGTATTTAACGGTACAGGAGCTGGCCGCTTCGGCACCAAATGAGGTTAAAGCGGCAAATGCAAGCATCGCAGCAAATACGATTCCTTTTATGCCTTTTCTTTTATATGTCGCTGTCATCGTCATCGCTTCCACCTATTTCTTTTTGTTCCCGGTTCCGAAAGTTTTGTTTGCGGCGCCGCCGATCATGTCACCGTTGCGTTGTTCCTGCTGCTGTTCGGCATCGGAGCCTTCTGCCGCGTTTTTAAGGGCTTTGTTTGTTTTGTCGATGTTTTTTTCCACTTTGTCGGCAAATTTGTTGACCGTTTGCCCCGCTTTTTGCAGCTTGTTGGCTACCTTTTGCATTTTATTCATGCCTTTGCCCGCTTTTTCCATTGCCTTACCGGTTTTTTCCATGACCTTTCCCATGGTCTTCATGGCCTTGGCCGCCAGTCTTCCGGCGTTCAGTCCGGCAGAGGCTGCCGTTGAAGCCACAGTACTGGTAGCCGCCGCCGTTTCCGTGATCGGAGCGGCTAAGCCTAAAGTGGCGGCGCTGCCGGCACGGGCTACACCCTGAACGGCTTGGTTACCGGCTTTGACGCTTTGATCCGCAGCTCCGAGACTCTGGTCGATGGCGTCTGCGGTTTGCTGCATGCCCTGTCCGGCCTGCTGCATGGCTTGTCCGGCCTGCTGCATGCCCTGTCCGGCGCCGCCGCTGCCGCCTGAACCGCTGCCTTTGCTTTGCGCTTCTCTGGCCTTTTTGTCTTTGTCGGCGTCAAGACCGGTCATCGCCTTCGCGCTTTCCATGGTGGACGGTTTTTTCTTGTTTTGTCCTTCGTCGTCAAATTTGCCTTTGCTTAAGTTGTCGACTTTGTTTTTGGTGTCGCCCATCTTGTCAAGCAGTCCCTTGTCTTCGTCTTTCTTGCCGCCGAACATTTTTCCGGCAATGAAGTCGACGCCTTTGCCGGCCTGATGCTTGGCGATTTTTCCGGCAAACTTGATCGGTCTTACCGCCTGCTGTTTGGCCATGTCCGTCATCTGGGTCAGCCCCATGTGCATCGGGTCGGATTTGGCGAGCTTGCTGCTGAAAAATTGATTGACATAGTCGCTCTTGGTTGAGCCGATCAGCTTCATGGCAAACAGGTAGGCAAACAGAAGCACGATCCAACCGAAACTCCAGAAAGCCAGCTGTTCGTCAATGTATTCGTTGTCGCCGTCTTCGATCGCGGTCATCATTTTGGTGGTGCCGTCCATCTCCTTCGTCAAAACGGAGTCGATACTGGCGTTCATAGCTTCCTGCGACCCGGCGTCAAGCGCATTGCTGACAAGCGCCAGCCCCGCCGCAACGGTCATCGCAAGGAAAATCAAAATGCCGGCCGAATTCAAAATAATGCTGAAACATGTGCCGAGTTTGCCTTTGGTAATGTTAAACGGCCACAGGCCGACCGTGATCGGCAGCGCGATGATGGCAAAGCCGAGCTTGAAGGAAATGTCGACCAGATAATAGGTAACCGACAGCGTCATCATAAAGCCCATGAACCAGATAAAAGCGCCGCTGAGCCAGATCCAGATGTTGGGGATTCGCGCGATTTCCCAGTCATAGGCGCCGGCATGGGTGGCGTGGCAGGTCAGCATATGTCCGATTTCAAGATGGGTGGACACGGTATAGTCGACGGCGGCGATATACTGCTGCAGCTGGTTGAGGAAATAAGCCGGAATCGGCCCGTCTTGGAACGCATAGGCGCTGTCAAGCTGAATCTTGCCGAAGATGTCCAACCCGCTGCCGGCGGAGGCGCTGGCCAGCATGGCAATGCCGAACTGGGCGCCAAAGTTCATAAACGGCACGATCGCGTAACTGATAAAGAAGTCGATCCCGGCATTGATCACCAGATAAGCGCCCAGTACTTTAAAGGCCATAATCAACAGTTCGTTGACCATTGCCGACGGCTCGAGGTTTTTGAGCGAAGACAGCTGCTGCAGGACATAAAAGGCAACCCAGAGCATGACGCCGACCCACAGGATCTTGCTGCCGGCCTCTTTGGCAACGTCGTACAGGTAAGTGCACGCGTTCATGAAGCTGCCGATCAGGGCCGTAACCACGTCGCAGGCATAGCAGCCCGATTTGTAAATGGCGTCCATTCTTTCTTTGTTGCATTCCCGGTTGGAAACGCCGAAAACTATGCCGGTAGCGAACTTGGCAATTTTAACGACCGCTTTGGAGGCAAATTTCGTGACTTGATAGACCGGGTTGTACGTAACCAGAAGATCTTTAATCCAACCGTTCGGCAAAGACGATTCGACCGAACTGAATATGTTCGTCAATCCTTCGTCGAGAAAATTCAGCCCGGCATTTAAGCCGTCGCCGACCAGACTTTTGGCATAAGTGCCGAGGCCGTGTCCCTGACCGGTAAGCGAATTGTTTAAAGCCCGTTTGAACTGCCGCACTTCGCGGTCGAAAGCGGTGGAACCTCCGGTCGAATTGTCCGGCTGCTGACGGAAAACCTGCGAATTTCCCGACGGCGTCTGAGATATTTGTCCGACGATGTCCGCTTCGGATATCTGATAAGTCGGCTCGGCGGAAGCGCTGCCGACGCTTATCATCAGCGCAAAGCAAACCGGCAGCAAGACCTTAAGATTTGCTTTCAGCTTGTTAAATATGTTAGTCTGCTTTGTCACTTTTTTACCCTTTCTCTAACTTTCGTCTTCGTCGTCTTCTCCGGCCAAAGAGCGTAATTTGGATCTTACACCTTTGTAACTCCCTTGCATTGCCCGGATCTTGGAAGAATGCGCGGCTCCGGCTTTCATCGCCGTACCGGCGATTTTCTTGCCGACGCCGATGCCGGCCCATGTCAGGACGGCCAGGCCCATTTTGGCGACTCTCTTCTGGAAGTTGGTGTTTCCGCCGCCGCCGACCAGTTCATCGGCAATCGTCTTGGCAATGTCCATTGCCCCGACCAGCAGGAACGCGACCAGCATTAACATCAGCAACGGTTTGCTGAAATCTGCCAGCGACGTTTCGTCGCCCTCGAAGAGTTCCCTGTTGTCGACCAAAATCTGCTGAACTGCCGCCAGCGCCATTAAAATGACAATGGCAATGCACATCATGAAAGCGGCGGAATTAAGTATGGTTTTAAATCCGGTTGCGGTCCAGCCCCTGGTCGGTTTGAAAGCATAGGCCATGATAAGAATCGGCATGATCAGAACCATCATGGCAAAACGGAAGATGCTGTCTACCAGATAAAAGACGAAACCGATCTTAATGAACGAAAACAGGAGAATCATGATCAATCCGCAGATCAGCGCCATAAAACCGGGTTGGGTAATGATGACCCAGCCGAGTTTAAAGCCGAAGTTCAACCGTTCGTTGACGGCGCAGACCATGCATTCCATCATCTGCTTTGGCGCTGTCGGGAAACCCTCCGGCGTTGCCGGATCCATGTTGGAAACCGTGCAGGCTACCTTGTAGTTTGCTTCCACTTCTCCGGTAAAAGGTATGAAAAGCATTCTGCCGTTCCATTGCATGTTGTCGCTGCTGCCGCCCGCCGAGTCGGAAAAATGCCTTAGCATTTCGCTGCCGAGTTCAAGAAATGCGTTGTAGATGGGGAAAATAACGGAGTTTAACACCCATATGACGCCGGTGCTTGAGGTGGCAAGCAGCCCGCAGACAAAGCAGAGGAAAAATTTCTTCATTACCTCTGTCCACACTTCGGCCGGAGATTCTTCGGTAAACGAACTGACGTGTTTCATGATTCTGAAAGAAAGCCAAACGGCAAAGGCTACCATCATCAACGCCATTGCGCCCTGAGTCATGTGGCTGTACATGCCCATGGTGATATGGCTGGTGGTGTCGTAAATGGCGCCGACGACCGCGGCCTGCCAGCATTCCCGGTGCTTGACCTCCTGAGCCGCATTGTCCTCCAAGGTTTCGTCAACCGCCGAATTGTTGCCTTCAACTCCCGAACAGGCAAACAACAGTAACACTGCCGGAATAAGGATCAGCAATTTCCAAAATTTTGCTATGTTAATGTTTTTCACCATCGGTAGTCCCTTTCTCTCTTATTTCTGGTTTTTCAGAGCTTCCAACAGGCTTTCCGCTTTTTGCTTGTCTTCTTCGAGCTTTTTCATCTTTTTCTGCAATTCGTCGTTCGAACCGGTCGCATTTCCGGCGGCAGGTTTGCCGCCCAGATTCCGGAGCTGCTTCTCCAGTTCTTTTTTCTCAAGCTCAAGACCGCTGATGGCGCGCTGCAGTTCTTCGATCTGGGCTTGGGCCTTTTTCTCGGCCGCATTGTCTTTTTTATCGTCTTTCTTGCCGTTTTTGTTCGGGCTTTCAACCTTGCCCGGTTTTCCGGAGGAACCGCCTTTTTCGGCAGCCGTGTTTTGCGCCGCCGCGGCGATTTTCTCCTTCGAACTGTTGACGATCTGGTTTGCCTGTTCTTGGGCGTTGTTTTCCCTCGGACCGGCCGCGCTTGCGCCGCCGTCGTTTGCCGGCTGTCCTTCGCCGCCCGTGCCTGCGTTCTGCCCGCTGCCCGCATTTTGACCGTTGCCCGATCCCGGGTTCTCTACGCCGGAATTTGCATTGGCGGCAGCCCCCGAGCTCATACCGGCAGCGGCGCCTGATCTGTTCCCGTTTTCATTGCTGCCGGCAGAACCGTTGCCGCGGCCTTGTCCCGTCTGCCCGCCGTTTTGATTGTTCGGCTGGGTGTTGTTGGCCGTGGCTCCGGCTGCTGCGGCTCCGCCTTCTCCTCCGGCTTGTCCGGCTGCCGCATTCTGCGTATTTGCGGCCTCTCCCGGAGTTCTCTGTCCGGAACCATTTTGAGGCGTATTGTTGCCGCGGTTCTGTGCCGTCGCGTTTCCGCTGCCGTTTCCACCCTGTCCGTTGCCGCCGCTTCCGCCGCCGTTTCCGCTGCCGCTGCCTTGTCCGCCGCCGCTTCCTGCCGCGCCTTTCAGTCCCAGACGTCTGCCGACCGCGGCCATGCCGTTGTACATTTTGCGTCCGACAACTTCTTTGCCTTGTCTTATCTTGTCGTTAACGCCGGAAGCTTCGCCAACGGATTTGGCCGTTTTGCCGACGGCTTTGCCGGTATTGACCGCCCCCCATTTGGCGGCGCCGGCGCCGAGAGAAGCTATGTGCGAACCGATGGTGCCGCCCTGTCCGCCGCTCATCTGCGAAGCAAGGCTGACGGCTTCGCCGCAGAGCTTAAAGCCGAAAATGCAGCACAAAATCAGGAACAACAGCCCCATCAGACCGATGCTCATAATGTCGACCAACGGCTTTACTTCGTTTGCATTGACCAACTCCATAATTTTATCATAACCGCCTTCGCCTCCGGTAACGGCCTGCAGTCCGAGCTCAATGTTGACGCTGACGACCAATCCCAGGAAAACGAACGTGAAAAACGTATTCATAAACATTTTCCAGCCGGTGCTTGTGTATTGGGAAGTCAGCTTGAACGGCCATGCCGCAATCAGGAACGGCATCAGTCCGCCGACCACGCCGAGTCTGACCACGGCATCGATCAGATAGAAGCCGAAAGCCAGGCAGACCAGCCAGCTGAAGCACCAGATAATCAGGCCGCTGAACAGCATTGTCAGATCCGGGAGACCGAACCAGTGGCTGGCTTCGTTTTGGGCAACACACATCAGCGAACTGCCGATGGAAGTGGCGACCGCCAGTTCCTGCTGTACCGAACGGACGAAACAGTCAACCTTGGCAAACAGTCCGGCCGAATAGTATCCCTTGGCAATCGTTACGCCGTCGCCCAGCTGAGTGGCCGAGGCACAGGCCATAAAGGAGGAGGACGAATTGCTGTCTGCGCTGCGGAACAGGAAACTGCCGCCGAATTCCATCGCCGCGTTCAACAACGGCTCAAGAATCAGCCGGTACAGTTCCTGCACATGGGTCAGAACCAGATAGGCCAGAAGGATTTTAAAGCTCATGGTCAACAGGTCGGAAATATATTTCGGCCCGTCCTGCTTGGTAAAGGAGCTGACTTGCTTGAGCGTGACAAACGCAACATAAAGGGCAAAGCCGATCAGAAGCAGATTCTTAAATCCTGCCGCCAGTGCGTTGTAAGAAGCAATGCTCATTGTCTGTGCGGTGTTGAACAAAATGACAAACAGCGGACACAGAATGCATTTCCTGCTCTGTTCAAGCTTGAGCGGCAGCGGAACGCATCCGTCCATCAGCCCGCCGATGGACTTCATGTCTTTGTCCATGTAAATCTTTTGTCCTTCCGGGGTTTCGTAAATGGCAACGGCATTAGCTGCCTGATCAAGCTGATCAAGTTTGTCGGGAATGGATTTCAGATTGCCGGTCAAGATATTGGAACCGTCGCCCTGAATGTCTTTGGCGGTAGCTACCGCCGCATCTATATTGGCTGCCGTTTCGGCATTTCTGTATTGCTCGAGGTCGGCAGAGATTTCATCCGAGGATCGGAATACATCCTGAGCAGCACCGCTGACAACATTCCATACGCCGGAAAAGAAGCCGTCAGATCCTTTGTACCGTGCAGCTGCCGCATTAGCCGCACCGGATACGTTGTTCAAACCGGATCCTTTTGCCGCCAAATCTTTGGCATCTTGGAAAGAAACAGCTTTAATGTTTTCTGATTCATAGCCGGCTATGGCTGCGGCCTGATCTACGGCCTCTTGCCCGCCCGCCCTTATCATTTGGGCGCCGACGGTGTCCCCGAGCAGGCCGTTCTGTGCGCTGCCCACGGTGCCGAGCCATTTCTGTGCATGAGCGGTATTCGGTAAAGATGCAAATAATCCCCATGCCAGGAGCCCAAAAATCAATTGTTGTTTTAATTTTCCAGTCATCGTCATTTCCTTTTCCCAAAGGGATTACCTAATACTTTTAACCCGATCAACAACACAATAATCACCAGCCCGAAAGCGTACCAGAAGGCGTTTTTGAAAGTAAATAATGACCAAAAATCAAAGTAATACATAGCGGCCAAAGCCAGCAGTATCCCCACGTTGATCAAGATTGCCTTCATATACACCACTCCTATTTTTAGCCAGTATAACACAAAAAAACGCAAAAAATTGTTACAGTTTTTTTATTTTTTCGCCTTTGTCGTTTTTTCAAAATTTCCCGTTCAGCAAAAAATTTTTACAGGCGCGAATCGTCTTGTCGTCCGCCGCCGGATTCGTCTTCCATGTTTTGATATCAATCATGTCCTTTGCGCCCGGCAGAAACGAATCGCCGATTTGCGGAAAAAAGATTCTCCAACGGTCGGGAAGCGAATCTTTCAGCATATCCGCAATCCGGTTGTGTGTGTTGATGATGCCGAACTCTGTCGTATCTGGAAAACGCGGAATTTTGACAACCTTATGCGAATCGCAGCTTTTTATCGACGGCCCGAGAAGCAGGGCGGCGATTTTGCTGTCGCACAGCCGTTCCCATAACCGGAATCCGCGATTCGGCGGATCAATCTGGACGATTCGTCCGGTTTTGATTTTTTTCTTCCATTGCGAATCGGCAGCCAGCAGCAGTCTGACCAGCAGTCCGCCGATTCCCGCGGTGATGAAGGAAACTTCTTTGACATATTCAAGGCTGTTGAGCAGCAATTCAAGCTGACGAACGTGTGCCCGCAGTTCTTTGCGGGTGGACGGATAATTAACGGCAATGGCGGAAAAACCTGCCGATTCTGCCATTTTAACCATTTGATTAAACTGGTTTTTGTTTCCCGCCAGTTCGTGCAGCAGGACAACCGCCTTCGTTTTCGGCGGTGTCAGCTGGAAGATTTCGGCACAGCGGGTCAGTGCCCTGCTGCATTGTTCAAAACTTCCGCCGGCACGACGAATGTCCCAGTTGTCGAGCAGACGATAGTGTTTTGTAATGCAATTCCGCTGAATCCGCCATTTTTGATAGACGTATATATCTTCCCAAAACTGCCGTCCGCCGAGCGTAAAAAAAGTAAAAGCCATTTTTTATCAGTCTCTTAAATTGGTTATTGACGGATTATATCAGATACGGGGGAAAAAGAAAAGCAAATGTTGGGAGATTCGGTGTCCGTTGTCGTGGTTTTGTTCCGTTTCGGAAATAATTTCCACTATATAATATATGCGCTTCTGTATCGGAATGAAAATACAACTTTACTGTCCGTAAATCTGCGCCGGAAAAATGCGTGAAAAAAATTCAAATTTATTCAATGAGTTATAAAAAAGATGGAAAAAAAACAAAAAAAATGCATTTTTTGTGTTGACAGATGGCGAATAATTTTCTATAAACCCACTCACCGACGTTGAGACGACAACGTAACAATGCCGGGCGGCCCTGAGGGTCGCAGTTATATGAGTAAAATGTGAATATGTAACTAGAGGATATGCGGACGGTATGATCTGAGGAGATTATATAAGTCTGTATA